>Ga0272443_10000441_pt1 | contig 77267 bp, 73 predicted proteins | sample SSMAcet12_FD_193581 | JGI IMG/M metagenome (GOLD analysis project Ga0272443, IMG submission 193581) | Marine sediment archaeal communities from Little Sippewissett salt marsh, Falmouth, MA, United States - SSM-Acet-12 | ecosystem: Environmental > Aquatic > Marine > Wetlands > Sediment ...
GCCACCCGTTCCGGAGTCACCGCCGCTACCACCGCGGCGGCGACCGCCGAACAGACCGCCCATGCGGTCCTGCAGCTTTTTGACGACCTCGTCGAGGTCTGGCGGGCCTTGATCGCCGCCCTTGCCGTTCCAGGGGTCGCGCTTTCCGCCACCCGGCTCGTTCCAGGCCATGTGCCACTCCGATTTACTTGTTTACTTGTCTGAATGGGCCGCCGCCCGGTTCAACACCCGACGACGAAAATAGAAAACTGATTTTAACAGCATGCGGGACGCAACGGCGCCCTCAATTGACCACGGTATCCTTAAGGCTGGGTTCGTGGCTCAGCAATTGGTCAAACTCACGCCGCGGGAGTTCCACGTCCAGCTCCCAGCCACCGTCCTCGGTAAAGGACTCGGCATGGATCTGCGCCCGCTGGAACAGCAGCGCCCGCAGCCGTCCGTCCCGCGGGGTCAGCCGCAGCAGGTGACGCACCGAGGCGGTATGGAAATGACTCACCAGCGCCGCCAGCAACTCGTCCATGCCAGCACCACTCAGGGCCGACAACCACACCCGGGTGATCCGACCTTCCGCATCCTGCTCCACCCGCGGCGTGGCGCCGTCGAGCAGGTCGATCTTGTTGAACACCTGTATGCAGGGCACCTGATCGGCACCGATCTGTTCCAGCACCGACTCCACCTCGCGGATCTGCAACTCGCGCTGGTGGCTGGCGGCGTCCACCACATGCAGCAGCAGGGTGGCCTCGGTGGTCTCCTGCAGGGTCGACTTGAAGGCCGCCACCAGTTCGTGGGGCAGGTTCGAGACGAAACCCACGGTGTCGGCCAGCACCACGTGGGTGTTGTCCGGCAGCTCCAGGCGACGCAGGGTCGGGTCCAGGGTGGCGAACAGCTGGTCCTCGGCGTAGACGCCCGCCTCGGTGAGACGGTTGAACAGCGAGGACTTGCCCGCATTGGTGTAGCCTACCAGCGACACCGTGGCCACCTCCGCACGACGCCGGGCGCGGCGGCCCTGCTCGCGCTGCCCCTCGACCCGTTCCAGGCGGCGCTTGATCTGGTCGATGCGGTTGTTCAGCAGACGACGGTCCGTCTCCAGCTGGGTCTCACCCGGGCCGCGCAGACCGATACCGCCCTTCTGCCGCTCCAGGTGGGTCCAGCCCCGCACCAGGCGGGTGGACAGGTGACGCAGCTGGGCCAGTTCCACCTGCAGCTTGCCCTCGAAGGAACGGGCGCGCTGAGCAAAGATGTCCAGGATCAGGCCGGTGCGGTCCAGCACCCGGCACTCGAACAACTTTTCCAGGTTGCGCTCCTGACTCGGCGACAGGGCGTTGTCGAAGATGACCAGTTCCGCCTCGTGGGCGGCAACCAGCGCCTGGATCTCCTCGGCCTTGCCCTTGCCGACGAAGGTCTTGGAATCAGCCTTGGCACGCACCACGGTCAGCAGTTCCAGCACCTCGCCACCGGCGGAGGTGGCCAGGTCTGAAAACTCCTGCAGGGCGTCGGCATCAGGGGCTTGCGGGGCGACGTGGACCAGAACGGCACGTTCACCGCTCTTAGGGCGCTCAAACATATAAATTTGCGGAAAATGCGGGGCGATCGGACATGGGCGGCAGCATGGCTGCCCCCATGAGGAAATGCAAGTGGGTCCTTAGCCGGCCACCTGACGGGCCGGGTAACGGGAAATCAGGCGTTGCCGGGCGCGCTTTCGTCTTCGTCGCCGGTCTGAACACGGACGTTGCGGGACGGCACCACAGTGGAGATGGCGTGCTTGTACACCATCTGGCTGACACTGTTCTTCAGCAGCACAACAAACTGGTCGAAGGACTCGACGGTGCCCTGCAGCTTGATGCCATTGACGAGAAAGATTGAAACAGGGACGCGCTCCTTGCGTAGCGTGTTCAGGAAAGGGTCTTGCAGACTCTGCCCTTTGGACATTGTTGTTACTCCTTGTTGTCGTTATGCGGCTGGACCATGCGCCAGCCAAGGGGCGCCGCGAGGCGCCCAGTCCTACCAATGCGGGCGAATATAGCATAGGCCCCGGCCACACCAACCGTACAAGTTTGCCATGCACCTCAATCGAGCAGGTCGTCCACCCGACGCAAGGCCTGCTCAACTGGTTCGGCATCATCGTACAACCAGTGCAGTTCGGACTCCGAACGCAGCCAGGTCATCTGCCGCTTGGCCAGTTGCCGGGTGGCATTGATGGCCTTTTCCCCCATCGCCTCATAATCATAGTCGCCGCGCAGATATTCGAGCATCTGCCGGTAGCCCACCGAGCGCATGCTCGGCAGATCCGGCGACAGATCACCCCTGTCCAGCAGGGCCCGCACCTCGGCCTCGAAACCGGCATCGAGCATCTGACCGAAGCGCCGGGCGATGCGTTCGCGCAGTACCTCGCGATCACGGGGCGCACGGGCCAGCTTGAGCAGCCGGTACGGCAGGGCGTCGCGGGCCGCCTCGGCCTGCAGACGCGACAGCGGCTGGCCGCTCAGCTCCCACACCTCCAGGGCGCGCAGGGTGCGTTGCGGGTCGTTGGGGTGGATGCGCTGCGCCGCCAGTGGATCGACCGCGGCCAGGCGGGCATGCAGCGCCGCCAGGCCGTGGCCCTGCATCTCGGCCTCCAGCCGGGCGCGGACCTCGGGATCGGCCTCGGGCATGTCGGCCAATCCGTTTTGTAGCGCCCGGAAGTACAGCATGGTGCCACCCACCAGCAGCGGGACGCGGCCGGCGGCGCTGATCGCGGCCATCTCACGTAATGCATCAGTGCGAAAGCGGGCCGCCGAGTAGGCCTCGGCCGGATCGCAGATGTCGATCAGCCGGTGCGGGGCCTGTTCCAGGGTGGCGACATCGGGCTTGGCGGTGCCGATGTCCATGCCGCGGTACACCAGCGCCGAATCGACGCTGATGATGTCGCAGGGCAGCCGCTGCACCAGCTCCACCGCCAGCTCGGTCTTCCCCGACGCGGTGGGGCCCATCAGCAGGATGGCGGGGGGCAGTTCGCGGGGATCGGTCACCGGCTCAGCGTCCGCGCAGGAACAGCTTGTCCAGTTCAGTCATCGACAGCTGGGTCCAGGTGGGCCGGCCGTGGTTGCACTGGCCGCTGCGCTCGGTGCGCTCGATGTCGCGCAGCAGGCCGTTCATCTCGTCCAGGGTCAGGCGGCGGTTGGCGCGCACCGAGCCGTGGCAGGCCATGGTGGACAGCACCTCGTTGATGGCCTCGCCGATGCGGCTGCTGGCGCCGTGCACCACCAGGTCGGCCAGCACGTCGCGCAGCAGGCGCTCGGCATCGGCACCCCGCAGCAACGCCGGCAGGGCGCGCACCACCAGGGTGTCGGCGCCCAGCCGGTTCACCTCCAGGCCCAGTTCGGTGAAGGTGGCCTGCTCCGCCTCGGCCAGATCCGCCTCGCGCGGGCTGACCTTCACAGACACCGGCACCAGCAACGGCTGGCTCTTGATGCCCTCCCCCTCGCGGGCACGCTTGAAGCCCTCGTAGGTGATGCGCTCGTGGGCGGCGTGCATGTCCACCACCACCATGCCGGCGGCGTTCTGGGCCAGCACGTAGACGCCGTGCAGCTGGGCGACGGCGAAGCCCAGCGGCGGGATCTCGCCCTCCGCAGCGGTCTGGGGCAAGGGTTGCGGCGCGAAGGCGACCGCGGCTTGCTGGCCACCGACCATCGATGGGTTAGCGGCCGGCGTCTGCCAGTCCATGCTGGCGCGATAACCGGCACCGGACTCTGCCACCCCCAGCCCCATCGGGCGCTGATAGGGCGCCCCGCCGACGCCGGGCATCGGCATGGCCGGCTGCTCACCCGCGGCCAGGGGCTCGACGGGGGCCGCCGGTCGCACCTCGGCCAGCACCTGGTGCAGGGTACGGAACAGGAAGTCGTGCACCAGCCGCCCCTCGCGGAAGCGCACCTCGTGCTTGGTCGGATGGACGTTGACGTCCACCAGCGCCGGGTCCAGCGTCAGGTACAGCACGTAGGCCGGGTGGCGGCCGTGGAACAGCACGTCCTGGAATGCCTGGCGCACCCCGTGGGTGACCAGTTTGTCGCGCACGATGCGGCCGTTGACGAAGAAGTACTGCATGTCCGCCTGGCTGCGCGAGAAGGTCGGCTCGGCCACCCAGCCGGACAGCTTGAGGCCGGCGGCGGCATGCTCGAAGGTCAGCGCATGTTCCAGGAAGGCGCTGCCCACCAGGTCGGCGATGCGCCGCTCGCGGGCTGCCAGGCTGTCCGCCGCCGGCGTGCTGAACACCTCGCGACCGTTGTGGCGCAGCGCGAAACCGACGTCGAAACGCGCCAGCGCCAGGCGCCGCAGCACCTGCTCGATGTGGCTGAACTCGGTCTTGTCGGTGCGCAAGAACTTGCGCCGCGCCGGGGTGTTGTAGAACAGGTCACGCACCTCGATGGTGGTGCCCTCAGGATGCGCCGCCGGCGCAGGCTGGTCGTCATCGCCAGCCAGGGTCCAGGCCTGCTCGGTGTCGCGCTCGCGGGAGGTGATGCTCAGCCGCGACACCGAGGCCATGCTGGGCAGCGCCTCGCCACGGAAGCCCAGGCTGCCGATCCGTTCCAGGTCGGCCAGCTGCCGCACCTTGCTGGTGGCATGGCGGGACAGCGCCAACGCCAGTTCCTCGGGGTGGATGCCGAAACCGTTGTCACGCACCCGGATCTGCTTGATGCCGCCCTGGGCGACATCCACCTCGATGCGGCTGGCCTCGGCATCCAGGCTGTTTTCCACCAGTTCCTTGATGACCGAGGCGGGACGTTCGACCACCTCGCCGGCGGCGATCTGGTTGATCAGTTGGGAGGGGAGTTCATTGATACGGCGTGGCATGAGCGCATTTTGCCACAAGCCGGCCATGGCGACCTTGTCCACCCAGGCATCCCGGGCGTCGGGACATTATTCAGGAACTGGGGATGAGCAGCACCTGACCGACGCGGATCATGTCGCTACGCAGCCGATTCGCCGCGCGCAGCTCGCTCACGCCCACTTCATACTGCTGAGCGATACGTGACAGGGTATCGCCGGAACGGATGACGTGATTGCGGGCGTCAGCCACGGCGGTGGCAGCACGTTGGCGATGCTTCAGATCAGCCAGGCGGGTGCCCGGCGGCGGCGCCTTCTTGAAGTAGTCCCGCACCCCCTTGAACACCGCACCGGCCAGCCGCTGCTGGTGCTTCGGATCGCGCAGCTTGCCCTCTTCGGTGGGGTTGGAGATGAAGCCGGTCTCCACCAGCATGGAGGGGATATCCGGCGACTTGAGCACCACGAAGCCGGCATGCTGCACCCGGCGACCATGCACCGTGGTCTGCTTGCTCAGTTCGTTATAGACATTGTCCGCGGCCTCCAGGCTGGTCTGGCGGGTGGCGGACTGGGACAGATCCAGCAGTACCGAAGCCAGCACCTCGTCCTTGTCATCCAGACTCACGCCACCGACCAGGTCGGAGGCGTTCTCGCTCTCGGCCAGCCAGCGGGCGGCCTCGCTGGAGGCGCCACGGTTGGACAGCACATACACCGAGGTGCCCTTGGCGCGGGGATCGCGGAATGCGTCGGCATGGACGGACACGAACAGGTCGGCGCGCTGCTCGCGGGCGATCTCCATGCGCTTGCGCAGCGGGATGAAGTAGTCGCCGGTGCGGGTCAGCACGGCGCGCATGCCGGGTTCGGCGTTGATGATGTCGGCCAGACGCTTGGCGATCTGCAGCACCACGTCCTTCTCATAGGTGCGGCGGCTGCGGCCCAGCGCACCTACGTCGTCGCCACCATGGCCGGCGTCCACCGCCACCACCACATCTCGCAGCTGGGTGACCTCGTCGGCCCGCTTGACCGGCTGGGGTGCGCTGGCAGCCTGCTCCTTGTTGAACAGGTCGATGACCAGGCGATGGCCGTAACGTTCATTGGGCTTGAGCAGGAAGCTCTTCGGGCGCACCGCCTGTTTCAGGTCCAGCACCACGCGCAAGGTGCCGTCCTTGCGCTTGGCCTGACGTACGCCGGACAGATAGTCATTGTCGCCGTCCACCGCGACGGGCTTATCCATGGTGGCGCCCTTGAAGTCCACCACCAGACGGTCAGGGCCCTGCAGGCTGAACAGTCGATGATCCACCGGGCCGTCGATGTCGAACACCAGGCGGGTGTGATCAGGTGCGCTCCAGACGCGCACGCCGTCTATACGGGGGCCTGCCTGTACGCCCCAGGCGGTGAGGATCAGTACCAGAAATACGAGTTTTTTCATGGCGGCTCGGTTCTCTCTGGGCAATTCGTGGTTAGCGCACCTTCTCCGACGATAGCACAAGAACAGAAAAAACCAAACAAATCCAGTTGGATACCGGATATTCCTAAACACAAGTCAAGGAAGCACCCGTAACAGGGCCTGACAGATCTCCTCGCCCTCAGGCGTTGATGCCGTCAGCTGGATATCCCGCCCCGCGGGCAGGTGACTGATGTGGAGAGTCAGGTCGGGCACCGGCAGCCAGCCGGCGCCACGCTCCGGCCATTCGATCAGCAGGGTCACCTCGCCGCCCAGCAAGTCACGCAGCCCCAGGTATTCCAGCTCCTCAGGATCACCCAGCCGGTACAGGTCCAGGTGATAGACGGTGCCATCGGCCAGCTCGTAGGGCTCCACCAAGGTATAGGTGGGGCTGCGTACCGGACCGTCGTGGCCGCGGCCGCGCAGGAAGCCGCGCACCAGGGTGGTCTTGCCGGCACCCAGGTCACCGACCAGATGGATGGTGCAGCCAGCCGGGCACAGGCCGGCCAGCGCGGCGCCGAAGGCCTGTTGCGCCTCGGCGTCCGGACAGTGATGCCGGATGGTCACGCTCATGGGTTGGCCAGACCGCGGATCTCGGCCAGCAGGTCGCCGGCCAGCAGGCCGCGCTCGCCGCCTGCGGCCGCGCGATCGCCGGCGGTACCGTGCAGGCACACGCCCAGCTCGGCCGCACCGTCAGGCGCAAAGCCCTGCGCCAGCAACCCGGCGATGATGCCGGTCAGCACGTCGCCCATACCGCCGCTGGCCATGCCGGGGTTGCCGGCGCTGCAGATGGCCGGCGGCCGATTGCCAGCCGTCGCGACGACGCTGCCGGCGCCCTTGAGCACCACCACACCGCCATAGCGCTGCGCCAGCGTAGCGGCTGCCGCCAGGCGATCGGCCTGCACCTCAGCGGCGCTGCAACCGAGCAGCCGCGCCGCCTCGCCCGGGTGCGGGGTCAGTATCCAGTCGTCGCGACGCTGCGGGTCGGCCGCCAGCAGGTTCAGCGCGTCAGCATCCACCACCAGCGGCTTGCCACTGTCGAGCACATGGGCCCACAGGTCCCGCCCCCAATCGGATCGGCCCAGCCCCGGGCCGGCCGCCACCACGCTGGCACGCCTGAGCAGCGGCTCCAGCTCGGCCGCATCCACTAGCCCGTGCGCCATCACCTCCGGCCGGGCGGCGATGACCGCGCAAACATGCTCGGGCCGGGTCGCCAGGCTGACCAGTCCGGCACCACTGCGACCGGCCGCCTCCGCCGCCAGGCGTGCCGCGCCACCCAGGCCGAGGTCGCCGCCCACCACCAGCACATGACCGAAGGCGCCCTTGTGTGCGCTGCGACTGCGCGGCGTCAGCAGTTCGGACTGCTTGGCCCAGTCCAGACGGCGGGCGGCATGGATCTCACGGGCATAGACCTGGGCCGGCATCGCCAGGGCGTCGAAGAACAGTTCGCCGCAGCAGGCCGGACCCTCCCCGGTGCACAGGCCAACCTTCAAGCCGATAAAGCTGATGGTGGCGTCGGCGCGCACCGCCGTGCCCAGCACCGCGCCGGTGTCGGCATGCAGGCCGCTGGGGATGTCCAGCGCCAGCACCGGACTGCGGGCGCGATTGATGGCGTCCACCGCATCGGCCCAGCGGCCCTCCACCGGGCGTTCCAGGCCGGTGCCGAAGATGGCGTCCACGATCAGGTCGGTGTGCCGCGGCAGGCCGTCGAAGGGACCCCACTGACCGCCGGCCTCCGCATAGCGGCGGGCGTGCGTCTGGGCGTCGCCAGCGATGCGTTCGGGATCGCCCAGCTGCAGCACCCGCACCGTCAGGCCAGCCTGCCGCGCCCGTTCGGCCACCACGAAGCCGTCGCCGCCGTTGTTGCCGGTACCGGTCAGCACCGTGATGTCCCTGGCGTCTGGCCAGCGCTCGCGCAGCAGGGCAAAGGCCGCCGCCCCGGCACGGGCCATCAGCTCGGCGCCGGGGATGCCGAAGTCGTCGATGGCGGCCCGGTCGAGTGCCCGCACCTGCCCGGCCCGGTACAGGGCATGGGGCAGTTGCGCGGTGTTGGGCATGACGCGATAGGACTGGGACATGGGGCACGAATGTTAAAGTGGCCTTTTCAACCCAAAGCCTGCCTGATGACCAACGCCCCGCACAAGCCGCAAGACCTCGCCGCCCTGGCCGCGCGCATCAAGGCCTGGGGGCAGCAGCTGGGTTTTCAGCAGGTCGGCATTGCCGATACCGATCTCTCCGTCGCCGAGGCCCGGCTGCAGACCTGGCTGGCCGAGGGCCTGCACGGCGAGATGGATTACATGGCCCGCCACGGCCACAAGCGCAGCCGCCCAGCCGAGCTGGTGCCCGGCACCCTGCGGGTGATCTCGGTGCGGCTGGATTATCTGCCGCCGGACGATGATCCGACGCAGCAGCTGGCCGACCCTGCCGCCGCCTTCATCTCCCGTTACGCCCTGGGGCGCGACTATCACAAGGTGCTGCGCAACCGGCTGCAGAAACTGGCAGAGCGCATCCAGGCCGAGGTCGGTCCCTTCGGTTACCGCGCCTTCGTGGATTCCGCCCCGGTGCTGGAAAAGCCGCTGGCCGAGAAGGCCGGACTGGGCTGGATCGGCAAACATTCCAACCTGATCAACCAGGACGCCGGCTCGTGGTTCTTCCTCGGCGAGCTGTACACCGATCTGCCGCTGCCGGTGGACGTGCCCGCCGAACCACACTGCGGCACCTGCAGCGCCTGCATCGACGTGTGCCCCACCCGCGCCATCGTCGCGCCCTACCAGGTGGACGCGCGCCGCTGCATCTCCTACCTGACCATCGAGCTGCACGGCGCCATCCCTGAACAGCTGCGTGTCGGCCTGGGCAACCGTATCTACGGCTGCGACGACTGCCAGCAGGCCTGCCCCTGGAACCGCTTCGCCACGCCGACGCCTGAGACCGACTTTCTGCCGCGCAACGGCCTGGACACGGCGACGCTGATCGAACTGTTCGGCTGGGACGAGGCGGACTTTCTCAAACGCACCGAGGGCTCGCCCATCCGCCGCATCGGCTGGCTGCGCTGGCTGCGCAACATCGCCGTGGCGCTGGGCAACAGCGGGACAGCCGCCGCGATCCCGGCGCTGCAGGCGCGGCTGAACCATCCGGATGCCGTGGTGCGTGAGCACATCGACTGGGCACTGGCGCGGCTGGGCGATTACGAAAGCTAGGGACTGACGTAGCCGCTGCCCCAGGGGTCCGGCACCAGCGGCCTGCCCTCGGCACGCTCGGTCCACACCGCGTTGGCGCGGGGCCGATCCAGGATCAGCCCCACCTGGGCATTGGGCAGCACCACCAGGTCCACGGTACGCATCAGCCGGCCATATTCGGTACCCCACTGTTCCGCGGGCAACAGCGCGCGCAGCCGTCGCGCCATGACCACCGCCGGCGGGTTGCGCCCGAGCTTGGCCGCCTTGGCCTCCCATTCCGGGCGCTCACCCCACAGCCAGACCACCAGCTCGGCATGCTGCCGCTGGTCCAGCCGCATCTGGTACAGGTGTTCGTACCAGAACAGACCGTGCATCAGGCTCGACAGCAACGGCCAGCGCATGGCACTGCCGCGGCTGTGACGATAGCCCTTGAGCAGCCGGTAGGAATTGCGCAGCCGGATCAGCTGACGGGGGTTGTTGAAGCCCATCGCCGCGGTCAACTCGGCGAACAGCTCGCGCTCGCGCGCCGAATCTTCCATCACCGCGGAACGCTCCTCGGCACGCTCTTCATCACTGCGCAGCGGCGTGGCTTGCAGGTCCTCTTCGGCGAGCTGGGTCTGGCGTTCCATCAATGCCGGATTGTCCACCGCCTGCGCCTGCGCCGGCTGCGGCCTGGCCTTCTGGGTCTTCAGGAAGCGTCGCACGTCCGGCTCGGTGATCTGGCCATCCTTGCCGCTGGCGGGGATCGCAGCGGCATCCAGCCCCTGCGCGCCGACCAGCCTGGCGGCGGCGGCGGTGAGCCTGGGCTCGGCTGGCGCAGGCGTCACCGCTGAGGGCTCGGGAGCAGTGGCCGCCTCCATGTCGGCCTGCGCCTCCGCCGTTTCGCTGACCTGGAACAGGTGATGCCTGACGAACTCAGCCACCTCCGACGGCCAGGGGTCGTACAGGTTGACCGGCAGCTGGATGATCTTGCCCAGGTAGTCGCGGGCGATCTCCCAGCGGGTGCGCCGGCCTTCCTCCATATCCTTGTAATGATCGGCCACGGCGCGGAAGGCGATGCGGTCATCCACCGCGATGATCACCGCCACCCGCGGCAGGTTCATCACCAGCCGGATGGCATCCAGGGTCTCGGTCACGGCACCCGGGTGGCAGCGATCCAGGTCGTCCACCACCACCAGCAGGCGACCGTTGGGAATGCTGTTGAGCCGCTCCTCGCACAGCTCGCGGATCTCCTTCTTGATCACCGGCACCTCACCCAGGTGCTCGCCGTAGCTGGGCAGCTTCAGGTAGGTGGCCATCTGGGTGGCCAGCGGGTGTTCCAGCAGCCGCCGGCCGGTGCGCCAGGCGTTGACCAGCAGGTAGGCACCGAAGGCCGCCAGGCCGCCGCCGCCCAGCAGGTCGGCGGTCTTCAGCGCCTCGGTGGCCTGGTCGGGCGTGGCCAGCTGGTAACCGAGGCTGATGCCCAGCAGCGCCAACGCCAGGCCCGCGACGGTGGACCAGAACTCCCAGACATTGCCCTTGGCCGCCTTGGTCACCGCCAGCACCAGCTTGTCCCAGCGACCCAGGTCGGCGGTCAGGCCATTGACCACCTCCTGCGCCAGACCAGCACGCAGGTTGTCGGTCTGCTCGTATTCCCAGGCGTTGAAGGTGGCGAACAGGTAATGGTTACGCCGGTGCCGACCGCTGGCGCCGAACTGGTCGCGGTCCAGCGTCGTCAGTTCGGTCAGCCGCACCTTGAGCTGCTCGATCACCGAGGTCTTGCCCGCTCCCCAGTCACCCAGCAGGGCGATGGTCATCGGCAGTGCCTGTTCCGGCGATGCCAGCATGTCCGCCAGGGTGTGCACCAACGGCTTGCGGCCCAAATGGTCCTCAAGCGCCGGCATGTCGGCGGCGGTGACCGGGATACCGCCGGGGAGATTCTGCGCATCCTCGGCTGTCGTCGTATCGTCTGCGGCAACGGTGTCGTCTTCGGGGATGGTTTTGCTGGTCTCTGCTGCTTCCTCGGGCTCGGCGTCTTGCTCCATCGCGCTCGGCTCATCGACCGACTTGCCCGGTTTCTTTGCCGGCCTTGTCCCTGCTGCGGACGACGGTTCATTACCATCCTCGCTGATCGCCCCTCCGCTGTGCTGCTGTTCCCGGGCCCAGTCGTCGAGAAACGCATGTAATTGTTCGGTGTCCATACCGCCGCCCTTGAGCAGGCGTTCGTGCTGCTCGACCAGCCCCCTCAGACCGGCAGCGTGAACCGCCCGATTCCAGGATTCGAGGGTGCGCCACCAATCCTCCGGTGGCGATTCGTCATCCGGGCGCAGCCATAACGGCCGCCGGTAGAAATCCAGCCCCACGATGCCGTCCGCAGCACGCTGCTCGGTAGCCCACGCTCTCAACCACTCCAGATCCGTCCCTGCTGCTGCCTGGCAAACATCGGCCAGTTCTGCAGCCACAATCCCACCGGCCGCTTTTGTCGCGTCCACAGCATAGTTTGCAGCACGATTTACCTCTGCAACGGACTTTGCGGCATTGCTTGCCGCGAAGACGGCAGCCATGGCATGGACTTTTGGATCATCCATTGCAGCATTGGCGACACTCGCCAGATGCTCGTCTACGCCACCAAGGCTATACAGAGTGGACGCAGACAAGGCCGCTGCAGCGGCCCTCAAGGAATCGGGTGATAGGTCACTGGCCGCCGGCAACACCCGCCAGGCCGCCCGTACCGCCAAGGCCACCATCGCCCGCGGCGGCAGGCCCTCCAGATCCTGCTCCGTGATCGCCGTCGCAGTCCGGCTTGCGGGTTTTACCATGGCATCCATCCCGAATTCGCGTCCCTGGCAGTCTAGGCGCAGCTGCCATGCGGCAAAAGCCCCGACCGGAGTCTTCGCAAGGAAAACATTTCCCGCTCAAGAATTATGCAGCTTGCGCCGCTAAACTCGTGAAGACACGATCAAAAGTTACGCTGCAAAAACTAAAAGGAACGCCCCGAACAAGGGCGGATGGATGGATCTCATGTCACGACTGCGCCTTGGTTCGCTATTGCTTGTGCTGTTGCTGGCGGGCCTGATCACATCAGGTTGCAGCCAGACGAACCCGGAACCGGTGCGGATCGGCACCGTCATCTGGCCGGGTTACGAGCCACTGTACCTGGCGCGAGAGCTCGGCGACCTGCCTGCCGAAGAGATACGGCTGGTGGAGTACCCCTCTGCCACGGAAGTGATACGCGCGCTGCGCAACAAATCGCTGGAGGCCGCCGCCCTCACCCTGGACGAGGTACTGGTGGTGCTCGCAGACCGGGTCCCGCTGAAGGTGCTGCTGGTGATGGACATATCCGATGGGGGTGATGTGATCATGGCCCGCCCCGGTATTGCCTCCATGCAGGAACTACGCGGTAAACGCATCGGTGTGGAAAGCAACGCCCTGGGTGCCTACATGCTGACCCGTTCCCTGCAGACCAGCGGCATGACCATAGGCGATGTAATCGTCAAACACATGGATGTGAACACCCAGGAACAGGCTTACCTGAAGGGTGACGTGGATGCCGTGGTGACTTTCGAGCCGATACGCACCAGGCTGCGCAACGCCGGCGCCAGTGAACTGTTCAGCAGCCGCCAGCTGCCGGGGGAGATCGTCGACGTGCTGGTGGCACACGAGGACGTCTACCGTGACCGCCCGGAGGTGTTCCGCAAACTCGCCGACACCTGGTTCAAGACCATCGATTACCTGCACGAGCAACCGGAGCCCGCGGCACAGGTCATTGCCCGCCGCCTGAAGATCAGCACCCAGGAGGTCACCGCCAGTTACGATGGCCTGACCCTGCCGGATCGGGCCGAGAATCTCCGCCTGCTCGGTGGCGAACAGCCAGCCCTGCGTACCACGGTGCGCAGGCTCGGCCAGGTATTGTTGGACAGCGCACTGCTGCGTCGCCCGGTATCCGGCGACGAGTTGCTGAGCGACACTGCATTACGGTAGCCGCCGGCCATGAAACGCCTTGCGCATCTGCACATCCTGATCCCTGCCATCTCCCTGGCACTGCTGGCGGTGGCCATCGGCCTGACCTCTTACGCCACCCGGCAGGCTGCACACGCGCAGACCAAAAAAACCGTGCACATCCAGCTACGTGAACGCCTCAACCAGTTGCAGCTCAGTTCCGAGTTGTTCCTACAGCTTGACCTGCGCGATCACCTGCAACAACTGATCGCCAGCATCGCATCCGAGCCGGACCTGATACGCGTCCTGATCATCGACGCCAGTGGTCGCATCATCACCTCAAACCGCTATGCGCTGATGGACCGGCCATGGCATGAGGTCGCAACAGACCTGAACACTGCCCAGATTACCGCGGTACAGAGCAGCAACGCGGTGCGCACCGAGGAAGACCCACAGGAACGCTATATCGATGGCTATGCCGGACTGTGCGGACACGCTGACCATTCTGTGCTGCGCCCCTCGGCCTGCGGCTTCATCGCCTACCGGGTGAATCTGCAATATCACTTCAAACTCACCAACCAGGCACTGAGACAGCAGACCGGTTACTTCGTGATCGGCATCCTGGCGGTGTTCCTGATCCTGCTGATCCTGCTGAACCTGCTGGTCAAGCGACGCGCCGGCCGTATCATCGCAACGCTGCAGGCCTTCGCAAGCGGGGAACGCGATGCCCGCATCAGGCTCGACCTGAACGACGAAATCACCTGGATCGGCGCCACAGTGAACCAGATGCTGGACGAGGTGCAGCACAACGAGCGCGATATCGTCGATCAGCGCGAGCGGCTACGGGCGGTGTTCGACACCGTGGTGGATGCCATCATCACCATCAACAGCCGCGGCATCATCCAGTCGGTTAACCCGGCCACCGAACGACTGTTCGGCTACGAACGGGGCGAACTGATCGGCCAGAACGTCAGCGTGCTGACCCCCATGCCGATACGCAAGGAGCACGACCAGTACCTGAACAATTACCTGGAGACCGGCGAACGCAAGGTGATCGGTATCGGGCGCGAGGTGGAGGCGGTGACCAAGAGCGGCGACAGCTTTGCCGCCGAACTGTCGGTATCGGAAATGAGCATCGGCGGCGAGCGCATGTTCACCGGCGTGATCCGCGATGTGTCCGAGCGGGTGCAACTGCGTCAGGCCATGGAACAGGTCAATGCCGAGTTGATCAGCACCAACCAGGCCTTGTGGCAGAGCGCCAAGACCGATGGCCTGACCGGGCTGGCAAACCGTCGCCACTTCGATGAGGTGCTGGACGCCGAAATCCGTCGCGCAGTGCGGCAGGGCCAGCCGCTGTCGCTGCTGCTTGTTGACCTGGACTATTTCAAGCAGTTCAACGACCACTATGGCCACTACGACGGCGACAACTGCCTGAAGGCGGTGGCCAGGGTACTGATGGAGACCTGTCAGCGCAGCGGCGAACTGCCCGCCCGTTACGGCGGCGAGGAATTCGCGGTGATCCTGCCTCACAGCGACGCCAACCTGGCCATGGAAATGGCCGAGCGCATCCGCGCCGGGGTCGAAGCACTGCACATCCCACATCGCGAGTCCAAGGTGTCCGACTGGGTCAGCACCAGCCTGGGCGTGACCACTTACGCGCCCGAAGGGAGCGAACCGATTCGCGCCAGGACCCTTATCCAGGCCGCCGACCACGCCCTGTATCAAGCCAAAGCCGCCGGGCGCAATCGCGTCTGCCAGGCTGACAGCGAACAAGACGCCTCCCGAATGTCGAGCGTGCCAGAATGACCCGAGGCCTGCTGCAGTCGTGGCGTGTATCGCGGCCCAGTTCCAAGGACCGGCGCGTCCCACCCTCGTACCACCACCCATACGTTGCTCCAGAACAAGGCCTGACTCATCTTGGCCACAGCGGCTGACCGCCATGTGCCCCGCAAGGGCAGTTTCCGGCTGCTGACCGCCGGCTTCGGCGCCCTGCTGGTGCTGATGGTCGCGCTGACCAGTATCAGCATCTTCACCCTGCAGCGTCACCAGGCCCAACTCGACAAGGTCGTCGGCGAGCGCATGGCCAAGGTGTCGTTGGCCCTGACCATGCGCAAGGCGTCCAGGGAACGAACCCTGAGCCTGCTACGCCTGCTGTTGCTGGACGACCCCTTCGATCGCGATGATGAGTGGATGGCCTTCAACGGCCACGGCGCCGAGTTCGCCCAGGCGCGCCTCAGCCTGCTAGCAAGCCCACTGTCGGACGCCGAGCGCTCGTTGCTCGAGGAGCAGGGCGCCCTCACCGGGAAGGCGATCGTGGTTCAACTACAGGTGATCGAGTTGATCAACGCCGGACAGATCGAACAGGCCTCCCGGCTGCTCTCCCAGGCCGCCATCCCGGCGCAGCAAGCGGTGATCGCCAAGGTGGATGCATTCGACCAGTTGCAAAGACAGGCTGCCGACCAGGCCCGCTTCCAGGCTTCGGTGCAGCTGGATCATGCGCGCACCCTGATCCTGCTGCTGGGGGGCAGTGCGCTGGTGATCGGCCTGGCCATCGCAGTGATGGTCACGCGCACGGTGCGTGAGCGCGGTGCCCATGATGCCTACCTGGCCACCCACGACCCACTGACCAACCTGCCGAACCGCACCTTGCTGATGGACCGAATGCAACACGCCATCAGCCGTGCCGAACGCCAGCAGAGCCTGGCGGGGCTGCTGTTCATCGACCTCGACCGATTCAAGGTCATCAACGACAGCTACGGCCACGCCGCCGGCGACCAGGTGCTGCTCACCGTGAGCGAGCGGGTCTCTCAGCAGTTACGCAAGAGCGACACCCTGGCAAGGCTCAGCGGCGACGAATTCGTCGCCCTGCTGGAAGAGCTGCCGACCACCGAGTCGGTGGAACTCACCGCACAGCGCATCGTCGACAGCTGCGCGCTGCCGGTGATGGTCGGCGCACTGGAAATCCCCATCAGCGTCAGCGTCGGCATCGCCCTCTACCCGCGACATGGCCGCACCCGGGACGAACTGCTCAGCCACGGCGACACCGCCATGTACCGCTCCAAGCAGCATGGTCGCAATCGCTGGCATGTGTATGAGGGAGGCGCCGGCTCCTAAGGCCAGCGCGCAGGCAGGTCAGCCGGCCGGCGTTTCCGGCCCGCGCAGGAAGTGTGCGCGGTAGTGGCGCAGCTCGGCGATGGAATCGCGGATGTCATCCATGGCCAGGTGACTGGAGTTCTTGCTGAAGCCGCTGTACACCGCCGGCGACCAGCGCTTGGCCAGCTCCTTGAGGGTGCTGACGTCCAGGTTGCGGTAGTGGAAGTAGTCTTCCAGACGGGGCATGCAGCGGGCCAGGAAGCGGCGGTCCTGGCAGATGCTGTTGCCGCACATGGGCGAGGCGCCCGCCGGCACCCACTCGGCCAGGAAATCCAGCGTCGCCTGCTCGGCCTGGGCCTCGCTGTATTCACTTTCCCTCACCCGGGCGGTCAGGCCTGACTTGCCGTGCTGGTTGGTGTTCCACTCATCCATGCTGTGCATCACCGAATCCGGCTGGTGGATGGCGATCATCGGGCCTTCCGCCAGGACGTTCAGCTCGCTGTCGGTGACGATGGTGGCGATCTCGATGATGAGGTCTTTCTGGGTATCCAGACCGGTCATCTCAAGGTCTATCCAGATCAGGTTGGTGTCCGAAGCGGGCATGACAAATCCTTGCAAAGGGGCGGGACAGGAACGGCGGCATTCTAGCACCGGGTCCGCTAAGATGCGGGCCATAGACACTACGTTATTCTGATTCCCATGCCGACTCTGACACTGCTGTTCCTGATCGCCCTGGCCGCCGGCACCGCCCTGCAGTGGTGGCTGCTGAGCCGCCAGGCCCGCCACGTCGCCGCCCACGCAGACGCTGTGCCACCGGCCTTTGCCGAAGGCATCAGCCTGGCCGACCACCAGAAGGCCGCCAGCTACACCCTGGCCAAGCTGGGCCTGGCGCGCTGGGAACTGCTGATCGGCCCGCTGGTGCTGCTGGCCTGGACCCTGGGCGGCGGGCTGGCGCTGCTGGACCGCAGCTGGCTGGCGGCGGACTGGCCGCCGCTGTGGCACGGCGTGGCGCTGCTGGCCTCGCTGAGCCTGATCAGCGGCCTGCTGGACCTGCCGCTGCGGGTGGCGGCCACCTTTGGGGTGGAGACCCGCTTCGGCTTCAACCGCACCACCCCGGGCCGCTTTGTGTCCGACCTGCTGCTGGAGACCCTGGTGGGCCTGCTCATCGGCACGCCGCTGATCGCGGTCATGCTGTGGCTGATGATGGAGGCCGGCGGCCTGTGGTGGCTGTGGGCCTGGGGCGTGTGGATGGGCTTCATGCTGGTGATGACCTGGGCCTATCCCACCCTGATCGCCCCGATGTTCAACAAGTTCGAGCCGCTGGAGCAGGGCGAGCTGCGCGGCCGCCTGGAGAACCTGCTGACCCGTTGCGGCTTCCACAGCGACGGCATGTTCGTAATGGACGGCTCCAAGCGCTCGGCCCACGGCAACGCCTACTTCACCGGCTTTGGCCGCAACAAGCGCATCGTGTTCTACGACACCCTGCTCAACGGCCTGGAGCCGCCCGAGGTGGAGGCGGTGCTGGCCCACGAACTGGGACACTTCAAGCGCCGCCATATCGTCAAGATGCTGCTGGTCACAGCCATTCTGTCGCTGGCCGGCCTGGCGGCGCTGGGCTGGCTGTCGCAGCAGGCCTGGTTCTACACCGGCCTGGGCGTGGACAGGCAGAGCCCGGCGCTGGCGCTGGCGCTGTTCATGCTGGTGCTGCCGGTGTTCGGCGTGTTCTTCCAGCCGCTGCTGTCGGCCTTCTCGCGCAAGCATGAGTTCGAGGCCGACGCCTACGCCGCCGAGCAGGCCAGCGCGAACGACCTGATCGGCGGCCTGGTCAAGATGTACCGCGACAGCGCCAGCACCCTGACGCCGGACCCGCTGTACTCGGCCTTTCATCACAGCCACCCACCGGCCCCGGTGCGGGTTGCCCACCTGTCCTCTAAACTAGGCGGCCCCGCTGCCCAAGGAAGCTGACCATGTCCGTTCGCCTGCTGACCGTTATCCTGTTGCTGCCGCTGGCCACCGCCGCTCAGGCTGCCGACTTCGACGCCGAGAAATTCCTCGCCGAGAAGTGCAGCCAATGCCATGACAGCAGCGTCTACACCCGCCCCGATCACAAGGTGCAATCATTGACGGCCCTGGACAACCAGGTACGCCGCTGCGACAGCATGATCGGCACCAAGCTGTTCGATGAGGACATCAACCTGCTGGTCGACCACCTGAACACCCGCTACTACCATTTTTGATTTATGGCGAAGCGCCGCCTCACCGAACAGCAGAAGGCGCGCATCGCGCGTATCCAGGAGCAGCGCCGCCAGCGCATGACCGATCAGGCCGAGGCGGCGCTGGCCGACGCGGGCCAGGGCGAACTGGGCGAGCCCCAGCGCGGTCGCGTGGTCACCCGCCACGGCCGCAACCTGGTGGTGCGTGACGACGGCGGCGAGCTGTACCTGTGCCTGTTCCGCCAGAACCTGGACGAGATCGTCTGCGGCGACCACGTGGTGTGGCAGGCCACCAACCCCGGCGAAGGCGTGGTCAGCGCCCGGCTGGAGCGGCGCTCCGCCCTCACCCGCCCGGACTACAGCGGTCGTGAAAAGGCCCTGGCCGCCAATGTCACCCAGCTGGTGGTGGTGCTGGCGCCGGAGCCGGAGCCGGCCGGTTTTCTGATCGACCAGTACCTGGTGGCCAGCGAACAGCTGGGGGTGGACGCCGTCATCTGCCTGAACAAGGCCGACCTGCTCGATGCAGAGGACTGGCAGGCCTTCCGTGCGCGCTTTGCGCACTATGAAACCATCGGCTACCCGCTGATCGGCGTCAGCGCCAAGCGCGAGCACGGCCTGGACCCGCTGATCGAACGGTTGCGCGACCAGACCAGCATCCTGGTGGGCCAGTCCGGGGTCGGTAAATCCTCCCTGGTAAATGCCCTGATCCCCGACCAGGACGCCCAGGTGGGCCGGCTGTCCCTGGCCACCGGACTGGGCCGCCACACCACCTCGGCCACCACCTTGTACGACCTGCCCAGCGGCGGCGAACTGATCGACTCGCCCGGGGTGCGCAGCTTCCGCCTCAACGCCATGGACCGCGCCAGCCTGGAACAGGGCTTTCGCGAGTTCCGCCCCTTCCTCGGCCAGTGCAAGTTCAGCAACTGCGCCCACGAGGACGAGCCCGAATGCGCCATCCAGGCCGCGGCGGCGGCCGGCAAGATCCACCCGGAGCGGCTGGCCAGCTTTCTCAACATGGCCCGCAGCCTGCCCAAAGACTACTGACCGAAGAGCACAGACCCATGAACTATTGGTTAATGAAATCCGAACCCGACGTGTTCGGCATCGACCACCTCAAGGCCATGCCGAAAAAGACCGAGCACTGGGACGGCGTGCGCAACTACCAGGCGCGCAACATGATGCGCGACGACATGAAGAAGGGCGACCTGGTGTTCTTCTACCACTCCAACTGCAAGGTGCCCGGCATCGTCGGCATCGCCGAGGTGGTCAAGGAAGGCTACGTGGACCACACCGCCTTCGACCCCAAGGCCAAGTACTACGACCCCAAGAGCGACCCGGAAAAGCCCCGCTGGTACATGGTGGACATCAAGTACAAGCGCCACCTCAAGCGCACCATCAGCCTGCATGAACTGCAGCAGTTCGCCGACACCGTACTGAAGGACTGCCCGCTGGTGCGCAAGGGCAACCGCCTGTCCATCAACCCCATCTCCAAGGCGCAGTGGGACTTCATCCTGGGACTGGAATAAGGGGACGCTGCCGATGGCTTACACCACGCTGATCGAACCGGAACAACTCGCGCCGCACCTGGGCGACGCCGACTGGGTGGTGTTCGACTGCCGCTTCGACCTGGGCGACACCGCCAAGGGCCGGCGCGATTACGTGGCCGGCCACATACCCGGCGCCCGCTATGCGCACCTGGATGACGACCTGGCCGGGCCGGTGGTGCCCGGCAGCGGCCGCCACCCGCTGCCCGACCCACAGGTCTTCATCGACTGGCTGCGGCGCCAGGGGGTGTCCAATATCTCGCAGGTGGTGGTGTACGACGATGGCCCCGGCGCCATCGCCGCCCGGCTGTGGTGGATGCTCAGACACTGGCTGGGGCATGAATCCACCGCCCTACTGCACGGCGGCTGGGCGGCCTGGCAGGCGGCCGGCCTGGCCTGTGCAACCGATCAGCCCCAGCCCACACCAGGCGACTTCGCTGCCAGCGCCAATCCTGCCGTGGTCATCGACACCCGGGCCCTGGCCAATGCCCTGGCGGATGAACCGCCATGCCTGCTCGATGCCCGCATGCCGCCCCGTTTCAAGGGCGAAATCGAACCCCTGGACCCGGTCGCCGGCCACATCCCCGGCGCGGTGAACCTGCCGTTCACCGTCAACCTGGTGGAGGGGCGCTTCGCCAACCTGGAAAACCTGCGCGCCCATTATCTGGCGGCACTGGACGGCGCGGCACCGGAAGACACCGTGTGCATGTGCGGTTCCGGCGTCACCGCCTGCCACGACCTGCTGGCCATGGAGCTGGTGGGCCTGCCCGGCGGACGGTTGTACGTGGGCTCGTGGAGCGCCTGGTGCAGCGACCCGGCACGGCCGGTGGCTATCGGGGAATAGCTGGAACAAAAAAACAGCACCGTAGGTTGGGCTGAGCGCAGCGAAGCCCAACGAGCCTGCGTCCGCTCTTGTTGGGCTTCCTTCGTCAGCCCAACCTACACCTGCAAAAAAAAACAGGGGCCGGAGTCTGCGACTCGACCCCTGTTTTTTACCCGATCTCTACTCAGCCGATGAAACGACCGCCGGGCAGCAGCTCGTTGCCGAATACCTCGGGCAGCTTGCCGAGCAGGGCCAGGGCATCGGCCAGCGACATATGCGCCTGGTAGTAACCGGGGTTCTCGGGGAACACCAGTTCCAGGATCACCTGGGGCTCGGCGGCATCCGCCTCGTCGTCCAGGTAGCACTGCAGGATGCTGTTTTCCCGATCCACCACGCCGAAGAAATTGTCCGGGCTTTCCAGCAGCTTTTCCGCCAGCGGCGCCAGGCGCTGGGCATCCAGCGGCTCCGGGTTGGCCGAACTGATGCTGACGTTGTGCCGGTACTCCCGGTAGAAGACGTCGAAGAAGCGTTGTTTCTCGATCATGCCCTTAGTCCCGTCGCCAGGTGGTGCCGCCGGCGCCGTCTTCCAGCACGATGCCCTGCGCCTTCAGTTCATCGCGGATACGGTCGGCCTCGGCCCAGTTCTTGTCGGCCTTGGCCTGGGTACGCTCAGCGATCAGGGCTTCAATACGCTCTTCAGAGTACGATACCGTACCAACCCCCGAGATAACCGCTTCTCCAGCCCGCAGATTCCCGACCCCAGTAACGATGCGTCCGCCTTTCAGCCACTCATCGGCATCAGACTGCAGGATACCCAGCACCTCACCCATGCGGCGCAGCTCGGCGCCCAGCGCCGCGGCCTTCGCCTCGTCGTCCTTGCGCACGGTGTTGATCTCGCGCACCAGCTCGAACAGCACCGCCAGGGCCTCGGGGGTGTTGAAGTCATCGTCCATGGCGGCGTTGAAGCGCGCCACGTAGTCGTCGGCGCCGGCGGGCACCGCATCCGGCAGGCCGCGCAGGGCGGTGTAGAAGCGGTTCAGCGCGCCGCGGGCGTTGTCCAGGTGCTCCTCGTCGTAGTTCAGCGGGCTGCGGTACTGGCTGGTGAGGATGAAGTAGCGCACCACCTCGGCCGGGTAGGCCTTGAGCACCTCACGCACGGTGAAGAAGTTGCCCAGCGACTTGGACATCTTCTCGTCGTTGATGCGCACGAAGCCGTTGTGCATCCAGTAGTTGACGAAAGGATGGCCGGTGGCGCCCTCGGACTGGGCGATCTCGTTCTCGTGGTGCGGGAAGGTCAGGTCCGCGCCGCCGCCGTGGATGTCGAAGGTGTCGCCCAGCGCCTTGGTGGACATGGCCGAGCACTCGATGTGCCAGCCGGGACGGCCCTGCCCCCAGGGCGACGCCCAGGCCGGCTCGCCGGGCTTGGCGGCCTTCCACAGCGCGAAATCCAGCGGGTCGCGCTTGATCTCGCCGGTCTCGACCCGGGCGCCGGCCTGCAGGTCCTCGATGGACTTGCCGGACAGCTTGCCGTAGTCGGGGAAGGAGCGGACGCTGTAGTAGACGTCACCGTTGTCGACGGCATAGGCATGGCCGCGCGCGATCAGCCGCTCGATCATGGCGATGATCTCGGCGATATGGTCGGTGGCCTTGGGCTCGGCGTCCGGCGCCAGCACCGCCAGCGCCTCCGAATCCTCGTGCATCGCCCGGATGAAGCGCTCGGTCAGCTCGTGGAACGGCTCGCCGTTCTCGTTCGCCCGATTGATGATCTTGTCATCGATATCCGTGATGTTGCGGATATAGGTGACGTCAAAGCCGCGCGCCTTCAGGTAGCGATACACCACGTCGAACACCACCATCACCCGCGCATGGCCCAGGTGGCACAGGTCGTACACGGTCATGCCGCACACGTACATGCTGACCTTGCCGGGCTGGATGGGCTTGAATTCTTCCTTCTGACGGGTGAGGTCGTTGTAGATCTTCAGCATGGGGACTTTGTCGGGACTTTATTCAGGATCAGGGGGGTCGCGATGGGTTCCGGCGGAACGAGCTTCCGGCGGGAACGAAACGGCCAGCGGCGCATCTTAAACCCTGGCCGGCGCGCCCACCAGCAGCGGGGTTTTGCCTTGCGGGCGCAGCCGATTATGATGGGCGCCCGTTTGATAAGGAACCGACGGCATGAACACACTCTCCCGCTGGCTGTTTGCAGCCCTGTTTGCCCTGTCCACCGGCGCCGCCCTGGCCGCCCCGGTCCAGGTGCTGATGAAGACCAACAAGGGCGATATCGTACTGGAGCTGAACGCCGACAAGGCACCGGTCAGCGTGGCCAACTTTCTGCGCTACGCGGATGAAGGCTTCTATGACGGCACCCTGTTTCACCGGGTGATCAAGGGCTTCATGGTGCAGGGCGGCGGCTATACCGCCAGCATGGTCCGCAAGGACACCCATGAGCCGATCGAGAACGAGGCCAAGAACGGCCTGAAGAACGTGCGCGGCAGCATCGCCATGGCGCGCACCGGCGAGCCCCACTCGGCCACTGCGCAGTTCTTCATCAACCACGTGAACAACGCCAATCTGGACTACCCCAGCTTCGACGGCTGGGGCTATGCCGTGTTCGGCAAGGTGGTGTCCGGCATGGAAGTGGTGGACGCCATCGCCACCACCGCCACCGGCAGTCACGGGCCCATGCGTAACGTGCCGCGCGAACCCATCGTCATCCAGTCGGTCCGCCGGATCGAGTGACCCCTATCCCGAATCAGGAGCACCCCATGATCACCCTCAAGACCAATTTTGGTGACATCGTCATCGAGCTGAACCCCACCGCCGCGCCCAAGACCTGCGCCAACTTCGAGCAGTACGTGCGCGACGGCCACTATGACGGCACCATCTTTCACCGGGTGATCAGCAACTTCATGATCCAGGGCGGCGGCATGACCCCTGACATGAAGCAAAAGCCCACCCGCGACACTATCGAGAACGAGGCCAACAACGGCCTGAAGAACAGCGCCGGCACCATCGCCATGGCACGCACCAATGCGCCGCACTCGGCCAGCAGCCAGTTCTTCATCAACGTCAAGGACAACAGCTTTCTGGACTATCCGGGGCAGGACGGCTGGGGCTACTGCGTGTTCGGCCAGGTGGTCGAAGGCATGGACGTGGTGAACAAGATCAAGGCCGTGGCCACCAGCAACAAGGCCGGTCACGGCGACGTGCCGGTCGAGCCGGTGGTGATCGAAAAGGCCGAGATCAGCGACTGACAGCGGAGGCGCCGGCATGTCCGAGCAGTTGTTCATCGCCGACCTTCACCTGTCGGCGGAGCGCCCGGGCACGCTGGTGCTGTTCCTGCGCTTTCTGCGGCAGCGTGCGCCCCGGGCGGACGCGCTCTACATCCTGGGCGACCTGTTCGACGCCTGGATCGGTGACGACGACGATTCGCCCCTGGCCGAACAGGTACGTGCCGGACTCAAGGCCCTGAGCGACGGCGGCACCCCGGTCTACATCCAGCATGGCAACCGCGACTTCCTGATCGGCGAGGACTTTCTCACCGCCAGCGGCGCCCAGTTGCTGGACGAGGCCGTGGTGGTGGACCTGGACGGTCAGCCCACCCTGCTGATGCACGGCGACCTGCTGTGCAGCGATGACGTGGAATACCAGCAGGCGCGGCAGATGCTGCGCAGCCCCGCCTTCATCCAGGATTTTCTGTCACGCCCGCTGGCCGAGCGCGCGGCGCTGGCTGCCGAATACCGCAAGCGCAGCGGCGAGGCCACCTCGCTGAAGGCCGAGGACATCATGGACGTCAACGACCAGACCGTCGTCGACACCCTGCGCCGACATGGCGTCAATCAACTGATCCACGGTCACACCCACCGCCCCGATGAACATCTGCACCAGGTCAACGGTCAGACAGCACGCCGCTGGGTGCTCGCCGAATGGCATCCAGACCATGCCGAGGCACTGTGCCTGCGTGATGGCAAACTGAGCCGCGAAGCCGTCGTTTAAGACGTCACACAAGGTTCAAATTTCACGTTGCCCCATGCGTGCGGCCCGCTTATGATCTGGCGGTCGGTTACCGACAGGGACGCGCGGCAGGCAAACGGAATGCATCACTGCCTACAACAATAATAATTTCCGACAAGCTCATGGAGATCAGACGACCATGCAGTCAGGCCGGCGGCAAAACAGCTGCTGTCCCTAATGGTGCGGCTGTGCGCAAGCGGGCTTACCAAAGGAAACTTGAGGATACCGAAACGATGAGAATTACCTTTCCCCGGCGGGTCTCATGGGTAGCTGCGCTGCTGATGATCACCACCTCGCTGGTGTTCGCTGCCGAGCGACACAAACCCTATGTGCTGGGCTCCGAGACGGAGCAGGACTACGCCGCCACGGTGACCGCCACCCAGAAAAAACTGGAGGCCGCCGGCTTCCAGATCATCGGCGAATACGTCCCCTTCGCCGACTCCCACATCCTGATCTTCACCAATGGCGAACTGCAGCGCGTGGCGGCCGGCTCCAAGCATGGCGGCTTTGGCGCGGTGCAGCGGGCATCCATCGTCAAGCGCGGCAACAAGGTGCAGGTGGCTTACACCAACCCTGAGTACATGTCCTACGCCTACCGGCTGAAGAGCAACCTGTCCGGCGTGAGCGAGCAGCTTGCTGGGGCCCTGGGCAACGAGACCACCTTTGGCGCCACCCGCGGCCTGTATCCCGACGACCTGCGGGAATATCACTACACCTTCGGCATGGAGTACTTCGACGAGCCTTATCAGCTGGCCGAGTACCGCAGCCATGAGGCCGCCCTGGCCGCGGTCGAGCAGCACCTGAAGACCAACACCGTCGGAGTGCGCCCGCTGTACCGCCTGGACATCCCGGGCAAGCAGGAAGTGGTGTTCGGTGTATCCATGAAGGCGGCCGACCCGGACAGCAGCGACAAATACATGGACGACCAGTTCCAGATGTCCGTGGTCGATCAAAGCCCCTACAGCCAGGTCGCTTACCTGCCATACGAGATCATGGTGACCGGCAACAAGGTAATAGCGCTTCACATGCGCTTCAGAATGGCGGTAAACTATCCAAGCTTGAGAATGGTCGGGAAGAACAGCTTCATGACCATTCGCAGCAGCCCGGAACAGATCCAGAAGGCCTTGACCTTGGCCGTCGGCGGCACGCCGCCCAGCGACGAGTTCTGAGCGAACCGAACATCTTCTCGATGTGCTTGTGCATTGTGCCGGCCTTAGTGCCGGCTTTTTTTTGCCCGCATTTTTTGCAGCCAGACACAATGAAAAGGGGGCAAAGTCGCTGACCCCGCCCCCTTTTCAGTCGATCGCTGGCTTACTTCAGGAACCGCTGTTCAGGCCCGGCATCGGCGTGCGACCGTAGTCAGTGGGGATGGTGAACACCGCCTCGTCCACCGCATGAGCGGGCACGAAATCCACCAGCGACCGACTGCGACTGTCCGTGCGTTCCAGGATGGGCAGGCCGTGATCCAGCTGACGCAACGGCGCATAGACGTTATCCGCCAGGTCGCAGGGGGTCTGCATGTCGGCGGGGATGGTGTTCAGCATGGCGAGCTGGATACGGGCCAGCAGCGCCTGGAAGTCGCGCATGCCCGCCATCGCCTCGGTCATCAGTCCCGGCACGGTCACCAGTTCCCGGCACACCTGGCCGTTGGCCAGCAGGGTCACGTTCTGCGGGGCGTGTCCGGCGATGCTGGGGGCCCCGGCATCCCGACTGAGCCGCTGATCCAGCTGCAGCGAAGCCGGCTGCGTCGGCTCGGCGGCCGGCGGATTCATCACCAGCGCGGCACGATCCTCGGAGGACACGTTGTACATGATGTCCTGCTCGCGATCGTACAGGGTGTAGTCCAGCGTGCCCTCGCCTTCGTCGATGCGCACGAATTCGGGCGTCACCAGGATACGCGAGATGTACGGGTCCAGCCCCGGCTCCCACACCCGGTACACCAGCAGCGCGGCATTCTGCTGTGCAGCCAGGGCCGCGGAGGACAGGCCCAGGCCCAGCGCCAGGGTGGTCAGGACTTTTTGCATAGTGACTCCAGCACGTTCAGTTCATGGTCGCTGAAACCCGCCTGACGGCGGGCCTCCAGATGCAGCGGGCAGCGCGGCCCGTCGGCAAAATACTCGTTATACAGACCCAGGTAGGTGGCGTCCGGTTCCAGGCCGCGCTGGTCGCACAGGTAGCGGAACCAGCGGGTGCCGGCGGCCACATGGCCGACCTCGTCGCGCAGGATGATCTTGAGGATATCCGCGGTGCGCCCGTCACCGGCGGCGCGGAAACGGTTCATCATGTCCGGGGTCACATCCAGTCCCCGCGCCTCCATCACCCGCGGCACCAGGGCCATGCGCAGCAGCGGATCATGGGCGGTCTTCACCGTCAGGTCCCACAGGCCGCTGTGGGCCGGAAAATCGCCGTAGGCATGTTCCAGCTCGCCGAGCCGGTTCTGCAACAGGGAGAAATGGTAAGCCTCCTCCCGCGCCACCTGGATCCAGTCGCTATAGTAGTCGCGCGGCATGTCACGGAAGCGGTACACCGCGTCGCAGGCCAGGTTGATGGCGTTGAATTCGATGTGGGCGACGGCATGGATCATGGCCGCCAGGCCACCGGGCGATCCCAGCCGGCGGCGCGGCAGGTCCCGGGGCGCGACCAGTTCGGGACGGGGCGGCCGCCCCGCCTCGGTGACATCCGGCAGTTCCACGGCTGGATCCGCGTCCAGTCGGCCGGCCTGCCAGTCCTCGAACATGGCCACGACCAGCCGGCATTTTTCCGCCACATCGTCACAGATCAGGCAGGCGTGGGCGGCAACAAACAGGTTTGCATTCATGGGCCGGCATTCTACCCCAGCGGCACGGGCCGGCAGGTCGAATCAGCGACGTCGGCTCAGGACGACGGCGGGGCCGTCTTCAGGGCAATCACCAGGTCGGTGACATTGGTACCGGTCGGGCCGGTGTTGACCAGGTCATCGCTGGCCTCCAGCAGGCTGCCGGCATCGGCGCGGGCCAGGCAGTCGGCGGCATCGAAACCGTGCAGCGCGGCCCTGGCCAGGGTGCCGCCGTCCACCAGCGCACCGGCATCCTCGGTGGGGCCGTCGCTGCCATCGGTGCCGACGGACAGCAGGCAGATGTCGTCATGCCCGGCCAATGCCATAGCGGCAGCCAGGGCCAGGTGCTGGTTGCGACCGCCACGGCCCGGCGCGGACGGCAGGGTCACCGTGGTCTCGCCGCCCCACAGGTACAGGCCGGGCGGACCGGCCACCACCTCGCTGACCAGCCGTGTCGCCGTCAGTGCGGCATCGTCGGCCAGGGGATCGGCCGCCCGATACACCGCACAGCACTGGCGCCGGCCTTCCGCCTCGGCGGCGTCCAGCGCCAGGTCCAGGCTGGCGACGATGCGCCGCTCGACCCGTCCCTCGTCGGCACGCTCAGCCACCGGCTGCAGGGCCCCTGCCAGCCAGTCCGGCAGCTCCGCCGGCAACGCCGCCTGAGGGCTGGGACCGAGCAGACCGGAGCCGATCACCGCCGGGTCGTCGCCTGCCACGTCGGAGATATACAGGCCCAGCACCGGTCGATCACCGGCCAGGGCCAGCAGGCCGCCGCCCTTGAGTCGGGACAGCCCCTGGCGCACCCGGTTGATGCGATGGATGTCCAGGCCGCTGCCCAGCAGCCAGTCGCTGGCGCGCTGCAGCAAATCCAGGTCGATGCCGTCGCGGGGCAGTTCCACCAGCGCCGAGGCGCCGCCGGAGATCAGGCAGATCAGCGGCAGGCCGGCGGGCAGCGCGGCGACGAAGTCGGCCACCGCGCGCCCCGCGGCCAGGCTGTTGGCGTCCGGCACCGGGTGGGCGCTTTCCAGAAAGGTCACCGGCCGCCCGGCCCAGTGGTCGGCACTGCCGTGACCGTACTTGGTCACGATCAGCCCCTGCGTCAGACCATCGCCGAGCCGCTCGGCGGCGCCGCGCGCCATGGCGTCGGCGGCCTTGCCCACCGCCAGGATGGCAGCCCGCTCAGGACAGCCCTCCGCCAGCGCTGCAGCCACCGCCGCGCGTCCTTCCACGCGTGCCAAAGCGGCCTGATAAATGGCCAGCAACAGGGGCCGTGACCGGTGCGGATTGGGGGTGTCTGAATGTGTGTTGGGGTGCGGCATAGTGGCAGAATGGCTGTGGTAGACTCGAGTCACCATAACACCGACCGGCGCCGCGGCAAGCGGGGCAAACGCCGGCGTCCGCCGGAGGAACCATACCGTGGAGCAGATCAACCTGCGTCACCATTTCAGTCGCAATACGCTTTTGCTGATGGCCGGCGTCGCCCTGGTCCTCGCCGGGCTGCTGTTCTGGCAAAAAGACCTTATTCAAACCATCTACCTGAAGGACCAGCTCACCGATCTGGGGTTGGTGGTCAACGGTGCCATCCTGGTGCTGTTCCTGCTGGGCATGCTGCGCATGATCAGCCTGTTCCTGCGTTACATGAAGGAAGAGACCGCGCTGGCCCGCTTCGTGCGCAACCTGGGCAGTAACACCGAAGACCTGCTGACCCAGGTACCCGCCACCAGCCTGATGGCCCGTCGCTACCTGAACCTGCGCCACCTCAACGAGGTGCGCACGGTGATCGACCAGAACGCCCTGGCATCCACCCTGGTGGCGCAGGAAAGCACCCGCGTCAGCCTGCCCAAGTTCATCAACAACATCCTGATCCTGACCGGCGTGTTCGGCACCATCCTGTCGCTGGCCATGGCCCTGCTGGGCGCCGCCGACCTGCTCGGCAACAGCGTGGACGTGCACGGCATGGGCATGGTGGTGCACGGCATGAGCACCGCCCTGTCCACCACCATCACCGCCATCATCTGCTACCTGTTTTTCGGCTTCTTCTACCTGAAGCTGGCCGACGCCCAGACCAACCTGGTCAGCAGCGTCGAGGAGATCACCGCTACCTGGCTGATCCCGCGCTTCCAGATCCAGACCGAGAGCGTGCTGCATGACTTCAGCGGCCTGCTCAGCGGCCTGAAGCACCTGGTGCAGCAGATGCAGACCGCGCAGCAATCCATGTCCGTCAGCCAGGAGCGCATCGACGGCATGCTGCACAACTTCCAGGAAGGCCAGGTACGCCTCAGCTATGACCTGGCCAACATCGGCGAACTGCTCAAACAGGGCTTCCGCTTGCGGGACGACGCATGAGCGGATTCGTCGATCTGCGGCTGAACCGCCAGGGCGGCGAGGTCAACGAGGGCTTCTGGCCGTCCTTCACCGACATCATGACGGTGATCATGATGATCTTCCTGATCGCCATGGTGGTGCTGCTGATGCGCAACATGGAACTGGTCAACGAACTGCGCAGCACCATGGATGCCGAGCGCCTGGCCGCCGAGCAGGCCGCGCAGACCGGCGCCGCCAACCAGTCGCTGTCGATGAAACTGTCCGAAGCCCAGGCCCGCCTTGCGCAGCTACAGCAGCAACTTGACGCCAGCAAGGCCGCAAGCGCCGAACAGCTGGCCCGTGACCAGGCACTGATCGAGGAACAGCAGCGCGAGATCGCCACCCTGCTGAGCGAACGCAACGACATGGCCGAACAGCTGGCCCTGACCCGCATCGCCCTCGACCAACAACGCCAGCGGGAGGCAGACACCCAGCAGCAGATGGCCGCACTGACGGACCAGCTGACCAACCTGGAGGCGCGTCTCGCCAACACCATGCGCCAGCGCGACGACATGGACACCCAGCTGACCGAGACCCGCCAGGCCCTGGCCAATGCCCAGCGCGATCAGCAGAGCGAGCAGCAGCAGTACAGCGAACTGGTGGGCAAGTACGACGACCTGCGGGTCAAGTACGACAAGCTGGTACGCCCGGCCCGCTCGCCCGAGGGGCACTACCTGGTCGAGGTCCGTTACGCCAAGCGTGACGGGGCGCCGGTGATCAGGTTCCGCGAAGGCAGCAGCGGCGACTACATCGAACTGCAGCAGTCTGCGCTGGACGAGCGCCTGGGCAAGCTGAAGAAGGCCCACAAGGAAGGCCTGTACGTGAAGCTGATCATCCCCGAGGACAGCGGCCTGTCCTACACCGAGGCCTGGGTCTTCACCCGCGACACCCTGGGGCAGTACGACTACTACTACGAGGGCCAGCAGGAAGAGCTGCGGCCGGATCGCTGAGCGTGGCGCGGCTGGGCTTTCCCGAGCACGAGGCACGCCTGCCCTGCTACGGCGTGGAAAATAACAGCGAACGCCGCAAGCTCATCAAGCAGGGCGGCCAGCACCGCTTCGCCCAGGTGCAGCAGCAGCAGGACTGGGCCAAGCCGGCGACGCGCCTGGACCAGCAGGCCCAACAGCAGCAATGAACGGTCCGATACCCGTCAACCTGATCACCGGCTTTCTCGGCGTCGGCAAGACCACCGCCGTGCGCCATCTGCTGACAGAGCGACCGACGGACCAGCGCTGGGCGGTGCTGGTCAACGAGTTCGGCGAGATCGGCGTCGACGGTGCACTGCTGGACGACAGCGGCGTGGCCATCGCCGAGGTGCCCGGCGGCTGCGTCTGCTGCGTGTCCAGCCAGGCCTTCACCGTGGGGCTGAACCGGCTGATCCGCGAACAGCGGCCCGACCGCATCCTGATCGAACCCACCGGCCTCGGCCACCCGGCGCAGATCATCGCCACCCTGAGCGGGACCTTCTATCAGGATGTATTGGATGTGCGCGCCACCGTCACCCTGCTCGACGCCCGCCAGCTGGCCTCACCGCGTCATCGCGCACACCCAACCTGGCAGGACCAGATCCACCTGGCCGACGTGCTGGTGGCCAGCAAGGCCGACCTGTACGACGAGGTCACCCGCGATGCCTTCGCCGCCTTCGCCGCCGAGCAGGACCCGCCCAAGGCCAGGGCCGCGCTGGTGGAACACGGCCGGCTCGACCCCGCCTGGCTGGACCTGCCGCGGCGCGAACGCCAGGCCGCCTTCCCCGAGGCCCACGCCTTCCTCAAGGCCCATGGTCATGACCACGATCATGATCACGACGCGCCTCCGGCGGATGGTGACTGGCTGATGCTGGAAGGACGCGGCGACAACCACGTCAGCGTCGGCTGGCGCATCGCAGCAGAAAAGGTCTTCGATGCGGCGCGGCTGCAGTCACTGGTCGACGGCATCAGCGCCGACCGCATCAAGGGCGTGCTGCACACCGACAGAGGCTGGCTGAGCATCAACCGCGATGCCGACGGCGGCGACTGGTTGCCCGCGGCAGCCCGGGCGGACAGCCGGCTGGAACTGATCCATCACCAGCCGCTCGCTGCCGCGACGCTGGACCTCCAGCTCAGGGCCAGCGCCGAGCGCTGAGCACGCGCCGGTTCCAGCGTCACGCCCTGCCCGTGCAGCTCAAGGCTGGCCCGGCGAGGTTCCCGAGCCGACGCGCGACTGGCGCCGCTTGAACTTGATCACCACCTCCTGACCACCGCGCGTCTGGGTGAACAGCCCCAGCTGATCCAGGTCCTGGCTGTCGGGTGGCGTGATCGCCGTGTCCCGGTACGCCGTCCGCTGCGGGTCCTGCTCGATCTGGCGCATCTTGCGGCGCAGCCGCCAGTACGCAACGGTGACGACGCTGCCGGCCTTCAGGGTGTGCCACAGGTACTTGGCGTAGAACACCACGGGGTTTTCCAGCGGCAGGCCGGGGCGCCGGCTGGTGCGGCTCTTTCGCCTGACCATGCCCATGTCGTAGGAGCGCATGCCCTGCTCACGGGTCACCACCCCGAATCCGATCAAGCCATTGACGGTCATCAAACGTCTGTTGCTGCCCAGGGCATACATCCGTTTCAGCACGGTGGTCATGTGCTCGTAGGTGTAATAGGTATCCCAGGCCTCTTGATAGACCGCATCCAACTCCGCATCCGACATCCTCGGATGATGGGTCACACGGTGTGCAAGGTCATAGTTGTTCAGGTCGGGATCCATCCACACGCCTTCGTCGTGCAGGCGCTTGTGGTCCTCCGAGCCCGGCAGCGGGGTGAGGATGGATATGTTGAGCAGATCGATCGGCAGTTCCCGCTTGATCACCTCCACGTCATGCAGGATCGACTCCCGAGTGTCGTTGGGGAAGCCGATGATGTAGGCCCCCCAGATGACCACCGGATGCCGCTTCCAGGCCAGGAACATCTCGCGATATTCGGTGATCCGGTTCTGCTTCTTGTTCATCGCGGCGAGATTGTCGGGATTGATGTTTTCAAGCCCGACAAACACCTGGCCAACACCGGCGGCGACGCACTTGTCGATGAAACCGGGGATGCGGTGGCAGAGGGTATCCACCTGGATCACGTAGTGCATCTTGATGCCCTCTGCCTTCAGGGCAATCAATTTGTCGAGGAAGGGCTCCCAGTTCTTGTTGCGGGCGAAGTTGTCGTCGGTGATGAACATGGACTTGGTGCCGTTCTCGCTATTGAGACGCACCGCCTTCTCCAGGCCTTCGACGGACCTGAAGCGGCTCTTCTTGCCCTGCACGTTGATGATGCAGCAGAAGGAACAGCTGAAGGGACAACCCCGACCCAGATCAATACTCGATATGCTCGTCAGGCAACGCTGCACATGCTCGGGGGTCATGTACGGCAAGGGCTGATCGGTGAGGTCCGGCAGGTCGTTGCTGTAGTCGTAAAGCCGCTTCAGGCCGCGGGTGCCGGCATCGCGCACCACCTGGTCGAAACGTCGCTCCTCTGCCTCACCGGCAAACAGCGAGATGCCGCGATCCATGGCATCGACAAGCTCGGGCGTGGGCTCGGGGAACATCGCGAAACAGCCGGACACGTGGTAGCCGCCCATGCACACCGGCATGCCGCGGTCGAGAAAGGGCTGCGCCAGATCGACCGCCCGGGGAAACTGGTTGGACTGCACGCCGATCAGGGCCAGCAGCCCCCGCTCGCCGTGCTGCTCCCACTCGCGCAGGTAGTGTTCGGCATCCAGCGGCTGGTTGTTCTCGTCCAGGGCCTCCACCACGATGTCGACATCCTCGCCCAGGATCCGCCGCTCGGCGCAGTCCAGCGCGATGCCGTGCATGCACGCCAGGGTGTTGGATGGCATGGCGCTGCGCTGCCAATGCACCGGGTAACCGTCGTCGTCGTAACGGGTGGGCTTGACCAGCAGGATATGGAAACGTCTGCGCTTATTCATCCGGACTTGTTGTTGCGGGCGGCGGGCATGGCTCATCAGACACGGCGTGCTCTGCGGGGTCAATGCCGACGCACGGCGGCAGGCCGGGATGGCATGCAAGCCACAACCTCAATCACCCCGCGGCTTGGGCTTGGCCGCCACCTGGTCGCGCAGATACACCGGCAGCGCCAGCGACGCCGTCACGCCCTGCCCCGCCGCCAGCCCGGCCGCACCCAGCACCGCCACGTCATGGGCATGCACGGTCAGCTCAGGCAGGGCGCCGGCCAGGGCATCGCCGGCCCGGGCCGCCAGGGCGGGGTGATAACTGCCCCAGCCACCGCCCACGCCCAGCCAGTTGTCGCCGGCGGGCACCACGACCTGCTCGGGAGCCACCACCTGCTCGTCGCCCAGCGGCCGCATCCGGCCGGACTGCTCCGCCGCAGCGGCCAGCCAGTACACCTCGTTCATGCGCGCGTCGAAGGCGGCCAGCACGTGGCGGGCGTCATGCTCGCGCAGCGCCCGCTGGGCCAGCGCCCGCAGGCTGGACACCGGCACCACCGGCAGGTCGACGCCCACCGCCACGCCCTGGATCACCCCGGCGGCGATGCGCACCCCGGTGAAGGAGCCCGGACCGCGGGCGAAGGCCAGGCCGTCGAGCTGCGCCAGCGCCACGCCGGCCTCGTCCAGCAGTTCCTGCATCATCGGCAGGATCAGTGCCGAATGCTGACGCGGGGCGAGCTGGTAGCGGGCCGTGACGGACCCGTCGATGATCAGCGCGGCCGAGCAGGCCGCCTCGGTAGTGTCGATGGCGAGCAGTTTCATGGTCGGCATTTTACCTGTCAGCGGGCGCCACGTATGCTCGGCTGTCGCCCGCCCCCAGCCACGCAACCCTGCCACGTCATCCTATGGACTGGTCCCTGTTCCTCGCCGCCCTGCTATCCGCCACCCTGCTGCCCGGCGGTTCCGAGGCCCTGCTGCTGTACCGCCTGCACGAAGGCGCCGACCCGCTGCTGATGGTCGTCATCGCCACCGCCGGCAACCTGGTCGGCAGCCTGATCACCTATGCCATGGGCCGCGCCGGCAATGCCGCGCTGCACAAGCGCTGGCTGCGCATCGACGAGGCGCAGGTGGCGCGTGCCGAGGCCTGGTTCGCCCGCTGGGGCAAACCCAGCCTGCTGCTGGCCTGGCTGCCGGTGGTGGGCGATCCGCTGTGCCTGGTGGCGGGGCTGCTGCGCGCCCCGCTGGCCTGGTTCGTGGTGCTGGTGGCTATCGGCAAGCTGGGGCGCTACGCCTTCCTGGCCTGGCTGGCGGTTTAAACAACTGCATCCGGGCGGCTGCGTCAGGCGGCGCACCTGGCCTTCCTGCCGCGCAGCCGCCACAGGTACAGCACCGCCAACCCCGCCAGGTTTGAATACCAGACCCAGGGGTTCATCCAGTGGATGCCGTCGAAGATCCAGTCCGACAGCGGCCAGAAGATCTTGGTCGGAAAGAACTCGGCCGCATGGAAGGGCACATCCAGCAGGATATGAAACGGCCAGGACAGCATGGCGAAGGCGATGTCCCGGCGCCACAGCGCCGCCAGCGCGACGGCAGCACCCGCGACCAGCAGGCTGTGGGTGACGTCGTAGCTGACGAACAGCCAGCCCGGCAGCAATGCCAGGTCGGGTGGCCCGTTGCCGATGCCGTTTTCGAACACATGGCCCGGCAGCCACAGACCGAATGACACCAGGTCGGGAAAGGCGCCGAACAACAGCGCCAGCTTGATATGGCCGCGAAAGCCGAACAGGCCGCCGCCCCACAGGGTATGGCTCAGGGTGTCCATGGCGGCTGCCCGCTCAGCCCTGACAGGCCCGCGTCACTGCGGACATGCCGGCGGCCGGCAGTTGATCACTGGTCGTGGTCGGTGGTGCTGTAGGTATAGGAGCTGACCACGTTGCGGTTGTCGAAGCGAATCACCAGGTCCTGGGCATGCTTGTGACCGCCGGCGCTGTAGTAATAGCGGCCATAGGTCCAGGTGGGCTTGCCGTCTTCCACCCCGACCCGCCAGGGTGAGCCGAACATGGCCTTGATGTCCTGCTGGGTGGTCTTGCCGATCTGGATCTCGCTGACGCGGGCGGTGGGGAAGTCCTGGCCGACGGTGGCGCAGCCGGTGGTGAACAGGGTCAGGCTGGCCAGCAGGGCGAGCAGGATGATGTGCAGGGTCAGCGGGCGACGTGGGGCCAGGGTGTTCATTGGTTGGTGTCCTTCTGGTGGCGTGCAGCCTGATGGGCTGGGGTGGTGCTCATTCAACCATGATTGTGGATGTTGGCGGCAAGTGCCCTTTTGGGGATTTGGGATGGGCGTTGTGTCGCTGGCGCGACGGGCTTGGATTTAGTGCGCGGGGTGCCGCGCGCCCACGTCACTTTCTTTTGTTTGCCCAAAAGAAAGTAACCAAAGAAAAGGGCACCCGGCGACTTGCCCTTCACTGCGTTCAGGGTGCCCTGCGCTTCTCGCCGTGAGCGGCGCTCGGGAACTCGCTCGCTGCGCTCACTCAGACACCCCTCGCTTGACCCGCTCACGGCTGCGATGCTCGGCGGCGTCAACGGGACCGGGGTGCAGCCGGCAGGTCTGGCGGCTTTTCTTTAACTAAATCGCAGCCTGATCCGGTTTTATACGATGTCGTCCATGACATCGTAGGGCGCAATAAGCGAAGCGCATTGCGCCGAATGAATCCCGCCGCAAAGCGGCCCAATGCCTTGAGTCGGGATTTGTTTTCATTCATCCGGCGCAATGCGGCTATGCCTTATTGCGGGCTACGCGGGCTATTTTTCGGCGAAGCAGTAGAACAAGCCAGCTCCGCCCGTCTTGGCAAGTGCTTCCTGGCTACATCCTTTGGAGACATGCGCAAAATTCCAGGACTTGGCCCAGTCGTGATCGAGCGGCCCGACCCGGTCATGATGGCCCACTACTGCAGCGCCCTCGCCGCTCTTGGTCCAGCTGCCGCAGGTCATGTCGGCAAAGAACTGCGGACCGAAGGCGGTGCCATCCACGCGCGAGCCGGTGAGGATGTCGTGCGTATTGGGTTTCTCCGTACGTCCGTTGATCATGTTGCCGCGCTCATCGAGCGCAGTGTCCTTGTTCAGATTGTTGTTCGATGAATGCAGGTCATCGACGCTCTTGGCGATCATGACGCCCTTCGCGTTAAACCAGGGACCTGCGCCGATGCGGTCGCGCGCGTTAACGACGTCCTGGTCCTTGAAGTCGTTGCCCTGGGTGCTGAGGTAGGCGCGCCAGGTCCGATTGCCGGCACCGACCGATTCCGCCAGTTTCTGGCAGTGTGCGTCTGCCCCGGCCAGGCCGCCGAGATCCGCACCGTTGCCGGGACCGGCACTGGTCACAAAGAACGACATATTGCCGGCTTCGCCGGCCCCGGCTGAGGCAGCCGGCAGCAACGACCCCGCAGCAATCGACAGCACGAAAAACACTGGAATCTGCATACTGAACTCCTGAATTATCACCTGGTTAAGCAAGTATCCCCCGGCAAAGCCGAGGCTTTAGTATAGGCAATTACGAGATGGATTCTTAGCACATAACACCTGTATTCAGGGGCGTCCCACCGGGCAGCGGTGGGGCGTCCCAGCCTGCAACGCAGGCGACTGGAATTTCTTGTTAGGTGTTTTCATCCAACTCGGGAAAAGGAACATCCGGGAATACCTCTTGAAAGATCAATTTTGATATTTCGTAGTTTTTGCTAATTGGCCAGTCCCATTTGTCAGTAGCTTTGTTTAGCCCAGCGAAACATTCCTCTACAAACTCTCCCCACTCTTTCGGTAAGCCGGATATCTCGTATCCTGGCCTGCCATCTGTCAAGACTTTGGGTTTGGAATCGATGTTACATGTACATGCTGCTAGCCATGTCAGTGTGGAGGGGATGGCGCCACCACTAGCGCACAAGTACCAACTATCGACTTTTTTTCGTGCTTTCTTTGCCCATTTTCGGATTGCCTTTATTTGATATACCTCTCTATGGTCGCCCTCATATCCGTATGTACTTATATGGAGACTCCCTTGTACTGCAAGAGTCAATTTTTCGTTCCTAGTTATTCGCTTTAGAAACGACTTCAGGTTATCCAGATTTCTACTCTCGATATCTTTTCGTGGGACGCAATATTGGATATAAGATCCAGATTCAACCAGATGAAGAAGTTCGTTGTCTTGTTCAAATTCGCTCAAATGATTCTCCGGCGTGCCGAATATTTCTTCCAGCGCTGGTATGGATGATCTGCAGAGTTTTTGTGATTTCGGAATCGGGAAACGCCAATTGTTTACCTTGTAATCGATATGATCTTTTTTTAACTCGGACCAATAGCACTCTTTTGAATCTGGATCACATATGACAAGCAAAATAGGGGTTGGTAAATTGAGGAAGTAGTTTAAGTGCGCATTGGTATCTGAGTACCAATGCATTGATCCGCCCTTACTAAGGTAGCTTTTTCCAGTTTTTATCTGGATGGCTAAGCACTGCCCAGTTACACAGCCATCTTCGTTCACGAAGTCGACATAGGCATCGACTCCAAAATCATGTTCTTGGTGCGTACGTCGAAAAACCCAGCCGAATTCATCATTTATTATGGTTGATACGACATTGACTCCAATTTCCGCGGTTACATCGGTGTTTCGCCGTTTTGGGAATGTGTTATTGCTCATCACGAGTTTCTTGGGTTCACCTAATACTCAGCATATGGGGCGGGCCGCCGCGCAGCGGTGGCAAGTCCCTGCCACCCGAAGGGTGGCGACATGATGCACTTGTTAGATTTCTTTCTTTCCTGCTGCACGTGCTTTTTGCCTCCTACGTACCAAAGCATCGCGATACTTCTCATAACTTCTTGTCTTCAAATTAATTTTAACTTGCAGCAATTTATTAAAATGAGAATCAAAATCCCTTTCGAATGTGGCCGGACTAACCACCAAGTCATGAACGGTATCTGCTAAATACCCGACCAATGCGTATTTAAATTGAAGAGATTGAAGATTCTCTTTGTTAATGAGCTTATGCTTATCTGGCTCTACCGCATCCCCGTTCGAGTTAAACGGATATATCCATTGTCCATGCGCAAGCTTGTTCCGGATTTCTATGATGATTCGAAGTTCATTGGAAAGCACCGCATGCAGCGCCTCACGTCGAGCAGCGTGAGTGACGCCGATATTTTTAGCGATCAATGGTGCCTTCCAGACTTGATGGTGTTTGCGAAACCCTAAATCGACCGTTCTCTCCCACTGTTCGAGTTGGGTTTTCGCCTGGCCTATCACTTCCCTCTCTTTTTCTGAGAAGCCATTTGTTTCATGGAGTAGCTTCTGGAGACGGCATTCCGCCCATGCTCCAACAAGAAAGGAGTAAAGCCGAAGCATTGACCGAAGGCTGTTACGAGGATCGCCGCTAGCTATTTCAGCTCGTGCAATTCTAGCGGCATGCCCTATGGCCAATTCAAGTTCGCGTAGATTAGCGACGTGATGCCGGTAGATCTTGGACGGAGCGTATGGCGTGTTGGTGGCCACCGTTAAAGTACACTCTCAGAATGCACTTTAACGGTGGGGAATCGAACCCCACAAATACTCCTCCGCAAGGAGGTGTGTTTGCCATTACACCATCGTTCAATTTCGAACATACCTCAGGCCTTCAGAAAAATCTAACATTGAGTTAGACAGAGTCTGCGTTCCTCGAGATAGACAGATTCTTCGTATCCCGGAAAACCTTTCTCCGCCGCAGTAGACGTCAAGTGAATGTTTTTACGCGTCATTCTAAGCCCACAAATAGCCCGCCGGGCGATATCCAGAGGATAGACAGACGCTGCGTTCACCCGAACCTAGCAGAACCCTATTCCGCCAGCCAGCCGGATCGAAACCCGTGGATAAACCACCCTTGTTCGGGATTGCACCAATGCCCCGTCGACGCAGCCGAGCATCGCAGGGCTGAGCGGAGGCAAGCGAGGGGTGTCTGAGTGAGCGCAGCGAGCGAGTTCCCGAGCGCCGCTCAGGCCGAGAAGCACAGGGCACCCGGAGCGCAGCGAAGGGCAAGTCGTCGGGTGTGTACGGGTCAAGGACATCGGTAACACCTGAGTTCAGGGACATGGGTTACACCTTGAGGTTGATATAGTCTCCTCCCTTGCCTCCCGCCAGCCTTTCATCGAAGCGACCCATACGGTGTGGTCCGAAATACGCATCCCAGATGCCATCCGTTACCTGCTCCAATCCGACCCATTCATCAACCAGCAGATAGCCGGCATAGCCTCGTAAGTTCCGCCAGTAGATCACGCCATTTCGGCCAACCTTGCGCACCTCAAAGTGACTGGGATAGTTGAGTTCCGGCAAACGTGACGGAAACGGGCGCATCGAAGCCTCGTAGCAACTGGCCGGACACTGTTGCCCCAGTCCTTCATGTGGTCGCTCGTGGTTGTAGGTCCAGACGAAATCATCAAACTGCTGTTGCTGCTGCCGTAGATTTTCGGAGACCGGATGGGTCACGGCACGCTTCAGGGTCCGGTGCATACGCTCATGGCGCCCATTCTGCTGCGGCTTACCTGGCTCGATCCGCTCAGGCAGGACGCCCAGACGTATCCACCAGATCGACAGTCGGGACAGGCCGCCCGGGGCGATGCTGGCAAACGGCACACCGTTGTCGGTACGGATGCGCGCCGGCATGCCGAACTCCCGAAACAGGCGTTCGAATACCTCCCGACTCTCCTGGCTACGTGTCCCCTCCAGTCCATCACAGGCCAGCAGGAAGCGGCTGGTGTGATCCATTACCGTGACATTTGGGGTCAGAGTAAGAATTCGCCCGGCATCCAATTTACCCCCTTATCTCTCCAGGCGCACCCTAGGTCCCGTCGACGCAGCCGAGCATCGCAGGGCTGAGCGGAGGCAAGCGAGGGATGTCTGAGTGAGCGTAGCGAGCGAGTTCCCGAGCGCCGCTCAGGCCGAGAAGCGCAGGGGACCCGGAGCGCAGCGGAGGGCAAGTCGTCGGGTGCCTTTTCTTTTGGTTACTTTTCTTTGGGCAAGCAAAGAAAAGTAACCCTGGCGCGCTCAGGCGAGCGCTTTCAAAACCAGCCGTCGCGTTAGCGACACAACGCCCCTTCAAGAATCGGGGCGCGCTCGGGACTGGGAACAGCCTCGGGGTCCCTCACCCCCGGCCCCTCTCCCGGGGGGAGAGGGGAGCGATCGGAAGTGGGGCTTGAATCAGGCCGTGGCCGCCTCGGCCTCCGAGGCGAAAAACGCCACCACATCCCCCACCTCCCGCGTCCGCCCAAACGGCGGCATCGCATCGAGGAATATCTTGCCGTAGGGCTTGTCGCGCCGCAGCAGGCGCGGATCGCACACTATCAGCACACCGCGATCGCTGACATCGCGGATCAACCGCCCTGCCCCCTGCTTGAGGGAGATGGCCGCCTGGGGCACCTGGTAGTGCATGAAGGGATTGAGGCCGCGCTTGCGCATGGCGTCCAGCCTGGCCTGCAGCACCGGGTCGCCGGGCGAGGCGAAGGGCAGCTTGTCGATCACCACCAGCGAGAGCGCCTCGCCGCGCACGTCGACGCCTTCCCAGAAACTGGAGGTGCCCAGCAGCACGCCGCGCTTGGCCTTGACGAAGCGCTCCAGCAACTCGGCCTTGGGCGCGTCGCCCTGCACCAGCAGCTCGAAGGTGCTGTTGGACTCCAGCCAGTCGGCGGCCTCGTTGAGCGCCCGGTAGCTGGTGAACAGCAGGAAGGCGCGGCCGCCGCTGGCCTCCAGGATCGGCAGCAGCAGCTGCATCATCGCCAGGGTGTAGCCCTTGTTGCTGGGCTCGGGCAGGCCGCGGGGGATGAACCACAGCGCCTGGTTCGGGTAATCGAAGGGACTGTCCCAACGCTCGGTACGGGCCTCGTTGACGCCCAGCTGCATCTGGAAGTGCTTGAAGCTGTCGCCCACCGCCAGGGTGGCGGAGGTGAACACCCAGGCGGCGGTGCGGCGGTTCATCTGGGCGCGGAACACGCTGGAGATCTCCAGCGGCGTGCTGTTCAGGCGCAGGCTCTGCTTGTGCACCTCGTACCAGCGGATGTCCTCGACCGCCTCGCCCTCCGCCGGCTCGGCGGTGATCTGGTCCAGCTCGGCCAGCAGTGCCTCGCAGCGCTCCTGGCAGGAGTCCAGGCCCTTGCCGCGGCCGCGGATGGCCTCGAGCATGCCGGCCAGCTGCTCCAGGGTGGCGCGCAACCGGCCCAGTGATTCGATCACCATCGGGTTGGCGGCCAGTTCCTGCCAGGGGCCGCGGCGCGGGTCGGTGCCGACGGTCAGGCGGAAGTCCTGGGTGACCTTGATCAGCGCATCGATCTGCTCCACCAGCTTGGGCAGGTCGCCGGCCTCGCGCACGTACTCGTCGCGGGTGTCGCGGGCCAGGTCGAGCAGCTGGCGGGTGGACAGGGTCATGCCGAAGAAGTTGCTGGCCACCTCGGGCAGCTGGTGGGCCTCGTCGATGATGAAGGCGTCGGCGTCAGGCAGCAGCTCGCCGAAGCCGTCGTCCTTGATGGCGAAGTCGGCGCACAGCAGGTGGTGGTTGATCACCACCAGGTCCGACTCCTGGGCCGCCTTGCGCGCCTCGATCAGGTGGCACTTGGACAGCGACGGGCATTCCTGCCCCAGGCAGTTCTCGGCGGTGGAGGTGACCAGCGGCCAGACCTGCGAGTCCTCGGGGATGTTGGTCAGTTCGGCGATGTCGCCGCGTCGGGTGCGGCCGGACCAGTCGCGCACCTTCTGCAGCTCGACCGCCACCTGGCGGCTGTGGCCGCGGGCGTCGATCATGCTGTTGTCCAGGCGATGCGGGCACAGGTAGTTGGACCGCCCCTTGAGCAGCGCGATGCGCGCCGGACTGGCCAGCGCGTCGCGCACCCTGGGCAGGTCCTTGAGGAACAGCTGGTCCTGCAGGTTGCGGGTGCCGGTGGAGACGATCACCTTGCGGCCGGACAGCAGCGCCGGCACCAGGTAGGCGAAGGTCTTGCCGGTGCCGGTGCCGGCCTCGGCGATCAGGGTGCCGAAGTCGGCCAGGGTGTCGGCGATGGCGCGGGCCATCTCCAGCTGCTGCGCACGGGGGGCGAAGCCGGGGACCTCCCGGGCCAGCAGACCGTCCGGCCCGAGTACGTCGTCGACATCGTGCATGCGGAAAGGTCAGGTCTCGGCCTGGTTGTCCCAGACCTCGGGTTCCAGGCCGTTGTCACGGTCCCAGCGCAGGTGACCGATGATCTTGAAGCGCCCCACCGACAGGGCGCCGCGCTTGGCGCGGCTGGAGCTGGACTTGGCGGCATACTCGACCAGCTCGTCGCGGTCGGCCTGGTAGATCTCGTAGGGCTCGTAGTTCTCGTCCATCAGCACCAGCACCACCGCGTCCCATTCCTGGTTCATCTTCAGCTGGCCGATGCGCTCGCCGCCCTTGGTCTCGTCGAAGATGGTGCGGCTCTTGATCTGGATGCGCTTGCCGGTCTGCTCGTCCAGCGCATCCCAGCCGCCCTGCTCCTGCTTGTCCGGGGTCAGGTTGAGCAGGCGCGCGGCATCGTGCTCGGCGATCTCGTTGCTGATGCCGGGCAGCGGGCGCCCCATGGTGCGCCGGTACTCGGCGGCGAGGATGCGTGCCTGGGCGATCAGTTTGTCAGCGGCGTAGGGTTGGTTCACGGTGCCGGCTCTGGCTGCGTTCGGGTGATTCTATCCCAAACCCGCGCCGCTCGGGGCGGCTGGCCAACTCAGTCCTGCTTGGGCGGTTCCCAGTAGCCGAAGGCCTTGGACTGGGCGGCCTGCTGCTCGGCCTGGCCGCGGGCCATGTCCTCCACCACGTGACGGGCGAAGCCGCACAGGTCATCGAGAAACTCGTTCTTCTGCGCGTCGTCCATCTGGCGCTGGTTGGCCAGCAGGTAACCCATCACCGCGGCCAGGTACTGCATCACTGTGCCCTGGTCGGCGCCGGGGTGCTGACGGGTCACCGCGGTCTGGATGTCCTGGAACAACTGGGAGGAAAGCTGGATGTCGGCCATGTTCGGGGTCCTGGGTCGATGGGTGCGGGAAAGCCGGCCATTCTAGACATGACCAGCGGTCATACAAGGCACAGGCATTGGGGTTGAAAGCACGCGATCAGCGTGCGCGGGCCTCGGCGGCGCGGGCGCCGGCCAGATCACCCACGGCACGGCGGCAGCGGGCGATCAGCCGCCAGTTGTCGCGCACCAGCTGCGTTTCCAGGCCGTCGGCCAGGCTGTTGGACTTGGATGAAAGCTCTTCCGCCTGGCCATAGCGGCCCTGCTGTTCACGCACCAGCGCCAGGCGATGCCAGACCATCGGATCGCGGGGCGAGATGCGCAGCGCCCGCTCCAGGCTGGCGGCGGCGCCGTCCAGGTCGCCCGCCCGCTGCTGGTCGTCGGCGCGGCGTTGCAGCACCGCCACGGCGCGGTTGGGCACCGGCCGTGGCTGGGCGCTGGGCGGCAGCGCAGACGGCTCGTAGGGGCGGATCTCGGTACCCGGCGGCGGCGGCGGGCTGGGCGGCAGCGCGGCGCCGCCCGGGGTGATCACCGTTGCCGGCGGCTCGGTGCGCGGCGCGGTCCCGCAGGCGGCCAGCAGCAGCGACAGCAGCAGCGTTGCTGGATACTGAAATCTCATTCGAACCATCTCCTGATTGCATCTCCGACGCCAAAACTACCACGACAGGGGTCGGCATTGGTCGGCGCAGTGCCCGTTATGAAGGGAAAGGCCACGGCACCGCTGCAGTGTTCGGCGCTCAGGTCACCACTGTCGGGATTCACCCATTCATAGGTCACGTTGCCCGGCGTGCTCAGCTGCAGCGGCTGGATGGCCAGCGCCGCCATCACCCGCCCCCACACCGGCAGGGCGCCGCTGCTGCCGGTCAGGCCGGTGGGCTGGTTGTCGTCGCGCCCCACCCACACCACGCCCACCCGGTCGCCACCGAAGCCGGCGAACCAGCTGTCGCGAAGGTCGTTGGTGGTGCCGGTCTTGCCGGCCACCTCGGTGCCCGGCAGGTAGTTGGCCAGGCCCCGCGCGGTGCCCTCGCGGGCCACCTCCACCAGGTTGCGGTTGAGCAGGAACACCGCCGCTGCGTCCGCCGCCCTGGCCACCTCCACCGGGTAGCGCTGCAGCGGCTGACCGCTGTTGTCCTGCACCTCGCGAATGGCCCGCAGCGGCGAGCGGAAGCCGCCGGCTGCCAGGGTCTGGTACAGCTGCGTCACTTCCAGCGGTGACAGCGACAGGCTGCCCAGCAGCACCGAGGGATATGGCTGGATGTTACGTTCCACGCCCAGCTCCTGCAGGGTGTCGATGACCGACGCCAGCCCCAGATCCAGCCCCAGATGTACCGTGGCCAGGTTGTAGGACTGGGCCAGGGCGCGGTGCAGCGGCACCATGCCATGGGAGGTCTGGTCGTAGTTCTGCGGCGCCCACAGCTGGTCGCGCTCGTCGCGCAGCTGGATGGCGCTGTCGTCCAGCGGGGTGACCAGGTTGTAGCTGCCTGACCTTCCCAGCGCGGTCAGGTACACCGCCGGCTTGACCAGCGAACCGATGGGCCGGATGGCATCGATGGCGCGGTTGAAGCCGGCATAGCCGGCCTGCCGGCCACCCACCAGGGCGGTGATCTCGCCGGACTGGGCCGTGGCCACCACCGCGGCCCCTTCCAGGGTGCCGGCAGGGATGCCGCGCTGGCGCTCGATACGCGCCAGCTGGTCGGCCAGCAGACGCTCGGTCTGGCGCTGGGCCCACGGGTCCAGGGTGGTGAAGATGCGCAGGCCCTCGGAGGTCAGGTCCTCCTCGCGATAATCACGACGCAGGTGGCGGCGCACCAGGTCGACGAAATCCGGATAACTGGCGCTGTCGCGCTTGCCGCGCTCGGTGACGCCCAGCGGCGCGGACCTGGCGCGCTGTGCCTGCCGCGCGTCCAGCAGGCCCTGCTCGACCATCACGTCCAGCACCAGGTCGCGGCGGGCCTTGGCACGCTCGGGGTTGCGGCGCGGATTGTAGTAGGACGCGCCCTTGACCAGACCCACCAGCAGGGCCACCTCCGGCTCGCGCAGCTCCTGCAGTGGCCGGCCGAAATAGAAGTGTGCCGCCAGGCCGAAGCCGTGGATGGCACGCTGGCCGTCCTGGCCCAGGTAGATCTCGTTGGCGTAGGCCTCCAGGATCTCGTCCTTGTCGTAGCGCGCCTCCAGGATCAGCGCGATCAGCGCCTCGCTGAACTTGCGCCACAGGCTGCGTTCCTCGGTGAGGAAGAAGTTCTTGGCCAGCTGCTGGGTCAGGGTGCTGCCGCCCTGCACGGTGCGGCCGGCGCGCACATTGGCCCACAGGGCGCGGGCAATGCCCATCGGGTCGATGCCGTGGTGGCTGTAGAACTTGCGGTCCTCCACCGCCAGCAGGCCGGCCACCAGCGCGTCGGGCAACTGGTCGCGGCGCACCAATACCCTGTCTTCGCGATGAGCCGGGTAGATGCTGCCGATCTCGGTCGGCTCCAGGCGCATGATGTCCAGCGGCTGGCCGCTGGCGGCGTCATTCAGCTCGCTCAGCTGGTCGCCGGCGAAGCGCAGTTCCAGCAGCCGCCCCGGCTCCTCGCCGTCCCAGAACAGGAAGCTGCGGGTCTGCACCAGATAGCGTCCGCCGGCACTGGACCACTGGCCGCCCTTGACCGGGTTGCGCACCTGGCGGAAACCCAGCGCCGAAAGCTCGTCGCGCAGTCGCGCCTGCGACAGCGGCGCGCCGGCGAACAGCTCCAGCGGCTGGGCGTAGACCCGCGCCGGCACCGCCCAGCGCTTGCCCTCGAACTTCACCCGCACCTCGTGGGACAGGTACAGGGTGTAACCGCCGACCAGCAGCAGCCCCAGCATGGCCAGGCCGAGCAACGGCCTCAGCCAGGAACGCTTGCGGGGATTGGCGCGTTGGCGCTTTTTGGACGAGGTGGACTTGCGACGGGGTTTGCGGGGCATGGGTCCTGCTATCGATGTGGATACGGCGGCCGGGCCAGTATACCCGCCCCCGTTGGACGACCGTGCCGCGCGACGGTTCCCGAGGCCAGACGGCAGCCCGCGCCGCCGGGCGACTATGCTTGCGACAGACCGACCACCGACCTGGCATCGCGATGCCTTGAGCCACGTCATACCGCCATCGCTACAGTCCTATAGGCTGATAGCCGGACATACCGGACAAAGAGAGCAACATGCTGACCCAACAACAACATGAAGACCTGAGAAACACCCTGAACGCACGCCTGCAGGCCCTGCGGCTGGAGATCCGCGACGAGCTGCTGCGCGCCGACGAACAGACCTACGGCGAGCTGGCCGGCCAGGTACATGACCGCCAGGAGGAATCCCTGGCCGATTTGCTGGTGGACCTGCAGCTGGCCGACCTGGACCGGCATATCCAAGAGGTGCGCGACATCGAGGCGGCCCTGGGCCGCATGCGCGACGGCAACTACGGCGTGTGCAGCGACTGCGGCGATGCCATCGCCCCGCAGCGTCTTGCCGTGCAACCGGCCGCCCAGCGCTGCCAGCAATGCCAGGGCGAGTTCGAACGCACCCACGCCGGCGGGCCAGGCCGGTCGCTCTGAGCCCTGACCGCCTCCGTTCGGCAACAATTTGAAGAACGCCACCAGCTAACAACCAAGCGGAGACAGCCATGACCATCATCGGCATCGACCTGGGCACCTCCAACTCCGCCGCCGCGGTACTTCGCGGTGGCCGTCCGGTGATGATTCCCAGCGCCGAGGGCATCAGCCTGGGCGGCAAGGCCTTCCCCAGCTATGTCGCCATCACCGCCGACGGCCAGACCCTGATCGGCGAACCGGCCCGGCGCCAGGCCGCCGCCAATCCCGAGGGCACCGCCACCGCCTTCAAGCGGCGGATGGGCGAGCGGGTCAGGATCCCGTTGCGCGGCCAGGAGTACACCCCGGAGCAGCTGTCCGCCTTCCTGCTGCAGAAGATCAAGCGCGATGCCGAGGCCTTCCTCGGCGAGCCGGTTCAGAAGGCGGTGGTCACCGTGCCGGCCTACTTCGACGACAACCAGCGCAGCGCCACCAAGGACGCCTGCAGGATCGCCGGGCTGGAGGCGGTGCGGCTGGTCAACGAGCCCACCGCCGCGTCGCTGGCCTACGGCCTGGACCGCGCCGGCGAGGAGCTGCGCATCGCGGTCATCGACTTCGGCGGCGGCACCCTGGACGTCACGGTGATGGAGTTCGGCAAGGGCGTGTTCGAGGTCAAGACCACCAGCGGCGACACCCAGCTGGGCGGCACCGATATGGACCAGAAGCTGATCGACTACCTGGCCGGGCAGTTCAAGGGACAGACCGGCGTCGACCTGCACCCCGACGCCAAGGCCATGGCGCGGCTGCGCGAGGCGGCCGAGGTGGCCAAGATCGAGCTGTCCACCAGCACCAGCACCCACCTCAGCATCCCCTACATCAGCGCGGTGGGCGGCGAACCCAAGCACCTGGAGATGGACCTGACCCGCACCGAGCTGGAACGCCAGGTGCACGAGGTCATCGAACGCTGCCGTGGTCCGGTGGAACAGGCCATCAGCGACGCCGGCATCAAGCCCACCGAGATCGACCGCATCGTGTTCGTCGGCGGCCCCACCCGCATGCCGGCGGTGCGGCGCTTCTTCGAGGACATGTTCGGCCGCCAGGCGGAGATGGGCGTCGACCCCATGGAGTGCGTGGCCAGCGGCGCCGCCATCCAGGCCGGCGTGCTGAGCGGCGAGGTGGGCGACATCGTGCTGGTGGACGTCACCCCGCTGACCCTGGGCGTGGAGACCCTGGGCGGCGTGGCCACCGCGCTGATCGCGCGCAACACGCCGATCCCCATCAAGCACACCGAAACCTTCACCACCGCCGCCGACATGCAGAGCGCGGTGACCATCCACGTCTACCAGGGCGAGCGCCCGATGGCCGCCGACAACGTCAGCCTGGGCGAATTCAACCTGGAGGGCATCCCGGCGGCACCGCGCGGCATACCCAAGATCGACGTCACCTTCGACATCGACGCCAACGGCATCCTCAACGTCACCGCCAAGGACCAGGCCACCGGCAAGTCCCAGTCCATCACCATCAGCGGCTCCACCCGCCTGCCCGAGGCGGACAAGGAACGCATGGTCAGGGAGGCGGAAAAATACGCCGAGCAGGACAAGCAGCGCCGCGAGGAGGTGGAAACCCTCAACGCCGCCGACGCCACCTGCTACCAGGCCGAGCGCATGCTGGCGGACTTCGCCGACAAGCTGTCCGACGACATGAAGCAGAAGATCGAGCAGGCCCTGCGCGACACCCGCGAGGCCCTGTCCAAGCGCGACGCAGCCCAGGCCAAGCAGCGCGCCGACCAGCTCGCCGAGGTGCTCAAGCAGGCCGGGGTGACCCTGTATGCCCAGGCGCCCGGCGCCAAGGCACCCTACGAGGAGGTCAAGGTGGGCGGCGCCCCCGAGGGCGGCGCACGCCCCTCCGGGTCCGGGCCGCGCGGCAAGGTGGTGGACGCCGACTACCAGGAAACGCCCTAGGTCAGACACGCCGCCATGGCCGAGCAGCGCGACTACTACGAAGTGCTCGGCGTCCCCAGAGACGCCGATGCCAAGGCCATCAAGGGCGCCTTCCGCAAGCTGGCGCTGCAATACCACCCCGACCGCAACAAGGCGCCGGACGCCGAGGACAAGTTCAAGCAGATCGCCGAGGCCTACGCGGTGCTGTCCGACCCGGACAAGCGCGCCCGCTACGACAGCCGCGGCTTTGCCGGAGTCGCCGACTTCTCGGCCGAGGACCTGTTCGGCGGCATCGACTTCGGCGACATCTTCGGCGACATGGACTTCGGCTTCGACCTGGGCGGCGGCATCTTCGACCGCTTGTTCCGCCATGGGCGTCCGCGTGGCCCCGTCCCCGGCCAGGACCTGGAGGTGCGCCTGACGGTGCCCTTGCAGCGCGTCTACGAGGGCGGCGAGGAGACCGTGCGCTTCTCCCGCCAGGTCAGCTGTAGCGCCTGCGGCGGCAGCGGCGCAGCCAAGGGCACCGAGCCACGGCAGTGCGCGAGCTGCGGCGGCAGCGGCCGCAAGGTCACCACCCGGGAAGAGCAGAAGGCCCAGGGCAGCATCCGCTTCCAGCAGGTCAGCGTCTGCCCGGACTGCCACGGCCAGGGCGTCTTCATCGACCACCCCTGCCCCGCATGCCACGGCCAGGGCCGCATCGACAAGACCGAGTCACTCAAGGTCACCATCCCCAGGGGCATCGACGAGGGCACCGCGCTGCGCATCGCCGGCCACGGCATGCCCGCCGAGCAGGCCGGCGCCCCACCCGGAGACCTGTACGTGCTGGTGAGCAGCTCACCGGACCCGCGCTTCGAACGCCTGGGCGCCGACCTGTGGCGCAGCGAGACCCTGGAGGTGGCCGATGCCGTGCTGGGCACCAAGCTCAAGGTGCCAACCCTCAGTGGCGACATCGAGGTCAGCGTGCCGGCCGGCGCCCAGCCCGAGGAGGTGCTGCGCCTGCGCGGCAAGGGGCTGCCCCGATTCGGCGAGCAGGGCTTCGGCGATCTCAAGCTGCGCCTGCTGGTGCACATCCCGGAAAACCCCTCGAACGAGGAGCGTGCGCTGTACCAGCAGCTACGCGAACTCGGCCAGCAGGACGGCAGCCGCAAGCGCGGGTCGAAATAGCCTGCCATCGGTGCATCGGTCGTACGGGGTTTAATTGATCCAGGCCAAACACCCCGGCAAAGCAAGGCCTACACTCTGACTGCTCGTAGATTCTTCTTCCCCGCCCGGCTCATTGCCCGGCGAGTTGCACGACATGACTTCAACTGGAGACACCACGATGGCGAAGGAAACCAAAAAAGAGATCAAGAAGGCCGAACCGGCCCGCCCGGTCAGCCCCTTCGAGGCCATGGACAAGCTGTTCGAAAGCCACTTCCCGCGCGGCTGGATGCGTCCCTTCCGCATGGAGTGGCCGTCGTGGGCCGAGGGCATGGCGCCCTTCGAGGGCAAGACCCCCAAGGTGGACGTCATCGACCGTGACGACGAGGTGCTGGTCAAAGCCGAACTGCCCGGCGTCGACAAGAAGGACGTCGACATCTCGGTGACCCGCAACACCGTCACCATCAAGGGCACCACCAGCCACGAGGAAAAGGAAGAGAAAGGCGACTACTACCGCTGCGAGATGTCGCGCGGCAGCTACCAGCGCACCGTGATGCTGCCGGCCGACGTGGCCGAGGACAAGGCCAAGGCCAAGTTCAAGGACGGCGTGCTGGAACTCACCCTGCCCAAGCTGGAAAAGGCCAAGCGGCACACCGTCAAGGTGGACTGAGCGCGCGCTGATTTCCGGCGGTGTGGATGCCGGCGCTGCCCCGCCAGGGGCGCGCCGGCATTTCATTTAGGGCGTCACGCCAAACGCCAGATCACAACTAGTCGCCGTCGATATCCACCGCATCGGGGACCACATCATCCAGCTCGAGGTCATCCGCGTCGTCGTCGGCCAGCGCGCTGACCAGCGTCAGCACCGCGCCGGTGGGATCCTGGATCACCGCCAGCCGACCGACGCCGGGAAAATCGCCCGGCTCGACGATGACCCGACCGCCCAGTTCGGCGGCCAGCACCACCCGCTGGTCCACGTCGTCCACGCTCAGGTGGGGATGCCAGTGGGGCATGGCCTGATCCGCGTCGCCGGGCACACCCAGGATGCTGGCCACCGGCTGCCCGTCGTTGAACAGCAGGTGCTGCTCAACGCCTTCCAGTTCGCTGACCTCGGCGCGCCAGCCCAGCAGCGCCTGATAAAAGGCAGCAGCCTCGGCAGGCGCCGAGGTCAGCAGCTGGTTCCAGCTGAAGATTCCGTGTTGCCGGTGCTGATCGGCCATAAGCTACCCCGTAAAATCTGAATGCATCTTGCGTCGCCCGGCCGTCCGGCTCAAGCGTTGCCGTGCCGCGCCGGGCGCGGCAGCAGCAGCGCCAGCGGCCCCAGCGCCACGGTCACGCCGAGCAGGAACAGGTGCAGGTTCACCGCCCCGGCCAGCGCGACGGCCGCATCCACCCCGGTGGGGGTGATGGCCACCACCAGGGCGGCCTCGTAGCTCCCGGCTCCGGCAACGCCGTGCAGCGGCAGCACACTGGACAGCTCGGCGCCGATCACGCCGGTGATGGCCTGCCACAGCGGCAGGCCGGTGAAGTGCTGCAGCACCAGGGTGAAGGCCAGGAACTTGGTCGCCCAGGTGACCAGCGTCCAGGCATAGACCTCGGCGAACGGCATGCCCCTGCCCGGCAGGGCCTGCAGCAGGCGCCGCGCCATGGCCCAGGCAGGGCCGTCACGACCGGCCAGCAACCTTGCCAGCCAGCCGCGCAGGGCAAAGCCCAGCGGCAGGGTCAGCAGCAGTGCGGCCATGGCCAGCAGCCACCATCCGCTGGGCGCCGCCAGCCAGCCGGCGACCAGGGCCACCAGCAGCAAGGCATGCAGGTCCAGCAGCCGGATCCACAACAGCGCCAGGGCGCTGTCGGCAAGATCATGAGCAAAGTAACGCTGCATCAGCAGCGGCATCACCGCCTCGCCGGTACGCATGGGCAGCAGGTTATTGGCGAAGTTGTGCAGTACCGACAGGCGCAGGGTGCCGGCCAGTTGGCCACGCAGCAGGTCGGGAAAGTAGCGATACAGGCGCAGGCCGCGGGCCAGGTAGCTGAGCAGGCTGACGCCAAACAGACCGGCCAGTTGCAGCGGTGGCAGGCTGGCCCAGGGCGCCAGCAGGCTGGCCCAACCGATCTGCCAGTGCACCCACAGCAGCAGCGCCAGCAGCAGGCTGCCGCCGATCAGCCAGTCACGGACGCGACTGTGCAGTCGCGGCTCAGACACAGGTGTACGGCGACGGGATGGTGACGGTGAACACGGGGCCTGACTCGCGACGGCTGACGGGGCCCGCAGGCTAAGTGCCGCACCCCGGGCTGTCAACGCATCACGGCCGCTCAGCTGCCGTAGGAACGCTCGAAGCCGGTGACGGCCTGGGTGAGTTTGCGGTGCAGCGGCTCGACCTCCAGCGCGCGACGGCGGTCACGCCCGGCGCGGCGGTCCCTGCCCGGTTGCGTCTCGGACTGATCGTGGATGTCGTTGGCACGTCGCTCGGCCAGCCCGACCCGGGGGAACCAGCGGTGGGCATGCAGGGTGCGACCATGCAGCTTGGCGCCATCCAGCTGATGAACCACCTCCCAGCCGAGACGGTTTGGATCGATCTCGATAACCGCACAGTATTCGGTATGCCCGGACTTGCGCTCGGTCATCTGCAGCAGCTCGCACTCGGCAAGCTTGCCGCGCGGCACACGCAGCTTGTACCAGGGCCCACGCAACAGCTCGCTGACCAGCCGATCCATATCCTTGTAGCCGACGCTGGACCACAATCCACCCACGAAAACACGCATGCTCGGTCTCCATTCCGATTAGCCGCTGTCAACCGCCGCGCAGCGCGGCGGCGTCTCCCTTCAGCATAGACAGTCACGCGTGATGCAGCGGCAGCTGAGGTGTTTCGTTCCACTTGCGCCCGGGGTACCGGTCAGGCCTCCAGTTCCACCCCGTCGACGCTCTGGAAGCCCCGTGGCAGCTTGTTGCCCCGACGACCGCGCTCGCCTTCGTAGGCGTTCAGGTCGGCCGCCTTCAGGGTCAGGTGGCGTTTTCCTGACAACACTTTCAGGCGTCCACCTTCAGGCACGCAGGCCATGGCCACCACGTAGTCGCTGCGCGCCTCCACGTCCTTGCCGGGGATGCCGATGATCTTGTTGCCCTTGCCGCGGGCCATCTCCGGCAGGTCGGCGGCGGGGATCACCAGCATGCGGCCTTGCTTGGTGATGGCCACGATGCGGTCGGTGTTGAGGTCGCTGAGCCGGTCCGGCGTCAGCACCTGGGCGCCCTTGGGCAGGCTCAGCACCGTCTTGCCGCCCTTCTTGTTGGCCAGCAGGTCGGCGTTCCTGACGATGAAGCCGTAGCCGGCGTCCGAGGCGATCAGCCAGCGCTGCTCGGCGTCGCCGCCCAGGGTGGCGACGAACTGGGCGCCGGCCGGCGGCGCGAAGCGGCCGGTCAGCGGCTCGCCCTGCCCCCGCGCCGACGGCAGGGTGTGGGCCGGCAGCGAATAGCTGCGGCCGGTGGAATCGAGGAACACCACCGGCTGGTTGGAGCGCAGCCGCGCCGCGTGGCGGTAGCCGTCGCCGGCCTTGTAGGACAACGTGGCCGGGTCCATGTCGTGGCCCTTGGCCGCGCGCGCCCAGCCCATGTTGGACAGCACCACGGTGACCGGCTCGCTGGGGGTCAGCTCGGACTCATCCATGGCCGCGGCGACGGCGCGCGACACGATGGGCGAGCGGCGCTCGTCGCCGAACTTCTCGGCGTCGGCGATGATCTCCTTCTTGATCAGGGTCTTCATGCGCGCCGGCGAACCCAGGGTCTTTTCCAGGCCGGCCTTCTCCTTGGCCAGGGCGTCCTGCTCGGCGCGGATCTTCATCTCCTCCAGGCGCGCCAGCTGGCGCAGCTTGGTGTCGAGGATGTAATCGGCCTGGATCTCGTCCAGCTTGAAGCGGGCCATCAGCACCGGCTTTGGCTCGTCCTCGCTGCGGATGATGCGGATCACCTCGTCCAGGTTGAGGAAGGCGACCAGCAGGCCGTCCAGCAGGTGCAGTCGCTCGTCGACCTTGTCCAGGCGGAACTGCAGGCGGCGGCGCACCGTCTCGAAGCGGTACTCCAGCCACTCCTTGAGCAGGCCGACCAGGTCGCGCACGCCGGGGCGGCCGGACAGGCCGATGACGTTCAGGTTGACCCGGTAGGTACGCTCCAGGTCGGTGGTGGCGCACAGGTGGGAGATGACGCGATCCACGTCCACCCGGCTGGACCGGGGCACGATCACCAGGCGGGTCGGGGTCTCGTGGTCGGACTCGTCGCGCAGGTCCTCGATCCAGGGCAGCTTCTTGGCCTGCATCTGGGCGGCGATCTGCTCCAGCACCTTGGCGCCGGACACCTGGTGGGGCAGCGCACTGATGACGATGGCGCCGTCTTCCTTGCTCCAGCGGGCGCGCATGCGCACGCTGCCGTTGCCGGTCTCGTACATCTTCTGCAGCTCGGCGCGGGGGGTGATGATCTCGGCGTCGGTGGGATAGTCCGGCCCCTGGATGTGCTCCATCAGCGCGGCCAGGTCTGCCCTGGGCTCATCGATCAGGCGGATGCAGGCGGCGGCCACCTCGCGCAGGTTGTGCGGCGGGATATCGGTGGCCATGCCGACGGCGATGCCGGTGCCGCCGTTGAGCAGCACGTTGGGCAGGCGCGCCGGCAGCAGCGCGGGCTCCTTGAGGGTGCCGTCGAAGTTGGGCGCCCATTCCACCGTGCCCTGCCCCAACTCGGACAGCAGCACCTGCGCGTATGCCGTCAGGCGCGCCTCGGTGTAGCGCATGGCGGCGAAGGACTTGGGATCGTCCGGCGAGCCCCAGTTGCCCTGGCCGTCCACCAGCGGGTAGCGGTAGGAGAAGTCCTGGGCCATCAACACCATGGCCTCGTAGCAGGCCGAGTCGCCGTGGGGGTGGAACTTGCCCAGCACGTCACCGACGGTACGGGCCGACTTCTTGTGCTTGGAGAGCGCCGACAGCCCCAGCTCGGACATGGCGTAGACGATGCGCCGCTGCACCGGCTTCAGGCCGTCGCCGATATGCGGCAACGCCCGGTCCAGGATGACGTACATGGCGTAATCCAGGTACGCCTTCTCGGTGAACTGACTCAGGGGGACGCGCTCGATCCCCTCGCTGGTGTAGTCCTGGGTGGTGGAATCCATAAACTGCCGGTACCTCTACAGATGACCGGCGGATTGTACACGCTCCCCGGCCCGCACCGGGACGGACTCACCGGGCCTCGCGCATCTCCTGCAGGATGGAGCGCAGGTCGGAGTGCCAGCGGGCCAGCTGGATCTGCAGATCGGCGTCGTTGATGTAACGCCCCAGCTCCAGCGGGTCCAGGGCCACCACCAGGGTCTCCTGGTGCTCGGCGAATACCGCCAGCTTGAGCGGCAGGAAGGGGATCATCTCCGGATGGCTATGGCTGACCCGGCGCACCTCTTCCAGCTTGCCGAAGAACACCAGCTGGTACTTGTCCGAGTGATAGCCGAACTGCGCCATGCCGCCGTCGCACTTCTGGATGTGGGCGACGGTGTAGCCGTGTTCCGCCAGCACCTCCTGGACCTTGGCCAGGGCGGCATCGAAGGGCATCTGGCTACGGGCCATCAGGGTGGTCTGGGCCGCCTGCGCGGCCGGCAGCAGGGCCGCCATCATCAGCAGGGTCAACAGCCAGCGTTTCATAGCGTCGCCTCCTCGAGTACCGCCTGCACCGCGTCGGCCATCTTGTTGGCCACGGCCTCCAGTTCGTCGTTGTTGAACCAGTGGGAGATGGTGCGCATGTTGGCGGCGATCAGCTGCACCTTGCCGTCGGGATGCTCCACCACGGTCACCCGGCAGGGCAGCACCACGCCCAGGCGCGGCTCGATGTTGAGCAGGTCGAACAGCTGGGTGAAGTTGCAGAAACGCAGCGACACCTGCTTCTGGTCATGGCTGAACTCGTCGGTCAGGCCCTCCTCCAGGAAGCGCTCGGGAAAGGTGCGGAAGTTGGAGCCGCCCAGCGCCTGGCGGACGTTCTTCACCGTGGTGTCGAAGTCATAGGGCGAATCGACGATCAGGGTCAGCTCCAGGCGCTCGCCATTGGGACGACTATCGGCGGCCTGCTTGCCCAGTACCCGTACGTGGGCCACCACGTCGGCGATGTCCTGCGGGCTCAGCTCGTTGCGGAACGACGGCATGACGCCGCCGGGCCGACCCTCGCGGATGATGGCGGCGATCATGGCGTCCGGCGCCGCGCCCAGGAAGCCGGGGTTGGTGATGGCCGGCGGCATGATGCTGAACTCGCGCTCGCGGGATATGGTCACCCCGGTGCCGCGTCCCTGGCCGCTGCCGTCAGCGCCATGGCAGACGACACAGTTGGCGGCGAACAGCTCGGCGCCGCGTCCAGCGTCACCGGCCAGGGGCGCGCTGTCGTACGCGCGGGCAGGTGCCTGGTAGTGGCTGCGCAGGTAGCCGACGATGGCAGTCACCTGGGCATCGCTCAGCTCGTCAAAGGACGGCATCAGCCGGCCGGGACGACCCGCCCGGATGGTGGCCTTGAGGTAGTCGTCCGACAGCAACGACAGCCGCCCCTGGTCCAGGGGCAGACCGATGCCGCCGTGACCTTCGGTCTGGTGGCATACGGCACAATTTTCAGCAAACAGCGCATCGCCCTTGGGCGCCGCGTTCAGGGTCAGGGGCCAGGCCAGCAACAGGCCGGCGGCAATCAGCAGTCTCACAGGATGTTTCCCGGCAGCATGAAGATGTCGCAAGCATAGCCAGCCGCGCCGGCGGCGGCCTTGACCGGCGTCAGCCCGGCGTGGATGGCACCCCAAAGACAGCCCGAGTGGCTCCCGCCCGTCACCCTCGGCCGGGCAAACGCTGGACTGCCGACGACTCCTGGCAGAAGACCCTCTGCAGCTAGTCGGACGGGTTGCTGCCGGTCAGGGGCACGAAGGCCACCGCCAACACGCAACGCTCTTCAATGACGCCGTTTGCGTCCTTGGTCAGCAGTACCAGTTCCTGCGCACCCCAGGGCCTGCCCAGGGGGATGATCATGCGACCACCGGGCTTGAGCTGTTCGGTCAGCGCGGGGGGGGCGGCCTCTGCCGCGGCAGTGACCATGACGGCATCGAAGGGCGCCTGTTCCGGCCAGCCGGCGCGGCCGTTGCCGCAGCGCACGGTGACGTTGTCGTAGCCCAGGCTGGCCAGCCGTGCCCGGGCCGACTCGGCCAGTGCCGGGATGATCTCCAGCGAATACACCTGCCCGGCCAGCTCGCCCAGGATGGCGGCCTGATAGCCGGAGCCGGTACCCACCTCCAGCACCCTGCTGTCCGGGTCCAGGTCCAGCAGGTCGGTCATCAGCGCCACGATATAGGGTTGCGAGATGGTCTGGCCATGGCCGATGGACAGGGGAAAGTTGCCGTAGGCGGCGATCCGCTCCTCGGCATCCACGAAGTCGTGTCGCGCCACCCGGCGCATGGCGTCCATCACCGCCGGGGCCAGCTGCTCGCGGCCGGTGTAGCCGGCGGTCTCGCGCACCTCCAGCTCGATCTCCCGCATCAGGCGATCCAGCGCCTTGCGCGCCGCGGCATCCATCAGGTGCCCTCCTGCCAGGAAGCCAGGTAACGCTGCTGCAGCTCGGTCAGGCTGTCGATGACGATGCCCATGGCCGCCAGCTTGAGCTGCGCCACCCTTTGATCCAGTTCGGCCGGCTGGCCGTGCACCTGGTGGGTCATGCCGGCGCCGTGGGCGGCCAGGTGCTCGACCGCCAGCGCCTGGTTGGCGAAGCTCATGTCCATCACCGCCGCCGGGTGACCCTCGGCGGCGGCCAGGTTGACCAGCCGGCCTTCGCTGAGCAGGCGGATGCGCCGCCCGTCTGCCAGCCGGTATTCGTCCACCGAGGGGCGCGGGCGATGCACCGATTCGGCCATGGCGACCAGCGCCTCGACGTTGATCTCGACGTTGAAGTGGCCGACGTTGCCGATCACGCAGCCGTCCTTCATCACCTTGAAGTGCTCGACATCGATGGCGTGTTTGTCGCCGGTCACCGTCAGCATGAAGTCGGCCTGGCGCGCCGCCTCAACAATGGTCATCACCTGGTAGCCGTCCATGGCCGCCTCCAGCGCCTTGAGCGGATCCACCTCGCAGACCAGCACCCGCGCGCCCAGGCCACGGGCGCGCATGGCGATGCCACGCCCGCACCAGCCGTAGCCCACCACCGCGAACACCCGGCCGGCCAGCAGGATGTTGGTGGCGCGCAGCACGCCGTCCAGGGCGCTCTGTCCGGTGCCGTAACGGTTGTCGAACAGGTGCTTGGTCATGGCGTCGTTGACCGCGATCAGCGGCATCTTCAATGCGCCGTCGGCGGCCATGGCGCGCAGCCGGATCACCCCGGTGGTGGTCTCCTCGGTGCCGCCCAGCACATCGGGCAGCAGTTCGGGACGCTCCCTGTGCAGGGTGCTGACCAGGTCGGCGCCATCGTCCAGGGTGAGCTGTGGTTTATGGTCCAGCGCGGCGCGCACGTGCGAATAGTAGGTAGCGTTGTCCTCGCCGCGGATGGCGAACACCGGGATCCCGAACTCGTTCACCAAGGCCGCCGCCACGTCGTCCTGGGTGCTCAGCGGGTTGCTGGCGCACAGCACCATATCGGCCCCGCCGGCCTTGAGGGTGCGCGCCAGGTTGGCGGTCTCGGTGGTGATGTGCAGGCAGCCGGCGACGCGCAGCCCGGCCAGCGGACGTTCGCGCTCGAAACGTTCATGGATCTGGCGCAGCACCGGCATCTCGGCCCAGGCCCAGTCGATGCGGTCACGGCCGGCGGCGGCCAGCGTCGGATCGGCGATGTCACAGGCGATGGTCATTGCTTGTCCTCTTGGTCGAGCAGGCCTAACAGCCGCGCCAGCTGCGGCGCCGGCATCTGCAGGCCGTAGTCGTCACGCAGCCGCTGCTCGGCCACTGCAGGGGTGTCCGGGCGCGGGTCCATGTCGCGCAGGAAGCCGCCCACGTCCTCCACCACCGCCCAGGGATAGATCAGCCAGCGCCACTCGGTGATGGTGGCGGCGGTGAAGTCGGCGCGGATCGGCGAACTGGTCTTCTCGTGCAGCACCGCGGTGCGCACCTCGGCCGGCCCCATCGATGTCAGGTGGGCGTGGGCCACCTGCAGGGTGTCGCCGGTGTCGTTGACGTCGTCCACCACCAGCACCCGCTGACCGGCGATGGGGATGCACAACGGGTACTTGATGTACGCCGTCTGCTCCTTGGTCGCCGCCTTGCGGTAGTGCACCACGCGGATGCTGGTGAGATTGAAGATGCCCAGCACGTCGCACAGCACCCGTGCCGGGGTGAAGCCGCCACGGGAGATCGCCACCACCAGGTCAGGGACGAACCCGGAGGCACGCACCCGGTCCGCCAACGCATAGGCCAGGTCGTAGACGCTGTCCTCCGACACCAGTTCGCAACGCAGCTTTTCCGCCATGGATTCCTCCCCGAAGATGGTCCCTTTCTAGCACGACCATGGGCAACGAGGGGTTGATGCGGGTCAGCCCGGCCCGCAGCGGTCCGGCTCAGACCTCGGCCAGGTCGCCCTTGTCCTGCAGCCAGGTCTTGCGGTCGCCGGAACGCTTCTTGGCCAGCAGCATGTCCAGCACCTGGTGGGCGTTGTCGTCCGCGCCCAGGGTCAGCTCCACCAGCCGGCGGGTATCGGGGTGGATGGTGGTCTCGCGCAGCTGCGGCGGGTTCATCTCGCCCAGGCCCTTGAAGCGCTGGATGCTGACCTTGCCCTTGAGCTTCTCCGCCGCGACCCGGTCCAGCACGCCCTGCTTCTCGTGCTCGTCGAGGGCGTAGAAGACCTCCTTGCCCACGTCGATGCGGTACAGCGGCGGCATGGCCACGAACACGTGACCCTCCTTCACCAGCCGCGGGAAGTGGCGCACGAACAGCGCGCACAGCAGGGTGGCGATATGCAGGCCGTCGGAGTCGGCATCGGCCAGGATGCACACCTTGCCGAAGCGCAGCTTGGACAGGTCGTCGCTGCCCGGCTCCACGCCGATGGCCACCGAGATGTCGTGCACCTCCTGGGAGGCCAGCACCTCGGCCGAGTCCACCTCCCAGGTGTTCAGGATCTTGCCGCGCAGCGGCATGATGGCCTGGAAGTTCTTGTCGCGAGCCTGCTTGGCGGAGCCGCCGGCGGAGTCGCCCTCCACCAGGAACAGCTCGGTGCGCGCCGCGTCGTCGGACACGCAGTCGGCCAGCTTGCCCGGCAGCGCCGGGCCCTGGGTGACCTTCTTGCGCACCACCTTGCGGCCGGCGCGCTGGCGGGCGTGGGCGGCGCTGATGGCCAGTTCGGCGATACGCTCGCCGGTCTCGGTGTGCTGGTTCAGCCACAGGCTGAAGGCGTCCTTCACCACCCCGGAGACGAAGGCCGCGCATTCGCGGGACGACAGCCGCTCCTTGGTCTGGCCGGAGAACTGCGGGTCGGCCAGCTTCACCGACAGCACGTAGCTGACGTTGGCCCAGACATCATCAGGCGTGAGCTTGACGCCGCGCGGCAATAAATTACGAAATTCGCAGAATTCCCGGACGGCATCGGTCAGGCCGGAACGCAGGCCGTTGACGTGGGTGCCGCCCTGGGCGGTGGGGATCAGGTTGACGTAGGACTCGCTGACCGCCTCGCCGCCCTCCGGCAGCCACAGCACGGCCCAGTCGGCGGCCTCCTGGTTGGCCGCCATGCTGCCGATGAACGGCTCCTCCGGCAGCAGGGTGAAACCGGCCATGGCGTCCATCAGGTAGTCGCGCAGACCGTCCTCGTAATACCACTCCTCGGACTCGCCGCCCTCCTGGTTGAAGACGATGCGCAGCCCCGGACACAGCACCGCCTTGGCGCGCAGGTTGTGCTGCAGCTGGCGGACGCTGAACTTGGCCGAGTCGAAGTACTTGGCGTTCGGCCAGAAGCGCACCCGGGTGCCGGTGTTGGCCTTGCCGACGCTGCCGATCTCTTCCAGGTCGGACACCTTCTCGCCGTCGCCGAAGGCGATCTTGTATTCCTTGCCGCCGCGCTTGACCCACACGTCGAGATGCCTGGACAGCGCGTTCACCACCGACACGCCCACGCCGTGCAGACCGCCGGAGAACTGGTAGTTGTCGTTGGAGAACTTGCCGCCGGCGTGCAGCTTGGTGAGGATCACCTCGACGCCGGGGATGCCCTGCTGGGGATGGATGTCCACCGGCATGCCGCGACCGTCGTCGGACACCTCCAGCGAGCCGTCCTTGTACAGGGTCACCTCGATCTTCTTGGCATGGCCGGCCATGGCCTCGTCGACGCTGTTGTCGATGACCTCCTGCGCCAGGTGGTTCGGCCGGGCGGTGTCGGTGTACATGCCGGGGCGCTTGCGCACCGGCTCCAGGCCACTGAGGACTTCAATGGCGGACGCGTCGTAACTACTCATGGCAACTCAGAAGTCGGTGTTGTCGGCGGAGGGATTGCGGTACGGCGTCTGGCCGCGCACGGTGGCCAGGATCTCGGACACCTGGCGCGGCCGGTCCGATTCATTGCATAACAGGGTACGCATCAACTCGGCCCGGTAATCGCTACGCCAGTTGGCATTCAGCGCCTTCCATGCCGCCTTGGGAGCCGGCTGGACCGGCGGTTTGCGCCGCGGATTGCCGTAGGCATAGACCTTGTATTCGGCGGTTTCGCAGCGCATGCCCTCGAAGGTGGCGTTGTAGGCACCGGCCGGTGAGGTGATCACCAGCCAGTAACGCAACACCCGGTCCTCGGGGTTATAGCTGAGTGAACTGGCGGCCAGGTTCGCCTGCAGACCGGGCGGCAGGCTGTCCACCTGCACGGGCAACAGGTCCTCGTCGGCAGGCAGTGACCTGAGCTCCACGGCGCCTTCCTGCCAGACCTTGTCCTGGCTGTCGTCATACTCGAACTCGCCGCGTTCAAACTCGGACTGGGTGTCGTAGAAGGGCTCGGCAGGGTCACGGGCGGCATCCGCCAGGCCGGCGAACAGCAGCAGGCCGAGCAGCGGGACGGTAAAGGAAAGACGCTTGAAGGTATCCATGGCGCGGCAGTGTACAACGGCTTCGGTCCGGGCGGCAGGGTTTGCCGCTCAGCGTCGCATTGCCAGCCCTCGGGGCCTGCTGTAGGGTTAGTCGCGATCTGCCCAAGTGCCGGAATATGAGCAAAAAAGACCCCAAAGAACTGTCCTTCGAAGACGCCCTCAACCAGCTGGAAATCCTGGTGGAACAGATGGAGCGCGGCGAACTCAGCCTGGAGGACTCGCTGAGTGCCTTCGAGCGCGGCGTGGCGCTGACCCGCCGTTGCGAGGTCGCCCTCAAGTCCGCCGAGCAGAAGGTGGAGATCCTATCCAACAAGACCGCCGAGGCCAGCCCGGAGCCCTTCGAGGGTGACTGAGCACGTGCTATCCAGCTACCTGGATACCTGCCGCAGTCGCGTCGAGGCTGCCCTGGATCGCCTCCTGCCCTCGCCGCACATGGCCCCGCAACGGCTGCACGCCGCCATGCGCTACGCCACCCTGGGCAGCGGCAAGCGGGTACGCCCCATGCTGGTCTATGCCGGTGGTCAGGCCTTTGGCGTGCCGCCGGAGCGACTCGATGCAGCCGCCTGCGCGGTGGAGCTGATCCACGCCTATTCACTGGTTCACGACGACCTGCCGGCCATGGACGACGACGACCTGCGCCGTGGCCAGCCCACCTGCCACAAGGCCTATGACGAGGCCACCGCCATCCTGGCCGGTGACGCCCTGCAGACCCTGGCCTTTCAGACGCTGGTGCAGGACAAGGCGCTGGCGGTATCCGCCGACACCCGCCTGGCCATGATCGAGACGCTGGCCATGGCCAGCGGCTCCCACGGCATGGCCGGCGGCCAGGCGCTGGACCTGGACGCGATCGGCCGGGACATCGATCTGCCGCAGCTGGAGAACCTGCACATCCACAAGACCGGCGTGCTGATCCGCGCCGCCGTACGGCTGGGCACCCTGGCCGCACCCGAGGCACCGGCCGATCAGGTGACCCGGCTGGATCACTACGCCAAGTGCATCGGGCTGGCCTTCCAGGTCCACGACGACATCCTCGACGTGCTGGGCGAGACCGCGGTGATCGGCAAGACCCAGGGCAAGGACGCGGCCAACGGCAAGCCCACCTACCCGGCCCTGCTGGGGCTGGAAGAGGCCCGCGAGAAGGCCGGGCAGCTGGTGGCGGACGCCCTGGACAGCCTGGCCGGCATGGGTGACGAGGTGGCACCGCTGCGGGCCCTGGCCCGCTATATCGTCGAGCGCCGGCACTAAACCGCACCCGCCCTCAGGTTGCCCGGCCCGGGTGCCGGGGCTAGAATCTGCCCTCTTAAAACAAGTATTTAGGCCCCCCGAGGCACCGAGGCAGCGCATGACCGCAGTGACCCAAGGCGTGACCGCCGCCCAAGAGATCGAGGACGTCCAGGGCAGCGCCGACACCCGCCGCATCGCCATCAACAAGGTCGGCATCAAGGACATACGCCACCCGGTGCGCGTGGGCGACCGCAGCGAGGGCGAGCAGCACACCATCGCCAACTTCAACATGTACGTGTACCTGCCCCACAACTTCAAGGGCACGCACATGTCGCGGTTCGTGGAGATCCTCAACAACCACGAGCGCGAGATCACTGTCGAGTCCTTCAAGGAGATGCTCACCGAGATGGCCGAACGCCTCGAGTCCGAGGTCGGCCACATCGAGATGAGCTTCCCGTTCTTCGTCAACAAGGCCGCCCCGGTGTCCGGCGTGAAGAGCCTGATGGACTACGAGGTCACCCTGATCGGCGAGATCCGCGACGGTCAGCCGCAGATGTCGGTGAAGGTGCTGGTGCCGGTCACCAGCCTGTGCCCCTGCTCCAAGTCCATCTCCGCCTACGGCGCGCACAACCAGCGCTCCCATGTCACCGTCACGGTGCGCACCCGCGACTTCGTGTGGATCGAGGAGATCATCGACCTGGTGGAAAGTCAGGCCTCCAGCGAGCTGTACGGCCTGCTCAAGCGGCCGGACGAGAAGCTGGTCACCGAGCGCGCCTACGACAATCCCAAGTTCGTCGAGGACATGGTGCGCGACGTCGCCGGCCGCCTGAACGAGGACGACCGTATCGCCGCCTACGTGGTGGAATCGGAGAACTTCGAATCCATCCACAACCACTCGGCCTACGCCCTGATCGAGCACGACAAGGACGCCGGCTGACAACAGCCCCACTGCTTGCACACAAGGCGCCTGCGGGCGCCTTGTTGCTTTCTGCCCTCTCCGCCGCCGTACCGGACGGGTTTAATATTTCACCCCTACTGCCGCCAAGGTAATAGCGCCGAGGAAAGGGCTACCACGGCATCACAGGCAGAAGGAGCAACAGGGTGGAAGACGGGCTGCATGAGGCGGGGCAACGCCTCGCTATCGACATCGGCACACCGCTGTTCCTGGAGGTGCGCGGTATCCCCGGCAAATACAAGTCCAGGCTGATCGGCATGGACGCCGGGCGTTATCTCATCATCACCATGCCCCATTGCCCCGAAGCGGCTGCATGCAAGGTGGACGAGGACACCTTTCTCAAGGTGCGCTACGTGCATGGCGGCAACGTGTTTGGCTTCACCAGCTTCGTCAAAGGCGTCATCACTAGCCCGGTGCGTCTGCTGGTCATTGCCTACCCCAAGCAGGTGGCCGAGCAGAGCCTGCGCAAATCCGAACGCTTCGATTGCTACCTGCCTTGCAAGGCAGGCATCCACGACGCCACGGCCGATGGCACCATCGTCGACATCAGTATCGCTGGTTGCCGCTGCGTCATGCCGTACACGCCAACCGACCAGGCTGACGATCACCCCAGCATCGACGACACCATCACCCTGAAGCTAACGACACACGAGGCCGGCGAACTGGTAATCAAGGGCACCATCGTCAACACCACCGAGTACCACGGCGCAGTGCGTCTGGGGATTTCGTTCGGGGAACCGGAGCCTGCTACCGCCCGCATCCTGGAAAAGGTCATCATGCCCTTCACCATGGACTAGGCGCCGGCCGGCGCCTGCAGCGTCAATGCCGCTCGCGCAGCACCATGATGTTGTCCTTCTGGGTCATGTCCAGGCGGGTGAGAAAGCTCATACCCAGCAGCACCCGGTGGCTGGTCTCCGCCTCGATCACCACGCCGGGCACCTGTGACAGTTCCAGTTCGCCGAGCCGCACCCGATCCAGGGTCACGCGATAGCCGGAAACCACCCCGCCGGCGGTACCCACCTGGGTGGGTGTGCCGGAAAGCCGGTAGGCGATACCCAGCGCACGGGCCTGATCGGCGCTCATGGCGACTCCGCTGGCGCCGGTGTCCACCAGGAAATCCACCGGCTGGCCGTTGATGGTGCCGCTGGTGGTGTAACTGCCGCGGTTGTCGCGCACGATGCGCACCTCGCGGCGACTGGCCTTGGCATAGCTGGCGCTGACCGATCCGCCCGGCCTGAGCAGCCGTTCCTCGCCATCCCAGGCCACCACCGCCTCGCGGGGGTTGGCGGACACCAGCCGCACTCCCTCCGGGCTGGTCTGGCCGGCCTTGAGCACCCGGCGCTTGCCGTCGATGTCCAGCATGGCCTTGTCCGGGAACAGCGCGAGCACACGCACCTGGTCGGCGGCCTGGACCAGGCCGGCGGCGAACAGCATGAGGGTCAAGATCAAGGTACGGCTGGGGTTCATGGGCACTGCCTCCGCCGACAACTATAGCAACAGCCGGGCGGCGCCCTGCATGACCAACAGCGCAAACAGGCCCGCAACCAGGTCGTCCAGCATGATGCCCAGGCCGCCGCTGACGCGCCGGTCCAGCCAGCCGATGGGCCAGGGCTTCCAGATGTCGAACAGCCGGAACAGCACAAAGCCGGCGATGATCCACGGCCAGCCCGGCGGCGCCGCGATCATGGTCAGCCAGAAGCCGGCGAACTCGTCCCACACGATGCCGCCGTGGTCGTGCACCCCCAGGTCCCGGGAGGTACGGCCGCAGATCCAGATCCCCGCCAGGCTGGCGGCGACCACAACCGCCAGGTACCAGCCCAGTTCCAGCCGCGCCAGCGGCAGGTACAGGGCCACCGCCATCAGGGTGCCGAAGGTGCCGGGCGCCTTGGGCGCACAGCCCGAGCCCAGGCCGAAGGCCAGCAGGTGTACCGGGTTGGCGAGGCTGGGTTTGGGCAGGGCGTCAGTCATTGGCGAAATGGTCATAGCCGGAGGGGATATCGTCGGTCTGCCGGCCGTCGGGCAGCACCACCCGCAGACCGGGGCAGGCCTCCATCATACCGATCCAGGTCAGACCACCCGGCAATTCGGCAGCCAGCGCCTCGATCCCGGCCTGCCGTGCCTCGGGCACGGTGATGCACAACTCGTAGTCGTCGCCGGCGGACAGCGGCAGCGCCCAGTCGCCGCTGTCGGCGATGTATTCGGCCACCCCCGGCGACACCGGCAGGCGTTCGGCGTACAGGGTGGCGCCCAGGCCGCTGCGCTCGCAGATGTGTTTCAGGTCCGAGCCCAGCCCGTCGGACAGGTCGATGGCGGCGCTGGCCAGGCCGCGCAGGGCCAACCCGGTCGCCAGCCGTGGCGTGGGCCGATGCAGCCGGCCACGCAGAAAGGCCAGTTCGTCGGCATTGACGTACAGCCCCTGCTCGGCCAGCAGCGCCAGGCCCGCGTCACCCAGGGTGCCGCTGACATAGATCAGATCGCCGGCATGGGCGCCGTCGCGGCGCAGCGCCTGGCCCGGCGGCACCAGGCCGTGGACCTGCACGGTGATGCTCAACGGCCCCTTGGTGGTATCGCCACCCACCAGTTGCATGCCGTACTGCCCGGCCAGGGCGCCAAAACCACGGGCGAAGCCAGCCAGCCAGTCGGGATCGGCTGCAGGCAGGGTCAGCGCCAGGGTCACCCAGGCCGGCTCCGCACCCATGGCCGCCAGGTCGCTCAGGTTCACCGCCAGGCACTTGTGGCCCAGGGCCTCGGGATCGGTGCCGGGCGAGAAATGCCGCCCTTCCACCAGGGTGTCCATGCTCACCGCCAGTTGCTGACCGGCAGGGGGCGTCAGCAGGGCGCAGTCATCCCCCACCCCCAGGAACACATCATCCCGTGGGGCTGTCAGATGAGAAAAGTAGGTCTCGATAAGACCAAATTCGGAAATCGACATGAACCGATGCACACCAATACGAGAATGAAACGCCTGCCGCTGGCTCCCCAAGAGCGACCGCGAAGGTTAACATGGCTGTTCGCCACTGGCCGCGGCGCACCATCGAGTGACCTACATAATCCAAATAATAAGGCCCAGTCGGAGCGACACCCTTTGTCCAGTTCAACCGCCACAAGTTACACCCAGCCCGCCCAAGAACCGTTTTTTCGCTAAGCCATGTCGAAAGCACGGTTCCGCACGCAGGCCTTTAGCCCACCCCGGCCCATACTGCTGCTGACCCTGGTCCTATCCATGGTGGTCGGCCTGGTGGTATGGACTGAGACAAGCAGCTATCACGCGGTGGTAGAGCAACAACGCCAACTGGCCCGTCACTCCGTCGCCGTGGTGAGCAGTGAGCTCAGCACCTACCTGGACAGCCTCAAACGCGTCGCGCGGCTGATACTCAAAGACCAGGGCGAACTGTTCGCGCAACTGACCGCAAACCCCGACGCCAGTGATCTGCACGCCACCTTGCACGACCTGCTGAGCGCACATCACCAGGAACACCTGGCCTTCACCTTGGCCGACGCGCGCGGCAACCTGTTCTTCGATGATTTCGACACTCACACCGGTGAACAATGCCGCTCAACCATCCAAAGTTTTGCCCGCAACCCGAGCGTTCACCCGAAACTGCAAATCCACCCGGGGCCCCGCGCATACCATATCGACATCGTGCAACCCTTCACGCTGCAAGATGGCAAGCAAGGCATATTCTTCGCCAGCTACAAACCCAGCCGCATCAGCCAGCTGCTGACCCAAGGCGCCCCAGCCGGCCAACAGCTGTTTCTGGTCAGAGTCGATCAGCCAGGCCTGATCGAAGTATCGGCCGAAGGGAGCCGGGACACCCTCAAGCGCGACATCAAGCTCAGCAAGGCGGAACTGGAACTGAGCGACCATTATGGTGCCAGCGCCGAGTTGACGGACACCAATTGGCGACTGCTGGCCATTCCCGATGCTCCCCGCCTGGCAGCGGCGGAGCGTGCCGGCTGGATCCGGGGCGTGATCATCATCAGCGCCGCAGTACTGTTCGGCCTGCTGACCCTGCTCCGCATCCGGCAGGAAGCACGCCGGCGGCAGGGTGCCGAACTGGCACTGCGCCAGGCTCACGCCGACCTGGAACACAAGGTGGTGGAGCGCACCACCGAACTGTCCAAGACCAATGCCGCGCTGGCCGCCCAGATCACCCGCCGGCGCAAGGCTGAAAAACGCATGACCATGCTGTCGCGGGCGGTGGAATACACCGGCGACAGCATCATCCTCACCGATCGCAAGGGGATCATCGCCTACGCCAACCCCGCCTTCGCACGGCTGACCGGTCTCCCAACCAACGAGGTGATCGGCACCTCGCTGGCGGAGCTGCAGACGGCGCACCAGCCATCTGAGTTCATGCGCCGGCTATGGACGCACCTGGAGCAGGAGAATGCCTTTCGCGAAATCTTCTGCATCCGCAAAACCAATGGCGAGGCCTGCTACACGGAGCAGACCATCACGCCATTGCGCAACAGCAAGGGCGAGATCAACCGGCTGATCGCCACCGGCAAGGACATCACCGAACGCATGGACAGCGAGCGGCGGCTGTCCTACCTGGCACACCACGACACCCTCACCGGCCTGCCCAACCGGGCACTGATGTTCGATCGACTGGGCCACGCCCTGGCCCGCGCCAACCGCCAGCACACCCTGGTGGCGCTGCTGTTCATGGACATCGACCGCTTCAAGACCATCAACGACAGCCTGGGCCACCAGGCCGGTGACGAACTGCTGGTAGCGGTGGCCAAGCGGCTGGACAGCAGCGTGCGCCGCAGCGACTCCATTGCCCGCCTGGGGGGGGATGAATTCGTCGCCATCCTGGAGGACATCCGTCACAACGACGAGCCGGTACATGTGGCCACCAGCATTCTGACGGCCATCGCCGAGCCGCTGCTGCTGGCCGGCCAGGAGGTGTCGGTCAGCTCCAGCATGGGCATAGCCCTGTATCCCGAGGATGCCGGAGACGCCAATGCCCTGCTGCAATGCGCGGACACCGCCATGTACCGGGCCAAGGCCGAGGGTGGCAACAACTACAACTTCTACACCGCGGACATGACCGCCGAAGCACAGCGCCGCCTGCGGCTGGAGAACCGGCTGCGCAAGGCACTGGAAAACAGCGAGTTCTGCCTGCGCTACCAGCCGCGCCTGGACCTGGCTTCGAGGCGCATCACCGCAGTGGAGGCACTGCTGCGCTGGCAGCCGGCCGACGGGGATATGCTCAGCCCCGCCGACTTCATGGCGGTGCTGGAAGAGACCGGCCTGATCCGCCAGGTGGGCGAATGGGTGCTGCAGCAGACCTGTGCCGACTTCGGCCACATCAAGGCCGCCGGCCACCAGCTGCGTATCGCCTGCAACCTGTCAGCCAAGCAGTTCCGTGACGAAGACCTGGTGGAGATGATCGATCGCACCGTGCTCGACCAGGCCATGCGCCACGAGGACCTGGAACTGGAGCTGACCGAGAACATGCTGACCGGCGACATCGAGCACACCAGCCAGGTGCTGGCGGCGCTGCACGACCGCGGCGTGCGCATCTCGGTGGATGACTTCGGCACCGGCTATTCGTCGCTGACCTGTCTGAAACGCTTCCCCATCGACGACCTGAAGGTGGACCAGTCCTTCGTCCGTGACCTGAACGACGACAAGGAAGACGCCACCATCGTCACCGCCATCATCGCGCTGGCGCACAGCCTGGGACTGGGCGCGGTGGCCGAGGGCGTGGAGACCCAGGCCCAGCTGCAGACCCTGGGTCTGCTGGGCTGTGACGAGATACAGGGGATGCTGGTGACCGCGCCGCTGGCCATTGACGAGCTGCTGGATTGGCTGAACGCCCACCGCGACAGTTTCGCCTGAGGGCGGCTCCCGTCAGGACTTCCTGGCTGCCTTGATTTCCACGGCGCGCAGCTGCTGCGCCACCTTGTCGAGCAGGCCGTTGATGTACTTGTGACCCTGGTCGGCGCCATAGGTCTTGGCCAGTTCCACCGACTCGTTGATCACCACCTTGTAGGGGATCTCCGGCTTCTCCAGCAGCTCGTACACGCCGAGGCGCAGGATGGCGCGCTCCACCAGGTCAACGCTGTTTATGGCGCGATCCAGGTAGGGCGCCAGCTGTTCGTCCAGGCGTGACAGGTTGCCGGTGACGCCGGACAGCAGCTCGCTGAAGTAGCTCACGTCGAAGTCGCTGCCCGGGTTGGCGTCCCGGAACTGCTTGATGATGTCGACGACGTTGTCGCCGGTCACCTGCCATTGGTAGAGGGCCTGGACCGCGTGGGCGCGGGCCTGGCTGCGATTACGACTCATACAGCTTCCGTTGTGGCGCCGGCGTTACAGCTGGCGCAGCAGGTTGACCATCTCGATGGCGGAGGCCGCGGCCTCACCACCCTTGTTGCCCGCCTTGGTACCGGCGCGCTCGATGGCCTGTTCAATGGTGTCGACGGTGAGCACACCGAAGGCAATGGGTACACCGTGCTTCAGCGTCACCTGGGCCATGCCCTTGACGCATTCGCCGGCAACGTATTCAAAGTGCGGCGTGCCGCCGCGGATCACCGCGCCCAGCGCGACGATGGCGTCGTACTCGCCCTTGGCGGCGATCTTGTCCAGCACCAGCGGCATCTCGAAGGCGCCGGGCAGGCGCACCACGGTGATGTCCTCTTCCTTGCTGCCGTGGCGCTTGAGGGTATCGATGGCACCCGACTCCAGGCTGTCCACCACGAAGCTGTTCCAGCGGGCCACCACCACGCAGAAACGGGCATTGGTCACGGTCAGGGCGCCTTCGATGGTCTTGATGCTCATGGCTGTTTCCTCGTAGCCCGCACGGGGCGCTGTCTTGGTCTTATTCGTTGTCGAGATCGACGAATTCGGTGACTTCCAGGTCGAAGCCGGCCAGCGCGTGCAGATGCTTGGGCGCGCTCATCACGCGCATCTTGCGCACGTTCAGATCGTTGAGGATCTGGGCGCCGACGCCGAAGGTGCGCAGCTCCTTGTCCTGGATCTTGCCGCGCGCCGGCACCGGCTCACCGGCATTGTGCCACTTCAGGTCCTGGATGCGCTGCACGATGTCGCGCGCGGTGTCGTGATTGCGCAGCACCACGATCACGCCCTCGCCCGCCGCGGCGATCTGCGCCATGGCCGGACGCAGCGGCCAGCCGCACTCGGGGCGGGTGCTGCCGAACAGATCGCACAGGGTGTTCTGCACGTGCACCCGTACCAGGCAGGGCTTGTCCTGGGAAGGCTCGCCCATCACCAGCGCCAGGTGCACCTCGTTGTCCACCATGTCCTGGTAGGCGCTCAGCTTGAAGTCGCCGTGCTCGGTGGGCAGCACGCACTCGCTGACCCGCTCGATGGTCTTCTCGTTGCGCACCCGGTACTGGATCAGGTCGGCGATGGTGCCCATCTTCAGGCCGTGCTCGGCGGCGAACACCTCCAGGTCCGGCAGGCGTGCCATGCTGCCGTCCTCGTTGAGGATCTCGACGATCACCGACGACGGGTCCAGGCCCGCCAGGCGGGCCAGGTCGCAGCCGGCCTCGGTGTGGCCGGCGCGCACCAGCACGCCGCCGGGCTGGGCCATCAGCGGGAAGATGTGGCCGGGCTGCACCAGGTCGTTGGGCTCGGCATCGGGCTTGACCGCGGCCAGCACGGTGGTGGCGCGGTCGCCCGCCGAGATGCCGGTGGTGACGCCTTCGGCGGCCTCGATGGAGATGGTGAAGTTGGTGGATTCGAGCTGGTCGTCCACGTTCACCATCAGCGGCAGACGCAGCTGGCGGCAACGCTCACGGGTCAGGGTCAGGCAGATCAGGCCGCGGCCGTACTTGGCCATGAAGTTGATGGCCTCCGGGGTGACCTTCTCGGCGGCGATCACCAGGTCGCCCTCGTTCTCGCGATCCTCGTCATCCATGATGACGACCATGCGCCCGGCGCGCAGGTCTTCGATGATCTCTTCGGTGCTGTTCAGTGGCATGGGGGGCCTGACCCAGGAAAGACGAAGCGCGCAGTGTACCAGAGCCCATGCCCGGCGTGGCCGCCGCTACTGCGCGAAAGCCACATCGCCCGGCCCCACATCCGGGGCCGGCTGCGGTTACACTGGGGTGCAGATTCCCCCTCCCGGCCGGAGCCCATGGCGTGACCCGCAAATCCATCAAAGACATCTCCCTGGTGCTCGGCAGCGGCGGCGCCCGGGGCCTGGCCCACATCGGCGCCATCCGCGTGCTGGAAGCCCACGGTCTGCAGATCCGCAGCCTGGCCGGCAGTTCCATGGGGGCGCTGATCGCCGGCTTCTACGCCGCCGGCAAGCTCGACGACTACGAGGCCTGGGTACGGGAGCTGACCGAGTTCAACGTGCTGCGCTTTCTGGACATCGCCTGGGGCGGCTCCGGCATGCTCAAGGGCGACATGCTGATGGGCACCCTCAAGGATTTCATCGGCGACCACCGCATCGAGGACCTGCCCATCCCGCTGACCATCGTCGCCACCGACGTGCGTGCCCGCAAGGAGGTGTGGATCAACGAGGGCAGCCTGTTCGACGCCATCCGCGCCACCATTGCGGTGCCAACGGTGTTCACCCCACACCTCATAAAAGGTCGGCAGTTGCTGGACGGCGGCATCCTCAACCCGGTGCCCATCGCACCCACCCTGCAGGACACCACCGACGCCATCATCGCCGTGAGCGTGTCGGGCGAACCGAAGAAGCTCAAGCCCCCCAGTCAGCAGGTGAAGACAGCGGACAAGCCGGAGCGGCAGCGCTCGGTTTACCGCAAACACATCGACCAGTTCATCGACAACCTGCAGGATCGCCTGGGACTGAACGGCAAAGATGAGGACACGGAGCAACTGTCCCTTGCCGATGCCGCGATGCTGTCCATCGACACCATGGAGGCCAGCATCGCCCGCTGCAAGCTGGCTGCCTACCCGCCGGACCTGCTGATCGAGGTACCCATCAACACCTGCGGCGCCCACGAGTTCTACCGCGCCCGCGAGGTGATCGCCGCCGGCGAGTACTGGACCGAACAGGCGCTGGTGCGCTTCAACGGCGAGGACTGACGGCCATGACCGACGACGAGGGGGTCATCAAGTACCGGCTGGAGTTCACCCCCGCGCCGCCCCTGCCGGCAGCCAAGCTGACCGAACTGATCGCCTGGCAACGCATCGCCCGGCAACTGGGCCTGCTGGGCCGCGACCCGGCCCGCTATGGCGGACTGGCCTACGGCAACCTGAGCCTGCGCCTGGCCGATGACGGCTTCGTCATCAGCGCCACTCAGAGCGCCGACGTCCCAGACCCCGGCCCCGAGCACTATGCCCAGGTCAGTGACTGGGACTGCGCCGGCAACCGCATCGTCGCGCAGGGCCCCGCCAGGCCGTCATCGGAAAGCCTGACCCACGCCGCGCTGTACGATGCCGACCCCGCCATCGGCTGCATCATCCACGGCCATGCGCCGACTATCTGGCAGCGACGCGATGCGCTGGGCCTGGCCAGCACCGCAGCCGACGTCGCCTACGGCACCCCCGCGATGGCGACGGAGGTGGCGCGGCTGTACCGGGAATCCGGTCTTGCCGGCCACGGCACGCTGGCCATGGGAGGTCATCAGGATGGCGTGCTGGCCTTCGGCCGCGACCCGGACGAAGCCGGCTGGGAGATGGTACTGCTGCTGCGGCGGGCGCTGAGCCTGGACTGAATCTACACAACACTCCGCGATCACAACCTGCCAGCCTGGTGCATCCACCCACCTCGGCACCGACCTAGTGCACTCCCGGCCGGCACCGGCCGGCGAGCTGCGCCGGTTTTTCCTACCGATTCATGGAGATAGCGGGAGCCTCAACCAGCAAAAGCCGCTGGCATGCATGTTGTATCAATCCCGGGCATACGGATCAGCCGCACAGCGAAGACCACCATGCCTACCGTCTCAGGTGCACCGCGCCGCCCCGTCATCCTGGTGATACTCGATGGCTTCGGCGTCAATCCCAGCAAGCGCAACAACGGCGTCGCCGAGGCAGCCACGCCCAAGCTGGACGCCTACTTCAGCCGCTATCCCCATACCACCCTGAACGCCTCGGGCCGAGCCGTGGGCCTGCCCGACGGGCAGATGGGCAACTCCGAGGTGGGCCACCTGACCCTGGGTGCCGGCGACGTCATCCGCCAGGACATCGTGCGCATCAACGACGCCATCGCGTCCGGCGCCTTCTTCAGCAACAGCGCGCTGCTGGCCGCCACCGACCTGGCGGCCGACGGCAAGGGCGTGATCCACCTGGTTGGGCTGGTGTCCGACGGCGGCGTGCACAGCCATCTAGACCACCTGGCGGCGCTGATCCGGCTGTGCAAGGAGCGCCGCGTGCGGCCGCTGCTGCACATGATCACCGATGGTCGCGACACCCCGCCGCAGTCCGCGCTCAACTACCTGCACGACATCGAGGCGCAGCTGCACGAGTGCGGCGGCGCCATCGCCAGCATCACCGGCCGCTACTACGCCATGGACCGCGACACCCGCTGGGACCGCACCGAGCTGGCCTGGCGGGCGCTGGTGCTCGGCAAGGGCCAGCACGCCCGGAGCGCCGAGACCGCCATCCGCAGTGCCTGGGCCGGTGGCGACACCGACGAGTTCATCCAGCCCATCCTGCTGCCCGCCTTCCAGCCCATCGGACGGGATGCGCCGGTGATCAGCTTCAACTTCCGCAAGGACCGGCCGCGGCAGCTGGTGGCGGCGCTGGGCGACCCGAACTTCAGCGGTTTCGACCGCGGTGAGGCGCCGCTGGCAGCCGTCACCTGCATGATGCCCTACGACCGCGCCCTGAAACTGCCCTACGCCTTCGAGCCCGAGCAGCCGGCCACCACCCTGGGCGAGGTCGTCAGCACCCTCGGCCTGGCCCAGTTCCACTGTGCCGAGACCGAGAAGTACGCCCATGTGACCTACTTCTTCAACGGTGGCCGCACCACGCCCTACAGCGGCGAGGACCAGTTACTGATCCCCTCGCCCGGCGTCGCCACCTACGACCTGAAGCCCGCCATGAGCGCCAGGGAAGTGGCCGACGCGGTGATCGGCGCCATCAGCCAGGGCCGTTATGCCTTCATCGTGGTGAACTTCGCCAACGGCGACATGGTGGGCCACACCGCCAAACGCCATGCGGTGCTGGAGGCCGTGGAAACCCTGGACCGTGAGGTGTCACGGGTGCTGGAGGCAGCCGAGAATACCGACTACTCGGTGCTGCTCACCGCCGACCACGGCAACTGCGAGGAACTGGTGGACCCCTTCACCGGAGAACCCCACACCCAGCACACCACCTACCCGGTACCCTGCCTGGTGCTGGACCCGGAGAACTGGCAACTGTCCTGCGGCGGCGGCCTGGCCAACGTCGCGCCCACCGTGCTGCAGCTGATGGGCGTCGCCACCCCGACCGATATGCAGGCCCACTCCCTGCTGCTGCGCAAACTGCCCGGCAAGCGTCCCGAGGAGCGTCATCAACCGAAGCGGCTGCGCGGGGCGGCATAAGCGCCACACACTGATCAGCGAGCCATCACCCTGTCCACACCCGGCCAGGAACAGACTTATGGATACGGCATCGCTGCAATGGCTGAGTGGCTGGCCGGTTATCGTGGAATTTCGGCGACGGGAAACTGGCTATCAGTAAAATCACGTCACTAACGCGTAAAGTCAAAAACCAGCCTGATCCCATGCGTTCGCACCTAAAGCAGAATGCCGCATCCTGTATTCCCTCAAGAATTTCAGTGCGTTACGCTGGAAACCCGCGCGAAACAAATGCGCGTATATTCCAATAATAGAGCGAAGCGTATATTCCGATATCACGACGCGCTTCCTAATCAACTGTTGGGCAGCATAAAAAGCTGCGTAGGTTTTGGCCCGGCAGTGGCCGCTGATGCGGCACAGGAAATGTGCGGTATTCTCGTAACGGTTCGCGAGGAAAACACGGAGGAAGACAGGTTGGTTAAGGCATCAAGGAATGGGGCACTTATCAATGGCCTGGCGCCTGATGGCGCATCACTTTCCGTGGGCTGTTCATCCAGTACTTCCGGCATTGCCCGTGCCTTTGCTGGCCACAGGGTTCATCGCCTTCTACCCTGCCAAATCAAAACCACCAGTCGCCGCGCCAACACCGTGGGCTTTTCGCGCCCAACAAGGCGCTCAAACCGTTCGCTTACGCTCACTGCGAGTGCCGCAAGCGGCACCGCTTTAGCGCAACGTTAGATTCAGAAGGCCCTGCGCAACAGCCAAGTGGGCCGATTGAAGTGACGATGGTCATCGCAGTTGGGTATACAAATCACTGGGATGTTTCCTACAACAACAAGCATCGAAGAGAGACAGTG
>Ga0272443_10000443_pt1 | contig 76947 bp, 65 predicted proteins | sample SSMAcet12_FD_193581 | JGI IMG/M metagenome (GOLD analysis project Ga0272443, IMG submission 193581) | Marine sediment archaeal communities from Little Sippewissett salt marsh, Falmouth, MA, United States - SSM-Acet-12 | ecosystem: Environmental > Aquatic > Marine > Wetlands > Sediment ...
ATGCGAGGCTGACCGAGGCATTGAAGGCGCTGAGCCATCGTCACGGCACGACATTGTACATGACGCTGCTGGCAGGCTGGGCGGCGCTGCTGTCGCGGCTGTCGGGGCAGAAGGATGTGGTGATCGGCAGCCCGGTTGCGAACCGTGGACGAGCCGAGATCGACGGGCTGATCGGGTTCTTCGTGAACACGTTGGCGCTGCGCGTCGATCTGTCCGGCCCGCCGTCGGTGAGTGAGCTTCTGGTACGGGTGAAGGCGCAGACGGTGGCGGCGCAGGAGCACCAGGATCTGCCGTTCGAGCAGGTGGTTGAACTGGTGCAGCCGTCGCGGAGCCTGAGCCACGCGCCGTTGTTCCAGGCGGTGCTGGTCTGGCAGAACCTGCCGGCAGGACGTCTTGACCTTGGGGAGTTGCGGCTGGAAGCGGTTGAGGTGCCGCGTGTGAGCGCGCAGTTCGACATGACGTTGAGTCTGGCGGAGACAGGCGGGACGATCAGCGGCGGGCTGGAATATGCGACCGCGCTGTTCGATCGCGGGACGATCGAGCGCTGGGTCGGGTACCTTGTCCGGCTGCTGGACGGGATGGTGACGGACGAGCATGCGGCGGTGGATCGTTTGCCGTTGCAGGATGACGCGGAGCGTCATCGTGTCGTGGTGGAGTGGAACGCGACAGCGGCGGCCTATCCGCAGGATGTGTGCGTGCACGAGCTGTTCGAGGAGCAGGCCGAGCGGACGCCCGATGCGGTGGCGGTGGTGCATGAGGATCGCCGGCTGAGCTATGCGGAGCTGAACATCCAGGCGAACCGGCTGGCGCATCATCTGCGCAAGCTTGGCGTCAAGCCGGACGATCGTGTTGCGATCTGCATCGCGCGCAGCCCGGAGATGATCGTGGGTCTGCTGGCGATCCTGAAGTCGGGCGGGGCCTATGTGCCGCTTGACCCGGCCTATCCGCCGGAGCGGCTGGCGTTCATGGTTCAGGACAGCGCGCCGGTGGCGCTGCTGGTGGGCGGCGGCGCGCTGGATGTGCTGTCGGTTGTGGAGGCCGAGCTTGCGGCCAGCGGCGTGCCGGTGCTCGATATCGGCGTGGATGCGGCGCAGTGGGCGGAGGCGCCGGCGCGCAATCCGGAGCGGAGCGAAGTGGGCCTTGCGCCTGATCATCTCGCTTACGTGATCTACACCTCCGGATCGACCGGTCAGCCCAAGGCGGTTGCCATTGAACATGGCAACGCGGTCAACTTCATCGCATGGGCTGCATCGGCCTTTGTCGGTGAGGATCTGGCGCGGACCTTGTCGTCGACCTCGCTGAACTTCGATCTCTCGATCTACGAATGTTTTGTTCCGCTGACGGTCGGCGGGACCGTGGACGTGGTGCAGAATGTTCTTGAGCTGACGAAGCAGTCGCGGGTGACGTTGATCAACACCGTTCCATCGGCACTGGATGCACTGTTGAAGAGAGGGAGTGTTCCTGAGACGGTACGGGTCGTCAATGTTGCAGGTGAGCCGTTAAGACGGTCATTGGCAGAGCAACTGTTCGGAACGACGCAGGTCGAGCTGTTATGCAATCTATATGGGCCGTCGGAGACGACGACCTATTCGACATGGGTCGCTATGCGTCGTGGCGCGCCATTCGCTGCGCATATCGGCCGTCCGATTTCGAACACGCAGATCTACATCCTGGATGAGCATGGCGAGCCGGCGCCGATCGGTGTTGCGGGCGAGATCTACATCGGCGGGGCGGGCGTTGCGCGGGGCTATCTGAACCGTCCCGAGCTGACCGCGGAGCGGTTCGTGGAGGACCGGTTCTCGGGCGAGGCGGGAGCGCGGCTGTACCGGACCGGGGACCTCGGGCGCTGGCTTGAAGACGGAACGATCGCCTATCTCGGTCGCAACGACTTCCAGGTGAAGATCCGCGGCTTCCGGATCGAGCTCGGGGAGATCGAGGCGCGGCTGTCGGAGCATGCGGGTGTGCGCGATGCCGCGGTGATCGCGCGTGAGGATGTCGCGGGCGACAAGCGTCTAGTGGCGTATTATGTGGGCGATGCGGCGATCGGAGCGGAGGAACTGCGGGGCCATCTTGCGGGGCGGTTGCCGGACTACATGGTGCCGTCGGCCTATGTGCATCTGGAGCGTCTGCCGCTGACGCCGAACGGCAAGCTGGACCGCAAGGCGCTGCCGGCGCCGGAGGGCGATGCGTATGCTGTGCAGGCCTACGAGCCGCCGCAGGGCGAGACCGAGGAGGCCATCGCCCGGATCTGGGCGGAGCTGCTCGGTGTCGAGCGGATCGGTCGTCACGACAACTTCTTCGCACTCGGCGGACACTCGCTGCTGGCGATGCAGGTGGTGTCACGTTTGCGGCAGGCGCTGGGTGTGGAGCTAGCGCTGGCCGTATTGTTTGCACGCCCGGTGATCTCGGAGCTGGCGGCCAGCCTTGCGGGGGCGGCGCGCAGTGCGCTGCCGGAGATCACGCCAGCGGGGCGTGAAGGGGCGCTGCCACTGTCGTTTGCGCAGCAGCGGCTGTGGTTTCTGTCACGTTTCGAGGGAGCGAGCGCGGCGTATCACATAGCCGGTGGATTGCGGCTGATCGGGAGGCTTGAGCGAGAGGCGCTGGTGTGCGCGCTGGACCGGATCGTGACGCGGCACGAGGCGCTGCGGACCGTATTTTATCAGGGTGACGACGGCTTGCCGGTGCAGCAGGTTGCTGCGGCGGAGGCAGGCTTTGCCTTGGTGCAGCACGACCTCCGGGGCATGGCGGATACGGCAGGCGAGTTGCAGCGACTGGTGGCTGTGGAAGCGACCGCGCCATTCGATCTTGAGCGTGGTCCGCTGATCCGAGGCCGGCTGGTGCGGCTGGCGTCGTACGAGCACGTGTTGCTGTTGACGATGCACCACATCGTCTCGGACGGCTGGTCGATGGGGGTGCTGACGCGCGAACTTGGCGCGCTGTATCGGGCGTTTGCGCACGGCGAGGCGGATCCGCTGCCGCCGCTCGCGATCCAATATGGGGACTATGCGGTCTGGCAGCGGCGCTGGCTGTCGGGCGAAGTTCTGGCGCGCCAGGGCGCGTATTGGAAGGATGCGCTTGCGGGGGCGCCTGCGCTTTTGGAGCTGCCGTGGGACCGGCCGCGTCCGGCGGAGCAGAATTATGCCGGAGCGATGGTGCCGGTGCGGCTGGATGGAGACCTGACGGGGGCCCTGAGGGCACTGAGCCATCGTCACGGCACGACGTTGTACATGACGCTGCTGGCGGGCTGGGCGGCGCTGCTATCGCGGTTGTCGGGGCAGGAGGATGTGGTGATCGGCAGCCCGGTTGCGAACCGTGGACGAGCCGAGATCGAGGGGCTGATCGGGTTCTTCGTGAACACGCTGGCGCTGCGTGTCGATGTATCGGGCTCACCCTCGGTGAGTGAGCTTCTGGCACGGGTGAAGGCGCAGACGGTGGCGGCGCAGGAGCACCAGGATCTGCCGTTCGAGCAGGTTGTGGAACTGGTGCAGCCGTCGCGGAGCCTGAGCCACGCGCCTCTGTTCCAGGTGGCGCTCGCCTGGCAGACCATGTCGGCAGAGAATTTGGATCTCGGGGAGCTGCGGCTGGCGCCGGTTGAGGTGCCGCGTGTGAGCGCGCAGTTCGACCTGACGCTGAGCCTGGCTGAGACAGGTGGGACGATCAGCGGCGGGCTGGAATATGCGACCGCGCTGTTCGATCGTGAGACGATCGAGCGTTGGGTCGGGTACTTTGTCCGGCTGCTGGAAGGCATGGTGGCGGACGCGCGCGCGCCAGTGGATCGTCTGCCGCTGCAGGGCGAGGCAGAGCGTCATCGTGTCCTGGTGGAGTGGAACGCGACGGCGGCGGCCTATCCGCAGGATGTGTGCGTGCACGAGCTGTTCGAGGCGCAGGCGGAGCGGACGCCGGATGCGGTGGCGGTGGTGCATGAGGATCGCCGGCTGAGCTATGCGGAGCTGAACACCCAGGCGAACCGGTTGGCGCATCATCTGCGCAAGCTTGGCGTCAAGCCCGATGACCGTGTTGCGATCTGCATCGAACGTTCGATCGATCTGGTCGCTGCGGAGCTTGCGATCCTCAAATGCGGCGCAGCCTACGTGCCGCTGGATCCGGCCTATCCGGCGGAGCGGCTTTCGTTCATGATCGAGGATTGCGAAGCATCCCTCGTGCTGACGGCACGAGGCGCGGTGCTGCCGGAAGGGCTTGAGGTTCACAGCATCGATGTCGGGGATGTCCTGCGAGTTGCCGGAGACGACTCCAATCCCGGCGTGTCGCGGGACAGCGGCAGCGACGCTTACATCATGTACACGTCGGGCTCGACGGGGACGCCCAAGGGGGTGGTGATTCCGCATCGGGCGATCGGGCGTCTGGTGATCAACAACGGCTATGCGGATTTCAATGCGTCGGATCGCGTTGCCTTTGCCGCCAATCCTGCGTTTGACGCGACGACGATGGAGGTCTGGGCGCCGCTGCTGAACGGCGGCTGCATCGTCGTGATCGAGCAGGAGGCGGTGCTGGATCCGCTCCAGTTGTCGGATGCTTTCCAACAGCAGCGTGTTACGGCATTCTTCGTGACGACGTCCTTGTTCAACCACTATGTCAAAGTGTCTCCGCAACTGTTCGCCGGGTTACGTTTCCTGTTGACGGGCGGCGAGCGTGCCGATCCTCAATGTTTCCGCAAAGTCATCAGCGGCGCGGCCCCCCGGCATTTCATTCACTGCTATGGACCGACGGAGACGACGACCTTTGCCATTACGCACGAGATCACCGAGGTCGATGAACGTGCGGGCAGCATTCCTCTGGGGCGACCGATCTCGAACACGCATATCTACATATTGGATGCGTATGGGGAGCCGGCGCCGATCGGTGTCGCGGGCGAGATCTATATCGGCGGGGCCGGAGTTGCGCGGGGCTATCTGAACCGTCCCGAACTGACGGCGGCGCGGTTCGTGGAGGATCGCTTCTCGGGCGAGGCCGGGGCGCGGCTGTACCGGACCGGGGATCTCGGTCGGTGGCTTGGCGACGGGACGATCGCGTATCTCGGTCGTAACGACTTCCAGGTAAAGATCCGCGGCTTCCGGATCGAGCTCGGGGAGATCGAGGCGCGGCTGTCGGAGCATGCGGGTGTGCGCGATGTCGCAGTGGTCGCGCGGGAGGATGCTCCGGGCGACAAGCGCCTGGTGGCTTACTATGTGAGCGACGCGGCGATCGGGGCCGAGCAGCTGCGGGGCCATCTTGCGGCGCGGCTGCCGGACTACATGGTGCCTGCGGCGTATGTCCATCTGGATCGGCTGCCGTTGACGCCGAACGGCAAGCTCGACCGCAAGGCGTTGCCGGCGCCGGAAGGAACAGCGTTCGCGGCGCAGGCCTATGAGCCGCCGCAGGGCGAGACCGAGGAGGTCATCGCCCGGATCTGGTCGGAGCTGCTGGGCGTTGAGCGGATCGGGCGACACGACAATTTCTTCGCGCTCGGCGGACACTCGCTGCTTCTGGCCAAGATGCAGGTGAGATTAAGTCAAGCCGGTTTATCCCTATCGATCCCGCGAATTTTTGCAAATCCAACGATTGCCAGTCTCCTCCAGAACGACGGCAATTCACCCACTCTCGATTTCGAATCGCACGTGGTTGAGCTTCGCTCGCCCGCGGCTACGGAGGCGAAGCCACTCTTCATCATGAGCCAGGGCCAGGGAAGCGTGTTGTACGGAGCTAAGCTGGCAGCACGACTTCCCGATGGCTTTCCGATTTACGGTCTGACAAGCGACGGACAAAGACGGGATCATCTGCGAACTGTGGAAGATATCGCAGCCTGCTTTGTGGCCATCATCAAGCAAATCCAACCCGCCGGTCCTTACCGCCTGGCAGGGTGGTCGTTCGGGGGTAAGCTGGCCTACGAAGTCGCTCGTCAACTTCTGTCGGCCGATAACGACGTTCAATTCGTTGGCCTTATCGATACCTATTACAGGAGACCGACTTGGATTTCCGAAGAGGTGATGGATCGCTTTCTCTCATCGCTCAGTCCGGCGTTAAGGCAGACGACACGCCGGTTGATAAACGCCGATAATGTGTATGAAAGCGAATATATTCCGATCAAGATATGTCTATTTGTGGCAGAGGCCCCGAATGAAGATGCGCATAGAGGATGGAAAGAGGTGTTGCCTGAGCATCAGATTGTTACCATTCAGATACCCGGGGCACATGATGACGTCATGTCTGATGGCAACATTGAGGTGCTGGTGCAGAGTTTGAGCGAGCAATTGCTGACGTGCGATGAGACGGGGCAGATAGGCTGAGCCTTTGAGGAAACTGGCGCGCATCTGCACGAGATGACGCTGCGTTGGATCCGCAAAGAGATTTACGACCACGCCAGATGCTGTTCAATCGGCGCGACATGGCAGGATCAGCAGCGAGCCGTCACCGCCTTATCAAATAGCCGGCGCTTCTTCGTGTCTCGATAATGTGATGGCCGATCTTTCGACGCAAGCGGCTAATCGTGGCCTCGACCGCATTCGTCGTGCGTGACGATTCGTGGAATGTGCTTTCCGCGAGTTCGTGGCTGGATACGATTGTTCCTCGCTTATACATCAGTTGAGAGAGGACGGAGAACTCTCTTGCTGTGAGGTTGACCACCCGCCCGGAGACGGTCACGACCATTTTTCGCCGGTCGAGTTGAACTTCATTGGCTGTGAGCCGCGATGACAGATGCCCATAAGACCGCCGCACAATGGCTTCCAGCCGTGAAAGTAGTTCTTCCCGGACAAAGGGCAGCGGCAGAAAAGTGTCTGCGCCTCGATCAATGACGTCGATCCAAGTGTCCAAGTTGGTGTTTCGACCAAGAGCCAATATAGGAAAGTATCGATGAGATCGTCGCCAGCGTTGCAACAGCTCGCGGTACGCTCCACCCGACCGGACACCGAGTATCGTCGCAGAATACTCTTCGGTATCGCCCAAGAACCATGCATCGTCTGGCGTGGAGGCGTTTTCGGCGACAAACCCCGCAGAGTGTAGCGCTGGCGCGAGCAGCCGAGTGGTTGCTGTATCGCAGTCCGCAATGAGAATGCGCATCTTTGGTGCTGGTGTTGGAGGGGAGTTATTTGATCGTCAGGTCAGGAATGGCATGCTGCGCGAGGCTCGGCGGGGCAAGAGGATCCCGACTGGCGAGAATTCGCTGACATCGACGTGGGGTTCTCGACGACGTAGTAGCCGGCACCTCGTTGCGTCTTGATGAAGTCGTGTCCGACTTTTCGTCTGAGTCGGGCGACAAGCATTTCGGCTGCCCCCGGGGGAGTTCGTGAGTCTTCTCCATATATTTCCTTACGAAGCTCTTTGATCGACAGAACCGAATTTGGTCGCTGCATGAGTGCGAGGAGGAGGCGATATTCGAACGGAGTGACGTGAATATGAATTCCGCTGACGATAACCTGCATTTGATCCTCGTCCACGCTCACGTGGTCGATCGTGCGAATGAGTTTGCGGGCTGATCTGCACCGGCGCAACATTGCGCTCAACCGCGTCGCCAACTCCATCAATCCGCATGGCAGCGATATGTAGTCGTCAGCGCCATGATCGATCGCATCGACAATCTGTTGCTTGGTGCATGATGTGCCCGCCGCAAGAACGGGATGGCCGATCGATGCGCCTCTCCAGTGGTCGATCAGGGCGATACCGTCGGTCGTTTGGTGATCCAGCAGAATGATCAGAGCGTCGATGCCTGTCAAAGCAGAGGGCTGGATCGTCCATCCGACGTCGTAGCAGGAGTGATGTATCATGCTGTAACGGAGTGAGTTCAGCTGATCTTGCATGAGGGACGATGTCGAGGTGCTGCTGGAGAGGACCATCACGGCTGGCATCGATTCATTCCATAATGTGGTGAGTCTCGTTGAGTCGGGAGAGCGCCGTGTGCTGAACGCCTTATTGTGAGTGGGGGCTAGTTGGCCAGAGAGCGGAGTGCTTCTGTTTGGGAACCGTTGAGCGGTTGCTGCGTATCTTTGTGCATCTGGTGCAGATCACACGGCGATGCATGTGTTTGGCCGAAGGATGCCACTTATGGGACAGAGCATATCCGTCGGCAACCGGTGAAAATTCTATATTGACAGATCGGGCTAGCTGAAGATTGGCGTCTTGCCGCGAATGCAGGCCCTGCATTGCGGTAAGGGGACAGGCTGTTCGAGTGTGATCTTGTTCTAGTTTCGGGCGGTTGTCCGTGAAGATTGTCCTCTTTACGGTCGCGCGCTTGCGACGTTCTTCTACTTGCCCGATCGCGCCGTCTTGCCTCCCGGTGCGTCCGGGCGATGGGCTCGCTCGAATGCGAGCAAGTGCAAGGACATGCAGACCAGATAGAGGGCGAACAGTTGTATCTTCCGTGTTGGTCGAGGGGGGGCCGTTCTGCGTTTGTTGGGCAGGAGCGTCGTGGGGGCCACTATGACGAATAGTCATTGCGAATAGCATGCGTATTTGGTCGGCTGCGTGCCTTACACAAGGCTTACGTCGATTGTGTGCTGTGGGTGATGAGATTTCATCAGTAGAGGTTCGTGATAGGTGTATAAACAGGTCAATGATCGGCGGGTGGCCTGCGTTGATCGAGCGGTGCGTGTTTCTGGCGGGGGCGTGTAGCTGCTGAGTCGACCAGCTCGACGCTGAAAGTTGGAGCTACAGCGGGGGCGATAGTTCAAAGCGGTTCCGGATGCCAAACATTACCCGTGGCAATCTGCTCAATCATGTTTGTTGGGCGCGTCAAAGGACTTGATATCGACAGGTGATCGGATGGCGCTCGATACAGCGTTCGTCTTTGCGATTGCGCAGATCAGGTCGTCTTGCGACTTGAACCCAGCGCCTTAGGCGCGCGGCGTGTCATCCGCCACGAGCGTCATCCGCCAAGTCGTATCCGGAAGTCGTATTCGGGAGTCGTCCTTGTTGAGCTCGCGTGCTTTCATCTGTCGCATCCAGCGCGGTGTACTGCCTCGGCCCCATGCGATCGAGATTGTCGTTAGGAACAACAAGGCGTTTCGGTGCGCGGTATCAAGATGCCGCAAACGTGATGTGCATCCGTATCACCTGGACGTCGTCATGGATCGGAGCGGGATCCCGGTGGTCTGGGTGGTGCTGGAGATCGCGGCGTTCTGGGCCGTTACGGCAACCTGGCACGAAGGCAGGCGCGTGGTCGCCGAAGCGACTTGGCGAGTTGCGTGGCTGGCCTGTCCCGACCATCCCAACGCGGCCATTGCGCCCACCCACGCAGCGCGCGAACCAGGGTCCGCATGTCCTTCGCTGCTCAACTCGCGTCGACGGTCACATGCAACCTCCACGAGATCCGACGGCATTCTGGCTGACATCCGGTGGGAACTCGCCCCGGTTCGGCAAGGCCACCCGATGCGGGGGGAGACCGGCATGCAACTGCATTGGAAAGCAGATGGAACGGATGTCGATGCGCGGACTCGTTCTGTTCACGCGCGATGCATCTTCAACATGCAAAGACGGTCACGGCAGACCTCATGTTGTCACGGCGCGCAGCCCCGGATCCGCTGGAGTGTTGCTCTCGGTGTGACTCAAAAACCAATCCGTTTCGGCAATCAGGAGTTACGCCTTAACAATCGCTAAATTTATCTTCCGCGAATCAGTCCGCTGATTCATTTTCGCTGCCGGGGTCAATCTGGAGGCCAAGGTATGAACGTTATTGTTTTCGCATCGCGTAAGGGCGGTTCAGGCAAGAGCACCCTGGCCGCCCATCTCGCTGCGCAGATCAAGGCGAGCAAGTCTTGTCTGCTCATCGATGCCGACCCTCAGGGGTCGCTGACGCTCTGGCACAAGCTGCGCGGCACCAACGAGCCGCCGATCAAGACGGCGGTAAACTCGGTCAGCGCGATCGTCGCCGCGGCCCGCCGCGACGGCGTCGAATGGGTGCTGATCGATACGCCTCCGACCGTATCGGCCGTCGTCGAAGATGCGATCAAGAACGCGACCATGGTGATCATCCCGGCTCGTCCCGGTGTGTTCGACGTCAATGCGGTCCAGGAAACCATTCAGACCTGCCGCTCGGCGCGCAAGCCCTATGCCGTCGTTCTCAACGGTGCGCCGGCGCGCCGCGACGACGCCGAGAGCCCGATTGTCACCATCGCCCGCGAGGCCCTGGCGAAGTTCAAGGCGCCGGTGTGGGGCGGGCAGATCACCAACCGTGCCGATCTGCTGATGGCGCTGGGGCAGGGTGAAGGCGTGCGCGAATACTACGCCGAAGGGCGGGCTGCTGCCGAGATCGCGCGTCTCTGGGCGGCGATCGAGCGTTCGGTGAAGGCGATTCGCGGCACCGTGTCGGCCAATGGCGCCATGCACAAGCAGGCGGCCTGATCGCGGCCTGTCATCACGCATCGACGCGCGGGCTTCCGCGCGTTTTTCGTTTCGGATGACTTTCGTCCCTTTCGGGGGAATCAGCCGTCTCGCGAGGGCCGACGATGGGCCGCTCAGCGCCGCGAAATGGCGCTCAGGCGATCATCAGCAGATAGAAGGCGATCGCCGGCGTCAGGGTCAGGATGACAGACCAGATCCCGACGGCCCAAAGAATGTCTTCGGTGCTGAACCCCTGCTGCTCAGGGTATGGATGATCCTGCAAAGCCACGACGCCCCCGCGTTCTCTGACGTTTTCAACATCCATAGCCGAACATCTTTAAACATCAGGTTGCCGGCGGCGCGGCATTTGATCGTGACCGTTAGTTCGGATTAACCACGCAAGTCGTCCCCGCTCGTTGTCCGCGGTAGCGCGCTGCTGCGGCCGAGCGTCCGGGCCGCGTTCGGGGCAGAGCCGACGAACGCGGCGGAGACGCTTCAGGCGACGCGGCTTTGCGCCATCGCCGTGCGGTGCTGGATCTCCTGGTCCAGCCGGGCGGCGAGCTCGGGGCTCACCTCCACCATCGGCAGCCGCACTTCGGCGCTGGCGATCACGCCTGTCCGCGCCAGCCAGTACTTGGCAGGCGCAGGGCTCGGCTCGGTGAACAGCAGGCGTGTGAGATCCTCGACCTGCGCCCAGCCCGCCGCGGCGTGATCATGTCGACCGTCCTTCACGTGCCGCAGGATCGCAGCAAATGTCTCCGTCTCCAGATGGGCCGAGAGCAGGATGGCGCCGTCCGCGCCGGCCTGTAGCGCATCGAAGCTCTGAGCGTCCTCTCCGGTCAGGATCCGGAACTGCGCTGGCCGGCGCGCGATCAGGTCGCGCGTTTGCGCGCGGTTGGCGCAACAATCCTTCAGGCCCGCGATCATCGGATGTTCGGCGAGCCGCAGCATTGTGTCGTTGTCGATCCCGACCGCCGATCGATAGGGAATGTTGTAGAGGATGATCGGGTGCGCAGCATGATCAGCCAGCGCCGTGAAATGCGCCAGCAGTCCGCGCTGCGATGGGCGCACATAAGGCGGGCTCGAGATCAGATAGAAATCGATCGGCCATGAGGTGGTGCGATCGAGCGCCTCGATCAGATCGGACGTCGCCACCCCGCCAATTCCGAGGCAGAGCGGCAGCGGCCGGCCAGCCGCGGCGACCTCGTCATGGACCACGCTGACCACACGCATGCGCTCGTCCCAAGACAGTGTCAGTCCTTCGCCCGAGGTCGCGCCCAGCACCACGCCGTCGATGGGCTTGGCGGCGTAGTGGCGGATCAGGCTGCGCAGCGATGCTTCATCGAGCGCGCCGTTGTGAAACGGCGTGATCAGTGGCAGCCAAAGTCCCTGCAATTGCGTTCGCGTCGTGGTCATGGTCCATCTCCCTGGGTCTGAGTGCCGGAGACGGGACATGAAAAAACCCCGTCTGAGCGGCGGGGCTTGGTGATGCGGCGGTGAAGTTTGGAACGATTCTAGCGCGCGCGTCCACATGTCCCCGGAAGGGGAGCTTTTTTCGACGACAAGGTGGCGCTCGAAAATGTGGACATGCCACCTACATGCGCGGAGCTGCCGATGCTGTCAATGCGGCATTGGCGGACACGCAGAAACGAACAGCAAAACAGCTCAGCAGAAAACCAGCTGAGCAAAAAAATAGCCGGGCCCAATGAGCCCGGCTGGAGGTATTGGCCAACGCGGCCGACACAATCACCTTCCAAGAGGGATTCTGAGCGCTCGCGCCACTGGAGGAGGGGGACAATGCGCAACGCCAACGCTCAGCACAGTTGCAGTATGGGCTTCGACACGGCGTTGCAGCAACCATGTAGGTCGCATGTCAGACATGCACAATTTCAGGCCGGCCAGCGCTGCGCTTTGCTCACGACGAAGTCACGGAACACTTGCACGCGCGCCACCGTTTTCAACTCCTCGGGATAGACGAAGTAGGTGTCGAGCTGGATTGAATCGGACTCGCCGAACAGCTGCACCAGCCGGCTGTTTTCTTCGACCAGATAGTCGGGCAGCGCGGCGATGCCGAGACCCTGTTGGCAGGCGCGCACCAGTCCGAGGATATTGTTGACCCTGAAATAGGCTTCGCGAGGACCAGAGCCGTTACGCCCGGCATCGACAAGCCAGCTGCGGTTCTGCAGATGCGGGGCGACCTGGCCGTCCGCAAGCATGATGATGCGGTGGTCGTCGAGTTCGTCGAGTGTCCTCGGCGTGCCGAACCGCTTCACATATTCCGGGGAGCAGTAAGCGTGGAAGCTGATCGCGAACAGCTTGCGCTGAATCAGGTCGGGCTGCGTCGGCTTGCGGGTACGAATCGCAACGTCGGCCTCGCGCATCGAGAGATCGAGCTCTTCGTCGGTGACGATCAGCGAGATCCGGATCTCCGGATAGAGCGAGGTGAATTCGCCGAGCCGTGGGATCAGCCAGTTGATGCCGACGCCCGGCGTGGTGGTGATCTTGAGATCGCCGCTCGGCCGCTCGCGGCTGTCGGTGAGCTTGGCCCGCGCCGCCTGCAACTGCATGAAGACGTCATGCGCGGTCCGGAACAAGAGGTCGCCTTGCTCGGTGAGGATCAGCCCGCGGGCGTGACGATGAAACAGCGACACCGCCAGTTCCTGCTCGAGCGCGCTGACCTGGCGTGACACTGCCGATTGCGACAGCCCGAGCTGCTCCCCGGCATGCGTGAAGCTGCCAGCTTCCGCCGCTGCGTGAAACACCTTCAGCTTGTCCCAATCCATATCCGTAAATCCATCCCGTGATCGTGGCATCTTCAGTTCATTCAGCAGCGGCGCGTTCGCTCGCGGCGTGGGCGAGGAAGCGTTCGGCCTCGAGCGCGGCCATGCATCCCATGCCGGCGGCGGTGATCGCTTGCCGATAGGTTTCGTCGGCGACGTCGCCGGCTGCGAACACCCCGGGGACGGAGGTGGCCGTCGTGCCTGGCACGACCTCGACATAGCCGGATGGCTTCAGCTTGAGCTGGCCGGCGACGAGCTCCGTCGCCGGTGCATGGCCGATGGCGACGAAGACGCCGTCGGCCGGTAGTTCGGAGACGGCGCCGGTCTTGACGTTTTTGAGCCGGACATGCGTGACCTTGGACGGATTGCTGGCGCCGCAGATCTCGTCCAGCGCGCTGTCCCAGACGACCTTGATCTTGGGATGCTTGAACAGGCGCTCCTGCAGGATCCGCTCGGCGCGGAAATGATCGCGGCGATGCACGACCGTGACGGTCGAGGCAAAGTTGGTCAGGAACAGCGCTTCTTCGACCGCCGTATTGCCGCCGCCGACGACGATGACTTCCTTGCCGCGATAGAAGAAGCCGTCGCAGGTGGCGCAGGCCGAGACGCCGAACCCCTTGAACGTTTCCTCGGAGGGGAGCCCCAGCCAGCGCGCCTGGGCGCCGGTGGCCAGGATGACCGTCTCGGCGAGATAGACGTCGCCGGAATCGCAGGTCAGGCGGAACGGGCGCTGCGCCAGCTCCAGCTTGGTCACGAGGTCGATCTTGATCTGCGCCCCGACATGGGTCGCCTGCTTTTCCATCTGCTCCATCAGCCAGGGGCCCTGGATGACGTCGGCAAATCCCGGATAGTTCTCGACGTCGGTCGTGATGGTCAGCTGACCGCCCGGCTGGATGCCCTGGATGAGCACCGGCTCCAGCATCGCCCGTGCCGCGTAAATCGCCGCCGTGTAGCCGGCAGGGCCGGACCCGATGATGACGACTTTGGCATGGATCGGAGCTTGCATGGGAACGATGACTCGCTGGAAAAGGGGGAGATTGACGACGCAGCGAGCGGAATGCGCAAAGAACGCCCCCGAAGCCCCATCGAAAATGTCAAATCCAAGTCTAAGCCATCTGGCAAGCTATGCAAGAATTGCAACGCATCTCGGCGAATTTTCCCTTCACGAGCCGGTCAACAGGGGAAATCTAGAGTAATAAAATTGCGCAAATTGACCGGCTTGCGCTAAGAGAGTTGCCACCCACCCGCGGATCACGTCTCCCGCTTGTTCCCGCCAGCCCCCCGCGCCCCGTGTCCAAGAATCTTGACGAAATCGACCTCAAAATCCTGAGCGAGATCCAGGCCGATGGCAGGATCACCAATGTGGAACTGGCCAAGCGCGTCGGAATTTCGCCGCCGCCCTGTCTGCGGCGTGTGCGGACTCTGGAGGAAGAGGGCTACATCACCGGCTATCGAGGTCTGCTCGATCCGCGCAAGCTTGGCTTCGACGTCACCGTCTTCGCTTCGGTGCATCTGTCGAGTCAGGCTGATGCCGACCTGAAGGCCTTCGAGGAGTTCGTTCGCGCCGAGCCCCTGGTGCGGGAATGCTGGATGCTGTCCGGCGAGGTCGATTTCATCCTGAAATGCGTGGCACCTGACATGGCGACCTTTCAGGAGTTCGTAACGCACCTGACTGCGGCGCCGCACGTGCGCAACGTCCGGACCTCGCTGGTGCTGCACAATTCCAAATATGATGCCGCGGTGCCGCTCGAGGTGAAGGTGCGCAGCTAGAGCATGATCCAAAGATCATTCTCAAACAAAGAGATAAGGTCATGATGCGGTTCCGTGAAAACGCATCATGACCTGGACCGGTCTGGCATTCCGGGGACTGCTGTCGCGACGCCCCGGAATGATCATCGACGGAGCGGGAGCTCAGCTCTTCTTGCGCAGCAGCGCATCCAGGCTGATCGGGCCGCCGCCCGCGGTCGCAAGGTAGAGGCAGGAGAAGCAGAACGCGATCGCCGCGGTGCCGTTGTTCAGGAGTGGCAGCCAGACAGGCTCTCCGGTCTTGAACATGTGGCCCATGAAATAGGCGAAGGCCATCTCGCCCGAGAGGATGAACGCGACGGGCCTGGTGAACAGGCCGACGATGAGCAGCGCGCCAAGCACGAGTTCGAGCATGCCTGCCGTGTAAATCAGAGGCGGGATGTTGGCGAAGTACGGGATGACCGGAAACTTGAAGATCTTGGCCACGCCGTATTGAAACAACAGCAGGCCGGTGATGAAGCGAAACAGGCTGAGCACAGCCGGCTGCCATTTCGAGAGCATCTGCTCCATGTGTGATTGTCCCCCAACCAGAAAAATCATGATGTGGCGGCCGGACCGATCGTTGCGGCGGCCGTCTGCCATGAATTAGCCCATTAGCGGTACTGCGTCACGCGGGTGTGTCGCCACCTGCGATGAATTGAACGTGTACTGTCGAACTGACGGTCTCGGTCGTTGCCAGGGCTGAAACGACCCAGCGCCGAAACGACAAAGGGCTGAAACGACAAAGGGCTGAAACGACAAAGGGCTGCGCGATCCGCGCGGCCCTTGGTTTCGTGACCGCGATGCGGCCGCGCCTCAGCGCCATTCGACTTTGGCGATTTCGTAGGACTTGGCGCCGCCGGGCGCCATCACCTCGACCGTGGTGCCCATCTTCTTGCCGATGAGGGCGCGGGCGAGCGGGGAGGTGATGGAGATCTTGCCCTTCTTGGCGTCTGCTTCGACCTCGCCGACGATCTGCCAGACCGTCTTCTTCTCGGTGTCCTCGTCGATCAGGGTCACGGTCGCGCCGAACTTGATCGTCTCGCCGGAGAGCTTCGTGACGTCGATCACGTCGGCGCGCGCGAGCTTGTCCTCAAGCTCCGCAATGCGGCCTTCATTGTGCGACTGCTCTTCCTTGGCGGCGTGATATTCCGCGTTCTCCGACAGGTCGCCATGCGAGCGCGCCTCGGCGATGTGCTCGATGATGCGCGGGCGGTCCACCGATTGGCGCTGCTTCAGCTCGTTCTCAAGCGCGGCGTAGCCGCCCGAGGTCATGGGAACCTTTTCGACCATTTCTTCTCGTCCTTCAGTCGTGCGGGCAAGGGGCGCGCACGATCAGCATCTTCAGAATAGGCCTTTGCGGCCCAATGCAAAGCCCGAAACCCCGATCATACCGGACCACGAAAGGCCGGACCAACATCGAACGGGGCGGCGAGTTCCTGCCGTGAGGCTTTATTGCCGATTATTGCCAATCGCTTAGCCGGCGGTTGCCCGCGCGGCGCGATTAGTTTTCGGAAAAGTAACTCTGCAAGGTGCGGACCTCAAGGTCTCCCCCGAGATAGGCGCGGATGCCTTGCGCGGCCGCCACAGCACCCGAAAGAGTGGTGTAATACGGCACTTTATGCAAGAGGGCAGCGCGCCGCAGCGAGCGGCTGTCCGCGAGCGCCTGCGGGCCTTCCGTGGTGTTGAAGACCAGCTGGATGTCGCCATTGGTGATGGCGTCCACGATATGCGGACGGCCTTCCAGGACCTTGTTGATCTTCTCGGTCGGGACCCCCTGATCGACCAGGTAGCGCTGGGTGCCGGAGGTCGCGACGACCTTGAAGCCGAGTTCGTGCAGCATCCGCACGACCTCGGTGATTCGGGCCTTGTCGCTCTCGCGCACGGAGACGAACACCGTGCCTTTGCGCGGGACCCGCGTGCCTCCGCCAAGCTGGCTTTTGGCGAAGGCCACCTCGAAGGATCGGTCGATGCCCATGACCTCGCCGGTCGAACGCATCTCCGGGCCGAGCACGGTGTCGACGCCGGGGAAGCGGGCGAACGGAAACACCGATTCCTTGACGCCGACATGCTTGAGCGCGCGCTTGGTCAGGCCGAAATCGGCGAGCTTCTCGCCGGCCATGATTCGGGCCGCGATCTTGGCCACGGGCGTACCGACCACCTTTGCGACGAAGGGCACCGTGCGTGACGCGCGCGGGTTCACTTCGAGCACGTAGATCGTGCCGTCCTTGATGGCATATTGCACGTTCATCAGCCCGACCACGTCGAGCCCGAGTGCGAGTTCGCGCGTCTGGCGCTCCAACTCGGCGATCGTGGTCTCGTCGAGCGAATGCGGCGGCAGCGAGCAGGCGGAGTCGCCGGAATGGATGCCGGCCTCCTCGATGTGCTCCATGATGCCGACCACGAAGGTGTCCTTGCCGTCGGAGAGACAGTCGACATCCACTTCGGTGGCATCGGAGAGGTAGCGGTCGAACAGCAGCGGGTTCTTGCCGAGCACCGTGTTGATCTGGCCGGTCTTGTCGTTCGGATAGCGCGCCTTGACATCGGCCGGCACCAGCTCAGGCAGGGTGCCGAGCAGGTAATCGCTGAGCTGGTTGTCTTCGCGGATGATCTGCATCGCGCGGCCGCCGAGCACGTAGGACGGACGCACCACCAGCGGCAGGCCGAGATCGGCGGCGACGAGGCGGGCCTGCTCGACCGAATAGGCGATGCCGTTCTTCGGCTGTTTCAGATGCAGCTTGTCGAGGATGCGCTTGAAACGGTCGCGGTCCTCGGCGAGGTCGATTGCCTCGGGCGAGGTGCCGAGAATCGGCACCTCGGCCGCCTCCAGCGCGCGCGCCAGCTTGAGCGGCGTCTGGCCGCCGAACTGCACGATGACCCCGTGCAAGGTGCCGTTCTTGCGCTCGGTCGCGATGATTTCCAGCACGTCCTCGGCCGTCAGCGGCTCGAAATACAGACGATCGGCGGTGTCGTAGTCGGTCGACACGGTCTCCGGATTGCAGTTGACCATGATGGTCTCGTAGCCGGCGTCGGCCAGCGCGAAACAGGCATGGCAGCAGCAATAGTCGAACTCGATACCTTGGCCGATGCGGTTCGGTCCGCCGCCGAGAATGACAACCTTCTTCTTGTCGGACGGAGCGCTTTCGTCGGCGAGGTGGCCTGCGAACAGCGTCTCGTAGCTCGAATACATGTAGGCCGTCGGCGACGCGAACTCCGCCGCGCAGGTGTCGATGCGCTTGAACGCCGGACGCACGCCGAGCGCGTGCCGCTTGGCCGCGACCTCGGCTTCGGTCGTGTTGGCCAGCACGGCGAGCCGCGCGTCGGAGAAGCCCATCGCCTTCAGGTTGCGCATCCCGTTCGCGTTCGGCGGCAGGCCGTGCCGGCGCACTTTGTCTTCCATTTCGACGATGCCGCGCATCTGCGCCAGGAACCAGGGATCAATCTTGCAGGAGTTGAAGATCTCCTCGTCCGACCAGCCGAGGCGCATGGCCTGGGCCACCTGCAGGATCCGGTTCGGCGTCGGCGTGCCCAGGGCGGCGCGGATCGCGTTCTTGTCGTCGCCGCGGCCGAGCCCGTCGATCTCGATCTCGTCGAGGCCGGTCAGGCCCGTCTCCAGACCGCGGAGCGCCTTTTGCAGGCTCTCCTGGAAGGTCCGTCCGATCGCCATGACCTCGCCGACCGACTTCATCGAGGTGGTCAGCGTGGTCGAGGCGCCCGGGAATTTTTCGAAGGCAAAGCGCGGGATCTTGGTGACGACATAGTCGATGGTCGGCTCGAACGACGCCGGCGTCGCGCCGCCGGTGATGTCGTTGGCGATCTCGTCGAGCGTGTAGCCGACGGCGAGCTTGGCCGCGACCTTGGCGATCGGGAAGCCGGTCGCCTTTGAGGCCAGCGCCGAGGAGCGCGACACCCGCGGATTCATCTCGATCACGACCATGCGGCCGTCAGCCGGGTTGACGCCGAACTGCACGTTGGAGCCGCCGGTCTCGACGCCGATCTCGCGCAGCACCGCCAGCGAGGCGTCGCGCATGATCTGATATTCCTTGTCGGTCAAGGTCAGCGCTGGCGCAACCGTGATGCTGTCGCCGGTGTGCACGCCCATCGGATCGAGGTTCTCGATCGAGCAGATGATGATGCAGTTGTCCTTCTTGTCGCGGACCACCTCCATCTCATACTCCTTCCACCCGAGCACCGATTCTTCGATCAGCACTTCGTTGGTGGGGGAGGCGTCGAGGCCACGCTCGATGATGTCGAGGAATTCTTCCTTGTTGTAGGCGATGCCGCCGCCGGTGCCGCCCATGGTGAAGGACGGACGGATGATCGCGGGCAGGCCGATCTCGGACAGCGCCATCATGGCTTCGCCGAGCGCGTATTCCTGATAGCGCTTGCGGCGCTCGTTCTCACCCAAGCTCCATTGCCGGTCGAGCTCGTCGCGCGCGGGTCCCGACAGCTTCTCGCGCTCGGCGAGATATTTGTCGCGAAACTGCTTCTTGAGCGCGGAGGCGTTGGCGAGCCGCGACTTCGGCGTCTGCAGCCCGATCTTCTCCATCGCGTTGCGGAACAGCTGGCGGTCTTCCGCCTTGTCGATCGCGTCAGCCGTGGCGCCGATCATCTCGACGTCGAACTTCTCCAGCGTGCCCTGCCGGCGCAGCGACAGCGCGCAGTTCAGCGCGGTCTGTCCGCCCATCGTGGGCAGCAGCGCAAAGCCGCCGGGGATGACGTGCCGCTCCTTCTCGATGATCCTGGCGACGATCTCGGGCGTGATCGGCTCGATATAGGTCGCATCGGCCAGTTCCGGATCGGTCATGATCGTGGCCGGGTTGGAGTTGACGAGGACGACGCGATAGCCCTCCTCCTTCAGCGCCTTCACCGCCTGCGTGCCCGAATAGTCGAACTCGCAGGCCTGGCCGATGACGATCGGGCCGGCGCCAATGATCAGGATTGTGGAGATGTCGGTGCGTTTCGGCATTCAAGCTCACGGGCAAGAAACGGGCAGGAATTGGGCACAAAAAAAGGGCGCGCGTATCGCGCGTCCCCGTAAGGCCAAGGCGCGACCTGTGCTCGCGCGCGAGCGGTCTTTAGACCAGTTTCCGCTGACCGAAAAGGGTTTTGGGTCGAAATCAACGGCCAATTTGGCGGGGCGGGGCCAAAACGGGCTCTGGGCAGAGGGCAGGATGACGGCTGCGAGATCTGGAGGCCCGGCCTGGACTTGAACCAGGTTCAAGAGCGTTGCACCGCTCTTCGCGTCGTAGCTTCCGCCACCGGGCCGAACGCGATCTTACCTCTCACGGGCCCGTGAGCCAGCCCGTGTTACAGTTAACCCTAACTGCATTGCCGAACTTGGCTGTGTCCCCGGCCGATCGCCGCCGGCGCCGCCAGGTCAGGCCCGGCCAGGGGCTGGTCTGGCCTCGAACGTCATGCGCCAGGGGTTGTAGCCGATATTCTTAGGCGCCCGGACGGCGCTGAGGCCGGCGTTCTTCAGCCGGGCCAGGATGTCGGCCTCGCTGTAGCGCTGCAGGCCGACCTTGGTGCGGAGTTGCCGGTAATCGGACAGCGCCGTTGCGACCAGCCCCACCAGCGCATCCTTCAGGAAACCGTTGCGCGCGGCGAACATCAGCAGCGCCAGCACGTCGCGGAGCATGCCGACGTCCGGGCGCAGGACGTCGCCCAGCACGAATTTGCCCGAGGGCTTCAGCAGCCGACGGATCACGGCCAGGGCAGCGTCGAACTCGGCCTCGCTCATATATTGCGCCACCGAGTTCATGACGACGAGGTCGATCGAGCCCTCCTGCATGTTGCGCAGTTCGTCGAGCGAGCGCACGCGGATCTTGGTGTTCGGGGCAAAGCGCGCGATCAGCCGGCCCCGCACGCCCGGCGCCGGCTCGGCCAGGATCAGCGTCATGCAGGATTCGGCGACCTTTGCGGCCGACAGCGCCTCGCCGCAGGAATAATCCAGTACGACGGCGTCGGGCGAGGGGATGTAGCCGACGATATCGCGTGCAATCACCTGGAAATGCAGGTCGCGGTGGAGCTTGCTCGCATAGATCGTGTGCGTGGAATCGTAATAATCGATCCAATCGTCCATGGCGGGGTTCCGGCAAACACAGTTCCTTGAACGGAACTGCAGGGGTCAGCGAGCGTTAACGGGTCCGTTGACCCGTGTCCATTGCTGCTTCTAACAGGAAGGTTAAGCCGTGAGTAAAGCAAAGACCGACAAGACCGCCCCCGAACTCGATACGCCGACCGATCTGTCGCCGGATGCGGTGAACAAGATCTCCACGGCGCTGAACACGCTGCTGGCCGACGCCTTTGCGCTCTACCTCAAGACCAAGAACTTTCATTGGCATGTCAGTGGACGGCATTTTCATGACTATCACGAGATGCTGGACGAGCAATCGGACGCCATCTTCGCCACCACCGACCAGCTCGCCGAACGCGTGCGCAAGCTCGGTGGCACCACGCTGAAATCGATCAGCCAGATCAGCAAGCTGCAGACGATCAAGGACAACAACGAAGAGTATGTGCCGCCGCGCGAGATGCTGCGGGAGTTGATGGAAGACAACAAGCACATCGCCGCGGCGATGCGGAAGGCGCATGGACTGTGCGACGACAATGACGATCCGGCGACCGCGGGCCTGCTGGAGAATTTCATCGACGAGACCGAGCGCCGCACTTGGTTCCTGTTCGAGGCCAGCCGCCAGGAAGGCAGCAACGCCGCCTGAGCTGATCGCCTGGCACGGTCCGAGAGACGCGCTGCGACGACGTGGCGCGTTTCTCAGCTCTGGCCAGAGCCGCTCATCGCGAGCAGGCTGCGATAGATCATGTAGGCCGCCACCGCAAAGACCATCGTCGCGAACACCTTGTTCAAGGTGCCGCGCGTTGCGGACAGGCGCGCCGCGAGCCTGGCGCCGGCAAGACCACCGGCGATGCCGGCGACCAGGAAGATCCCCGCGAGGGTCCAATCCACCAGCCCCGACAGCGCATAATTGGCAGCAGTCGTCAGGCCGAAGGTTGTGACCGAGACCAGCGAAGACCCGATCGCCGAGAGGATCGGCATGCCCGTTGCGAACATCAGGGCCGGCACGATCAGAAAGCCGCCGCCGATGCCGAAGAAGCCCGACAGTGTTCCTGTGCCCAGCCCGAACGCCAGCAGTGGCAGCAGATTGCGGCGTGACAGTCTGACGTCCAATTGGCTGTCAGTGCCGCGCTTGCGCAGCATCAGCAGGCCGATGACGATCATGACCAGGGCGAACAGCAACAGCAGCTTCTGACCGTCGACCATCTTGCCCAGCGTCGAGCCGGCCAGCGCGCCGACCATGCCTGCGGCCGCGAAGATCAGCGCGCAGGGCCATTTGACGTGACCGGAGCGGGCGTGATTGACGAGGTTGGCAGCCGCATTGACGGCCACGGCCACCGCGCTGGTGCCGATCGCGACATGCGGATTGCCGACGCCCACCAGATAGACCATCAGCGGCACGGCCAGCACGGAGCCGCCGCCGCCGATCAGGCCGAGCGTGAATCCGACCAGCGAGCCGGAGAGCGAGCCGAGCGCGAGCTCGGCGGCGGGCAAATTCATCCTGCGATGCTCCGGATTGTCGTGAGGCGTTGCGGGCCGGGCGCCGCGGCGGGTGGCCACGCGGTCCGCGATCGTCTGTGCTTGTGGATCGGCCGGCCGTCGCTCAGAGCGCGTTGAGCGGGACCTTCAGGAAGCGCCGGCCGCTGGCATCCGGAGACGGCAGCTGCCCGGCCTTCATGTTGACCTGCAGTGAGGGAATGATCAGCCGTGGCATGTCCAGGGTGCGGTCGCGCGCTTCCCGCGCCATGACGAACTGGTCCTCGGTGATGCCGTCGCGCGCGTGGATGTTGTGGGCGCGCTGCTCGGCCACCGTCGTCTCCCAGCGAATATCGCGGCCGTTGGGACCGTAATCGTGGCACATCAGCAGCCGTGTCGTCTCCGGCAGCTGCAGGACGCGGCGGATCGAGCGATACAATGTGCGGGCATCGCCGCCGGGAAAATCGGCCCGCGCCGATCCGCCATCGGGCATGAACAGCGTGTCGCCGACGAAGGCGGCGTCGCCGATCACATGGGTCATGCAGGCCGGCGTATGGCCCGGCGTGTGCATCGCGAACGCGGTCATGCCGCCGATCTGGTAGCTGTCGGCGTCGTGAAACAGGCGATCGAACTGGCTGCCGTCACGCTGAAATTCCGTGCCTTCGTTGAAGATCTTGCCGAACGTCTCCTGCACGATCCGGATGCCTGCGCCGATGCCGATCCTGCCGCCCAGCCTGGACTGGATGTAGGGCGCCGCCGACAGATGATCGGCGTGGACATGGGTCTCGATCAGCCATTCCAGAGACCAGCCGCGATCCGCGATCAGGCGAATGATGGTGTCAGCGGAGGTCGGCGCGATCCGGCCGGACGCATAATCGATGTCCATGACGGAATCGATCACCGCGCAGGCCGCCGAGCTCGGATCTTTGACCACATAGCTGACGGTGTTGGTCGCCGGATCGAAGAACGGCGTGATGTCGGGCTTCACCGACAGGTCGACCGCGTGCGGAACGTTGGACATTTGCCCCTCTGGCGCAAGCTGTTTCTGGTTCATTCTGTCAGCGCAGACGCGAGTGATGGCTGTCGGTCCGCGACCCTGCGTGCCGCGGCCATTCCGACCATCATGGCGATCACGAACAGCAGGATCGCGGGCGAGCCGTAGCCGAGCGCCACGAAGGCCGGACCCGGACAGATGCCGGCGAGCCCCCAGCCGATGCCGAAGATCGCCGGTCCGGCCGCGATCCGCCAATCCAGGGTTTGCGACGGTGGCAAGTGAAAGCGCTCGCCAAGAACCGGACGCTGCCGCCGGCGGACGAGCTGGAAGCCCGCGAAGGTCACCCCCACGGCTCCGGCCATCACGAGTAGCAGGCTCGGGTCCCAGCCGCCGGAAGGGATGGCGGCGAGGTCGAGGAAGTTCAGCACCTTCTCCGGATTGGACATGCCGGACAGCAGCAGTCCGAATCCGAACACGAGCCCGACCACGAACTGGATCACGATGATCATCGGCTGCCTCACATCACATGCCGAACGAGAAAAGTGGTTGCGACAGCCGTGGCCATGAAGACGAGTGTGGCGACCATCGAGCGCGGCGACAGGCTGGCGATGCCGCAGACGCCGTGGCCCGAGGTGCAGCCATTGCCCCAGACCGCGCCGAAGCCGACCAGCAGCCCGGCGACGATCAGTGCGATGGGGCCGATGTCCAGCGTGAGCGGCGGCAGGCGTCCGGTCGTGAGACGAACCACCAGGGTCGCGACGATCAGCCCGGCGATGAACGCGATGCGCCCGGCGAGTGCGCCGTCCCAGGGCGGCAGCAGTCTTGCGGCAATCCCGCTCACCCCCGCGATCCGCCCGGTCAGGCCCATCATCATGACCGCCGCCGCGCCGATGAGAGCGCCACCAGCGAGCGCCGCAATGGCTGTATATTCGGTCGTCATGTGCTCCTGATTCCTCGAGGCATCGTTCGTTGCAATCGGCTATCATGTGCATTATTGCTTATGTACGAAAATAGAGAAGTAACGATCATGTCAAGTCGGACAGCGCGGAATCGGCGGGACGCTTCGGTGGCGGGGCTAGAGGACAAGGCGGAGGAGGCGGCCGGCCTGCTCGCGGCCATGGCCAATCCCAAGCGGCTGATGGTGCTTTGCAACCTTATCTATGGCGAGCGCGCCGTCGGCGATCTGGCCGAGCAGGTCGGACTGCGGCAGGCGGCCCTGTCGCAGCATCTCGGCAAGATGCGCGCGCTCGATCTGGTGGCGACGCGCCGCGACGGCCAGACCATCTATTACCGGCTGGCGAGCCACGAGGTTCGCGAAATCCTGCAGACCCTGTACCGGTTGTACTGCGCCTGATCAGCTGTCCGGGCGCCACAGCCGGGTCAACGCTCCAGCTTCGCCGAAAACGGGCTTGGTCCGCAGCTCAAAAAATGCCCGGGACCAGCCCGGGCATTTGCAATCAACTGGGCGGCGTCACGCCGCGCTGCGCTTGTTCTCGCGCATCAGTTCGGCAAAGCGCTGGAACAGATAATGCGAGTCGCGCGGGCCGGGCGAGGCTTCGGGATGGTACTGCACCGAAAACACCGGCTTGCCCTCGAGCGCAATGCCGCAGTTCGAGCCGTCGAACAGCGAGATGTGCGTCTGGGTCGCACCGGCCGGCAGGGTATCCTGGTCGACCGCGAAACCATGGTTCATCGAGGTGATCTCGACCTTGCCCGTGGTCTCGTCCTTGACCGGATGGTTGGCGCCGTGATGGCCCTGGTGCATCTTCTTGGTCTTGGCGCCGACGGCGAGGCCGAGCATCTGGTGACCGAGGCAGATGCCGAAGGTCGGCGTGCCCGAGGCGATCACCTGCTGGATGACAGGCACGGCATATTTGCCGGTCGCGGCCGGATCGCCGGGACCGTTCGACAGGAACACGCCGTCCGGCTTCATCGCCATGATGTCCTCGGCCGACGTCGTCGCCGGAACCACCGTCACCTTGCAGCCGACGCCGGCGAGCAGGCGCAGGATGTTGCGCTTGATGCCGTAGTCGATCGCGACGACGTTGAATTCCGGCTTGGTCTGTTGGCCGAAGCCCTCGTTCCACACCCAGGGGGTCTCGTCCCAGGTGAAGCGCTGCGCCGAGGTGACCATCGGGACGAGGTCCATGCCTTCCAGCCCCGGCCACTCCCGCGCCTCCTTCTTCAACGCGTCGAGATCGAATTGGCCATCCTTGGAATAGGCGATCACCGCATTCGGCATGCCCTTGGAGCGGATCAGCGCGGTCAAGGCGCGGGTGTCGATGCCCGACAGGCCGATGATGCCGCGGGCACGTAGCCACTGGTCGAGATGCCGGGTGGCGCGGTAGTTCGACGGGTCCGAGATCGCGGTGCGCAGGATCACCCCACGGGCGCCCGGCGTCGCCGCCATGTTCACCGTCTCAATATCCTCGTCGTTGGTGCCGACATTGCCGATATGCGGGAAGGTGAAGGTGATGAGCTGGCCGGCATAGGACGGATCGGTCAGGATCTCCTCATAGCCGGTCATTGCGGTGTTGAAGCAGACCTCGCCCACGGCGTGGCCTTCGGCGCCGAGGCCGAAGCCTTCCAGCACCGTTCCATCGGCGAGCACGAGGAGCGCGGTCGGTTTATGGTCCGGCCAGGCGGCGTCAGTATCGATGTGTGTCATGAGGCCCCTACATAGAGGGGCGAGGGCTCGGCGTCAAAGCGGGAAGCGGGCGATTCACACGCCATTTCGGTCAATTTGCGCTGAAAATGGGCCGATTTCAGCCCGCAAGGCCGGAACGGATGCGGAACCGAGTTGTTTCGCGGGGACGAACCGCCTAGACCCGCCGCCAACCGAATTCGAAAGGGCGAGATCATGCTGCGCGACGACATCAACAATGCGGTGAAGGAGGCGATGAAGGCCAAGGACGAGCGCAAGCTGTCCACCCTTCGCATGGTGAATTCGACGCTCAAGAACGCCGACATTGCCGCGCGCGGTGAGGGCAAGCCGCCGCTCACCGATGCCGACGTGCTCGCGGTGCTGCAGAAGATGATCAAGCAGCGCCAGGAATCGGTCGAGCTGTATGAAAAGGGCGGCCGCGCCGAGCTCGCCGCCGGCGAGCGCGAGGAGATCGCAGTCATCTCGGCCTATCTGCCGAAGCAGATGAGCGAGGACGAGGTGAAATCGGCCATTTCCGCCGCGGTTTCTGAGACCGGCGCCGCCGGCATGAAGGACATGGGCAAGGTGATCGCCGTGCTGAAGGCCAAGTACACCGGCCAGATGGATTTCGCAAAGGCCAGCGCGCTGGTGAAGGCCGCGCTGTCGGGTTGACCGCTGCTTGTGGTGCGCATCGGCCGGTCGGCACGTCCGGTGCGCTCCCTCTCCCCGTTCTTGCGGGGAGAGGGTTGGGGTGAGGGGCAGCCACGCGCACCGGCCGTGCGGAGAGCCCCCCTCACCCGGATTGCATTTAATGATGCAATCCGAACTCTCCCCGCCCTAGCCGAGCTTCGCTTCGCCCTGGCGGGGCGAGGTGCACCGCGCAAGCGACGGACGCCGTCGCCGTCAGCAGGTGTGCAAGTGATGAACTAACAACCGAGAGGGAAACGCCTCCGCCATGCTCAAGGAAACGTCCGACTACGACCTGCTCTATAGCGACTTCCGCTGGGAGATCCCGGCGCAGTTCAACATTGCGGTTGCGACCTGCGATCGCCATGCGGACGGTTCGGGACGCCTCGCGCTGATCGTCGTCGAGGAGGACGGCACCGCCCGCCGCGTCTCGTTCGATGAATTGCGCGACTTCTCCTGCCGCTTCGCCAATGTGTTGAAGGCCGATGGCCTCGCCCAGGGCGATCGCGTCGCGGTGTTTCTCTCGCAGTCGCTGGAGCTGCCGATCGTCCATCTCGCGGCGTTCCGTGCCGGCCTCGTGTCCGTGCCGTTGTTCACTTTGTTCGGCGAGGACGCGCTGCAATTCCGGCTGCAGAATTCCGGCGCCAAGGTCGTGGTCACCGACGCTGTCGGCCTCGCCAAGCTCGCAACGATCCGCCACCACTTGCCGGAGCTGAAGACGGTCTACGTCATCGACGGCGATGGTGCCGGCGCCCGGCCATTCTGGCCGACGCTCGAGCGGGCCTCCGATCGCTTCCCAACCGTGGCCACGTCGAGCGATGATCCGGCCATCATCATCTACACCTCGGGCACAACGGGAAATCCTAAGGGCGCACTGCACGCCCATCGCGTGCTGCTCGGCCATCTGCCCAATGTCGAGATGGTGCATGGCTTCCTGCCGAAGCCCGGCGACGTGATGTGGACGCCGGCCGATTGGGCCTGGATCGGCGGACTGTTCGATGCGCTGTTTCCGGCCTGGTATCACGCGGTCCCGGTGGTGGGCTATCGCGCCAGGAAGTTCGTGCCGCAGGCCGCGATGCAGTTGATGGCCGACTATGCGATCCGTAACGTCTTTCTGCCGCCGACCGCGCTGAAGCTGATGCGCCAGGCCAATGTCAAACATGACGGCGTCAAGCTGCGCAGCATCCTGACCGGTGGCGAGTCGCTCGGCGCCGAACTGCTCGACTGGGTGCGCACAACCTTCGGCATCGACGCCCACGAGATCTATGGTCAGACCGAATGCAATCTCGTCGTCGGCAACAACGCAAAGCTGTTTCCGATCCGGCCGGGCTCGATGGGCAAGGCCACGCCGGGATTCGACGTTCTGATCGTCAACGACAAGGGCGAGGAGCTGCCGCGCGGCACGAGGGGCATCATCGGCGTGCGCCAGCCCAATCCCTGCACGATGATCGAATATTGGCGCAATCCCGAAGCAACACGGAAGAAGTTCGCCGGCGACGTGCTGCTGACCGGCGATCTTGGCACCCAGGATGCCGACGGCTATTTCTGGTATGCGAGCCGCGAGGATGACGTCATCACCTCGGCCGGCTATCGCATCGGCCCGGCGGAGATCGAGGACACGCTGCTCAAGCATCCCGCCGTGGCGCTCGCCGCGGTCGTCGGCATTCCCGATCCGGTGCGCACCGAGGCGGTCAAGGCGTGGATCGTGCTGCGGCCGGGGGTCGTTGCGAATGACACGCTGTCGCGGGAGATCCAGGACTTCGTCAAGGTGAAGCTCGCCGCGCATGAATATCCGCGTCACGTGGAATTCACCGACAGCCTGCCGATGACGGCGACAGGCAAGGTGCTGCGGCGCGAGCTGCGGGCGCGGGGGTAGGGCTTTCGTTGGATTGAGCGCGATGGCGCGGCTTTCTGACCTCTTCCCGCCTGCGGGGAGAGGTCGGATTGCATCGTCAGATGCAATCCGGGTGAGGGGCAGGTCTAACAACACCGATCACTGGGCGTGGCTGTCCCTCACCTCAACCTCTCCCGTGAAGAACGGGGAGAGGGGCAGACTGCCCATGTCGCGGCAGATTGTATCGCTCACTGAGGCATTTTGAGACCTCGCAATCGTCCTCTTGCCCACAAGTTGAAATTGAAATCGCGGGCCTCTCACTGTTAGCATCAGGCCAAAGACTAACAGTCAGGAGGGACCGCCGATGACCGCATCCGTATCGGGACGAACAGACCCCGTGGTGCGCCGCATCACCACGGCCGATATTGCCGAGGCCCTGACGCAGGGCCTGCGCGACTTTCAGGCGCAGCCGCTGTTCGGCCTCGCTTTCGGCCTGATCTATGTGCTTGGCGGTATCAGCATCGTGCTGTGTGTCACCGCCTTCGGCATGGTCTATCTCGCTTATCCCTTGGCCGCGGGCTTTGCGTTGATCGGCCCGTTCGTCGCCATCGGCCTCTACGAGGTCAGCCGCCGCCGCGAGCTTGGTCAGCCGATCTCCTATGGAGCGATCCTGCGCACCGTCACCTCGCGCGGCGAGATCGGGTGGATGGCGTTCGTCACGCTGTTCTTCTTCGTCATCTGGATGTACCAGGTGCGCCTCCTGATCGCGCTGCTGCTCGGGCTCAATGCCTCTTTCTCCAGCATCAAGGAGTTCATGACGGTGGTGCTGACGACCAATGAGGGCCTGCTGTTCCTCGTGATCGGCAATCTCGACGGCGCGGCGCTGTCGCTGGTGCTGTTCTCGCTCACCGTGGTGTCGTTTCCGCTCCTGCTCGATCGCGACGTCGATTTCGTCACCGCGATGATCACCAGCGTGCGGGCGGTGGTGGCCAGTCCCGGACCGATGATCGGCTGGGCCGCCATCATCACCGTGCTGCTGATCATCTCGGCGCTGCCTTATTTCCTCGGGCTGCTGGTGACCGTGCCCGTTCTGGGCCATGCGACCTGGCACCTCTATCGCCGCATCGTCGCGCCAGCCTGAGGGGAGATTGCGCCGAGCGGCTGGCTCGGCGCATGATGGTCTGGATCCAGCCGGGGGAAGGGCCGCGCCGGAGCCGTTCGGATCAGGAGGGGCCGCGTGCCGGACAACATCGCGCTGTTTGCCACGATCATCCTGCTGCTGCCGATGTTCTATTTGCTGCTGGCCGCGCCGGCCTTCCTGCTGGTGCGGCTCGACATCGTCCAGGTCACGCAGCTGCTGCGCGGCATGTTCGATTCCTACTTTGTGGCGCTGGCGATCGCCGGCGGCATCGGCACGATCGCTGTCCTGGCGGACGGCCGTCCCGTTCTCGGCCTGGGCATCGGCGCGATCGCCGCCTTCGCGCTGCTCTCGCGCCGCTGGCTTTTGTTGCGGATGGACGCACATATCCGCGAGAGGGATTCCGGTGATGCGGCAGCCGTGCGCCGGCTGCGCTGGCTGCACTGGGTCGGCATGCTCAGTAACGCGGTCCAGGTCGGTGGCGTGCTGGCGTGCATTCCCCAGATTGCGGCGGTGTCGTAAGGCTCGATTAACCGGGCAGCTTGACGCCCAGCGTCTTCAACGCCGCGAGCATGCGCGCCGGCGGCGGCATCTTCACCGCCAGCGGTTTGCCGGTCTCGAGCACGCTCTTGAGGCCGGACAGGATCGCTGGCCAGCCCTGGCGCCCGCCGGATAGGATGTCGTCCGACAGCGGCCGATCATGCGCTTCGGTCATCGTGAGCCGCACGGCGTCGCCGGCCGGTTCGATCTCATAGGTGACGAGCGTGCGCCCGAGCGCCTCGACAAGACCGGGCCAGTTGACGTCCCAGGTGATGGTCAGCCGCTGCGGCGGCTGGCAGACGATCACCTCGCCGCTGATGTGCTCGGAGCCGTCGGGGGCGCGCACGATGAAGGCGCCGCCCGCCCTGAGGTCCGCTTCGACGGCGAAGCCGAAGAAATACTGCCGGCTGAACTTGGCCGAGGTCAGTGCGCGCCAGACCTCGTCCGGTTGGGCCGCGATGTAGATCGTGTAGACGGTCTCCGGCGAGAAGCGCGAGATGTCGAGATCTCGGCTCTTGCTCTTATCAGTCATCGCCATCCTCCAATCGCTTCTTCAATTCGCTGAGCGCGGTCAGCTTGGCGCGCTCGAATTTCCTGATCCAGCGCTCGCCGATCTGGTGGATCGGCACTGGATTGAGGAAATGCAGCTTCTCGCGGCCGTGCCGGAGTGTCGTGACCAGGTTGGCGGTCTCGAGAATCGCCAGATGCTTGGTCACGGCCTGCCGCGTCATTGCGAGGCCGTCGCAGAGCTCGGTCAGGGTCTGGCCGTTGCGCGCATGGAGCCTGTCGAGCAGTGCACGCCGCGAGGCGTCCGCCAGCGCCTTGAAGACCTCGTCCATGCAGCGAAGCATAGGCAACCAAAAGGTTGCATGTCAAGCGGTCACGGTGGTGAGCCGAACACCGCTTCCCTCCGTAGAGATGCCGTGCATTAGTGAGCGCATCATCTGCACCGAGGCGTCTCATGTCCCTGCAAGTCTATCTCGCCTTCGTCGCCGCCTGCATCGCGCTGGCGCTGCTGCCCGGACCCGTCGTCACGCTGCTGATCGCCAACGGGCTGCGTCATGGAACCCGCGCCGCGCTGATCAACATCGCCGGCGTCCAGACCGGGCTGGCGATCGCGATCGGCATCGTCGCGATGGGTCTGACGACACTGATGGCGACGATGGGCTACTGGTTCGAATGGGTACGCCTGATCGGCGCCGCCTATCTGGTCTGGCTCGGCATCCAATTGATCCGCTCGCCGGTCGAGGGTATCGCCGAAGGCGAGGCGCCGCCCCCGCCGCCGCGCGGCGGCTTCTTCCTGCAGGGCCTGCTGGTGCTGCTGTCGAACCCGAAGGTCATGGTGTTCTTCGGGGCCTTCCTGCCGCAGTTCATGGACATGAGCCGCGATCACGTGCCGCAGGTCGCGCTGCTCGGCGTCACCTTCATGGTGGTCGCCGGCCTCACGGATGCGATCTACGCGTTGCTCGCCGGTCGTGCGCGAAAGCTGTTCTCGGCGCGGCGCACCCGGCTGGTCTCCCGCATCTCCGGCGGCTTCATGATCGGCGGTGGCGTGTGGCTGGCCCTGACGCGGGCACGATAGGTCCGCATCCGGTTCTCGGCTCGTCTCTCGCCGTGGCGTCCCGGGCCATTACTCGACGAGGCGTGGTCGTGGACGGAATTCCAGGCCGGCATAGACGTCGTGCAGGCGGAGCGTGACGTTCAGCGTGTCGAGCCGGATGATTGCGTCGAGCCCCTTCAGTACGGCGTCCGTCCAGGCGCTGTCCGGACCGCGCGAATAGAGGTGGACATTGGGGCTGTCAGTGTCGACGAACAGGATGTAGTCGAGGCACGGCAGCGCCTGATACTCGGCCAGTTTGACGGTGACGTCGAAGCCGCCTGTGGTCGGCGACAGCACCTCGACCAGCAGCGCCGGCCGGTCAGCCACCAGCGAGTCCTCGGCAGGCTTGCCGCAATCGACGCCCAGGTCCGGCATGCGGCGGGTCGACGGGGTGATCACCACGTAGGTGCCGCCGGTGAAGGTCTGACACGGACCGCTCCGGGTTTGTGCGTGCAGCGCCGCCGTCAGGTTCACGACGATGGCATCGTGGCGCCGGCCGGCGCCGGCCATCATCACGACTTCGCCATCGACGAGCTCGTAGCGCCCGTCCTGTGTCGTCACCCAGGAAAAGAATTGCTCGGGCGTGACCGCCGCCGGATCGACCTTGATGTTCATGCAGGAACGCCTGTTCGGCCGAAGTATAGGCGAGCCGGCCAGCCGGCGGAAGCATGGCTCACGGCCGCACCACCGTCGGTCGGTCCGCGCCAGGCCGGGCCTACAGGCTGATCGTCCCTTTCACCACCGGCGCGACGTCGCCGCCGATCCAGATCGTCTCGCCCTCCTGGATGACATGGACACGGCCGGCGCGGCCGAGCACGGTGCCTTGCGCGGCGATGTATTGCTTCGGAGCAATTCCGGCGCCGATCAGCCATTGCGCCAGACTTGCATTGAGGCTGCCCGTGACCGGGTCCTCGGCTCCGCTCCACATGAAGGCGCGGACCTCGAACTGCGCGTCGCCGCCGTCGCGCGTGGGATCCCACGGCGCGACCACGCCGATGGGCTGTTGCGACAGGGCCTGGACGTCGAACTTGATGTTCAGCAGGTCCTGGCGCGAATCCAGGAGCACGCCGATCCAGCCCGGCCCGTTGTCGGCCCATTGCACGGCCCGCATCGCCTCTCGCTTGATGCCGAGCGCGGCTGCGATCTTGGTTGTGAGCTCGGCATCGACCGCGCCGGAGCGGCGCAGCGGCGGCGCGGTGAAGGCGAGACGAGCGCCGTCGCGCTTGATGCGCACGAGGCCCGCGCCGCACTCCTGCACGACATGCTCGCCCTGCGGCCGGCCACCGAGCGCGAGCCAGACATGGCATGAGCCGAGCGTCGGATGGCCCGCAAATGGCAGCTCGCGCTGCGGCGTGAAGATGCGCACGCGATAATCAGCGCCCGGATTCTGGGCACGCGACAGGAACGTCGTCTCGGACAGATTGGTCCAGTTGGCAATCGCCTGCATCGCCGCGTCGTCGAGACCGTCGGCCTCGGCGATCACGGCAAGCGGGTTGCCCTTGAACGGCGCCGTGGAGAACACGTCGACCTGATGAAACGGAAGCGTCGGCATTCGGTGTTCTCCTCGATCGTGATCAGTCGCGCCAGAACGGCTTGTCAGCCTCTTCCCGCACGATTGCCGGATCAAGGCCGCAGTCGCGCATCTGCTCGAGGTCCAGCATCGCGAGGTCGGACCGCCAGAACAGGCGCTGCAGCCACAGCTGCGGGACCTGGAGCAAATTGCTCTTCCGGTGGGCAACTTGCGGAGTTGCCCAACGCTGCGCCAGGGAATAAGCCATGTGTCACCTATTGCTCTTCAATTGCGTTGTTCGAAGAGCAATCGCGCAGTACATATCTCGGTGCAATTGAAACATTGCTCTCGGTGCAATATAGCATGAATGTTTCGTATACGACCCTGGTGGACGACATTGCCGAGGACATCGCCAACGGCAAGCTCAAGGCGGGCGACCGTCTGCCGCCGCAGCGCCAGTTCGCCTATGAGCGGGGAATTGCCGCATCCACGGCAGCCCGCGTCTATGCCGAATTATTGCGCAGGGGGCTTGTGGTGGGCGAGGTGGGGCGGGGCACGTTCGTCGCCGGAGAGGTGGCACCGGTGCTGCCCGCCTTGCGGCTCGAGCCGTTCGACGGGCGCATTGATCTCGAGTTCAATTTTCCGACGCTGCCCGACCAGGCGGCGCTGATTGCCAAGTCGCTGGCGGCCTGGTTGCGGCCGGAGAAGCTCGCGCCGGTGCTGGCGCCGACCACGCAGCGGCGGCTGGTCGAGGCCGGGCGCACCGCGGCTGCCTTCTTTGCGAGCGAGCGCTGGCGTCCACGCCCGGAGAACTTCGTCTTCGCCGGCAGCGGCCGGCAGTCGCTGGCGGCGGCGATTTCGACGCTGGTGCCGGTCGGCGGCCGCCTCGGCGTCGAGGCGGTCACCTATCCGATGATCAAGGGCATCGCGGCGCGGCTCGGCGTCACCCTGGTGCCGCTCGCGATGGACAGCGAAGGCATTCGTCCGGATGCGCTGACCAAGGCGCATCGCGCAAGCGCGCTGAACGCGATCTACATCCAGCCGGTGATGCAGAACCCGCTCGGGCTCACCATGAGCGAAGCCAGGCGTGACGAGATCGTGCGGCTCGTGCGCAAGCACGAACTGATGATCATCGAGGATCTCGTCTACGGTTTCCTCAGCGATCAGGTGTCTCTGGCGGCGCAGGCGGAGGAGCGCGTCGTCATCGTCGACAGCTTGGCCAAGCGCCTCGCGCCGGGCATCGCGGTCGGCTTCCTCTACGTGCCGTCAGCGATGCGTGAGAAATTCGCCGCGACGGTGCGCACCGGGGCCTGGTCGGTCACGTCGCTGGCGCTGGCGGCCGGCATGGGGCTGCTCGCCGATGGCACGGCGGCCGAGATCACGCGGCGCAAGCGCGCCGATGCGTTGGTGCGGCAGGCGATCGTCGCCGAGTGCCTCGCGGGGCTTCGGATCGACGCAGATCCGCGCTCCTATCATGTCTGGCTGCATCTGCCGGAGGGCTGGCGCGCCGAGGCCCTGACCGCGGCGGCGGCGCGGGCCGGCATCGCCATCACCCCGGCGAGTGCCTTTGCGGTGGCGCATGGCCATTCACCCAATGCGGTGCGGCTGGCGCTCGGCCTGCCGAGCCATGACGATCTCCGGACGGCGCTGTGGCGGCTGGCAGGCCTGCTGTCACACCATGATGCCTCGGACATGACGGAGTAGGGTTACACGAGGCCCTTGTTGCGCAGCTCGGCTTCGATGTCGCCGAGGATGCGGATCAGCCGCTCGGCCCAACGCTGCTGCCCCTCGGGGTCGGCAATCTCGTTCTGCCGGATCTCGATGCCGGATGTGATCAGGCCGCGGCCCTCGCCATGGACGGGAATGGTGTAGTCGGTGCCGTTGCCGACCGCGTAAGGCTGGTTGTCGCCGACCACGAGATCCGGCTCGGCGCGCAGCGCCTTCAAGAGCAGCGGCGGCAGCACGCGGTCGTGCTGATACAGCGTGCCGATGTGCCAGGGCCGCGCAATGCCGGCATAGACCGGCGTGAAGCTGTGCAGGGCGACCAGCACGGTCGGCCGCCCGGCGGCCTTGCGGGCATCGAGCACGGCGGTGATGCGGTCGTGATAGGGATCGAAGATCGCGCGCCGCCGCAACGCGGCGTCCTCATGCGTCAGGCCCTCATTGCCCGGAATCGTGGTCCGCTCGCTGATCATCGGAATCGCGTTCGGTGCGCCGGGCGAGCGGTTGCAGTCGATCACCAGGCGCGAATAGCGTTGCGCCACCAGATGCGCATCCAGCGCGCGCGACACGGCTTCCGCCACCCCGGCGATGCCGATGTCCCAGGCGATGTGCCGCTCCAGCTCGCTCGCATCAAGGCCGAGATCGCCGAGCGCGCGCGGCAGCAGCCGGCCGTAATGGTCGCAGGTGAACAGGAAGGCCGACGTGCCGCCGGCATTCTGCTCAAGCACCGGGGGAACTTCGTCCGGCTGAAGGAGTAGAGGAAGGTCGATCATGCTCGAAACGCTCATACGGCCACTCGTTGCTTCATGAAGCAGCAGACCTATCTCCGATTGAGCACAAACAAATGGAGACGCGGCTGCTGCAAATCACGATAATGACCGGGAACGATGCCGATCCCGGCGATCGACCACAAGACCGAATCTCGCGCTGGTCATGCCGTCCACCGCGATCGTTGGGCCAGCGCGCCATGCTGCGCGGAGAAGGCGAGAGGCTGTGATGTTGATCAAGGTCGGATTCGAGATTGTCTATTCGGCCCCCGCGGCCACGCCGATGGTCATCATGCTGTCGATCCACCCGTCGCGCTTTCCGGACATTGTCGGCACCGAGACCATCACGACCGAGCCCAATGTGCCGATCAAGTTCTATAATGACAGCTTCGGCAATCTGTGCGGGCGGCTGGTGGCGCCCGCCGGCGGCGTCACCTTCCACGGCAGTGCCATCGTCCGCGACAGCGGAAAGCCGGATGAAACCGATCCCGCCGCCCAGCAACTGCCGATCGAGGAGCTGCCCGACGAGTTGCTGCTCTATCTGATGCCGAGCCGCTATTGCGAGACCGACAAGCTCACCGACATCGCCTGGTCGCTGTTCGGCAGCGCGCCGGCCGGGTGGGCGCGCGTGCAGGCGATCTGCGACTTCGTGCACCGTCACGTCACGTTCGGCTATGAGCACGCGCATGCGATGAAATCGGCGCATGACGTCTATCAGCAGCGCGCCGGCGTGTGCCGCGATTTTGCGCATCTGGCGCTGACCTTCTGCCGCTGCATGGGCATCCCGGCGCGCTATTGCACCGGCTATCTCGGCGATATCGGCGTGCCGCCGGACCCCGCGCCGATGGATTTCTCGGGCTGGTTCGAAGTCTATCTCTCCGGCCGCTGGTATACGTTCGACGCCCGCCACAACATCCCGCGGATCGGACGCATCCTGATGGCGACCGGACGCGACGCCGCCGACGTCGCGCTGTCGACCTCGTTCGGGCGCATGATCCTGACCAAATTCCAGGTCGTCAGCGACGAGATCGTGGCGGCCCGCGGCGCGGCGTGAGCCCGGGGGCGGCGCGACCGACGCGGCGCTGGCCTCGTGCGGCGCGCGGGGCTATGCAGGGGCAATGACCTCCGACCTGCTCTTCGTCTACGGCACGCTCATGCGCGGCTTCGACCATCCGATGGCGCGGCTGCTCGCCGCCAATGCCGATTTCGTCGGTGAAGCCAGCTGCCGCGGCCGGCTCTACCGCATCCAGCATTATCCCGGCCTGGTGCTGTCGGATGATGCGGCCGATCTCGTCCATGGCGAGCTGTTCCGGCTGCGCCAGCCCGCGCCGATGCTGAGCGAATTCGACATGTACGAGGCCTGCGGCGAGGGCTTTGCGCCGCCGACCGAATATCTGCGGCAGCGCCTCGAGGTCACGCTCGCCGACGGCACCGCCCGCGAGGCCTGGACCTATGTCTATAATTGGCCGGTCGACGCGGCCGCCCGCATCGCCTCGGGCCGCTTTCTGGCGCCGTGAGCCTGTGCATAGGGCGGATAAGCCCGGACCAAGGCAGCGATTGCCGGACAGGCCGGGCTCGCCCATATAAGCCTACCCGTTTGGCACAGGACGATCACCCCGCTGATGGCCCGCTTCACGCCGCAATTTCTCGATGAGCTGCGCGCCCGGCTTCCGGTCTCGGATGTCGTCGGCAAGCGCGTGAAGCTCAAAAAGGCCGGGCGCGAGTGGAAGGGGCTGTCGCCGTTCCAGCAGGAGAAGACGCCGTCCTTCTACGTCAACGACCAGAAGGGCTTCTACCACGACTTCTCCTCCGGCAAGCACGGCAACATCTTCGACTTCGTGATGGAGACCGAGGGCTGCTCGTTCCCCGAGGCCGTCGAGCGGCTCGCCTCGCTCGCCGGCCTGCCGCTGCCGGCGGTGACGCCGGACGCCGCGCGCCAGGAGCGGCAGCGCAAGACGCTGTATGACGTGATGGAGCTGGCGGCGAAGTTCTTCACCGACACCCTGGCCTCGCGCCACGGCGCGCGGGCGCGAGGCTATCTCGCCGATCGCGCGATCCTGCCCCAGACACAGCTGCAGTTCCGCCTCGGCTATGCGCCGCCGGACCGCTTCGGCCTGAAGGAATTTCTCGGCGCCCAGGGCGTGCCGGTGAACGACATGGTCGAAGCCGGGCTGCTGGTCGGCGGCGACGACATCCCGGTGCCCTATGACCGCTTCCGCGACCGCGTGATGTTCCCGATCGCCGATCTCCGCGGCCGCGTCATCGCCTTCGGTGGCCGCGCGCTGCAGAAGGACGTGCCGGCGAAATATCTGAACTCGCCGGAGACGCCGCTCTTTCACAAGGGCGACAATCTCTACAACCTGCAGAGCGCCCGCCAGGCCGCGCATAATGGCGCGCCGATGATCGTGGTCGAGGGCTATGTCGACGTCATCGCGCTGGTGGCGGCCGGCTTTGCCGGCGCCGTGGCGCCGCTCGGCACCGCGCTGACCGAGAGCCAATTGGCGCTGATCTGGAAAATGGTCGACGAGCCGATCCTGTGCTTCGACGGCGACCGCGCCGGCCAGAAGGCCGCCTATCGTGCCGCCGACCTCGCGCTGCCGCATCTGCAGCCCGGCAAGAGCCTGCGCTTCGCGCTGCTGCCGGAGGGCCAGGACCCCGACGACCTCGTCCGCACCGGCGGCCGTGGCGCGGTCGAGGAGGTGCTGGCGGTGGCCAAGCCGCTCGCCGAGGTGATCTGGTCGCGGGAGATCGAAGGCGGCAGTTTCACCACGCCGGAGCGCCGCGCCGCGCTGGAGGCGCGTATCGGCGAGCTCACCAACAGCATCCGCGACGAGGTGGTGCGCCGCTACTACAAGCAGGACCTCACCGAGCGGCTGTACCGGGCGTTCGCCCCCGAGGGCGGACGGGGCTTCGGCCGCGGCTATGGTGCCGAATCAGGACGCCGTTTCGGCGTCCGCAGTCCCGGTTCCGGACAGCCGGGCCGGTTATCCACAGGGGGCGGCGGCAAGGGCCGGCGCGGCGGAGCGCCATCCACAGGCCCTGCGATGGCCCGCGGCCCCTATATGGCGGCGAGCCCGCAGCTCGCCATGAGCCCGATCATGCGCGGCCAGCGCTCGGCGATCTCGCGCCGCGAGGCGCTGATCCTCCAATGCCTGATTAACCATCCCTGGCTGCTGCACGACCATCTCGAGGAGGTCGCCGCGCTGGAGCTTGCCCATCCCGAGGCGCACAAGCTGCGGGCTGCGATCATCGCCGCCTTCGCCCATGATCATCACCATTCGCCGGACCCGGACGAGCAGGCCGAGAAGATGCGCGCCGATCTGGAGAACTCCGGTTTTTCAGAGCTTCTTCAACGGGTTGAGCGGGCGATCACGACCGCTGCGGTGTGGGCGGCGCGGCCCGGCGCGGCGCGCGATGACGTTCTTGCGACATGGCATCAGCTCGTTACCTTGCATCGGCAATGGCACTCATTACTTAGGGAATTGAAGGATGCCGAGCTGGCGCTGGGCGAGGAGCCGAGCGAGCCGAATATGGGCTGGTTGAGGGACGTGAAGGCCAGGATGGCCGAGATCGACGGCACCGAGGCGCTGGTCGAGGGCTTCGGGGAGCTGTCCGGACGCACCAACCGCAACGTGTAGAGCTGGCGCGCAGCGCGCTCGCGTCGAGGAGCACATTCCGGTCCGGTCCGCGCGAGCGGGTTCCGGGCCATGCGAAAAGACTCGCCAAATCCATGGTTTGGCTGCAAAAACAGGGTTAATCGAAGTTTAAGAGGTCCAGGGCATTTTGTGCAAGTGAGGGGTCGGTTGGCCGTCGGACGCCGCGTCATAAAGTTTACGCGCCGCATGCGATTGCAAAACCGGTATCGCTTTTGCAAGAAACGCGCGCCGGTCCAGAACGGGACGACACCAGCGACAGAGATAGGGGGTGGCGACTTCAAATGTGCGCCGCCCTTTCCGCGTCGAAAACAGTTTGAGTAGAGCAGGCGGGCGCCGCGATGCCAAGGGCGAAGATGCCACAGGCGGAGCGGGCGCGTTTCGGGAGCAATGAATGGCCACGAAGGCAAAGACGCTGCAGGTGAAGGACAAGGAAAAGGACGACAAGGCCGCGGATGCTCCCGAAAAGGACTCTGCCGACGCGCCCTCGCCGTTGCTCGACCTGTCGGACGCTGCCGTCAAGAAGATGATCAAGCAGGCCAAGAAGCGCGGCTTCGTGACCTTTGATCAGCTGAACGAAGTGCTGCCTTCCGACACCACCTCGCCGGAACAGATCGAAGACATCATGTCGATGCTGTCCGACATGGGGATCAACGTCACCGAGGCCGAAGAGGCCGACGAGTCCGAGGAGAAGGACGACGGCGACGACGAGACCGACAACGAGCTCGTCGAGATCACCCAGAAGGCCGTCACCGAGGTCAAGAAGTCCGAGCCCGGCGAGCGCACCGACGATCCCGTGCGCATGTATCTGCGCGAGATGGGCACCGTCGAACTGCTCTCGCGCGAGGGCGAGATCGCGATCGCCAAGCGCATCGAGGCCGGCCGCGAGGCGATGATCGCGGGCCTCTGCGAGAGTCCGCTGACGTTCCAGGCCATCATCATCTGGCGCGACGAGCTCAACGAAGGCAAGATCTTCCTTCGCGACATCATCGATCTCGAAGCGACCTATGCCGGCCCCGAGTCCAAGGGCGGCATGAACCCGCAGATCGCGGCCCCCGCCAATGGCGAGGGTGAGGCCGCCGATGGCGGCGAGATCCAGGCGGCGGTCGCGCCGCCGGCCGCGCCGCAGCAGCCGACCCCGTTCCGTGCCGCGCCCAACGGCGCGCCTGTCGAGGAGAAGGATCCCGGCGAGGCGGCGGCCGAAGCCGACATGGACGACGACGAGTTCGAGAACCAGATGTCGCTCGCCGCCATCGAGGCCGAGCTGAAGCCGAAGGTGGTCGAGACCTTCGACAAGATCGCGTCCGAGTACAAGAAGCTGCGCCGCCTGCAGGAGCAGGACATCGCCAACCAGCTGCAGAGCGAGTCGCTGTCGCCCTCGCAGGAGCGCAAGTACAAGAAGCTCAAGGACGAGATCATCGTCGAGGTGAAGTCGCTGCGCCTCAACCAGGCCCGCATCGACTCGCTCGTCGAGCAGCTCTACGACATCAACAAGAAGCTGGTCTCGTTCGAGAGCCGGCTGATGCGCCTCGCCGACTCCCACGGCGTCGCGCGCGAGGACTTCCTGCGCAACTACCAGGGCTCGGAGCTCGATCCGCGCTGGCTGAACCGCGTCTCCAAGCTGTCGGCCAAGGGCTGGAAGAACTTCGTTCATTACGAGAAGGACCGCATCAAGGATTTGCGCCAGGAGGTGCAGTCGCTGGCCGCCCTCACGGGTCTGGAGATCGGCGAATTCCGCAAGATCGTCCACTCGGTGCAGAAGGGCGAGCGCGAGGCCCGTCAGGCCAAGAAGGAGATGGTGGAAGCCAACCTCCGTCTCGTGATCTCGATCGCCAAGAAGTACACCAACCGCGGCCTGCAGTTCCTCGACCTGATTCAGGAAGGCAACATCGGCCTGATGAAGGCGGTCGACAAGTTCGAGTACCGCCGCGGCTACAAGTTCTCGACCTACGCCACCTGGTGGATCCGGCAGGCGATCACCCGCTCGATCGCCGACCAGGCCCGCACCATCCGCATCCCCGTGCACATGATCGAGACGATCAACAAGATCGTCCGCACCTCGCGCCAGATGCTGAATGAGATCGGCCGCGAGCCGACCCCGGAGGAGCTCGCCGAAAAGCTCGGCATGCCCCTGGAGAAGGTGCGCAAGGTCCTCAAGATCGCCAAGGAGCCGCTCTCGCTCGAGACGCCCGTCGGCGACGAGGAGGACTCTCATCTCGGCGACTTCATCGAGGACAAGAACGCCATCCTGCCGATCGACGCCGCGATCCAGTCGAACCTGCGCGAAACCACCACCCGCGTCTTGGCCTCGCTCACCCCGCGCGAAGAACGCGTGCTCCGCATGCGCTTCGGCATCGGCATGAACACCGACCACACGCTGGAAGAAGTCGGCCAGCAGTTCTCAGTGACCAGAGAGCGTATCCGTCAGATCGAGGCGAAGGCGCTGCGCAAGCTGAAGCACCCGTCGCGGTCGCGGAAGCTGCGGAGCTTCTTGGACAACTGATCGCGCTCCAGACAGACGTCATTGCCGGGCTTGACCCGGCAATCTATCAAAATACAACGGCGGACCGAAAGGTTCGCCGTTTTTGCATCCGAAGCCGGGGCCCAATGCCGATCAACTGGAGTGGCATGATACGCCCTAGTCGTCGCAAAGAAGATCTTTTACCTCATTAGGCTCTAAGCGCTTCTCAGCAAAAAGACGTTCTGCAAGGCGTTCGACTTGGTTCGTGCGCTGGATCAGGATGTCATGTGCGCGTTGATGTCCAGCATAGCGCAATGTACGGCTGTCCTCCTCGGGTAGGCCCTCTACCAACGCTATCATCATTCCATGGTCCGCCCAACCGGCGCCGCCGTGAGTAGGTGCTGAAAACAACCGTTGAGCTTCCATGCCGGCCGCACAAATTGCCAGCTGGTCGACAAGGCCAAGTGCGGCGCTGCCTGCAATTTCTGCTACACCCTTTGCATCATCGCCGTCGATCGCAATCTCAAGGCGCCCAACCTGCAACCCCAATGCAGATGCGACGATTGCATGACCTGCCTCGTGGATAGCTGCTCCTTTTTGATCGCGCGCTGTCTGCCTGCCTTCTTCATAGATCATGGATGTACAATCCTAATCACGAGAGGAGCCCCGACGGCTCGGACAAGCTGGGGCGTCCTGTTAAAGGTTCGCTCAATATGCAGTTGCTTACATCCGTGCGCCGGGCATCTTTGAGTGGGAAAATACGCGTGGCCAAGGAGATCGGCAATCCGGGCGCATTCGGAGATCTGTGTTCCAAACGATTGTTCGTTGGCCGTAGTTCGTAGGGTGGGCAAAGGCGTGTCCGGAGTATATCGGCTCGCACTGCTGCTTCGTACGCCGTACCCACCGTCCACGCACGGCGCTCCTGATGGTGGGCACGCGCAGCCTGCGGCGTCGCTTTGCCCACCATACAGGCTGTCATTGCTTTCACAGCGCGTACACTCTGCGATAGAGCGCCCTCTCCCCTTGCGGGAGAGGGCATGTACGACCCATCCGCGTCCGCGGTTGGGTGAGGGGTCTCTCTCCGCGAGTAACGCTTGTGGAGAAATACCCCTCACCCAAGCGAATTTTCAGCGCTGTCCTACATGCCCTCTCCCGCAAGGGGAGAGGGCGCAGTCACGGGCACTGCGTTCATTATCAGTCGTGACTTTCAAACGTTCGCACGCGTGGTCATCTGCGTCCGCACTTGTCCGCATTTCTCCGGGAGAAGGCCGATTTTTCCACGGACATGGCGTGGGGAGCCGCTGCTACGCATGAGGGCCTCCACGGATTACCCTCGATGCACAACGACAGAACTTCATCTCCCTCGTTAAACAGCAGTTCAAGCGCCGCCGCCATCTGGGCGCCGCTGCGCCCCTTCATCGCCGCTGAAGCACGTCTGGCCGCGCGCGCGGCAAAGAAACCCTGGACCGCCTTCCTCTACGAATTCCTCCGCTTCGGTGTGAAGCAGGCTTGGGCCTGCCTGTTCGGCGGCATCGCGGTGGCGCTGATGCTGCTGACGTGGCGGTTCTATCCGGCCAACGCGCCGCTCGCGCGCTACGACTTTCTCTTCCTCTGCATGCTCGCCGTCCAGGCCGCGCTGCTCGCTGCGCGCCTGGAGACCTGGGAGGAGGCGAAGATCATCCTGATCTATCACCTCGTCGGCACGGCCATGGAGCTGTTCAAGACCGCGACCGGCTCGTGGATCTATCCCGAGCCGAGCCTGATCCGGATCAGTGGCGTGCCGCTGTTTTCCGGCTTCATGTATTCTTGCATCGGCAGCTATCTCTGCCGCGTCTGGCGGCTGTTCGATTTCCGCTTCACCGGCCATCCGTCGCGGCGCTGGCTGATCGGTTTGAGTGCAGCGATCTATCTCAACTTCTTCACCGACCACTATGGGCTCGACGGCAGGCTGCTGCTGTTCGGCTGGGCCGCGCTGCTGTTCGCGCCGGCGACGGTCCACTTCAAGGTCTGGCGCGTGCATCGCTCGATGCCGTTGCTGCTCGGGCTTGTCCTGGTGTCGCTGTTCATCTGGCTGTCGGAGAACGTCGGCACTTTCACGCGGGTCTGGCTCTATCCGCAGCAGGCGCATGGCTGGACCATGGTGTCGCCGGCCAAGCTCGGCTCATGGTTTCTGCTGCTGATCATCAGCTACACGCTGGTCAGCCTGATCAACCGGCCGAGGGAGATGGGGCGAGGCAGGTCGGCCGCTCCGCCTGTCAGGGAGCCGGATCGTGAGGCGGCGTGATCGGCGATGTAGGTGAAGATCTACCCACGTCGTCATGCCCGGGCTCGTCCCGGGCATCCAAATCGTGCCGTGTCAAGACGTGGATGGCCGGGACAAGCCCGGCCATGACGCGTCACCCGATTGAGAGCAGGCTTCGCGGAAGGCTGCTGCCGTAGGGTGGGCAAAGGCGCTGGCATGGTGGTCAGGTTGGGGATGCTGTCGCGCGCCGTGCCCACCGCGCCTCGCGGCAGGCAGCTTATGGTGGGCACGCGCTGCGCGCTTTGCCCACCCTATGGCCGCTCGTGAAGTTACTTCTTCTTCGCCCCGACCCGCTCTAGCGACTTGATCTGCAGCGGCGGGCGGCCGGATTTCTCGGCGATGTCGCGGTCCTGCTCCATGATGAAGCCGCGCGCGGGCTCGTCGCCGTCGAGGCCGCCGAGCAGCTCGGCCGGGACGCGGCGGTTGGAGCGCTGCGAGCCGTCCTCATAGGTCACGTTGAAGAAGGCGAATTCGCCTTTGGGATTGGAGCCGGGTTTCTTTGCCATGGGGGGCTTTTCCAGGATCAGAAGCGCCGCGTCAACGTGAACGGACGCCGGTCTGCTCATCGATTTTGCGGAAGACAATGGTTAAGGACGCAGCTGAGGACGGTCGCCGCCGTGGCGGCGATGCCTTGCCGCAACCGGCACCGTCACGAGAGCATCGCGCGGCGCGGTGCGGGCCCGCTGAGACCCCGTCGATATGGTGATCACGGGCCGGATTTTCGACCCTGCGGCCGCATGCGGACTCCTCGATTTTGCCGGATCGGCATGCCCCCATGCGCCCGATTCCATGTCAGCTTGATGAACGCCAACCTGAGATCCCCAAGCCTGAGAACGCCAAGCCTGGATCCTGCAAACCTTGGACCCCGATGTCGATGCCGCAACTCACCATCTGGTACAACACGCGCTGCCCGGTCTGCGACGCCGGCATCGACTGGCAGCGCAACAAGCTGCTGGCGCTGGTGAAGTCGGGACGCGTCGCGTTCAGGGACATTAACGCGGAGCCGGAGGCGCTGCGCGGCTTCGGCGCCGATGTCGACGACGTCCGCCGCCGCCTGCATGCGACCGACGAGGACGGCCAGCTGATCACCGGCGCCGACGTCGCGCTGCTGCTGTGGAAGCTGACGCCGGGTGAAGGCTGGCTGGCGACTCTGTTCGGCAACCCGCTGGTGCGCCCGCTGACCCGGTTCGGCTACGACCGCTTCGCCGACGTGCTGTTCGCCTGGAACAAGCGCAAGGGGCATTGGTGAGGCGCGTGCGCGCTTGAGCCAAGGCCGTCGCGGCGATGACGGTGAGCTCCCCTCCCCGCAAGGGGGAGGGGGGCGCAGCACCGTTGCGGCGACAGCTCGCCTCTATCGCCTCCGCACCTTCACCCGTGCTGGTACGCGCGTGCCGCCTTGCGGACCGTCATCCTCGTCGCTGCCGCCGAGCGCCATGATCGCCGTGCCCATCGCGGTCGAGCCGAAGGTGACGAAGAACGAGCCGAGCAGCAGGCCGATGGCGACGCCAGGCGAATGGTCGGCGAAGATCAGGTGACGCAGGCCCCAGGGATCGAGCGCCAGGAGGCCGCCGACCAGCACCACGGCCATGACGAGGCCGAGCGCGAGGTTGATCGCGAGCAGGCGGAACAGGGGGACCTGGAGCAATCGGCGCTGGCGGGGCGGCATCGGCGATCTCCCTTGGGATCGGAAACGACGGCGGAATCGTAGCACCGATCCCGGCGGGCTCAAGGCCGGAGCCGCCCGGAACAGGCATGGCTGAACCGACCTGGGCGTGCTTCCCTGGCCGTGCTTCGTTTTGGGACATGCGCAGCGTCAATCGCTGCGCCGTGCAGCCTCACGCCGCCTCGCCCTCGGCCACGCCATGCTGCTTGGCGATGACGCTCTGCCAGACGCTGGCAATCGCGCGCTGGGTTTCCGGGGCGATCAGGCAGTGGCCTTCATGGTCGAAGCCGCAGAACCGTGCTGACGGATCGTTCCTGGCGTCGATCAGCGCCTTGTTGATCATCTCCAGCGAGGCCATCACCTGGCCGATGTTCTGCAGCCGGGTATGATGCAGGATGTCGATCAGGCGGAACATCATGATCGGCGGCTGCCCGAGCGAGATGCCGGGACGGCTGAACTCGAAGAACACGTTGACCGCCGGCAGCACGCCCTCGATCTGCGCCAGGATCTTGGCCGCGTCATCGGCGGTGCAGGCGACGAGATGCGCACCCGGCACCGGCAGTGCGGGCGTCGCCGGCGCTGCCTCCGCGCCGAGCCCGAGGCTGGCGAGCACCTGATGCTCGATCCAGCGCCGCACCTCCGGCGGGGCCGAGCGGATCTGGTCGGCGGTCAGCGTAATCCCGATCATGGCGTCGTCTCCTTTTGCCGGTCAGCTTAGAAAGCGGACGGTGGCCGGATGTTGACGAGGATCAAGCGGGTATGGGGAAGCTGCAGACCGCGGGAGTCATTCATCGTGCCGCACCACATGGGACAAGCCGCAGCACGAACGCCTGCCAATCTGTTACTCCGTCATGCCGGGACAAGCCCGGCCATGACGACGTGGAAACAGACGGGCACACTCTGTCGAGCGCCATAGGCGATAGCACACGCGGGGGAGAGGGTGCACCGGTTGTGGGGTGAACGCCTTGTCTGAACCGCCGCAGTTTTGACGCCAGCATTTCGCTCATGCCATGATCGGGGCAATCTGGAATCAACAAGGATCCCGCATGCTCTTGCGTCGTCTTGCCGTGCTGCTCGCGGCCTCGCTCTCGGCCCTCTCGGCGGTCAGCTCCGCGCAGGCCGCGCGCTGCGGCGGTGATTTCAACACGTTCGTTGCCAGCTTCTCCGCAGAGGCGCAGAGCGCCGGCGTCTCGTCCGCAACGATCAGCCAGGCGCTGTCGGGCGTGACGCTCGATCCGGCCGTGCTCGCCTTCGACCGCCGCCAGCGCTACACCTTCAACAAGAGCTTCGAGCAGTATGTCGCGACCCGCGTCGGCCCCGGCCGCATCAATGGCGGCCGCGCGATGCTGCAGCGGCATGCGGCGCTGCTGTCGCGCATCGAGCAGCAATATGGCGTGCCGCGCCAGATCCTGATCGCGATCTGGGGGCTGGAAACCGATTTCGGCAAGGGCGACATGGGCAAGCTGCCGGTGATCCGCACGCTGGCGACCCTGGCGCATGATTGCCGCCGCACCGAGCTGTTCCAGACCGAGCTGATGGCGGCGCTGAAGATCGTCGAGCGCGGCGATCTCACTTTGCGCGATCTGATCGGTGCCTTCGCCGGCGAGATCGGCCAGACCCAGTTCCTGCCGTCCTCCTACATCAAATACGGCGTCGATTTCGATGGCGACGGCCGCGTCGATCTGCGTCACTCCACCGCCGACGTGCTGGCCTCGACCGCCAATCTGCTCCACAGCAACGGCTTTAAGATGGGCGCGCCCTATGACGAGGGCTCGGCGAATTTCGACGCGATGCGCGAGTGGAACAGGGCTGTGATCTATCGCAAGACCATCGGCTATTTCGCCGATCAGCTGGTGGGGCGATAGGGCAGGGGATCGCCTCCCCCTCGCTGTCATGCCCGCGAAGGCGGGCATCCAGTACGCCGTGACCTCTCAGCTCGACAATGATTGGCTGTGAATACGGGATCGCCCGGGCGAGCCGGGCGATGACAGCTTCGGGTCTGGCCACAGCGCTCAACCCCAACCACGCCGTCATTTCGCGGCGGCACTCAGGGCGCGCGCCCGGAATCCATTACCACGAAATGTCGTTGGCGACTGCTGGAGCGACGACCGTATCTCACCGCAGCCGGTCGTGGTGATGGATTCCGGGCTCGCGGCTCACGCACGTCCCGGAATGACACGCCGAGAGATCTCGGCACATGCCCGTCATGCGCAAACTGCCCGTCGTGTTGCTTTGTCGCACCAACACCTCTTGTGTCGTCGGGCAAATCAGCCGCACATTTGCCGCCGTCCCGGCCCGCCGGAGGGGCGTTTCGCGATCGTCACGAGGCGCGGGCTGATAGGATGCGATGGGCGTAGAGCTCCGCAGCGTGGCTTGGCCGCGCCGACGAACGAAGCGCTGCGCACGCCGAAATCGTGGCGTCCCGATACCCCGATGCTGGTATCACGTTGGTCGCGATGCTCGCGCATCGCGCTGACAATGGTGGCCAACACGCCGGCGCACCAGGGAGACCACGTATAACGCGTCAGACCATCGCGCAGGGAGGGCCGGGTCGCTCCGGCTGAACCTGTGGTAACCGCCGCGTGCATTTTCTTATCGCACGCGGGCCGCAGGCCTCAGCCGAGGCCTGGCTCTCCCTGCGCCCTCCATCCTGATGAGGGCGGCGAATGCACAAGACTCGGACGCGTGACGCGCCGCGAGGCCTTATGCGTTCGACCGACGCATCAGCCTTGCTTCGCGGCCGCCTTCTCCAGGCGCTTGGCCATCACCTTCCAATAGGTGCCCGGCATGAACCGCTGCAGCAGATCCATGATTCGCGCGTCGCCGCCGATCAGGATGCGCGGCTCGTTGCGTTCGATGCCCTGGATGATGCGCTGGGCCGCCTCGCGCGGGGTGGTCCTGGCCAGCCGCTCGAAGCGCTCGATCGCCTGCACGCGGCGCGCATTGTCGGTCATGCCGTGGCCGGCGCGGGCATTGCGCGCGATCGCGGTGGCGACGCCGCCGGGATGCACGACCGACAGCCTGATTGGGCTGTTGGCGGTGGCAAGCTCATGACGCAGGCTCTCGGAGAAACCGCGCACCGCGAATTTGGCTGCCGCATAGGCCGACTGGCCGGGCGGGGCGATGATGCCGAAGATCGAGGACAGATTGACGATGTGCGCCGCGCGCTGCCGCGCAAGATGCGGCAGGAAGGCCCGGGTGCCGTGCACGACGCCCCAGAAGTTGATGTTGAACAGCCACTCCATCTCGGCCTGGTCGATCTCGTTGAAACCGCCGAACAGCGCGACGCCGGCATTGTTGATGACGATGTTGAGGCTGGGATGCGCGCGCGTCGCATCCTCGGCGAACTGGCCGATCGCCTGGCCGTCACTGACATCGAGGCGATGCGTGGTGACCTTGCGGCCTGTCGTGGCGAGTTCGCTTGCTACGCTGGCCAGGCCCGCCTCATCGCGATCGGCCAAAGCGAGATCGCAGCCGCGCGCCGCGAGTTCCTGTGCCAAGGCGCGGCCGATGCCGCTGGATGCTCCCGTCACGGCCGCCGCCGCGCCGCTGATTGCCGTCATCGCCGCTGTCCCTCCCTCGCGCGTTCGCGTCGCCGTTCCAAAGCGGGCTGGATTTTCTGCCAGTTTTTCGCATTGGAACCGAACCATCCTGCTGTTCCGCTTTTAACTCACATTGCAATGGGCCGTGGCACATTTCGTGGAGGTACAGGCATGGGACAGTCGCAGCCGTTTCGCGCGACCGCACTGATCGTCGAGGACGATCCGACCCAGCGCGAGATGATCGCGCTGCTGCTGGAGGAGAGCGACTACGACGTGATCGCGTGCGAGAGCGCCGAGGCTGCGGAACTGGTGCTCAACAAGCCCGGTCACCGCATCGTACTGATGATGACGGACGTCAATCTCGCCGGTCGCATGAGCGGCGTGGAGCTCGCGCACATCGCGCGGGCGCGCCATCCCCATATCAACGTGGTCGTGACATCGGGACGGCCGCTGTCGCAGCCGCTGCCGGGCGGCACGAAGTTCTGGAGCAAGCCGTGGGCGCCGCTCGACGTGCTGCGCGAGGCCGAAGTGACGCTGGAGCGTGCGCCGGAGATGGCCCGCAGATGGGGGGAGTGAGCCGGCGGGCCGGATCGCCTTGACGGATCGGCTCGGTCGTACCATTTCTGGAAATGCGAAGGCGTAGGCCGGGGTGGCGAGGGAGATGAAGGCGGGCGATGAACGATTGGCGATCGGCAGCGCGACGGCGGTGACACCGGGTGGAAGCCGCGCTCCCACCCGGGGGAGTACGACTACTTCTTCTTGGCGGCCTTCTTGGTCTTCTTCGCCGCTTTCTTGGTCGCCTTCGCGGCCTTCTTCGCTTTCTTCGCCATGGAATCCTCGTCAGGAGTGGATGGATTGCAACGCGACTTCGAGGCCTCGCTGGCGCAGAGGAGCCATGCATCAGCCTCGGGAGACGATCCCAGCAGATTCGCGAAGCTCTGCCTCACCCTGTCACCTGGGCAACTTGCCCTTATCCACAGCTCGATGGAGGCCGCAGCCCGTTGCGGCGTTCGCGCGGGCTTCGCGAGAGGGTTAACAGCGGACTAATCGTGTCTTCATTGTTTCAAAACCAAGGCGCAATCTTGGTTCCGGATTTGAGGAAACGTTAAGCGCATCGCGCTCATGGTGCCCGTAAAAGACAGGGATGGTCATGAGCGTGGCGTTGCGAGACAGTGAGGGCAGGATCGATCGCATCCGGCAATCGGGATGTTGAACGTTCCGACGCTGTGGACCGCCTTCGTGGTCAACTTCCTCGCACTGGGCCTGATCTGGGCCTATGTGATGCGGAGCTACCCCAATCTGGCATCGGCGCGCTACTGGACAGCCTCTGCGTTCATGTGCGCGCCGGCCGCCTTGTGCGCGCTGGGCCAATTCTATTTCGGCTCCTTCATGCCCCTGCTCGCCGGCGCCTCGCTGATGACGTTCGCGATCTGCCTCGCGGCGATGGGCGTGCAGCGCTTCTATGGCCGTGCAGCCTCGTGGCGACTGAGCCTCTCCGTGGTCGCGCTGACCTGCACGTCGATCGCCTTCTTTCTCTATGTCTACGACCACGGACCGCTACGGATCCTGTGCTACTCGCTCGGGCAGGCGGTCCCGATGGCGGTGATCGCGCGGCTGGTGCTGGACGCCAGAAACGGACCCATCAATCCAGGGGCGCGACTCGCCGGATTGCTGTCGGTCCTGATCATCGCCGTGTTCGCGGCGCGGACGATCGGCGCCTTTATTGGCGCGGACTTCAATTTCAGTCATTCCACCAGCGGTCAGGCCGCTGCGGTGCTGTTGCTGATCTTTTTGTCGATGTCGCTCAATTTTGGTTTTCTGCTGATGGCCGTCGACCGCCTGCGCAACGAGGTCGCCGATCTCGCGCTGCTCGACGATCTTACCGGCGTCGCCAACCGGCGCCATCTGATGCAGCGGCTCGGCGAGGAGTGCGCGCGCGCAGAGCGGTCCGGAAAGCCGTTCGCGCTGCTGGTGATCGATCTCGACGGCTTCAAGCTCATCAACGACAATCACGGTCATGCGGCGGGCGATGCCTGCCTGCAGCACTTCACGCTGATGGCGCAGACCCGGCTCAGGCCGGGTGACATGCTTGCGCGCACCGGCGGCGACGAGTTCTGCATCCTGCTGCCGTCGTCCTCTTTGCGGGAGGGCGCGATGATCGCGCGACGGATCCTGCAGGTCTGCCGCGACGATGCAGAGGCCTGCGCCGGAGCCGACGTGCCGATCGAGGTGTCGATCGGCGTGGCCGAGTGGACGCGGGACCTCGGTGCATTCCCGGACCGGGTGATGGCGCGGGCGGACCAGGCGCTGTATGCGGCCAAGAAGGACGGCAAGAACCGTTATGCCGTCTATCAAAGCGAGCCCGATGCACCCAGCTTGGCCCCGGAGCAGATCGCCGCGTTGGCCCTGCATCACCCGCGCCAGGATGCCGCCGCCGAATAGCGGTGCTAATGTTCGGCCATGAGGCCGCTCCTGTTCTCCCGCCACGCAGCGCTTGCGCTGCTCTTCCTCTCACGGCCGGCCGCGGCGGACGACCTCGCCGCAATGGCCCGCGCATCCGGCACGCCGTATATTCCGGGCCTCAGAATCGTCTGGCTGGCGCCGTGGGGCGACCCGGCCAAGGCGCATCCCTGGACCAACATCATCGTCCACCAGACCGAGGGGCCGGCGGGGTCGGCGCGGGCGGGGGCGCTGGCGCAGGCCAAGACCCCGAAACGGCGCGGCGTGACCCTGTGGGTAGAAACCGACGGCACGGTGTATTGGGCGGTGCCTGAAACCATGGTCACGCTGCATGGCGACGGCGCCAATCGCAACGACAACCGCTATATCGACAACGCATCCACCTATCGCAAGGTCGTGCGCGACAATTCCATCGGCGTGGAGTTCGCCGGCAACTATCCCGACGTCACCACGCCCGCTACGGAAGCCCAGATCGCCGCATGGCGCGTGCTCTCCAAGCTGCTCCGGCTGCGCTACCGGATTCCGCGGGACCGGATCTATGCGCATAATTGGATCGACTACAAGGACGCCCGTTATTGCGAGGGCTGCGCGCTCGCCGAGCTCGCCCGCGCCGCGCCTGACTAACGAGCCTCACCTAACAAGAAGCCGGCGTCTCCGCCGGCTCCGATCGCATCAAAACCACCTTAAGCTAGGAAGCCGCGCCGTTAATGCGCGGCCTCCAGGGCCGCCGCCTCCTGCTTGGCGATGGCGCCCTTGACGGCGGACTGCACCTTCTCGAATGCGCGCACCTCGATCTGGCGCACGCGCTCGCGCGACACGCCGAACTCGGCGGCGAGGTCCTCGAGCGTCATCGGCTCGTCGGCCAGACGCCGCGCCTCGAAGATGCGGCGCTCGCGCGCGTTGAGCACGCCGATCGCGCCGTTCAACGCCTGCCGGCGGTGGTCGTATTCCTCGTGCTCGGCCATGATGGCTTCCTGGTTGGGCGAGGTATCGACCAGCCAGTCCTGCCATTCGCCCGCTTCGCCGTCGTCGCGGATCGGCGCGTTCAGCGAGGCGTCGCCGCCGAGGCGGCGGTTCATGTCGACCACGTCCTGATCGGTCACGCCGAGGCGCTTTGCGATCAGCTTGACCTGATCCGGATGCAGATCGCCTTCATCCAGCGCGGAGATCCGGCTCTTCGCCTTGCGCAGGTTGAAGAACAGCTTCTTCTGGTTCGCGGTGGTGCCCATTTTCACGAGCGACCAGGAACGCAGGATGTACTCTTGTATCGACGCCTTGATCCACCACATGGCGTAGGTGGCGAGGCGGAAGCCCTTCTCGGGCTCGAACCTCTTCACCGCCTGCATCAGGCCGACATTGCCTTCCGACACGACTTCGGATATCGGCAAGCCGTAGCCGCGATAGCCCATGGCGATCTTGGCCACGAGCCTGAGATGGCTGGTGACGAGTTTCTGCGCTGCGTCACTGTCGTCATGCTCACGCCAACGCTTGGCGAGCATGTACTCCTCCTGCGGTTCCAGCATCGGGAACTTGCGGATCTCAGCGAGGTAGCGTGCAAGTCCGGATTCTCCGTTGAGAACCGGTAGTGTAGCTGTACGGGCCATTGAGCGCCCTCCAGTTGGTTCAGGCCCCCGATAGCGGCGGGCCAGGCAAAGCGGTCGCTTGGTTAAAGCCAACCGGTTTGCGACGTTCCACGCGTCGACCATTCGACGCAGGCGCAACATACACCATTTTCAGCCCGAGGTGGAAGGATTCCGGGGGTCACGTCCCCGTGTCCCTGCTATAACCTCTTGGCATGCTTGCGCTTTTCTGAAGGTCCTGCGTCATAGCGCCGCTCGCAGCGCCTCCCGCAAGAGGGAAAGATCCTCCGGCAGCTCCGATTCCCAGCGCAGAATTTCTCCCGTCCGGGGGTGCTCGATCACCAGCAGATAGGCATGCAGCGCCTGCCGTCCGAGCGCCTCCAGCGCCGCCCGCGCGCCTGGCGCCAGCTGGTTCGCCTTGGTCTTGAAGTGCGGGCCATAGACGGCATCGCCGAGCAGGGGATGGCCGAGATGCGCCAGATGCACCCGGATCTGGTGGGTGCGCCCGGTCTCGAGATGGCAGGCGATCAGCGACGCCACCGGCTTGCCGTCGCGGCCGACAAAGCTCTCCTGCACCTCGTAATGGGTGATGGCCTCGCGGCCCCGTGGCCGCACCGCCATCTTGTCGCGGGCATGCGGATGCCGGTCAAGCGGGGCGTTGATGGTGCCATGCGGCCGGTGCGGCAGCCCCCAGGAAAACGCCAGATAGCCGCGCTCCATCGCGCCGGTGCGGCCGTGATCGGCGAACTGCGCGCTCAGCGAGGCGTGCGCGTGATCGTTCTTGGCGACCACCATCAGCCCGGTGGTATCCTTGTCCAGCCGGTGGACGATGCCGGGCCGCTTGACGCCGCCGATCCCGGACAGGCTGGCGCCGCAATGCGCGATCAGCGCGTTCACCAGGGTCCCGGTTTCGTGCCCGGCGGCGGGATGCACCACGAGGCCGGCCGGCTTGTCGAGGACGACGATATCGTCGTCCTCGTAGACGACGTGGAGCGGGATCGCCTCGGCCTTCGGCTCGGGCGGGGCCGCTTCGGGCACGTCGATTGTGATCGTGTCGCCGCTGGCGACGTGATAAGCGGGGTCGCGCACCGCCCCGGTGCTGAGGCTGACCTGGCCGGCCAGGATCAGCGCCTTCAGCCGGGACCGCGACAGCTCCGGCAGCCGGGCCGCGAGCACGCGATCGAGCCGCGGCGAGCCTTCGTCGCCGGCGACAATGACCGTCATCAGACCGTGGGAATGTGAAGTCGAGATGTCCATGAACTCTACCGTTGCGCCCGAGCCGTCCTCGCCCGAGCAGGCCCAGCTGATGGCGCGGCTGCGGCGCATGATGATGATCGCGGGCGTGACCACCTCGGTCGCGATCGCAGTGCTTCTGGTCGCCATCGGCTATCGCCTTTTCCGCGGCGATGGAAGCACAGCTTCAGGCCCGGACCTCACCGCGATGCTGCCCAAGGGCGCCCGCATCGTCGCAACCGGCACCGCCGGTGACCGCCTGGCGGTCACGCTCGACATCGCCGGCACCACCGAGATCCGTACTTTCGACGCCAAAACCCTGAAACCCACCGGCCGCCTCCGCTTCGCCGTGGAGCCGTAAGGGCAGGCGATGCGGACGCCTCCACGTCGAGCGGGACTCGCGGCCCCCACCCCCGACCCCTCCCCGCAAGAGGGGGAGGGGAGCCCACCGCCCTCGCGGCCGGCTGTTTCCGTCCCCATTGACACCCGCTCCCCTCCACGACCCGGGCGGTGAGCGCCCCTCCCCCTTGCGGGGAGGGGGCGGGGGTGGGGGTCCCCCCGGGGACTCTCTCCTCCACCGCCCCCACAAAAATCCCATTCCCCGTCTTGCGGCGCGGCGATTTCGAGGCTATGCGGTTCACCTCACGCTCCCTTCGTCTAGCGGTTAGGACGCGGCCCTCTCAAGGCTGAAACAGGGGTTCGATTCCCCTAGGGAGCGCCAATAAAATCAATGACTTAGCCGGATCTGGCAAAAGTCGTCAAATATTCGTCAAATAAGCGATTGCGGACGGCCATGAACGTCTGTGGTCACTTGCCGAGACCCGCCCCCTGACGCCGGCGGCCTGCACTGACATCTATCCCCGCTCCAGAGGCTGTCAGCGTTTAGCTGAATCACTGACTCACCTCACGAAGAGGGAGTTCAGCGCCGCGCTGTGTCGGGCACATCGCAGGGGAGAATTTGACAAACGGTCTTTATAGCCGGCTGGCCGAAGACCAATGTCGTTGCGCGCCATGTCGGCTGTCCCGTCAAATCGGCTGCTGAGAAGCCCAATTGCACTTTGGCCGCGCAATAGCTTTGCCTATAGACCATAGCCGAACTTCGAAGAGTGGAATTTGCGACGACAATGGCGACAAAGAACGTCAGGCTGTATGTCGGAAGGAAACAGGTTTGATTCTGTGAGAGCGCTAATGCAGGTGGGGCAAGCGACCGCGTTTGACCGAACGGAGGAGCGCTGAATGAGCCTCCTCGAAGACCTTAAACCCGGCGCGTCGATCCGCGGTGTTTTACCCAACGGTATAGTGACGGTGGTGAACGTCCAGTGGTTCGGATCGGACGCGATCGAGCTGACCTACAAGGACGCGGAGGGCAAGGTCGGCAACGAGTTGCTCTACCGGGACCGCGAAAGCGATCTTGAAATTGTCGAGGAAGGGCGGCCCTGGAGCTTCGACGGGGACGGAGCGCTGTTCCGGCTGGTGTCCGAGGCTCAGCGCATCCACCTCGCTCATCTGTTCGACCCGGTGCTGGCGGTTCACACTTCGGTGGTCGAGCCCCTGCCGCACCAGATCACGGCCGTTTACGAGAGTATGTTGCCTCGTCAGCCCTTGCGCTTCCTGCTTGCTGACGATCCGGGCGCCGGCAAGACGATCATGGCCGGGCTCCTCATCAAGGAGCTGATCGCCCGTGGCGACTTGCAACGCTGTCTCGTCGTCTGCCCGGGGAGTCTGGCTGAGCAGTGGCAGGACGAGCTTTATCGCCGCTTCAACTTGCCGTTCGACATTCTGACCAACGACAAGCTGGAGGCGGCGCGCACGGGTAACTGGTTTCTTGAGACCAACCTTGCTATTGCGCGGCTCGACAAGCTCGCCCGTAACGAGGACGTCCAGCTCAAGCTGCAGGCACCCGATTGCCGCTGGGACCTCGTCGTGGTCGATGAGGCGCACAAGCTCTCGGCGACCTTCTTCGGCGGCGAGGTCAAGTACACCAAGCGCTATCGGCTGGGGCAGCTCCTCTCGCAGCTCACGCGCCACTTCCTGCTGATGACGGCGACGCCGCACAACGGCAAGGAGGAGGACTTCCAGCTCTTCATGGCGCTCCTCGACGGCGACCGCTTCGAGGGCAAGTTCCGCGACGGGGTGCATGTAGCCGACGTCTCAGACCTGATGCGGCGCATGGTGAAGGAGAATCTGCTGAAATTCGACGCGACGCCGCTCTTCCCCGAGCGCGTCGCCTACACCGTACCCTATAGGCTCTCGGACGCCGAGGCTGCGCTTTACAAGGCCGTTACCGACTACGTGCGCGAAGAGTTCAATCGCGCCGAGGCGCTGGAGAACGACAAGCGCGCCGGAACGGTCGGCTTCGCGCTGACCATCCTTCAGCGCCGTCTCGCCTCGTCCCCGGAGGCCATCTATCAGTCGCTGCGGCGCAGGCGAGAACGGCTCGAAAGCCGGCTGCGGGAGTTGGAGGTTCTGCACCGCGGTGGCCAGGTCGGCGGCGTGTTCGACACCCGGACGCCTTTGCTCGATCGCGAAGAGGTGGAGGATCTAGACGACGCGCCCGACGCCGAACTGGAAGAGACCGAGGAGCAGGTTGTCGACCAGGCCACGGCGGCGCGCTCGATAGAGGAGCTGCGCATCGAGATAGAGACGCTGAAGCGCCTCGAAGCGCTCGCGCTGTCGATCCGGCGGAGCGGCGAAGACAAGAAGTGGCGCGAGCTGGCGACCCTGCTCGGCGAAATCTTCACCCCTGCTTCGATCAGCAACCACCTCGCAGAAGAAGCCGGTCCCTACGATGCGGGTGTGCCAGAGCCGCCGAAGCCGACGCCCTCGCCGCATCAGAAGCTGGTCATCTTCACCGAGCATCGCGACACGCTGAACTACCTGCAATCGAGGATCGGGACACTGCTCGGACGTGCTCAGGCGGTCGTCGCCATCCACGGCGGCATGGGCCGAGAGGAGCGCATGAATGCGCAGGAAGCCTTCCGGCACGATCCCGAAGTCCAGGTGCTGCTGGCGACCGACGCCGCTGGCGAAGGCATCAATCTCCAGCGCGCCCATCTGATGGTGAACTACGATCTGCCCTGGAATCCGAACCGGTTGGAGCAGCGCTTTGGGCGCATTCATCGTATCGGCCAGACCGAGGTCTGCCATCTCTGGAATCTGGTGGCGGAAGAGACCCGCGAGGGCGATGTCTATCACAAACTGTTGGACAAGCTGGCGCAGGCGCGCAGCGCGCTCGGCGGCCAGGTCTTCGACGTGCTCGGCAAAGTGCAGTTCGAAGGCCGCTCGCTCCGCGAACTGCTAATAGACGCGATCCGCTACGGCGATGAGCCAGAGGTCCGGGCGCGGCTGACGAAGGTGGTCGAGAACGCTTTCGACAAGAACTCCTTGCGGGAGTTGCTCGAAGACCGCGCGCTGGCACACGATTCCATGGACGCCTCGCGCGTTTACCATATTCGTGAGGAAATGGAGCGGGCCGAGGCGCGCCGGCTCCAGCCGCACTATGTCGAGTCCTTCTTCCTCGAAGCCTTCAAGCGTCTGGGTGGTGCCGTTCGGCAGCGTGAGCCCAGACGTTACGAGATCACTCATGTCCCGGCACCGGTGCGCAATCGCGATCGCTTGATCGGCTTCGGTGAACCGGTGATGCCGCGCTATGAGCGCATCGCCTTTGAGAAGGCGCTGGTGGCGCCGCAGGGACAGCCTCTGGCGGCGTTCGTCTGTCCGGGCCATCCGCTGTTGAATGCCGTCATCGACATAAGCCTGGAACGCTACCGCGACCTGTTGCGGCGGGGCGCCGTGCTCGTCGACGAGCGCGATCAAGGCACAAGCCCGCGCGTGCTGTTTTTCCTCGAACACGCGATCCAGGACGCGAGCCTCACTAAGTCCGGTGAACGCCGCGTCGTCTCTAAGCGATTGCTGTTCGTGGAGATCGACTCCAAGGGCACAGCGCGGCATCTCAACTATGCGCCCTATCTCGACTATCGCCCGCTCGCCGAGGGCGAGCCGACGGCAGAGCTGATCCTCGCGCGCGCCGAGGCCTCATGGATTGGACGCGACCTCGAAAGCAAGGCACAGGCGCACGCCATTGCCCAAGTGGTGCCGGAGCACTTGGCCGAGGTCCGCGACCGCAAACTCGCGCTGCTCGACAAGACCGAGGCGGCAGTCAAGGACCGCTTGACCAAAGAGATCAATTACTGGGACTTCCGGGCCGAGCAGCTCAAGGAACAGGAACGCTCCGGCAAGGCCAATGCGCGGCTGAACTCGGGTGAGGCGCGAAAGCGGGCGGACGAGCTACAGGCTCGCCTGCAAAAGCGCACGGAAGAAATCAAACGCGAGCGCCAGTTGGCGCCGCTGCCGCCAGTGGTGCTCGGCGGCCTGCTGGTGGCGCCTATCGGGTTGATCTGTGCGATGGGCGGGCAACCGCAGACGTCGGTCCATGTCGTGGTTGATACCCAAGCTGTGGCCGCGCGGGCCCGGGAGATCGTGATGGAGATCGAGCGCGGTCTCGGCTTCGTCCCGACTGATCGGGAGTTCGAGAAGCTCGGCTACGACATCGAGAGCGCCATCCCCGGCACGGGCCGCCTGCGCTTCATCGAAGTGAAGGGCCGCGTCATGGGAGCGGACACCGTTACCGTGACGAAGAACGAGATCCTTTATTCGCTCAACAAACCTGATGACTTCATCCTGGCTATGGTTGCGTTCGGCGCAGACGGGGCGCACGAGGTCTACTATTTGCGGAGACCGTTCGGCCAAGAGCCGGATTTCGGAGTAACGAGCGTCAACTATGAATTCTCAGAATTGCTAAGGCGTGCGGAGATGCCTCGATGAAACTTTCACGAGTCGAAATCACGCACTTCCGTTGCTTCGAGTCGCTGCCGATCGCTCTGCAACCGGACGTCAATATCATCGTGGGAGCGAATGGGGCCGGCAAGAGCAGCGTCCTCGACGCGATCGCTATCGCTCTCTATGAGATCGTTGCGGCGAACGGCGCCGGCGGTCAACGCCAGCGGACGCAGCAAAATGCTACCCTCAAGCCGACCGACATCTATATCGACCGGAATGCTGCGGATCCATCTGTTGGCAGGAAACCCTTTGTGCAAGTTCGCGCACAAGCGACGGACTTCTATGCCGTCGGCGAGTTTGCGGCGCGAACACTCATCCCAGACGATTCCGCACCGATATTGGAATGGTCTCAACACATCGTTTTCACTCCACCCAATAATTTCAGCTATGCATCCAGCGCTTCGGAGCAACTGTCTCAGTTGGCCAGATATTTCCGCGCCGTGTGGCAGGAAATAAATACGAGCGGTCCGCAAGCGCTCATCCCTCTTCCAGCAGTTGCATATTACCGCGCGCGCCGTCGCATCAACGGAATGCCGGAACTCAGCGGAATTTTCAAAGGTGCGCAAGGAAGAGTCGAGGCGTATGTCAACGCGATGGATGCGGGCGAGAGTTTCGCCTCGATGTGTCAATGGCTTTATCTGCGTGAAAATGAGGAGCTGCGAGCGCGCGCAAGCAATAAAGCCGCGAAGGCAGCTGAGCTTCCTGATCTCCACGCTGTCCGAGAGGTGTTGAAGAAATCGATCGCCGGCGTGGAGCGCGTCTATTTCGACGGCAACCCGCCGCGCTTGATGGTCGATCTCGGGTCGCAGGATGGCGAGCATCAAGTCATGGAGCTGGGCCAGCTCAGCGATGGCTATCGCAATCTTCTGGCATTATTCCTCGATTTTGCGCGCCGGCTCGTGCAAGCCAATCCGACTTGGCCAAACCCGCTTGAGGCGCCCGGTATTCTCCTCATCGACGAGATCGAATTGCACTTGCATCCCCGATGGCAGCAGACCGTCATTCCCAGCCTCAGGTCCGCCTTTCCCAACACGCAGCTCATCATCACCACGCACAGTCCCGCTGTGCTGACGACGGTGCGCCGAGAACATATTCACCTCCTCACCTCGGAGCACGAGTTCGAAAGCCTGCCGGACGATGTCGGCACATACGGCGCCGAAAACTCGAGGGTTCTCGCTGAAGTGTTCGGAACGCACGCGCGGCCACCGAGTGTCGATACTACCCAGAAATTGCAGCGCTATCTGCGTTTGGTCGAAGAGCGCAAGCAAGACGGCGACGAGGCTCGCGCCTTGCGAGCGGAATTGGAAGATGCGCTCGGGAAGAGCGATCCTGATCTACGTCGCGCCGACCTGCGAGTTCGGCAGATTGAGGCGCTGGGAAAAAGATGAAGACGATCATCCGTTCTGCCGAGCCAGCTTGCCTTGCCGGCCAGCCTCATGGCCAAGACTGGTACACGTTCATGCGGACCCAGTGTCATGGCGATTTGCGCCAAAACCTGCGGCAGGAGCAGAAAGGTCTCTGTTGCTACTGCGAATCGGAGGTCGAAGATGGGGACGGGCATGTCGAACATATGGAACCGCGCAGTCGCAATCAGGCTCGGACTTACGACTATTCGAACCTCGCGATCTCCTGCAACGGGGGGCACACCGAGCACTGCGGCCATTACAAGGACAATAAGTCGGGTCGCTCCTGGGACGCAGGGCGCTTTCTGCCGCCTCATGACCCGGAAACTGTGGAGATGTTTGAGTATCTCCTAGATGGAAGCGTTCAGGCCAACGCCAAAGATCCGAGAAAAGCTTCCTATCTTATAGAATATTTAGGCCTGGATTGCTCCCGGCTTACCGATCGTAGACGCGCGCACGCGCGGAATTTGATCGATACTCTGGGCGATCAGCCCGATCAGGCTTTAGTCGATTGGCTGCGGCAAGAATATCTTCAGGCAGACGGGAATAACCGGCTGAAACAATTCTACTCTCTTTCGAAGCAGATGCTCGAACCATGACGCGCACCAGACGAAAGCTTATTGAAGTTGCGTTGCCTCTGGATGCAATCAACGCCGCGTCTGCGCGCGAGAAATCCATTCGGCACGGACATCCGAGCACGCTGCATCTGTGGTGGGCGCGGCGTCCGCTGGCGGCGGCGCGCGCCGTGATCTTCGCGCAGATGGTGGACGATCCTTCCTCCTTCCCCGATCTGTTTCCTACCGAGAGGTCGCAGGAAAAAGAGCGCGCACGCTTGTTTCGTATCATTGAGGACTTGGTGAAGTGGGAAAACACCACCAACGAGGCGGTGCTACAAAAAGCGCGGGACGAAATCTGGCAGAGCTGGCGGCGTGCTTGCGCTGACAATGTCGGTGAGTCGCGTGCCCGCGAGTTGTTCGACCGGCATAGGCTTCCCGCCTTTCACGATCCGTTCGCTGGGGGCGGTGCTCTACCGTTAGAGGCGCAGCGGTTGGGGTTGGAATCCTACGCTAGCGACCTCAATCCGGTTGCGGTTCTGATTAACAAGGCGATGATTGAGATCCCGCCCAGATTCGCCGGAAAGCTGCCTGTCAATCCGGTGGCGAGAGCTGAGGTCGCGCGGGGTGGTCGCTGGAATAGTGTCGGTGTTGAAGGACTCGCCGACGATGTGCGCTACTATGGGCAGTGGATGCGCGACCACGCTGAGAAAAGCATCGGGCGCCTGTATCCGAGATTCAAGGTCACCTCGGAGGTAGCGGGGGCGCGACCGGACCTGCAGCCTTTAGTTGGCCAGAGCCTGACCGTGGTCGCTTGGCTCTGGGCGCGTACGGTGAAAAGTCCAAACCCAGCGTTTGCGAACGTGGACGTGCCGCTGGTGTCGACCTTCATGCTCTCTACCAAGGCAGGCAAGGAAGCTCATGTCGAGCCAGTGATAGAGAGGGACGCCTATCGGTTTGTCGTGAAAGTCGGCAAACCGAAAGATGCAGCGGTAGCAAAGACCGGAACAAAGCTGTCTCGTGGAGCCAATTTTCGTTGCCTAATGTCAGGGGCGCCAATAGCGCCTGACTATATTTATGCTGAGGCCAACGCAGGTCGAATGGGTGCACGTCTGATGGCCATCGTCGCGGAAAGCGAACGCGGTCGCGTCTACTTGCCCCCGACTGAAGAACATGAGATCGCCCCTTCGGAGGCTAAGCCGGAGTGGAAACCCGACGTGGCGATGCCGGCGAACCCACGGTGGTTTTCTCCACCGCTCTACGGCTTAACTACATTCGGCGACCTCTTCACCGATCGCCAATTGGTTGCGCTGACAACCTTTTCCGATCTTGTGCGTCAAGCCCAGGAGCAAGTTTTTCGCGACGCGCTCGTTTCAGGTCTCTCAAATGACGACAAGCCTCTGGATGAAGGCGGTGTCGGCGCAAAGGCTTACTCAGAGGCAGTTGGCCTCTATCTTGCGTTTTGTGTCGATAAAATGACCGACACCAACACGGCTCTTTGTAGTTGGCAGGTAGATCCGCCGCGACTCCGTGCAACCTTCGGAAGGCAAGCACTCCCTATGGTCTGGGACTACGCGGAAGCGAACATTTTCGGAGATGCAGCCGGCGATTTTGGGAGATGCGTTAGCTCGTTGACAGAGGTCCTTGAAAAGGGACTGGCGACAAATGGGGTTGGGTGTGCTTCTCAAGCTGACGCTCAGAACCAGGGCATCAGCTTAGATAGGGTAATATCTACCGACCCTCCCTACTATGACAACATAGGGTACGCTGACCTTTCCGATTTCTTTTATGTTTGGCTGCGTCATTCCATACGGCAGTCGTTTCCTCGATTGTTTGCGACGCTCGCCGTGCCAAAAGCTGAGGAGTTGGTTGCGACACCCTATCGGCATGGGGGGAAAGAGAAGGCCGAAAGTTTCTTCCTTGGCGGCATGACGCAAGCAATGCATCGTCTCGCAGAACAGGCTCATCCGGCCTTCCCTGTCACAATCTACTATGCATTCAAGCAATCAGAAACACAGAGCGACCAAGGTACAGCAAGCACGGGATGGGAAACTTTTCTCGATGCGGTTATTCGTGCCGGCTTCGGTATTAGTGGTACTTGGCCGATGCGCTCCGAGCTCGCTACGCGCAACATCGGTCGCGATACAAATGCTCTCGCTTCTAGCATTATTCTTGTATGCCGTCCCCGCTCCAGGGACGCGGTCGCTGCGACCCGGCGGGAATTCGTCAGTGCGTTGAGGGCGGAACTACCTTCAGCATTGCGTGATCTTCAGGCCGGAAACATCGCACCGGTAGATCTCGCGCAGGCTGCGATTGGTCCTGGTATGGCCGTTTATACGCGCTACGGCAGTGTACTCGATGCTGAAGGCAACCAGGTGTCTGTGCGCGATGCACTCGCGTTGATCAACGAGACGCTCGACGAAGCACTAGCCGAACAGGAAGGTGATTTTGACGCCGACAGCCGTTGGGCGTTGGCTTGGTTCGAGCAAGTCGGTTTCAACGACGGTGAATACGGCGTCGCGGAGACGCTCAGCAAGGCCAAAAACACGTCCGTGGCACGTCTGTCCAGTGCCGGTATTCTCGATTCCAGAAGAGGCAAGGTGAGGTTGCTGAGGCCAGAGGAACTTCCGATGAATTGGGATCCGGCTACGGACCCACGCCTGACCTCTTGGGAAGTGGTGCATCACCTCATTCGTGTGCTCGGCGGCGGTGAAAGCGCAGCGGCTGGGCTGGTCGCCAAGCTCGGCGCTCGTGCAGAGCCGGCACGGGAACTTGCCTACCGCCTTTACACGATCTGCGAGCGTAAAAAGCGTGCCGCCGAGGCGCTCGCCTATAACGGCCTGGTCCAGAGCTGGCCCGAGATCGTCCGTCTTGCCCAAGAGGGAAACAGGGCGGCGGGAGCCGAGCCGGACCTTTTTGCTGCAGGGGAGCGGTAATCCATGGCTATGACCAATCAGGAGCGCGTTGGCAAGGCTATGGACCTGCTGCGTGCGGGCCTCGCACCCTTCGTTGAGCGGGAAGCGCAGTCGGCCGTGAAGGCCGGAACGGTGCGCATGGACGCGATCCGTCGCTTCGCCGAAGACCCGATGCTGGGCACAAAGCCAATCGCGCAGTGGGACACCGCCGGTCTGCTGAAGCTGATGTGGGAAACTTGGAACGATGTATTCAAGCGCACGCTGGGCTTTGCCGAGCGTAGCTTGGTGAGCGAGCTGCGAGACGTGCGCAACAAGTGGGCGCACCAGAATCCCTTCTCCAGCGACGACGCTGACCGGGCGCTCGATTCGATGGGACGCTTGCTCACGGCCGTCTCGGCGCCCCAGGCCGACGATGTCGCGAAGATGAAGATGGAGTTGCGCCGGCTTATCTTCGACGAGCAGGTACGCGGAGAGAAGCGCAAGGCCGGCGGCTCGCTGATAGAGCCGGCGGCGGCAGGAAACCTGAGACCTTGGCGCGAGGTGGTGACGCCCCATGCCGACGTCGCTAGCGGTCGGTATCAGCAGGCTGAGTTCGCCGCCGACCTGTGGCAGGTTCATCTGGGCGAAGGCAGCGATGAATACCGCAAACCCGCCGAATTTTTCCGCCGCACCTTTCTGACGGAGAGCCTGAAAGGCCTTCTGGTCGGCGGCGTACAGCGCTTGTCCGGTCAGGGCGGTGATCCGGTCGTGCAGCTCCAGACCAATTTCGGCGGCGGCAAGACTCACTCGATGCTCGCGCTCTACCACCTGTTCGGCGGCGCGTCGCCCGGGGAACTCGCCGGCGTTGACGCAGTGCTTGCTGAGGCCGGCGTCAAGGCGCTGCCCAAAGCTCGGCGCGTCGTGCTGGTTGGCAACAAAATCTCACCTGGCAATCCAGTGACCAAACCCGACGGCACAGTCGTGCGGACGTTGTGGGGCGAACTTGCTTACCAGCTCGGTGGGGCCAGGGCGTTTGCACGCATCGCAAAAGACGATGAGAACGCGACCAGCCCTGGTGATGCGCTGCGCGAACTGTTCGTGGAATACGGTCCCTGCCTCGTTCTCATGGACGAATGGGTGGCCTACGCGCGCCAGCTCCACGACCAGAGCGATCTTCCCGCTGGCGGTTTCGAGACGCAGTTCACTTTCGCACAAGCGCTGACCGAGTCGGCGAAGCTTGCCAAGAACTGTCTCCTGGTCGTCTCCCTGCCAGCATCCGACACGGCAGGTTCGCCGCACACTCAGGCTGATGACGTCGAGGTCGGCGGGATTCGCGGCCGAGAGGCGCTCGACCGTCTTCGCAACGTCGTTGGGCGTGTCGAGTCGTCGTGGCGGCCAGCGACTGCTGAGGAAGGCTTCGAGATCGTCCGTCGCCGGCTGTTCGAGCCGATCTCGGGTGAAATGTTCAAGCAACGTGATCTGACGGCCCGAGCCTTCGGCGATCTCTATCAGGCACAAGCAGCAGAGTTCCCGCCGGAGTGCCATGCCGGCGACTATGAACGGCGGATCCAGGCCGCTTATCCGATCCACCCGGAGATTTTCGACCGGCTCTACACCGACTGGTCGACGCTGGTGAAATTCCAGCGCACGCGCGGCGTGCTGCGCTTGATGGCTGCGGTGATCCATAGCCTCTGGGAGAAGGGCGATCGTAGCCCGCTCATCCTTCCCTCAACGGTCCCGATCGACGATCCCCGCGTGCAGTTCGAGCTGACGCGCTATCTTTCGGACAACTGGGTACCGATCATCGAAAAGGATGTCGACGGCCCCAATTCGCTCCCGCTGCGGATCGATGGCGAGGTGCCGAACCTCGGTAAGCTGTCTGCGACGCGGCGCGTGGCGCGCACGATCTATCTGGGTTCGGCTCCGACAACAGCGGCTGCTCATCGTGGGCTTGAGGATCGGCGCGTCAAGCTTGGCTGCGTGGTGCCGGGTGAGACGCCCGCCGTCTTCGGCGATGCGCTGCGCCGGCTCGCCTCGGTCGCCACCTATCTCTATCAGGACGGGCCGCGCGCTTGGTACGCTACCCAGCCGACAGTGACGAAGCTCGCCGAGGACCGCGCCGAGCAGCTCAAGCGCGACCCGGATAAGGTGGCAGCGGAGCTGGAGGCGCGGCTACGCGCTGACCTCAAGCGCGACGGCGATTTTTCGCGGATCCATCCGATGCCTCGGTCCGGCGCGGACGTACCGGATGATTACGATGCGCGCCTCGTGGTTCTGCCGGCCGAGCACGCCTACACCAAGGAGAGCGGCAATGCTGCCGAGATGGCGGCGAAGGCGATCATGGAGTCGCGCGGGAACGCGCCGCGGCACTATCAGAACACGCTGGTCTTTCTCGCCGCCGACAAAGTGCGGCTACAGGATCTAGACGAAGCGCTGCGCAAATATCTGGCTTGGTCCTCGATCGTCGCTGAAGTGAAAGAGCTTAACCTTGATGAGCACCAAAGGCGACAAGCCGAAACCCAGAAGCAGGCTGCCGATAGCGCGGTGATGGCGCGTCTGCCTGAAACCTATCAATGGATCCTCGTACCGGAGCAATCCAGCCCGCAGGCGTCGGTGGTCTGGCAGGCTTCCCGGCTCACCGGCAGCGACGCATTGGCGGTTCGGGCAAGCAAGAAGCTGCGAAGCGACGAGCTGTTGGTTGCGAGCCTCGGTTCGACGATCCTACGTAAGCATCTCGACGGCGTTCCATTGTGGCGCGGGGACCACGTCGCCGTGAAGCAGCTGATCGATGATTTCGCGCGCTACCTCTATCTGCCTCGTCTTGCTGGCCCCGAGGTTCTGCTGCAAGCCATCCGGGACGGGCTAGCGATGCTGACCTGGCGTGCCGATACGTTCGGCTATGCAGAGAGCTACGATGAGGCGGCCTCTCGTTATCGCGGATTGAACGGTGGCCGCGGCCTCAACATCTCGGCCGACAGTCCTGGTTTACTCGTCAAGCCTGACGTAGCCAGCAAACAGCTGGACGCTGAAACGCCGTCGCCGGCCGGTCCGGGTCGCACTCCCGGCGCGAGCGGTGGAGGAACCGATCCTCGTCCCGGTCCTGGCGGAACAATTCATACACCGCCAGCCGCTCCGCAGCTTCGACGTTTCCATGGATCGGTGCGGGTGGATTCGACTCGCGTTGGGCGTGATGCTAGCCGCATCGCTGACGAGGTGATCGCTCATCTCGCCGGACAGGTGGGGGCGGAGGTCATTGTAACCATCGAGATCGAGGCCAAGCTACCCAACGGAGCGTCGGATCAGCTCGTGCGCACCGTCACTGAGAATAGTCGCACCCTGAAATTCGATAATCAGGGTTTCGAAACGGAGTAGCCGGGAGGTACGAAAAGCGGCGCTGATGCGGCAGCGTGTCGCCAAGAGTGTTCAACGGGAGATATGAGGCGCATCCCTCTGGTCGCCCGCTGCTGATTTATTTTGGCCGGGACGCGAGCTGCAATCAGTACAATCTAATGTCCGCGAGCGGCGGTCCGGCTAAAGCGAAAAATAAGCGACCAAGGTCATAAATTGCTCCTCGTGGACACCAGCGGTCCATCGAGTGGTAGACATTGCCACGCCGGCCCTCGATCAACCATTGCGCGCCATCGAGCCCAAATCTCTCGTCATCGGTAGCGTCGAGCGACCAAAAATTGGAGATTGTCAGGGCTCGCTGGAGTTTTTCCCAGTCATCAGACGAGAGCGTCGCCGTGATTGCCGGCTCCTTTTGATATAGGCGTGAGCGACCCAGCACGCGGGAGCGCAGTTCGACCGTGCTGCCGCAACACGCAATATGGACAAAAGCGGCTCCATTGAAGCTACTCCTCCAAAGGAATCGATAGGTCTCGGATTCCGTCTCTTGAAGCCGACAAAGCGGCGGCTCGTCGCCGAGATGGCCAGATTCCGGCCGGCAACAGTTGAGTCCGTGTCGTCTGGTCCCAAGACGTTGCTCCTGGGGCGCCGCTTCAAAGGGGCAGAGGGTCGGAAGTTTCATCGACCAATTTCTTGCCGGAGGTATGGAGGAGGAGATCAGAGGAGTGCGGCGTTGTCGTACCGTCTCGCTGATATAGCGGCCGTGGTTACGCTCGTGCAATGCCGTTACGCCCCAACTGCGATTCGACCGCAATTCTGTGCCTTTGCTAGAGTCCGAAAACTCAGACGGTACTCTGGCTGTCGTCCAAGGTCTTGCGCAGCTCGCGGCGGATTTCGCCGGCTCCGATTTGACGGTCTGGACATGGCGGCCGTTTTGAGAACGGCCCGTTTGAAGATGCCTTGACCGGACCTTAGTGCTTACCGGGGACAATTCCCGCGCCATCCGTCCTTACGGAACGGAACTACCCGGCCAAGGGCACACCGGAAAGATAATCCACGCGGACAACATGATCAAGGCGGTGGAGAGCGTCGCCGCCATCGCGGATGGAGAGATTGTCAGGAGCGTAGCGGCTACTCGTTGCTCCTGGCCGCTTCTTGATCCGACTGCAGACACCGGTTTGACCTCGGCGATTGTCTTAGGACCCAGACCTGATTGCCGATCTATCGCTCCCTGGAGGGAAGCTTCCATTGGTTACGCTGCCGCCGTGCGAGTGTGGTTACATGGCTCAAAAGGTTACGCTGCGCTCTCCGACCCACTCCGACGCCACTCCGCGGGCGCAGCGTTCACCAGGGCAAAGCGGCGAGCATGGACAATTTGGGCTTGGTCGGTGTTGAGCAGGTCGGTCTCGAGCTTATAAACGCGGGCGGCCTGACCTCTCTCTACAGAGTCCAAAAATTCCGGGTACCGCTTCATCCAGTTGTGAACGGTGGCGCGGGCGATGCCCATCGCGCCGGCCGCGGCGGTGAGGGAAAGGCCCTGAGACATGAAGCGATACACGACGTTCCCGATTTCCGGGGTGTAACTGGTCGGCCGGCCGCGCCGCGCGCTATCGGTCATCACCGGCTCCCTGTCGCGAATAGCCGCGAACGAAGGACACGTTACGTTCGGTTACGGCCCTATGGAGAAAACGAACCGAACGTAACGCGCCGTACCGCAGCGTCAGGCATGATCCACGCGCCACCGGCCGCCGCTTTCCCGAACGAGCTGCTTATCGCGCAATGCCTTTCGCAGGTCCAGCAAATCGGCCCTGCGCCGTTCGCCTAATCCCGCCTGCCGTGCCTGCTCATTCCATTGCTCGAGGGTGAGGCCTTGATCGCCGGCGTCGTACAGGATGCGGTAGAAGGTCTGCTGATTGGGCGTCAGTCGAACCGAATCTGAACCGCCGGACCCCGTTTCGACCGCGTCCTGGCTTACGATGTTGACCGTCACGGGGTCGCCGTCCTCGTCAACGCCAAGCTCGATGGTTTCTGATCGGAAGGAGAGCAGAGGGCCCTCCGGCCGATCGTTTGCTTTGGTTACGGTCGCGGTCTTCACCTGTTCGCCCGATATCTCCACCATGACGTCCACGTCACCATAGCTGGCATTGGAGCCGCGCATGCCCCGCGCTTCGTCCTTGCCGGTGTGACCGACAATCGCGACATGGACCCCCGTGGCATTCTTGATGCGGGCAAGGTTGGCAAAGCAGACGCCCTGATCCTTGGCGGAATTTTCGTCGCCACCGCCGGCTGCAATGGCTTTGGCGAAGGTGTCGATCACGATCATGCCGACCCGGTGCGGCTCGATACGCTCGTTGACGTCCTTGATGATGGCGATCACCTTGCCCACCGTGCGGACATCCATAAGGTTCATGGTTTCAGGCACGACGGCCACCGGCGGATCGCTCTCGGCTGGCGGCCAGCCGGCCCGAAGCCTGCGGCGGACGAGATCCACCCGCTCGAGCGCAAAGTAGACAACGCCACAGGTGGCCTTGCTGCGATTGCCGCGCCAATCCTTCCCGCCGGCCACCGCAAGGCAGAGGTCCGCCATGAGGGCCGATTTGAGCGAGCCGGGCTTGCCGACCCACGCGGTCGTCTCTCCCTTTGCAATAATCCCCTTCAGGATCCAGCTTTTCCGCAGAGTGTGGGGGCCAAACTCCGACATCAATTCGTAGCGAAATCCAGCCCGGCTCCGCTCCTTTTGCTGGTCACGACGCAGCGCAATCCGATCGAGAGCGGCATTGTCGAGGCCATCGACTTCAAGGATGTTCATGCGGGCACCTCTTTGTTGAGGTGTTCCGCCATGATCTGCTCTGCCCTTTGCGGCCCAAAATGCTGAATGATCTGGTCGTAGGCTGCTTTGGCCTGCAGGATTTCGACTGCGTCACTCCGGGTAATGAGGCCCAGCCTCACATTTGTGCACGCCTCGTGAGCCTGCTTCTCGAACAAGTCGAGCGCCGCCCGGGTGACGACCCACTGGATATAATCGCCAATCGGGGTCTGCATTACGCCGCCTCCGCTTCGAAGGCGGCGGCGATGATGCTCTGGATTTCATCGCGCCCATATTCGGAATAGAGGCCATTGTAGAGCGCGGCCTCATGCAGCGTGTCAACGCCATCTTGCTTGGTGATCAGGCGGCTGCGCACCAATCTAGCGACGTAATCCGTCGCGCCGACAAACTCGTTGTACTTCGCGTTCGCCACGCCCAGAACGATGTCGACCTGGAGCGGATTCCATTGCGCGGGATCGCTAAAGATGTAGGGACGGTCGATCGGGTTGTAGGTCCCGATTAGATATTCCAAAGGAAGCATTTGAATTTCCTGGCCCGCGTCCGATTGGCATCGGTGCGGGCTTCTCTTCGGGAGAAGCCCGCCACGGGTGATGCTGTTGGAGGAAGGGCTAGGACGAAGCGGCAGGCAGCGAGCGCAGCCATTCCTCGGCATCGGCGCGGAGAATCACGGATTTCGCGCCAATCTTTCGCATCACGAGGCGACCGGCTTTGATCTCGGCGTAGGCCTTCGTCCGGCCGATGCAGGCCCAACGGCAAAAATGATCGAGGCTCATCGCGCCGACATCCCAGCCAGGCATGGCTTGCTGCGTCAGGTCGGCTTTCAACTGTGGGCTCATTCAGCACGTCTCCGTTCAGGGGTACGCGCCCGATGGGGCGCGGCTGCCTCGGAGCTTGTGCGAACGGCGCACTCTTAGGCGGGACGGTTTTTAGGGCGGGGGGACGATTAATGCGTCCCGTTTCTAGCCCTCAGGATTGCGCCGCGCGTCTGTGATGGCCTTGGCAAGTACACCAGCACTACCCGAGCCTCCGGCCCAACAAACGCAGCATTCATCTCGAACGCCTGCCGGCGGCTAGGCGGATCGGCACGCTGCCTTAATTTCGTTGACAGGCGACGAAATCGGGGCCGGCAGGCTCTCGGGCGAGTCACAGGATCCACTCTCTGCGCGGCGAGCCTATGCCCTGGGCGCAAGTGGCACGACCGATCCATCGTCGAGTACCTCACGGCGCTCATCTATGCGGCGTGCAGGATCTTCGCGAGGCTTCTCATAAATCACGCGGAATGCGGCGCCTACTTCCTCCTTCAGCCGCTGGGCTAGCTCCAGACCGCGCGTATGAAAATCAGGCCAGTTCAGAATTATCTTTGGACGAACAAGGTAGTCGCTGATCGGGTCGTCGCGATTGACCAACGTGCCTTCGGTCCAGTGCGCATTCTGGAACTCGGCGATCCACTTGCCGAACGCGTCAGACAACGTGTCGGACATAGGGTGGATGCCGCATCGGTAGCCTGCATCACAACAACGACCGCCAACCCCACGGGCGTCATCTCCATTCCAATTCAACCACAGTAGCGGCCCGATCCCGAGATCAGCCATAACGGTGAGGATTGGACGTGCTGTCTGCTCTTCCGCCAAGAGCGGCACCGTCGCCCGTTTCTCCAGCGTTTTCAGATATGCGTCGTAGTAGGTGAAGTCCACGGGACTGTCATCAAAGATGTGCAGCTCGAATTCATGCATTTTCCATGCGGTTTGAATGCTTTCTTTTGAGGGATTCTCCGCCAGGAATCGGCTCGCTTCACAAGTGCCGCGCCTCTCCGCACGTCTTAGATCCTCGGGATCGATCGGCTTTCCAGGTTTTACCGGTGGTAGCTGGCTCAAAGCGTCGAGCAGTTGCCGCTCGAGTTCGTCCATTGTCATTTCCGGCCGACTAGGCGCGGCCACTTTCTGATCGTTGCGGCCGCCACGCGATGGGCGGCGAGACTTTGCTGACATTCTCAGACCTCGATTGGGCACACCTCGCCTGCGGGCGCAGGACGATCCTGAGTGTGCGAGCCATCGGGGTGAGGTCAGGTCATAGTCATTGCGTACTGCGGGAACCAGCACCGGTCAATCGAATGGTCGACCGGTCTTCCGATTCAAAGGTGACGCCGGTTGCCATTTTCGTTGGATTGGCCGGGTGGACTCCCCGAAGGTGTCCGTTTTGCGCAGCGGGGCCACCCGGCGAGCCTCTAGACGATCCATTCGCAGGTGCGCGCCGGATTGGGCGCGGCCCGGTGGGGAGCATGTGCGAACGCGAGCACTCTTAGGCGGCGCAGTTTTCGAGACGTCGGGACGATCTATGCGTCCCGTTTCTCGACGCCGGGATGTTTGCGCCGCGCGGCTGTGATGGCCTTAGCAAGTCCACCAAGACTATGGTTATGTCGAGACCCCGACGGGAGAAGCTTCTGCAGAGCATCCACGAACAGCACGAATGGCGACGTCTTCAGGGATTTGTCGCTACCCTTGCTGACTTTGAACGGAAGTCGGTTGCTGCTTGCGATCTCGTTGAGGCGCCTCACCCAAGCATTCCAGCTCTCGCCTTCACGAAACGGCGGCGCAAGACCTCTCTCCGGGTAACCGCAGAACAGGCCGGTAGGCTCGTCGCTGGCCGTCGTCAGTTCGGTCTGATCCGGCACCGCTGGACTTGCCAGCGCCCGTGAACAGGCTGAGCTTAGCGAGAAAAGTAATTCACCAAGGACATGGAATAGCTGCTCGTGCGGATCGAGCGAGAGGCGAGGCGTAACCAGGTGCTCCTTGACCAGCAGTTGAGCAACAAACCCGGCGTTACCGCCACATGCCGAAAGAGCGCCTCGCAGATTGTTCGATGCATCCCTTATCGATGAAATCAGATTGGCAGCATCCCTCTCCGGTGAAGCGTTTCGTTCAAAAATTTCCCAGTACAGAAGTTCATTGGTCGCCTCGACGATGCTCTGGCGTACTTCGAGCGACAATGGATAGCCGTATGCGGCTTCAACGTGCTCCCAGTCCTTGTCGGTAATGGATACCTCTGCAGTTCTGCCCATTGCCCTCGAGGAGGGCAGCATACGAACACTTCGCGCCATACTTTGCCTGCCTGCCGCGATGGATACCGAGTGGATCGCATGCGGCGGTGAAGTCTTAAGCCGCCGATCTAACCTTCGGCAGCTCGGTGGATGAAGGTACAAGGGAGCTTCAGGGACTCCGGCTTGATTTATACGACGGGCGCCCAGGTCATCGCCCGCGTCCGGCGATCGTAACCACATTTCCGCCCTGCTGCGGTACCAGCGGAACGACAGCCGCTCGAGCGAGGGCTTCCAAAGCCGTGGCGATGTATTTCGCGTAATGGCGCTCGATCATCGTCACGGACGTATTGTGGAGTTTTGCAACCTGCTGGATGGGCAAGCCGTTTCGCAGGCCGCGGACGATGCTGGTGTGCCGAAGGCTATAGGGAATGACCTCGGGCAGACCAGCGCGCTGACGGATGGCGCGCCAAGGTCGCGTCAGTTCCGCGGTCTTCCAAGGACCGCGCTCTGACCTCTTCCAGGTGATGCTGTGAGGCTCCTGCTCGTAGCTCCAGCGCTCGAACAGGGGGGCCTCCTTCGGACGGCCTACGATCGCCGGCAGCAGGACCTCGATCACGTCGTCGCCCACCGGAATCGGAACAGAGCCACCGTTACCGCCGCGTCCCTTATAGGAGCCTGGCATCATCAAGCGCCGCTCCTTGAGCTGGGCATTGCTGACGCGCATCCGCCGCACCTGCGCGAACCGTGCGCCGGTAGCAGCGAGGCAGACCACGAGCCGGTAGAGGTCACCCTCGCTCTCCTGCTCGGCGTCGATTTCTGCCGCTGCGCGAAGCAGGTTGCCGACCTGGGCGTCGGTGAGGATCTGGTTGTCCCGCGCGGTGGAAGCGTCGTCATCATCATCGATGCGCTCGGCCTTGAAACCGTCTTTGACGATCGCGAGGAAGGTCGGGTTGAGTTTCTTTTGCTCGGCGGAAAGCCGCGGCCAAGCAGCATTCAACGCAGCCTTGAGGTCGTTCGTGAGGCGCTGCTTCGTCGTGGCTTTCAGTTCTTCGGGCAGTTCGTCGCGCCACGTCAAAAGGTCATCCTCCTTCAACGCATGCAGCTCGACAGCGGCAAGAGGGGCCGCCGGAATGGCCTCCTGATTGCCCCGCTTCTCCTGGCCGAGAACATAGCGCCGCAGCCGATGCCCGGCGTCGGATCGAACCTCGCGGCCAGACCTGCGGCTATCGCGCGCATTGCGCTCGTTGATGTAGGCTTCGACCGCCGTCAAGACGGTCGGCGCCGGACCGGCGGCTTGCGCTGCAGCTACCGTTCTGGATCGCGCGACGTAGTCCCGTGCTTCCTTTGTCGCCTGGTCGAAAGTCAGTGTCCCTTCGGCCGGCTTGTCGTTGATGTCATTGGCGATGCCGATCGGCGCTTGCCTGTAATCGGCTCCGTCATAGTGATTGCGCCAGCGCACCAGCCACACACCGCTGCGCTTGCCCTTGCGATAGCCAAGGTGAGCCTCGGTATCGAGCCGGCGCCAATGCACGCCGAGGCCCAACCTCGATCGCGCCTTCGCGGTCGTGATCTGCGCCTCTGTGAGTGTATTCGCCATCGGTATCCGCCCCAAAAGTCGTCAAATATCCGTCAAATATACATGGGCGTATGGCAGGGAACAATGGCGGACGAAAATTATATAAGCTATTGATATTATTGAATTTTGGCGAACGGCCGCGAACGGGCGGATAAAAAAATCCCAGCCCTCTCAAGGCTGAAACAGGGGTTCGATTCCCCTAGGGAGCGCCATTTTCCAAGCTAAACTATTGATCTCCAAGGCTTCGTCGGTGGAGTTTGCCACTTCGCCGATTGGCGGTTTGCCACTCTGATTTTCGGACTGACGCTGGATTGCCTGTCTCGCCAACCGCTCTTGGTCCGCCGCGCGCGTGTAGCGCTCGACTTCTGCTAGCGTCTTGTGCCCGGTAATCGCTGCGATCTCGCTTGCGGAGCACCCGGCCTCGGCCAGCCGCCGCGCGGCAGCTTTTCGAAGCCCATGGGCTTTGCAGCGCTGGGGGAGACCTGCCTCCCGGATCGCGGCCGAAATCATTTGGCCGAAGCCCTTCACCGAGAACCGCTCGCCATAAGCCGTGGCCAGGATTGTAGAGTGGCTACGGTTCGCAGTCGAAAGGACGCGATCCAGCGCCTCATGGATCGGAATGGTGAGCTTTGCGGCGGTCTTTTGCTGTGCAACGCGGATCGCACCTCCTGAAAGGTCTGCCCACGTCATCCTATAAACGTCTGACCCGCGCTGACCCGTGTAGAGTAGCAACGCAAACGTCAGACGCTCCCGTGTGCCTTCCGGCCAGTGGCGCTCGAAAACCGCTATCTCGCTTTCATCCCAGGTATGAATTTCTTTCGATTTGTATCCCCGCACACCGGAAGTTGGATCTCGATCTGTCCAACCCAGTGCTATGGCGTAGCGGATCAGGGTTCGGATCCGTTTCAGCAAGACGATTCCTGCTCCGGGCCTGTTGGCCATCTTGCCGATGACGATGTCGACGTGCTCTCGCGTCATTTGATCGACGCGCCGATGACCATGCTCTTCGAGGAAGCCGTCGATCACTCGCCGATAGTTGGTTCGGCTAGACGTCGATAGCGACCGATACTGAGGTGAGCCGTAGTAAAGGATCGCCAGTGCGGCGAAGCTCTTTGGCGGAGCCGTCCGCCGCAGTTCTGCGGGTTGCTGGCGCTCGCTCAGGAGCGTCGCGTAGGCGTCCATAAATTCGCTGCAACCAGGCAAGCCGGGAAGAGGCGTGCGCTTCCCAGATCGGCGGAAGTAGTAGCGCATGCGGCCCTGACGATCACGAAATGCGTGAACATACTTCAACCGGATCACACCACGTCCGCCCATGTATCTGATCCTTCGCTCTCTCCTTCATGAGGAAGAGCCTTGAACGCCGCGCGCAGCTCATCAACATCCCAAACAAAGCGCCGGTCAATTCGTCGTGGGCGCGGCATCCGAGCTTCTTTGACAAGTGCGCGGAACTTGCTTGCTGAGACACCGATCGCCGCAGCCGCCTCGATCTCGCCAAGGCCAAATACAACTGGCAAAAGTGGCAATATGTCGATTCGCGAGGACGCGCGCTTCATGATTTCTATCGAGGGACTGCTCAGAGATCGGAGGAGGTGCCGTCGCGGAGTTGGTAGGAATTGAGGTTGGCGTAGTCTCCGGGGTGATCAACCTCGAATCATCCGGCGTTGAAGCGTCGGACTGGAGACTACGCCATGAACAAGCTTACCACGAAGCCCGT
>Ga0272443_10000444_pt1 | contig 76810 bp, 68 predicted proteins | sample SSMAcet12_FD_193581 | JGI IMG/M metagenome (GOLD analysis project Ga0272443, IMG submission 193581) | Marine sediment archaeal communities from Little Sippewissett salt marsh, Falmouth, MA, United States - SSM-Acet-12 | ecosystem: Environmental > Aquatic > Marine > Wetlands > Sediment ...
CGATACCACCTGCGATATCGTGGCCCATTTCCTCGAAGAGCTGGGCCACGCCATCGGCATGGCCGTCGTCGACAACACCCAGTCGCCCGAAGCCGAGGTCTGTTGTCTTTGGCATGACAGCGCGCAACTGCGCCAGTTCCGCAACACCCCGGCGCTCTACAACCCGCAACTGACTTCGCTGCTCGACAATCTCACCGCTCAGACGGGCCTGACCTTCACGGTCGAACTCGGGGCCCTCGATCAGTGGCAGGTCAGCGCGCAGCGGAACGTCGCCACGCGTGGCAACTAACGTCCCCGCGGCGGCTCGTGCATCCTGGGGGGTTGTCCAAGCCGCCTTCTGCCGGTATACAGGGTTGCACGGGACAAGTGTCTGGATAGGAGAACATCTATGTCATCGCGTCTGCAACGGTCGATCCTGTTGGTCTGCCTTTGGACCACGGCGACCGGATCGGTCCTGGCCAGTACTGCGCAGCATGGCCAAACGCTCGACCCGCGCTTCGTACTCGAACAACTCCGGCAACGACTCGACGCCATTTCCAATTACCAGTGTATCGAAATCACAAAAGGGGGAAAGAAACATCTCGCCTACGACAATCAGGGTCGCGGGCGCATCAGGAAAACAGACGAAAATGGGAACACTTCCGACCTCATCTGGGATGGCACGCGCACCATCGAGGTCCACGAACGCCTCAGACCAGACGGGACGCCGATCTACTCCACATCGATTCTCCCCGGCAAATTTCTCGACACCTATTACGGCAACCGCCCATGGTATCGTCTCGGTGGATTCTTGGTCAACACGCTGGCGAAGGCTCTGGAGGATGGACGAAAGATCAGTATCGCGCCGACAGAGAACGGCCACTGCCGTCTCGAGATTTCCCTGGAAACCGGCACCTTGATGGCTTGGCTCCTCGATCTGCAGCGCGGGTACCTGCCCGTCCGCGAGGAACTGTTCGTGTATGGCAAACTGCGTCGGCGCGTAGAGGTCGAATTCACAGAGGTCGACTCGGGCATCTGGTTCCCGAAAGGTGAATTCAATGATGTCACGATCAACGATCCGGATTTCAATCGACTGCTGGCGCCGGATTTGCCCGATGGGAGCATGGTCGCCAATGAGGTTCGCGGCGTGCGTTATGTCGTCGACCATCGGCATGGGTTGACACTCACCGGGCGGATCTCCGCCGCGCCCGATACGAACGCCGTAGCCATCGAAACCTCCGAGAGCCTTTACCATCTCGATCCGGACCAAGCATTGAAACGCGTCGCTCCGGTTTCTCCGGCCGACCGGCGGCGCTTCATGAACACGGGTGACACCGGCCAAATGCCGGAGGCAGCGTTGTACAATGCGGTCTATGTCTTCGAGTACGGCGACGCGGGCACACCCAAGGTGACCTACACCGGCGCGGGGTTCCTGAACCTCTCGGAGATTCTGCACTACGTCTGTGGACTCGAGATCGCACAATACAGTGGCTCAGAGGAGCTGCTGAACCTGCGTCTGGCGGGTGACTGGATCGTCGGCCGTGGCGCGTCCGTGGCCAATTGCCTGCGCGCCCTGGAGCCCATCGTCTACGAACAGACGGGCGTGCGCATCAACTTCGAAAAGCAGCGCGTCGATGCTCCAGTGGTTCGCGCGACCGGCATCTTCCAGTACCACCCCCTGCCCGGCACCCGGCGGGAAAACGACGTGCAATTGTTCGGTGAGCGCTCCGTTAATGAAGACCGCACCTACGTCGGGGGCGGATCGGGCACGCTCGCCCAGCTTCTGCGGCACATCACCAACCGCACGGGCCGGCGCTTCATCGATGATACGTTGTCGTCCGAGATGAACGTGTCGTGGTCGGATTACAGCTCTTCGGAACTGGACCCAATCGGCGACGTCCAGCAGATCTATCGGTTCGACCTGGCCCGACTCCTGGAGCACGTGGCCATGCAGACCGGTCTGAGGTTCGAGACCGAACGCCGCACGATCGACGAGTGGCATCTGAGCATCAAGCCCTGAGAACTCCAACCGGTCGAGAACCTCTTAAGATGCTCTCTCTCCAGGCAGTTCGTAACGCTGCGCCATTGCCTTGACCTTTTCGCTCGTCACGGGCAGACGCCACTGCTGAAAAACGGGCACCAGATCCACCTGGGCCTCATGCGAGAGAATAGCCACGATCAAATTGATCTTGTCTTCGGCGGCTTCGGGCGGCTCGAAGCCCTTCGCCTGCAAGGCGCGATAGGTGCGGTACCAGTTCTTATAGATCTCCCAGCCGTAGACGCGTTGAATGCGTTGGAAGAGCGAGTGCATCTCGTCCGATTGCAGCGTCTCCCACGACCGGTTGGGATCGGCCAGGTAGCGGTCGCCGTACATCAGGAACATCTTCTCGGTCAGTTCGTAGCCCGTCAATCGCTTGGTTCTGTCCGGTGACGGGAAATGCGGCGGCTGAAACGTCCACGCGTAACGGAAGGACTGATCGGCGATGGTCTCGCCCGCGTAGCAGAGTTTGAAGTTGGCCTGCCACTCGCAAGCCGGCCCGCTCCAGATGTACCAGTCGCCAATCCCGTCGTCGAAGTCATGTCCCATCTCATGGACCCAGCCGAACGACATCAGACCCTCGTCGAAATCCTTCAAAGTCGAGCCGACGTAGTCCGTGTTCAGGATAATGCTCTGCCCCGCGTAGGCCCAGTAGGGATGCGGGGGACTTTCCTTCAGCGTGATCGTGTTGCCATCGTAAGGCCGACCACCGGTCAGCTCTTCCATAGCCTCATAGCACTGGTCCATCCACCGGGCCGTGCGCTCCAGATGCTTGAACTCCTCGAAACGTGACGCTCTCAACTCCAGCGCCACATGGTCGCGTTCAATCAGCCGCGTCGTTTCCGGCAACACCGCGACCGGAACCTCGAAGCAAAAGGGAAGCTCTTGAACATCCTCGGCCACCTGTACCGCGACCACGCCCGCCATCACCGGGGTTTTCGCGCCGGCCTCGGCCAGATCCGGGAACATATACCGCACCTCGCTCTTGACCCATTTGGCGCCTGGCGCGATTTCGATCGCCAGCGCATCGCCCTGGTCGTCCTGCTCCTGGCCCCGCCCCTGCCAGTCGGCACGAAACCGCCTAACGGTGACCGCCTCGTCCGAAGCGTTCTCGACCGTGACCTTGTAGCTGCCCCACCCCCCGGCCATCCACCCCCCGGCCTGCTCGCACACCGCACTGACCGAAACCTGTGCCATAGCACAGGAGCACATCGCTAACCAAGCCAGACCACACAGTAACCCTTGCTTCATTGTCGTTAACCTCATGATATTCCGGTAGAATCCTTCACGCGCCTGACGAGGGGACAACCTCCGCGAGGAAGCCCATTGTACCACCTGCGTGACACGGATTCAACCGCCGCGACCGAGGGCAGGCCCGGGTCGGCACGCGGGAATCGAGATCCGGTGAACCCTTTGATTGGGCGGCCGTATGGGCTATAATTGACCCGCGAGCACGTGGTCGATGGAAAAAAACATTCCGTATCCCCAGTTGCGAAGGAGGTTAACATGAAACGCCATGTCGTACTAATCATAGGAATCCTGGCCCTGTTGATTGCCCCGGCCGCAGCCGGCACCTCGGTCGAACCGCTGCGCATCGCCGCCCCGGCCAATCCCCGGAGCCCCGCCTCGGTGAAGGTCCTCTCGCTGACGGTCACGGGCGTCTGGCCGGACTATTTCACGCCGGGGCAGCGCGTCGTCCTGCTCCAGGACGCCCCTCCAGGCGGTCTCGACCTGCTGGCGGGCCACGCCGGCACGGTGGTCTGCGCCGATCCGAGCGACGGCTCCGGCGACCTGCTGATCAGTTGGGACGCCTGGGCCAACGGCAAGGCCGACCTGACCCGCTGCGGCGACGCCGAAACGCTGCTGTTCCCGGCGAATTCGGTGATCTGGGTCGACCCTTACGAGACCCTGCTCGGGCGGCCCTTCAACGAGTGCGGCACCATCCGCGAGGGACTCGAAGGCTGCATCTACCTCGAAACCGACGACGAGCAACAATACAATCTCGTCGCGGCCGGGCCGTTGTATGCGGCCCTCAGTCAAGGCGACACGCTGGCCTTTGGCGACCGCGTGCAGGTGTGGGGCCTGTTCAGCAACACCCCGCCCGGCCCGGGTGTGATTCGTATCTGCCCCCAGCGCGATGGCGATATCTATCATCCCATCGTTTCGCCGTGTCCGGAGCCCGATCCGAAGCCGGACCCCGATCCCGATCCGAAACCCGGCCCGGACGAGATCGTCATCGGTATCGGTGGCAATGCCCTCGTGCTCGCCAAGAGCGCCGGCAACACCTATTACGGCTGCACGACCATCTCGCTGGAGCTGAACTTCCAGGCCCTGCTGTCGGTCGAGATTACCCCAGGCCCGGGCGTCGGCGGCACCTGGTCGGGCACGCTCGATCCCGCCATCGTCGGCCCCGGCGACGTGACCACGCAAATCTGTGTCACGGTGCAAGATCTGGATATCAGCACGCTGCCCCCGGGCAACGACGTGCAGGTGGCCACGGTATCGCTTTTCGCCGTGCCGGCGTTTTAGCGCTCTGTTGCACGTGATCTGACAACTGTGCGCGTCTGGGTGGCAGCGTCAAGCGGAGCTTGGCGATGGTTTCCTTGAATTCCCAAAAACCATCGTCAAGGCCGCAAATCTTGACGCTGCCACCCAAACATCTTAATGTACGCTCATCATTTGACCGGTAATGGCGTCCAGGTGCTGGCCGGGATCACATGGATGTCCCTGTGAGGAAAGGATTCGAACGCTGTATCTCACCGTCACCGCTCTTGTCTGTCTCGCTCTGCTGACCCCGGCCTCCTCCACCAGCGCGCAGCGCGCCGGCCTTGGGCCGGAAAGCGCCCATCAGCACTACACGATTCAAATCCAGTCGTCTTTGGCCCAACGCGCGGACGTGGTACGCGAGAAATGCCAGAAGCTTCAGGAGCGGGGATATATCGCCTACTGCCAGGAGGCGGTCGTAGACAACCAGAGGCGTATCCGGCTGCGTCTCGGTGCCTTCGCGACCCGCTCGGCGGCCCAAGCCTACGCCCAGGATTTCGCCCGCCGGGAAGGATGCGACACTTTGGTCGTCCGGGGCAACGTCTATGTCGACTCCTACGGCGCTGCCTTCGACATCGTCACCACGCCGGCGGGCATCTGGCTCCAAACGCCGGCCCAAACGAAGCGGCTCTATCGCTTCGACTCGGCCGGCCCAGTCGGGGAATATTCACCGGCCCGCATTTCGCCCACCGGTCAGGCGGCAGCATTCTATGCAAATGGCAAGATCATCAAGCTCGATTTGACGGACAACTCGATCAGCATCTTGCGCGACGATCGAGGCCAGGAGGCGCTTTTCGACGTCGCGCTGCGTTGGTCGCCAAACGGTCGTTATCTGGCGTATCTGGATCGCGTCGGCTGGGAGCAACCAACCGGCCTCTGGGTCGTGCGGGAAGATGGGCGCGATCACCGATGTCTGATCGATGACGAGACGGGGGCCACCAAAGTCAAATCGTTCCAATGGCATCCCAGCAAGAGCCTGCTCTTCTACGTGGCCGGCCCCACCCATGGCACCGTCTCCGTGGGCGGCGCTCTGTGCCGCGTGGAGCTGACGGGTCGGCCCCGTGTGCTGGTACCGGCCGACCCCGACGAAGCGCGGGAAGTCGCCGGCGATTTTTGCATCGTTGACGACCAGCTCTTCTACCGTCTCGCCCACTTCGATGAAATCGGCCGGGTAGACCGGTACACCGAACACACGCTCCCCGTCATGCCCACAGACCGGCGCTAAGACGCGTGCGACGTGCAGGGCAAAAGGCCTGGCAGGCGCGCGCCCCAGGTGTATAATCGCGGCATGTGGCCACGGATGGGACCGATACCGACGTATGGCATCTTCTATTTTGGCGGGATCATTCTGTTCTTTCCGATCGCCTGGCGGCTCGCGCGACGCCGGGGTCTGCCGCGCCGGGTGTGGATCAGCCTCGGCCTCTGCTACCTGCTCGGCATGACGCTCGGCGCCAAGATCCTGTTCGATGTGCGTCATTCGGACCTGAACTTCGCCGCGTTGCTGACGGCCGAACGCTGGACGCGCGGCGGCCTCTGGGGCGGGATGCTGGCTTACTTCGTGCTGGCCGTCCCGCTGGTCCTGCTGATCGCCAAACAAAGGCGGGCCGCACTGGATCTGGTCGCCGTGGCGCTGCCGCTGCCCTGGATCATGGCCAAGATCGGCTGCTTCTTCAACGGCTGCTGTCATGGCAAACCCTGCTCGCTGCCCTGGGCCGTCACGTTTCCGGAAGGTGCCCGCGGCGCTCCGCCCGGCGTACCCCTGCATCCGACGCAACTCTACGAGATCGGCATCATGCTGATTCTGCTGGCAGTCTTTGCGGCGCTGCGCAGCGAGCGCTGGCGCGGCACGAAATTGCTGTGGTTCCTGGTCCTCTACGGCTTCGGCCGCGCCGCCACCGATTTCCTGCGCGGCGAAGCCGACCCCACGTTCCTGGGCCCACTGACCCTCACGCAGTGCATCTGCGCCGTCGCGGCGACCGTTGCCCTGGCAGAGCTGGCGCTTTTCCATCGCAAACCAGCAACTGCCACGTAGCAAGATCAGCGCCCAAGCGCGGGTTGCCTGCCTCCTCGTCTGACAGTATGATGCGGATCGGCGCCGGGGAGGCGCCCGCAACAATCAGCGCAGCGAATCGTATGGGGATGCTGGCGGCAGAATCATGGACAGACACATCTGCCCGGTCTGGATGGGGTATTTCCTCGCCAGCGGGCTACGCAAATTTCTGCAGAACCCGGCGACACTCGTCGGCCCCTATGTCCGGCCCGGCATGACGGTGCTGGATTTCGGCTGCGCCATGGGGTTCTTCAGCCTGCCCCTGGCCGAGGCGGTCGGGCCCAAGGGCAAGGTCGTCTGCGTCGATGTCCAGCCCAGGATGTTCCGCGTGCTCCAGCGCCGGGCGGCTCGCGCCGGTCTGGCCGATCGGATCGAAACGCACGCCTGCCGGGAAGATTCGATCGCGCTCGATGGTCAGGCGAACCGTTTCGATTTCGCGCTGGCGTTCGCCGTCTTGCACGAAGTGGCCGACCCGGGCCGCATCCTGGGCGAACTGGCGCAACTCGTCAAGCCCGATGCCTACCTGCTGCTGGCCGAGCCGGCCGGACACATCAAGCGAGACACGTTCGCAGACTCCGTGGCGATGGCACGCGAACACGGCTTCGTGCCGAGCGAGACGCCATCGATCCACTGGGCCCACGCTTCCCTCTTGACAAGGACGACTTCATAGATGTTGCAGACGCCCGTGCAAGTATTGATCTTCGACCTCGACGATACGCTGGTCGTGGAGAAAGCCTCGGCGGCCGCCGCCTTTGCCGCCACGTGCGAACTGGCGGCCCAGCGTAGCGGCGTCGACCCCGAAGCCCTGCACGCCGACGTGCGCGAGACCTGCCGCGTGCTTTGGCACCATCACTGCCCCGCCCGCGCCTACGTCGTCGAGATCGGCATCAGTTCGTGGGAAGCCCTGTGGTCGCGTTTCGCCGGCGACAACGAACACCTGGCAGCCTTGCGGGCCTGGGCCTCGGACTACCGACGCAACGCGTGGCACCACGCCTTGCAGGCCCAAGGCATCGACGATATCGACCTGGCGGACGAACTGGCCGAGACCTATCCCGCCCAGCGGCGGCAGCGCCACGTCGTGTACGACGACGTGCGTCCGGCCCTGGAGCGACTGAAACGAACGTATCGCCTGGCCCTGTTGACCAACGGCGCGTCGGACCTTCAGCGGGAGAAAATTGCCGGCGCCGGAATCGGTGCCTATTTCGAGCAAATCCTCGTCGCCGGCGATATCGGCTCCGCCAAGCCCCATCGGCGCCTCTTCGAAGCGATGCTCGCGCGTCTGAAAATCGCGCCCCACGAAGCGGTCATGCTGGGCGACAGCCAGAGCAAAGACATCCAGGGCGCCCAGTCCCTCGGCATGAAAGCCATCTGGGTCAACCGCGAAGGGCTCCCCCGCCGCGACGGCATCACCCCCGATCTCGAAGTCGCCTCCCTGGCCGACATCGATGAAGAAGCTCTCGCCGCTCTGTGTGGCAGCCTCAAACCGTAGCAAAGCGCAGGTTTGGGGATGGCGAACCTCCGACCGACAGGCACCGAGAGAAAACCTCAATTCAAACCATCCCCAAGGCCTTCGGCCTTGAGACTGCTGCCCCGCGAATGCCTGGAAAGCTGTGTGGCCCGTATCGGCAAGCGTTGACAGGGATTGCGGAGATTTCCTATGATGGTGTCATGAGGGAACGCATGGGGAGTAGGCTGAGTAAGGAGATGCTGAAATGAAGAGACCATGCATTGCTGCAGAGGTCACTGCCCGACTGATGTCACGGGTCTGCTGGATGAGCGTCTTTGTGCTGGTGTGCTGGGGCAGCTCGGCCCGTGCGGCGTCGACCAATCCGCCATCGCTCCACGCAGCGGGTCTGATTGCGACGCCGGAGCCTGACTGGGCGCAGTGGCGCGGGCCGTATCGCGATGGGATCTCCGACGAAACGGGCCTGCTGCAAGCATGGCCTGAAGGCGGTCCGACGTTGATCTGGAAAATCGACGCGTTGGGCAAGGGCTGGTCTTGCCCCATCATCGTGGGCGAGACCTTCTACATCACCGGTGACGTGGATGAAGACCTGGTCATCTATGCCTTCAACCTCGACGGGACGCCGCGCTGGAAGACAACCAACGGTCGCTACTGGCGCACGCCCTTCCCCGGGGGCCGGGCCTGCGTCGCCTACAGCGAGGGCAGGTTGTATCACATGAACGCACACGGCCGCGTCGCGTGTCTGGACGCCGAGTCGGGCCAGGAGATCTGGGCCGTGAATGTTCTCGATCATTTCGAGGGCAAGAACATCCGCTGGGCGGTGAGCGAATGTCTGCTGGTCGACGGTCCGCGCGTGATCGTCACGCCGGGCGGTAAGAAGGCCCTCATGGCTGCGCTGGACAAGCGCACTGGAGAGACCGTCTGGACCACCGAGCCTTTGCCCGACGATGTCGTGACGCACAGTTCCCCCATCCTCCTGCGTTATGCCGGACGCCGGCAGCTCGTCAACTGCTCGGCGGCCCACGGGTTCGGCGTCGACGCCGACACGGGCGAATTGCTCTGGACCGTCCCGGTAAAGAACCGGTACAGCACGAACGTCTCGACGCCCAACTACGGGTCGGGGCGGGTGTTCTTCATGACCCCCTACGACTCGCTGGGCCGCCAGTACCGGCTCGTCGCCCAGGGAAACGACATCGAGGCCCAACTGACGTGGCAGTCAAAGATCGACGCCGTGACCGGCTGCGCCGTGCTCGTCGACGGCATGCTCTATGCCGCCGGTTACGACGCGACCAAAACGTGGCACGCCATCGACTGGAACACGGGCGAAACAAAATACGAATCGGACGCGTTCACCACCGGCGCGGCGCTCTACGCGGACGGTCGGCTCTACGTGATGGACCAGCACGGCGCCGTCGGCCTGCTCGAACCGACCGCCGAGGCGTTCAAGATCCACGGACGCTTCCAACTGGTCGAGAAACGCGTGCGCGACGCCTTCGCGCACCCCGTCGTCTTCGGCGGCCGGCTCTACCTGCGTTACCACGACACGCTGTATTGCTACGATATCAAGCGACCTTGATCCTTTCTCACGACAACAACAGTATCACCAACGCACAGGAGGCGGTCGTGCCTAAACGGCTGAGGCTCATTTCGATTTTATTGCTCCTATGCCCAACCGCGTACGGCGCCGAGGTGACCCGCGCCCGTCTGATCGTTCTGGCCGACATGGGCAACGAGCCCGACGAGGAACAGCAGATGGCGCATCTGCTGGTCTGCGCCAACGAGTTCGACATCGAGGGGCTGATCGCCGTGACGGGCAAGTACCTCAAGACCAATCCGCGTCCCGATCTTTTTCTCAAGCTGATAGAGGGCTACGCCCAGGTAGTGGACCATCTCCGGCAACATGCTACGGGCTGGCCCACGCCGGTGCATCTGCGCCGTGTCACGGTGCCCGGCCAGAGCCATTACGGCACGGCCGACGTGGGCCCGGGCAAGTCCAGCCCCGGATCAGAGCTGATCGTCAAGGCGCTGCAGAAGGACGATCCGCGACCAATCTGGGTCGTCGTCAACGCCGGCTCCAACACGCTCGCTCAGGCGCTGCTCGATGTCCAGGCCATGCACACGCCCGCCGAAGTGGACGCCGCGGTGGCCAGGCTGCGCGTGTTCGAGAACGGGGCGCAGGACAACGCGGGCGCGTGGATCTGCCGCCGGTTCCCCAAGATCCACTGGATCCGCAGCAACTACCAGACCTATGCCTACGGCGGGCCGGGCGGTAAAGGGGGCAACACGGCGACCAATCTCGGTCCGCACTATTGGAAACCCTACGCCTACAGCGTCGCCGGCCAGAACGAATGGCTCAAGGAGCACGTCATGACCGGGCACGGCCCGCTCGGCGAGCTCTTCCCCGAACGCCGCTTCCGCGGGGGACACCTCGGCTTCATGGAAGGCGGCGGCACCGTCCCCTGGCTGGGCCTGGTCAACAGGGGCCTGTTCGATATCGACCATCCGTCCTGGGGCGGCTGGAGCGGACGGTTCAGCGCCACCAAAGTGGCCGACTTCTGGTCCCGGCACGGGGACATCCGCCCGGACGAGCAAAAGGTCGCGCCCTTCTACATGTATCGCGAGGTGAGTGACACATGGACCGATCCTGAAAACGGCCGGCAACTCAGTGGCGACTACGTCCCGGTCTGGCGCTGGCGACGGGCCATGTACAACGATCTTGTCTGTCGCATGGACTGGTGCGTCCAGCCGTTCGCAGAGGCCAACCACCATCCGAAGGCCGCCTTCGCCGGTGATACGAGCGACACGATCGTCCGCCTGACTGCTTTGCCAGGCGAGACCGTAACGCTGGACGCCTCGGCCAGTACCGATCCCGACGACGATGCGTTGCGCTTCCTCTGGTGGATCTACGCCGAGGCGGGCACCTACGCCGGCGACGTGCCGATCGCCGAGCCAACCCGGGAACGGACCACGGTCGCCATTCCGACCGGGGCGGCCGGCAAACAGATCCATGTGATCCTCGAGGTTCGCGACACCCATGCGACCGCCTCACTATACGATTATCGACGGGTCGTGGTCGATGTGACTTCGGCCTATCCCTCGCATATCGAATGAAAGCACCTCGGAGCAATCGAATGGAGCAAAGAAGCCACACTCTTGCAGGCCGCATTCTGCTGGCCGCCTGGTTCCTTTCCTGCACCATCCCGACACCGGCGGGCGAGCCATCCAACAAGCTGCCGATCAAGGTCTTCATCCTGGCGGGCCAGTCGAACATGGAGGGCCACGGCATCGTCCCGTTGGACCCCGCGCGCAACGACGGAAAGGGCAGCCTGGAGTACATCGTCAAGGCGCCGCCCACGAGGGAACGCTTCGGGCACTTGGTCGATGCGAAGGGTCAGTGGGTCGTGCGGAACGACGTGCAGATCTGGTACCTCGGCCGCACGGGCGGCCTGACCGTCGGCTACGGCGCCCGCCCGGACCGCATCGGACCCGAGCTGCAATTCGGCCACGTCCTCGGCGACCACTACGACCATCCCGTGCTGTTGATCAAGCTCGCCTGGGGTGGCAAGAGCCTGGCGCAGGAGTTCCGCCCGCCCAGCGCCGGTGGCGACGTCGGCCCCTACTACACCGAACTGCTCACGCAAACGCGCGAGGTCCTGGCCACCCTGGGGACGCTGTTTCCTCAGTGGGACGGTCGTGCATACGAACTGGCCGGCTTTGGCTGGCATCAGGGCTGGAACGACCGCGTCAATCAGACCTTCAACGACGCGTACGAGCAAAACCTCGCCCACTTCATTCGCGATATCCGCCGCGATTTGGACCGCCCGGACTTGCCGTTCGTGATCGCCGAGACAGGGATGTCGGGCCATCAGGAAACCCACCCCCGTGCCCTGTCGTTGATGCGGGCCCAGGCAGCCGTTGCCCGATATGAAGAGTTCAAGGACAACGTCGCGTTCGTCGGGACGAAGGACTTCTACCGACCGAAAGAGGTCTCCCCCTCCGGCCAAGCCTATCACTGGAACACGAATGCCGAGACCTACTGCCTCATCGGCGCCGCCATGGCCCGAGCCCTGCTGGAGCTTCAGCCCGGGACCGGCCGCTAAGGAAGAACCACATGCAGACCCGCCATCTCATCCCGCTCGTGCTTTTGTTGACGCTGGGCAAGCCCAACTCGGGGCTGGCCCAGTTCGAGGTGACTCCCTTCTACGGCTACCAGTTCGGGGGGCAGTTCGAAGACGCCGAAACGGGCCGGAGCTACGATCTGGATGGCGGCCCCTGCGCCGGAGCCCAGCTCGATATCAACCTCAGTGAGATAACTCAGGTGGAGTTCTACTTCAGCCGTCAGGAGACCGAACTCGAGTCGGAAGGCCCCTTCCCCACCGGCACCTTCTTCGACCTGGACGTGGACTACTACCACCTCGGCGGGACCCTGCTGATCAGCGACAAGCACTGGCAACCGTTCGTCGTCGGCACCCTAGGGGCGACGCACCTGAGTCCCGAGCCAGCCTCCATCGGCTCGCTGACGCGCTTCTCGGTCGGCCTCGGCGGCGGCCTCCGCTACTTTCCCACCGAGCACCTGGGCCTGTACCTGGCGGGGCGCGGCCTGTTCACCTTCATCGACAGTGACACGCACATCCGTTTCGAATCGGGCACCACCACCGTGCGCATCCACGCCGACGGTCTCTGGCAGGCGGTACTTCAGGCCGGGCTGATCTTCCGCTTCTAGCTATCCTCTTCACCCAAGTCCCACTGCATGGTCAGTTCGGAGATCACATTGCCCGTGACGGGATGCAACTTGACATAGGTCCACGCGATCGACTCGTAATGCAGCGTCAGCCGCTCCGTCGTCCGCTTGGCGTTCGCGGTGGCGGAGGTTTGTACGGAAGTCACCGTCACCGTCCGCAGGCGAAACTCCTGAATGCTGACGTCGTCGCCGGCCGTGCTCGTCACTTCCAACACCACCTCGTCCACGGGCCGACCGCTGCTACAGTGCAGGTATAGAAACGGGCTGGCTCGATCCACACGCTTGACCAGGGTCAGTCCCTGGTGCCGGGCCGCCTCCGCGGCACCGACGGGGCGTGAGAGACCGTAGTTGAACGAATCCACCGTAATCCACCCCGCACGGTCTTTCTCGGTCACGTCGCCCTCAAACCCATCGATGCGCAGCAGAATATCCACCACCGGATCCACACGTGTCGGCTCCTGGGCCTGGGCCATCTCCGCCAGCAGCGTGAACAAGCCGACCGCCAAAACCGCCCGGGCCGCCGGCATCCGGTTTCGTATGCTTATCGTGTCCATCGTGTACCCCTTGTCATCTGAAAGCGTCATAGCAATACGCATCGCCACCATACGCTACCGGCATACTGGGGTTCGTGACGTTTCTGGACTTTGTTTTCGCTCGGCCCGTTACCCACGACCGCTTGACGGCCTTTCTCTGGTGGAACCGATACCGTACGAACCATTCGCTTAAGGAGAACCTGACGATGAAAAAGGCCCTGTTGATCGCCATTCTGCTCGTCGCCGCAGGGGTATTGAGCGGCTGCTCCTTCGCGTATGAGGAATATCGCACCTGCCGACGGCCGCACCGCGTGGTGGTGGCCCCCCCGCCGCCACCCGTCGAAGTGATCGTCCCCGTCCCGCCGCGCCCGCCACGACCCTGGCCCCGCCGTCATCCGCGCTGGCCGCGGCCCTGGTATTGAGCCATCAGCACCCGCGCATAAAAAAAGCCCCGTCCAGGACGGGGCTTTTTGATCCTCAACCACGGCTGTGGCTTCAGCAAGGCACAACATTGGTCGCACACGGGCCTTTCTTGCCCTGGCCGACCTCGAAATTGACGCTCTGGCCTTCATCCAACGTCGCGTAGCCCTCGGTGCGAATCTCTGAATGGTGCACAAACAGATCCTCGCTACCGTCGGCCGGCTGAATGAACCCATAGCCCTTGCTGGCATTGAACCACTTCACTGTACCTGTACTCACTTGTACTTCTCCTAAGGCCGGTCTTTCGGCCTGAAAACGTTCCCTCTACTTCTGGATAAGGGGTAAACTTCGAGGGAGGAAAGTGTACACCTTTACATAACTGCCTAGCTTATCGGCCCGCGAGGCCTTTGCCTATAGAATAAATCGGGGAATATAAAAAATAATTTACAGTCCGCGTCGCCCCTGTCGGGGCCCGTAGTTCCCGTACCGCTCGCGAGCGGGCGCATGCAAAAGGGCCGGACGTCCGTGGCGTCCGACCCCAGGAGGAATCATTGGTTGCGCTGGGCTATCACAGCGTCCGACGCCGCCGGAACCAACCGACCAGACCCGCACCGAAACTGCCCAGCAGAATCGCGCCGGGCGCCGGGACCGCGGGCGTCCCGTTCAGGACGCAGTTGACCTCATTGGCGATGATCTCGTAGTCCACCAGGTCGTCGAACAGGAACCCGTTGTAAATCGTCCGACCGTCGTTGCCCAGAACGATCGCCGCTTCGCCCGCTGTGGCACTGGCGGTGAAACCGGCCAAGGCCTCGGCGCCGTTGATCGCGTTGAGCCGGTCGCCATTGTCAGACCAGTAGTCACTCTGCCAGTTCGTCAGATCGCCCAACACGTTGGGTGTATTGAAGACAGGGTGCCCCGTCTCCCAGGCATACACATCCTGCGCGCTGCTGATGCTGCTGCTGACGCTGACGTCGAAGGCGTCGGGCAGGGCCGCATCGCCATACCCGGAATCGTCCAGATCCCAGAACGACATGATCGCCCGGCCACCGCCATTGACGTAGTCGACGAAAGGCGTCCAGTCGCTCGGCGTACTGCTCGGGCATTCCATAATCACCAGGTCCCAACTGGAACCGCCCAGCAACGTGTTGAACGTGCCGCTGGTCGCGACGGTATAGGACAGGGACAAGCTGTCCAGCGCCGCACGGCTGTTGAGGTTGTGCGCGCTGTTGTCGTACAGCAGAATACTCGGAGCCGCCAGCGCCGGCGCCGCCGACAAAGCCACCAAAGCCACAATTAGAAAACGACCTGCTCTCTTCATCACCCACCCCCAAATACATTGATGCAACGGAAAAGCGAGAGTCCCTCCCCTGCAGATATGGCATGCTCCGTAATGCCCCCCAAACAGCTCTTATTGTACTCGATTACCCCCTGCCAATCAAGCGAAAACCGCCTTGCCGTAGCCACAAGCGGGCCTTTCTCACCCTAGCCCGATAAGACACGCTCACGCACCGCGCGTCTCCGCGCGGACGCCTGGATGGGCCGATAATCTCTCTGCTTGACGGGTCCCGGTCGTGCGGTATATTGGTGCCCCAGTCTGCATCCGGCTGGCAACGTGTGCCCGCCGGACTCGGTTTCTGACGCGAAGCTATCGCAAAGGGGGTCTGGTAACGATGAAACGAGATCTTGGTCTGATCGTGACAATCGTTGGTGTCCTCGCCAGTGCGCCGATCGTCACCACCGCCGAAAACTGGCCCGGCTGGCGCGGCCCGCGCGGCGACGGCACCTGTCTCGAGCAGAACATCCCCACCAATTGGGACCCGGCCGGCGCGCTCTGGAAGACGGAACTGCCGGGCAAGGGACACGCGTCCGCGATCGTCTGGGGCGATCGGGTCTGCACGGTCACTGCCCTGCCCGCGACCGGCCGGCGTGAACTTCTCTGTCTCGACCGCGCCACCGGCAAGATCCTCTGGCAACAAACCGTCGTCCAGGGACCGCTCCAGAAACTGCACAAAGAGAACAGCTATGCGTCCAGCACACCCGCGACCGACGGCAAGCTGGTCTTCGCTACCTTCCGCGTCGGTGACGACATCGTCGTGGCCGCGCACGACCTGGCTGATGGCGCGCAGCGCTGGCTGGTCCGGCCGGGAACGCACAAAGGCGAGTGGGGTTTTAGCAACGAGCCCGTGCTGTTCGAAGACAAGGTCATCGTCGACGCCGACAGCAAAGGTGATTCCTTCCTGATCGCGCTGAGCCGTGAGGACGGCAGCACGCTTTGGCGCGTCGATCGCACAAACAAAGGGATCAGCTACAGCGCCCCGTTGATCCGCGAACTGGCCGGCCGTACGCAGTTGATCCAGTGCGGCGATCGTTGCGTCACCAGCTTCGATCCGCGCACGGGCGAACAGATCTGGACCGTGGATGGCCCATCCCAGGAATTCGTCGCGACGCCGATCTACAGCGAGAAGGCCAACCTGGTATTCATCAGCAGCAGTTGGCCCAAGAGCCATCTGCTGGCGATCCGGCCCGACGGCCAGGGCAACGTCACCGAGACCCACATCGCCTGGGACGATGCCCGGGGCGCGCCGTATGTCCCTTCCATGATCGTCGCCGGCGATTTCCTGCTGGCCATCAACCGGGCCGGCTTCGTGTCCTGCTACGAGGCCGCGACCGGCAAAGTCCTCTGGCGCGAGAAACTCGGCCGACACCACGCCTCGCCCGTCCTGGTCAACGGACGCGTCTACCTCATCAACGACGACGGTCAGATCAACGTGATCAAACCCGGCCCGCAGTTCGAGCGCGTCGCCCACTATGAACTGGGCGAGTCCTGCTACGCCTCCCCCGCCATCAGCGAAGGCCACGTCTTCCTCCGCACCTTCAATCACCTCTATTGCCTGCGGAATTGAAGCCGTCCGCCATCCATGGCTGTCCTGAGCGTCTACGTCCCTCCTTCCTCCGTAGCACGTGCGATATGCGCTTGACGCATCATTCCCTGCATACGAGATAGGTTTGTTCCAAAATAGTGGATCGAGAGGAACTTTCTCCTCGGCTTCGACGTAGAAGCGCCCATGTCGGGGAAATCACAAACGGCAAGCGTAGATAACACGTATAGAGGGCTACTGAAATGAAGAAGTTCAGACGAATCCTCCTGTGCCTACTCACGGCGATTGTCATCGCTCTGGGCGCGGCAGGCTGTGGCAACGGCGACGACCATCCTTCCGGGGAACACCCCTCCGCCGAGCACCCAGCCAGCGAACAACCAACTGGCCAGGAGGTCGGCAGTGAGGACGCAAACAGCGAACAACCCGCCGAAGAAGCGCCCAGCGAACATCCAACGAACGAGCATCCGACGGGCGAACACCCGAGCTAGTCTTCGTCTTCACACCCTTGATTCGGAATTACAGTTTGGCAGGAAAGGTCTGGTATGAGTTGGCGCGGAACAATACCGGCGGTTCTGGTGGTATGCATGGTTGTGATCGTCTCCCTGGTGGCACGTTTCGAGCCATCCAGCGCGACCGGCTCCACGGCCGTACCCAATGTGGTTACCGCCGATATCCAGGCAGGCATCGAAAAGCACATCGAAGAGCAGACCCGTCTGGGCAACGGCTACTTCACGCTTGCCTTTGACGATGGGCAACTGCGGCTCAAACTGGTCCGCGTCCATACCGAATACCTGGCCAACCTGGGCCCGCGCCACCATTTCGCCTGCGTCGACCTGGCCAGCACGGACGGCGACGTGTACGACGTCGATTTCTTCCTGGCCGGCGATCCCGGCGCCATGACCGTTACGGAGACGACGGTGCACAAGGTTAACGGCCAGCCGCTCTACGTTTGGAAACAGAAGCGGAACAAGACCTGGCATCGCGTCCCGGCCGAAGGGGCCGCACCGGAATTGCTCGGCGTCCTGACCGGTCGCGACGAATTCGAGTTTCTCTATCGAACCATGCTGCCCGAGATCACTGGCGACGCGCGCATGTGGATCCCCCTGCCCACCACGGATGCGTTCCAGACGGTGGAAGTGGAATCGATCGACGCCCCGGGCCGCCGGCAAGTGCTCACCGAGCAAAAGCACGGCAACAAAATCCTGTTCCTCGAACTCGGCCCCCAAGACAGCAACAAGACGATCAGTCTGCGCTTTCACGTGCAGCGGCAGGAGAAAGGCGTCTATATCGATGACGCCACCGACCCCAACCGCTATCTAGAGCCGGAGCAGTTCGTGCCGAGCAACGAAACCTTTAGCGAGATCGCCGAGAAGGTCGTGGCAGGCAAGACGGGTGATCTCGTGCGGGCCCGCGCTCTGTACGACCACGTGATCGAGCGGATGCGCTACGCGAAATTCGGCTCCGTCTGGGGCCAAGGCGACGCGGTCTACGCCTGCGACGCCGGCAACGGCAACTGCACCGATTTCCACTCCTACTTCATCGCGCTGGCCCGCGCCGTCGGCATCCCCGCCCGCTTCGCCATCGGCGCGGCCATCCCCTCGTCCCGCAATGACGGCGGCGTCGACGGCTACCATTGCTGGGCCGAGTTCTACACCGACGGTCACTGGTGGCCCGTCGATATCAGCGAAGCGGACAAGTGCGCCGCGCTGGACACCTACTACTTCGGCCGCCACCCCGCCAACCGCGTGGAGTTCAGCCGCGGTCGCGATCTCGTGGTCGAGCCGGGCCCCACTTCGGGCCCGATCAATTTCCTCGCCTACCCCGTCCTCGAAATCGCCGGCCAACCGGTCAAACCCAAAATCCAATTCACCTTCACCCGTCCCGCCCTGGCCGCCCGATGACCGGCCCCGCGCAAGCCCAACTCAGAACTAAGCACTCAAAACGCCGCGTCAGCGCCATCCCACGAAGCTGCAATATCAAAAGGCAAAACGAAAAATGCAAAATTAAGGAGGTCATCCCGGCGCGCCGGGATTCCGCCATTTTGATGCTTGCTATTTGCTGTTTGATTTAGAGGGACATCTCGTTGCTCATCCCGATCGAAACAAATGACAGCCCTGCCCGCCCCACGACCTCGTCGCGCGTAGGGTGAGCGTCCCCGCTCGCCTCCTCTTTCCATTTTGCTCTGTCGTTTCGCATTTTGCACTTTGATATTTGATCTAAGGCGATGCCCCGTCGCCGAATTCCCACCACAGCCGCGGATACCCCGCCCCCTCGTCAGTCCATCGTGAGTCCTTCCTCCCCTCTTCGATCTCATCGACGAGGCCAAATGCGCGTGGAAAAGACAGCATCAGCCGGAGCCCACCTCCCCAATCTTGCCATCGTATGCCTACGTACTCGCGAACCCCATGGCAAGCCCAAGGAACCAGCTCGGAGTGTCATAAGTGAATGGGCTTCGATCCGTGGTAGCGGAATTTGCGCGCGAACTTATGGAAGTGCGAAGAATTGAGCCTGCCGAATGCCTCGGGAAATATCCTCTCAAAGGCCCGCCTACAGTCGTCACGAGCGCGAGGGCTGTTGATTCCGGTCTTGGCCCAGCAAAACAACCAACAGATGCTTTCCGGCACGGCAGCCCCACCTTCTATTCGCCAGTAGGTTGGCAGTGCATCGCCGAACTTCTTATGTTCGATCTGTTGGAGCAACCGCCAAGCCTGCTCGGGTGAAACCGCCAGACGTAACTTCCGCAATTCCGAGAAGAACCGCTGTTCCTCTTCCGTCATCACACAATCCTTCACGCCACAAAGCCAGATATCCATAGAGGGTTCATTCCCTCACATACGAATGTTCTACGGCACGCCAATATGCAGATCTATGTTGACTTCCTGCCTCCGCCGCCAGCTCTTCGATTGCGCGTAGGTCTATGGTGGTTAATCTTCTGGATTTCGACCTCTCGCCGCCTCTCGGACGATGAGCCCTTCTTTGCGACCTTGAAGCTCACCTTTTCTCCGGGCAGTATACCTCCCGTTCGTTCGTGCTCGCGAATACGCCGCTCCAAATCACATGTCTCACCGACATACCCCCTCACCTTATCCTCGTCGAAGAACCAGTACAAGCCAGGTTCATTAGGAGGTGACGTGCCATCGCCAGTGTAAGGGTCATAAACGAATGGGCGTCCCCGTCCAAACACACCAGCATCGGGATTACTTCTACATTCTTGTACGCCGCTCGCAGACCTACCACACCCAAGAATCCCAGAGATTCGTTTAAACAGAGACATGAGAATAGTTCTCCTTCAGACGAAGCCGAGAGGCGGTCACCCACCGACTTCCCTGTTTCAATCGCATTCCCGCATGGCCAAGACCGAGTATGCCGAGAAGCAGAGCGGTCGGAACAGGAACAACGTTTGTATAACTCTGAAGAATCGCCGTGTCAGACAAGGCAGTGTCGTAGATCCTCAGTTCATCTATAACGCCGTTGAAGTAGCGGATATCCTCATAACCCGACCAGTGCCCGGTGTTCCCGATGTAGAAGTTGGCCCCCCGATCGGTCAATCCCCCCTCATCAAAAAGGGCAGAGCCCTGTTCGACGCCGTTGACATATACGGACATACTCTTGTTGTCGTAGACACCCGCTACGTGGTACCAGAGATTCTCGAGGAGATTGATATTGCTGCTGAGCCGGATCGCCCCCTCATATGCTTGGTCAGCTACGAAGACGAGTTTGCCCTCTGCTAAGCCGAGAGCATAGTTGAAAGTGCCTCGTATATCATCGTGTCGGGCGGCTATGGCCCTAAAGTTGGTAGGGCCGGAATATTTTATCCAGGCCTCAACCGTGAAGTTGTCTCCTGATGAGAAACCAGTCGAGGCCTCGTTCCCACAGTCAACGTAATCATCTTCGCCGTCAAAGCTCAACGCCGTGCCTCTGACGCCGCTTGTCCATTGCGCCCCATTGATCGTCCCATCGTTGCCGCTGGCCGAATCATAGGCAATAGTCCCGCTACCCTCGTCAAAGGTCCAGTACGAAACAATGTCAGCCCAGCCCACCTGAGCGACCACAGGCAGGAGAATAGCCGCATAGACTATCGCAGAATGAAATCGCATTCTCATCTTTGCTCCCCTCCAAACATCACCGCTCCACAAGAACTGCGCGCCAATGACAGCTTCTTCCCTTTGGTCGCACCGTCAACACGCTCCCTCAGACTCGATAGCCACATTTCATTCTATCAAGGCAGGAACGCGATCTCAAGGAAATTCCCTCTGTTCAGCGGAGCTATCGCGGAAGTGCTGCCATCCATGCCAGGAACCCGCCTTTTTTCGGCTTGACAGCGAACCCGGCGTCGATATGATAGGTAGTTAACGTTAGATAGAGATACGGGTGATAGATGATGAATAGCCACTCCAGCCCTGAAGTCCGGACCAAGCCGGAGCCCACCCGGTCGAACCCACCCGGCCCCGCCTGGCAGCGTCCTTTGGGATTTCGGTCCTTCGAGCTTGTTTCGGATTTCGAGATTCGGATTTCGGGCTTTCCGCAGCTCGAGAGGACTGCGGCTGCGGCGCTGTCATCATTTATGCGAAACGAACCCAATTTTCCCGGGGAGCAGAATTGGGTTAAGTTCCTTCTCAGCATCACTTTGGGCGCCATTCGGCCCGTTGGCCCGCGGTCGAGACGAACCCAATCGAAGCCAATTTTCAGGCCGGAGACGGGAGACCGGAGGCCGGAAGACGGAAGACGGACCAAGGACGACAGAGAACGGAGGACGGACGACGGTCGAAACCGGCAAATCCGAATACGCCAAACGTCAGAAACCTTGCTGGCGAGGCAAACCGGTGTTTCGGACTTGGGGTTTCGGTGCTTCGGGCTTTTTTCGCATTTCGATATTCGAATTTCGAGCTTCCCGCATCCCTCGCGGGTGCTCGCCGACAATTCCGGCGCCAAAATCGCCGCCGGACGGTACAATGGCGGCCCCGCCGACATGGGGAATTGGGGTCTAAGGCCAAGCGAGGCTATGACCGAACGAAGGAACCGACGCACTATACTGGAAGGATCGACCGAGTGACCACGACTGCTATGCCAGCCTATATCGATGGCCTGCCCAATCTGTGCGGCCAGGAAGAGATGATCGCCGAGACAATGGGCCAGGCCGGGCCCTACTACCTGCCCGAGAGCCAGGTCGATTTCGACAAGGCCAAAAGCGCCGTTGCCATCGCGCTGCACATGCACCAGCCCTTAATCCCGGCCGGCGGGGACGACTTGAAGACGGCCGCGATCATCAGCAATCTCCAGGACATGTTCAACCATCCCGACGTGGGCGACAACCATAACGCGTCGGTATTCCGCCAGTGCTACCAGCGCATGGGCGAGTATATCCCGCAACTCGTGGCAGACGGAAAACAGCCGCGCGTCATGCTCGACTATTCGGGCTGCCTGCTTGACGGGCTCCTGCAAATGGGCGCCGAGGACGTGATTGAAAGCCTGCGCACCATTACGTGCGAGCCGGCCTATCGCGGCTGCGTCGAGTGGCTCGCCACGCCGTGGGGCCATGCCGTGGCGCCGTCGACCCCGGTTCAGGACTATCGTCTGCACGTGCGGGCCTGGCAGCATTTCTTCGCCGCCCTGTTCGGCACCGAGGCCCTGGCGCGGGTGCGGGGCTTTTCGCCCAGCGAGATGGCCCTGCCCAACCACCCCGACGTCTGCTACGAATTCGTCAAGACGCTCAAGGACTGTGGCTTCCGCTGGGTGCTGGTGCAGGAACACACGATCGAGCGAGCGGAGGACGGTGGCCACATCGAACGGCCCCACGTGCCGCATCGCCTGGTGGCCCGCAACTCACAGGGCCAGACGCTCAGCATCACGGCTATCGTCAAGACGCAGGGCAGTGACACCAAGCTGGTGGCGCAGATGCAGCCTTACTACGAAGCTCTGGGCCTGGGCCGCGTGGACCTGGCCGGCAAATCGATCCCGTCGCTCGTAAGCCAGATCGCCGACGGGGAAAATGGCGGCGTCATGATGAACGAATTCCCGCCCAAATACCTTGAAGTAATGAACGAGGCGTCGGGCAGCGAGACCCCGCCGGTCAATGTCACGGAGTACCTGGAGTATCTCGACCGACTGGGCGTCAGCGAAGACGACTTCCCGGCTGCTCAGCCGATCATGCAGCAGCGGATTTGGGACCGTTTCGCCGACGGCGCCGGGCCGGAAGCGATGGCACAGACCATCGCGGCGATTCAGAAAGAAGACGACCGCTTCCACGTCGATGGCGGCAGTTGGACCGCCGACATTTCCTGGGTCCGCGGCTACGATCACGTGCTGGGACCGATGCAGAAAGCCAGTGCCCTGTTTGCCGAGAAGATGCTCGCGGCAGGCGTCTCGACGACCGACCCGCGGTATCGCAGGGCGCTGTATCACCTGTTCACGACGCAGACGAGTTGCTTTCGCTATTGGGGCGAAGGGACCTGGACGGACTATGGCCGGGAACTGTGCCGGCGGACGATGGAGATATTGAACGAACAGGCGTAACCGATACGCCGCGCTCTTTGAAAAGGATGATTAGGTTTTTGCGGGCGAATCATGATTCGCCCCTACCCGCATCGGGCATTGGGCCCGATGCTATTGCAGTTCCTGGAAGAAGCGTTCGACGCGGGGCTGGAACTTGTCGTTGATCTTGAACGAACCGGCCAGCCCGACCGCCTTGCCGACGATGGCTCGCCGGTCGACGAAGCCGAAGACGCGCGAGTCACGGCTGTTGTCGCGGTTGTCGCCCATGACAAAGTACTGATGTTCGGGGATCTGAATCGGGCCGAAGTTGCGCAGGGCCAGGACCGCCGGGTTGCTGGTTATCGCGTGATTGACGGCGCCCAACTGCTCGCGTGCGAACAGGCGCCGGCCCTCGAACAGCGTGGCCAACTCTCCGGCCTCGCCCGGCGCCATGGGCGACTGCTGGGCAAATTGGCCATTGATGAACAGGCGGTTGCCGCGCATTTCCAGCGTGTCGCCGGGCAGACCGACGACGCGCTTGATCAGCCGCGTGCCTTCGTCGGGCGAGAAGCAGATCACGATATCGCCCCGCTCGGGATCGGCCCAGGTGGCGAGGCGGTGCAGGGTCAGCGGGATCCGCAGATCGTAGGCGGCCTTGTTGACGAAGACGAAGTCGCCCTCGAGAATGGTCGGCTTCATCGAGCCGCTCGGGACCCAGTTGAAATCGGCCAGACTCGCCTTGACGGGCAAGACGACGAAGACCACCAACAGGATGGTGAGGCGCCATTCGCGCCACATTTTGCCGACGAACTGTCTGATCTTGTCACGATTCATAGGCACCTCCATAGGACACAGACGCACAGGCGGCCCGAATATTTCGCCTATTCTACCAAATACTATGCCGATGGAGGCCGTGGGGTTCGCCGGTGCCGGGCCGGGGCAGCTATTTCGCCGGCGCCGGCGGGGCCATGGGACCGATATGGTCGCGGGCAATGACCACGTTATCGATGAACAGATGGTCGTCGCTCGGGGCCGACCACTGCCCGCCATGGTAGATATTGATCCAAATGCACTGGATCTTCAGGCTGGCAATGTCACGCATGCGGACGTCGGTCTTCTCGAAGGCGAGCTTGCCGTCGACCCAGCCGCGGAGGATGCCGTCGTTGGCCCCGGGCGTGTTGAGTTTGGCGTACTGCTCGATACAGTACCAGCGGTTGTTCTCGAGGAAGCCCAGTCCGTCCTTCTCCCAGATCCAACCGGCCCCGTACTTGCCCTTCATATCGGCGTGGTAGCAGTAGAAGCCGATCGGAGTCTTGCGATCGCGACGGCCGTTGAACTGGCCCCGGGCGGACCAGCCGTTGCGCCCGTCGCTGGGCCGGCCCCCCCAGCCGCCCCGGCCATAGGTGCCGCCGATGCCGGGCAGCTTGCCGCCCCGCCGCGGGTCCCAGTCGTCGCCGAGGCGCAGGTAGTAGCGGAAATTGATCTCCTCGGGTTCGGCCTCGAGGTGCTTCGCGAACTCGTACTCCAGGCTGGCCCCATAGTGCTGGCCCTGGGGCACCTCGATCCGTAGTGCCTTGCCCTGCCAGGGCTCGAACTTCCGCGCGCCGTCCTCGGCCACAACGCTCACTGTCGGGCGCATGCCGCCGGACCAATCATCGCGCCAGTGGTCGGACTCGAAAGCCGTGGCGCAAATGACCTGCGGGTCCGCGCCGATTCCCGTATCGCCCGGATGGCGGGCCGCCAGACCTTGGCCCTCGGGCGCGCCACTGACGGTGATCGTGACGAATAGCGAGACAATGCAGACTCTCCAAGAGATGCCGTTCGACATGGTGTTCCTTTCCGCTCGGGGCAGCGAGCGCTTTCGGTGTCATACGAAGGTCGCGATCTCGTCGAGCTCCTTCTTCCTGATTTCCGGGACCATGGCGCCCGCGATCGGATGGCCCACGACCAGGACGATGAAGGGTCGCTCGTTCTCCAGCCGGCCCAGAATCTCGTTGAGAAACCCGGGCCGGCTCGGTGTATACGGCAGCAGCGCCAGCCCCGCATGGTGCAGCGCCGCGATCAGCAGCCCGGTCGCAATGCCCACCGACTCGCGCACATAGTAATGCCTGATCTTGCGTCCGTCGGGCGCCAGCCCATAGCTGCGGGCAAACACCACGATCAGATACGGGGCGGTTTCCAGGAAGGGTTTGCGATGATCGGTGCCAAGCGACGACAGGGCTTGGAGCCATTCGGCCCCGGCGCGCCGGCGATAGAACTCGCGCTCTTCGATCTCGGCGGCCTCACGGATGCGACGCTTGGTGGCCGCGTCACCGACGACCACGAAGTGCCACGGCTGCATGTTGGCGCCGCTCGGGGCCGAACCGGCCGTGCGCAGAGCCGCCTCGATGACCGCCCGCGACACCGGCTGATCCGAAAAGTCGCGCACGGTCCGCCGGGTCTGCATCGCCCGGCAAAACGTCGCCGCTCGCTGCCTCATCTCTTCCGGCCGATACTCGCACCAGGAATCCAACGGAACCCACTTCGCGGTCGTCATAGGCCCCTCCTTATCAGGCTCACACTCGGCTCAAGACCGGCCCCGCACCCGCGAGACCGACGCCTCCAGCGGGCCGGCCGATGACTCGACATATACGACTCCCGGTGACGAAAGACAAGCCAAAAGGTTAACCCGCCCCGGCCGTTGACCGATGAGAACAACGGCGGTCCGTCGCGCCCGGCACCTCGAGCGTCACGGCAACGCGCAAGAGAATCGCTCCGGCACGACCGGCCGTCTGGCGACCGGAGGCCGCCCCTGCTTCCGAGCCGGTGGAAATGGAACAGAGAGCCTTTACATCAGCCGAAAGATGTGTTAAAATAGGGTTTATGGGTGATACTGGAAACCCTCTCTCTTGGGGCTGTGGCAGTGCCATCTCCGAGCCGGAATCGCCGGTTGGATCGTTGCAGGGGAACCTCGACAGGAGCCACGGTGCGGTTCCAGGACGCACAACCGCAGTCCTATAACTATTGGAGGCCAGAGGAGACATGAAGAAGGCACAAATGGCGGGACTGATCGCGGGATTTCTTCTCTGCACTGGTCTGGCGCACGCCGGCATCGCCACGGTCCAAAACACATTCGATGACTCGACCGCCGTGGATTTTGACGGCACCTGGTTCATTCCCCCGGACGTGATCCTGGATCACTCGCCCTACTATCGCGGGATGTGGGAAGACTGGGGCTGGACCCACTCGCTGAAAGGCCAGGAACCCAACAACGCGCTGGGCATCGAATCGGCGACCCTGGAGATCTCCGCCTGGGACGTCGATGTGAACGACCCGGAAGGGGCGGAGATCGACATCATCTACGCCGACGACGTGGAGTTGGGTGCCCTCAATGACACCGACGGACGGAATTGGGGAACGACCACCTTCGAGCTGCCGCCGGCTGTGCTCCAGCGCCTCTGGGCCGACGGGGAACTTTATGTCTATATCGACATCGACACCATCCGGGACTTCACCGGCCAGCGCGTCACCCTCGGCTACGCCATACTCACCGTCAACTACCAGGTGCCCGGCCTGGGCGTCGCCCAGCACGTGCCGATCTATCGTTTCTGGTCGCCCGTGCTCCAGAGTCACTTCTACACGGCCCTGGAATGGGAGAAGGAAAAACTCCTCGTCGAGTACCCCGACGTCTGGACCTACGAGGGCGAAGTCTACCAGGCGCTGTCCGACGCCAATGAGCCGAACAGTGCGCCGGTCTATCGCTTCTGGTCCAACGTGCTGGGCAACCATTTCTACACGATGAACGAGAAGGAACGGGACCAGCTCATCGAGCAACATCCCGGCCTCTGGGACGATGAGGGGATTGCCTTCTACGCGTTCCCCGTCGATCAGCAGCCGGCCGAGACGATACCGATCTACCAGTTCTGGTCCGATGCTCTGGGCACTCACTTCTACACGGCCGAGGAGACCGAGCGCGACGAACTGGTGAAGAACCACCCGGACCTGTGGACCTACGAAGGCATTGCCTGGTACGCCTACAGCAAGGAGCAGGAGAAGGCCGAAGAAGAGAAGAAGGAAGAAGAAAAGGACGAGAAGGTCCCGGCCGGATAATCACCCAACAACGACATCACCGCGGGGCTTGTGCCGATCGGGTACCAGCCCCGTTTTCTTGCGCTCCGGTACCCATCGTCCGCCCTACCCTGCTCCCCGGAGTGTCTGTGAAAAATATCCTGGCGACCTTGAATGAAGCCCTAACAAGCTGACTCTGTCATCCCTGCGCAGGCAGAAATCCAGACTCTATCGAGGCAGTCTGGATTCCCGCCTGCGCGGGAATGACAACAGAGGCGGGCAAGCAAGGACGTTAGCGTGGCAGGCGTCCGCTGGCGCGAAAATCTGCACACACCCCCCCCCCGGACGTCTCCCACTTTGCCGTTTGACCCTGCCGGCCAGAACCTGCTATGATAGCCGGGCAATCGATAGCCCACTATCTCTATGCAGGGAAAGGCAGAACGATGACCATACACCGTTTGACTGGTATCCTCGCCCTCTGTTTGGTAACGCTCCCATCCACATCGGCGCTCGCTCAGGATTGGCCTCAGTTTCGCGGTCCGGGAGGGCTCGGCGTCTCAGACGCCGATGACCTGCCGCTGACCTGGAGCGAAACGCAGAACGTCGCCTGGAAGACGCCCCTGCCCGGCCACGGCTCCTCCAGCCCCATTGCGCTAACGGGCAAACTCTACCTCACCTGCTACAGCGGCTACGGGATCGAGCGCAATCAGGGCACGATAGAGGACCTGAAACTGCACGTGCTCAGTGTCGACGGCAAAACCGGGAAGATTCTCTGGGACCGCCAGCTCGCACCGACGCTGCCCGAGTCAGAGAGCGTGCGCGACCATGGCTACGCCGCGGCCACCCCGACCACGGACGGCACCCATCTCTATGTCTTCTTCGGCAAGAGCGGTGTCTTCAAGTTCGATCTGCAAGGTCAGCAGATCTGGCGCACCAGTGTCGGCACCGAAATCCATGGCTGGGGCTCGGGCACGTCGCCCGTACTGTACCAAGATCTCGTCATCGTCAACGCCAGTGTCGAAAGCGGATCGCTCGTGGCACTGGATAAGGAGACAGGCCGAGAGGTCTGGCGGACGGGGGGCATGCGTCAGTCATGGAATACGCCCCACCGGGTGACGACGGCCGACGGCCAGCAGGAACTGGCGGTGACGGTACGAGGGTGGATTCTGGGTTTCGACCCGCTGACCGGTAAGGAACTCTGGCGCTGCGAGGGTATCCCCGACTACATCTGCCCCAGCATCGTCTCTCACCAGGGCATTCTCTACGCCCTGGGCGGACGCGCGTCGAAGACAGTCGCCATTCGCAGCGGGGGTCGAGGCGATGTCACCGACACGCATAAGCTGTGGCAGGCAGACGTCGGCGCCAACGTCTGCTCCCCGGTCGTACACGACGGGTACCTGTACTGGGTCAGCGATCGTAACCAGGTGGCCTATTGCCTCAGTCTGACCGATGGCTCGGTCCAGTACGCCGAGCGGATACGCAAACAGCCGTATGCTTCGGCCCTGCTGGCCGACGGCCGGCTCTATGTCGTAACGCGCAACAAGGGCACGCTGGTCCTGGCCGCCCGGCCTCAGTTCACGCAACTGGCCCATAACGAACTGGCCGACAAGAGCACCTTCAATGCCAGCCCCATCGTCTGCGAGGGCGCCCTGATCCTGCGCAGCGACGAGAACCTCTATGCAATCAAGAAGATCAACTAGCGTCCTGTTGCCCGTGGTTTGACAGCGACTCTGAGATGGGTGACAGCGTCAAGCGCCGCTTGGCGATGGCTCCCCGTGAGTTGCCAGGAACCATCGCCAAGGCCTGCGGCCTTGACGCCACCCAGACTCGAAGGAGGTATGTCATGCGTGCACGCATCTCAGACAGGCGAACCGTCCTCGCAGCGTGGTGCGTCCTCGCTGCCCTGTTTCTTTCGGCCGGCACCTGGGCGGAGGAGCGGCCGGAGCCCAAGCCGCTACGCTTCGGGATCTGCGCCGACGCCCACAAGGACATCATGCACGACGCCGATGAGCGACTTCGCGTCTTCATCGAGCGCATGAACCGGCAGAAGGTGGACTTCATCATCCAGTTGGGCGATTTTTGCCGGCCTTATACCCGCAACGACGGATTCATGTCGATCTGGCGTTCTTTCGATGGCCCAGGCTATCACGTCCTGGGCAACCACGATATGGACGGCGGTTTTGCCCGGGAACAAACCGTCGCCTACTACCGCATGCCGGCCCGCTACTACACGTTCGATCGGGGCAGTTTTCGCTTCATCGTCCTCGATGGCAACGACAAGACCGACCCGCCGCAGGCGGGGTATGCCCGCTATGTCGACGCCGAGCAACAGCAGTGGCTGCGCCGGCAACTGGCAGCGACGGACCGACCCGTCATCATCTTCTCGCATCAGAGTCTGGAGGCGCCCGGCGGCGTGGAAAACAACGCGGCCATTCGCGCCATCCTGGAGAACGCCAATCGCACCGCCGGCCAGGCCAAAGTCATCGCGTGCTTCAGTGGCCACCATCACATCGACGACTGCCGCCGCATCAATGGCATCGACTACATCCAGATCAACAGCATGTCCTACTTCTGGATGGGTGGCGACTATCAGCACATCAGGTACAGCGCCGAGATCGACAAGGACTATCCCTGGATCAAATACACCGCCCCCTATCGCGCACCCCTCTTCGCGTTGGTGACCCTGGAAACCGATGGCACCATTCGCATCGAAGGCACGCGCAGCGAATGGGTCGGGCCCGCCCCCTGGGATCTGGGCTACGCGAAGGACCAGGCCAACCGCATCGCCCCGGCCATCTCCGATCGCCAGTTGAAACGCACCGCCCCGTAACCCCATTCGAAACCCTGTAGGGGCAGACCACCGTGCCTGCCCGGATCATGCGTCGCGGTCAGACGATTCGGAATCGCATCGGAAGCAATGAACTGATCCAGACCCGGGCGATCACGGTGGATCGCCCCTACGGACACGGGCATTGATTCGGCGTACAGCATCCGGTACAATCATGTCGGCGTTTCCGACACACGATTGAGGTTGCTACGATGACGAAGAAGCGCGGCTTCACACTGATCGAGTTGCTGGTGGTGATCGCCATCATCGCCGTGCTCATGGCGATTCTTATGCCTTCGCTGCGCCGGGCGAAAGAACAAGCCCTTGCGGTCGTCTGCCAGAACCATCTGAAGCAATGGTCGCTCTGCCTGGCCATGTACACCTCCGATCACGACGGGCACTTCATGCCGGGGATCGACGAGGACTGGGACACGGGCCGCTACTCGTGGATCTATACGCTGATCCCCTACTATGAAGAACCCGAAATTCGTCTGTGTCCCAAAGCCCCCCGCACACTCGAGGAAGGCGCCACGCTCCCCTGGACCGCGTGGGACGTCAGCATCACCAATCCCGCCGAGTTCACCTACCTCAAGGACCGCAAGACCAAGATCGGCAGCTACGGGATCAACTGGTGGATCAACGACAGCGACCTGGTGATTGGCTCGCATGAAGCCAGCGGCAAGTGGCGCCGGACGGGCCAGAAAAACGCCGGGAATATTCCCGTGCTCATGGACTGCGGGTTCATGCTGGTCCGCGGCGAGTCGTACGACCCGCCCCCGGAGCAGGATGGCGAATTCGAGTGGGCCTTTGGCGGCGGCCTGCGCCGCGTGTGCACGAATCGTCACCACGGCAACGTCAACATGCTGTTCATGGACTGGTCCACCCGCAAGGTGGGCCTGAAAGCACTCTGGAGTTTGAAGTGGCACCGCGCGTTTGAGCTGAACAACGCCTGGACGCCCGCCGGCGGGGTCATCGGCAGCGACTGGCCCGATTGGATGCGCCGCTTCGAGTAGCGACGAGCGCTAGGAGCGCTTCCAGCCAGGGTTCAGTCGGTCCTGGACTTCCCACGCATCGAGCAAAGCCAGCGCGGCCATGCTCTCAATCACGGGGATCACGCGGGGCACGATGCACGGATCGTGCCGGCCGTGGGTCTCGATGGGCCGATTCTCCATGTCCACGCTGAGCGTCCGTTGCGGCTTGGCGATCGACGAGGTCGGCTTGACCGCGATCCGCAGCGCGATGGGCTGGCCGGTCGAGATGCCCCCCGTGATGCCGCCGGCATTGTTGGTCGCAAACCCGCCGTCGGCCATGTTATCGTTGGACTGACTGCCCCGCATGCGCGTCAGCGCGAAGCCTTTGCCCACCTCGATGCCCTTGATCGCACCGACCGTCATGATTGCGGCCGTGAGTTTGGCGTCGAGTTTCTGGAACACCGGATCGCCCAGGCCGACGGGCAGCCCGTAAATCTCGAGCTGGATCACACCGCCCACGGAATCGTCGTCGTCCTTGGCCGCGAGGATCGCCTGGACCATGCGCTCGGCGGCCACCGGATCGGCGCAGCGCACCGGATTGGATTCGATCGCGTCGTGATCGCACGTCTCGGCGGCAATACCCGCGATCTCCACCGCATGTGCGATGATCTTGACGCCGCGGTTGGCCAGTTCCTGACGTGCGAAGGCACCGCCCATGACGCGACCGGCGGTTTCGCGGCCCGACGAGCGGCCCCCGCCGCGATGGTCGCGGATGCCGTACTTGCGGTAGTAAGTGAAATCGGCGTGTCCGGGCCGGAACAGATCCTTGATGCCTTCGTACTTCGACGAATCATGGTCGCGGTTGATGATCGCCATGGCGATCGGCGCGCCGGTGGTCTTGCCGTTGAACACGCCGGAAAGGACCTCCACGCGATCCTTCTCGTCACGGGGTGTCGTGACATCGCTCTGCCCCGGGCGCCGGCGGTTGAGCTGCCTCTGGATTTCCTCTTCGGAGAACGCGACTCCGGGTTGCACGCCGTCCAGCACGGCGCCGATGGCCGGGCCATGGCTTTCGCCAAAGGTGGTGACGCGAATGATGTCGCCGTAGGTATTGGCGGCCCGGCAGCGCACGGCCAACTCCTCCAGCACGTGCTGCATGGCGACTTCGGCAATCTCCTCGGGACTGCGACCGGTCGTATCGATCACGGCATCGGCAAAAGGACTGAGCAATTCCTCGCGGTAGGCGACGTTCTTATCGAGTTGGGCCCGGGCGTCGGGGCCGCGCAACCACGGGGGCAACCCCTTCTCGGCAATGCGCGTCCAGAGCGTCGCGGGGTCAGCGGACAGGTAGATCAGGATGGCGTTCTTGCGCAGCGCCCGGCGGCTGACCGGATCCAGCAAGCTCGACCCGCCGCAGACGATCAGCTTCCACTCCGCTTCGCCCAACTGCACCGCCACCTTCTGTTCGACGGCGCGAAACTGCTGCTCGCCGTGCTCGATGAAGATCTCGCGACACGTGTGCTGCTCGCCCGTATCCCGTTCGAAGCATTCCTCGATCAGCCGATCCGTCTCGACCGCTTCGAGGCCCGTCAACTTCGCCAATTCGGCCGCGACGGAACTCTTTCCCGCCCCTTTCGGTCCTGCCAATACGATTTTCATGATGCTGCCTCACCTTCACTTGGCATGCCAGTGTTTGGCTTCGTCTTCGTCAATCCAGGGAAACAAAGGCGAAATGATAGCATACCCGGCGCGAGTTCGCAATCGGCCGTCGCACGGTGCCGGGCCGGGCCATTCCGTCGCCAATCCGGGTTAATCCCCCTTCGCCAAGACGGAGATTCTCAGGTCCCGTACCTGCATGGCCGCATCGAACGTACCCGGGATTTCCCAACCCAGGTTCATATTGACGACGGCGTAGTCTTGTTCGTTGCCTGCTTCGAGATATCCACGGGCCACTGCCTCGGCCAGGCCGCGTTTGATATGTGGCAACAGATTGGCCTCGACGTCGACCCACTGACCACTCTTGAGTGGTCGGATACCAACGGCCTGAGCCGCGACGGTATAGATGAACTTTCCGGTCGCGTCGGACTTGCCCGCGTCTTTGGCCATGTAAGCCCGTGGGCTGTCGTGGCGGTTGTCGAAGAACGGCACGCCAAACCAGAAGTAGTCGCCGTGGTCCTTCGCCTGCGGATTAACGTTCTTGACGATGAGGAACATCTGGAACTGGGCCGCGTGCAATCCGGGATCGTAGTCCGTTGCCGCCATGTGGTCCGTGCAGTGCAAAAGCCTCAGACGAACCGAAAGCGTCAGATGCTCCAGCGCATCGATCCGAAACGGCCGCGGGGTGTCCTGCTCGATCAGCAGATGCGGCCAGCTCTCACCGGCCCGCCGGGGTCGCGTGCCGTACTCGGCCTGTCCTCGAATTTCCAGGATCAGATCGCGACGCGGCGAATCCGGCCCGCCGACCACGACACGTTTGCCCTGGTTTTCATAACACACGTCCCCCTGCGGCCCCGGCACACAAGACGCGTCGGCCAGGTTGTACTTCGTTCCCCACTGGCACAGCCGCCAGAGCGGCCGGGCGTCGGCTCGGCCCAGAGCCAGGGTCGCGGCCACCGCCCGCCCTCTCGCGGCGTGCGGATAGCTCAACAGAAATCCTTGTCGAAACGACAGGTCGCTGAATACCAACTCGGCCCGGGCCGCGGCCGCATGAGAGCCCGCCAGGAGCGTCAGAAACAGGTAGCTTCCGCAAAACAATCGTGTCACCATCACATCTCCGTTATCCAAGAAAGCCGCGTACCACCGAACAAAGCCTTAACTTAACACGCACGACAGTTGCGCACAATGCCGGATGTCGGATGGCCGTCTCCGGCGGTGCGAATCTCCCTTGCACAAGACGAACCTCCCCTGCTACAATCTGCGGGAGTCCGAGGTGAACGGGAAACACGGATCGGTCTGGTTGGCCGGGCTCGGACGGCGCGGCATCCAGAAGACGCGCCCATGCGGCCATCACATAGACCCCGCCTGCGAAATTGAGGAGTGCTATTATGAACGACAACACAATGATTCACCACCAATCCACGCTGTCCCGCCGCCGGCTGCTGGGCGGTGCCGCCGCCGCGGCCGCCTTGACGATGATGCCCCGCGGCATCCTCGGGACCGCCCGGGCCCAGGGCATGGGTAAACCCAACTCGAATTTCGGTGGCGTTCAGATCGGCGCGATCACCTACAGCTTCCGCAGCCTGCCCGGCTCGGCCCACGACGTGCTCAAGCACGTGACCCAGTGCGGCATCAACTCCATCGAACTGATGGGCGGACCGGTTGAGCAATTTGCGGGCGCCCCGTCCGGAGGAGGCCGTCCGCGCCGCCAGATGACGGCTGAACAGCGGCAGGACCTTCAGAAGCAACAGGACGCCTTGCTCGACTGGCGTCTGTCGGCTCCCATGGACAAATTTCGTGAGCTGCGCAAGCTGTACAACGATGCGGGCGTCGACATTCACATCGTCAAGTTTGGCAGTATCGGTAACGGCGGCATGCCTGATGGCGAAATCGACTACTACTTCAAGGTGGCCCGTGCCCTCGGGGCCCGCGGCATCACGCGCGAGTTGTCCGAAGAGGCAGCGAAGCGTCTGGGGCCCTTTGCCGACAAGCACGAGATCATGATCGGCTTCCACAACCACACGCAGCTCAAGCCGACGACCTACGATGGCCCGATCCTCTCGCATGGAAAGTACCTGGGAATCAACCTCGATATCGGGCACTATGTCGCCGGGACGAACGAATCGCCGATTCCGCTGATCGAGAAATTCCACGATCGGATTCTGAGCCTGCACATCAAGGACCGTAAGGTCAACAATGGCCCGAACATGCCGTTCGGCCAGGGTGATACCCCCGTGGCCCTGGTGCTCCAGTTGATGAAGCGTCGCCAATGGACCTTCCCGGCGGATATCGAATTGGAGTATCGCATCCCGGACGGATCCGACGCCGTGGCCGAGACGACGAAGTGTGTCCAGTTCTGCCGCGACGCACTGGCCTGACGGTTTGACCGATTCTCGAGCCGAACCGACAAGCGATGATAGAAAACAAGCGGTGTGCTGGGCACACCGCTTGTGCTATTTACGTACGGAAACCACTCGGCGCCGAGCGCCGGTTATGCATAGGTCACCCGCGCAACCCGCTAGGCGCCGCGACGGCGGCGGAGCGGCCAGCGGACCATGCCCAAGCCAACCATCGCCAGCAACGCCGCACTGGGCACCGGAACCACCGTGCCGTACTGCACGTTGTCGATACCCGTATTGATGGCGCGCCCGTTGACGGTGGTCCAGCGAATGGCCGCGATCGGCGAATCGGACGTCACACCGAAGAAGCCCACCATCGTGGGGTCGTGAGCCAGCGCGGTCGCGGTCCAACCGTCGTCGTTCAGGATCTGGATCGTGGCCGGGCCATAGGCATTGAGATACGTGTCGAACCCGACGGCCGTAATGGGCCCCATGGCGCTCACGTCCATCATGAAGTCTTCGTCACCGTTGGCGGTCAACACGGTTGCATCCGGAACGGGCACTCCGAAATTGCCATAGGAATAGGACGTGACCCAGACGTTGGGCGTGGGAGAGCCGCCGATGCCGGTGTAGGTCACCCCCTGGCTGACGAACGAACTTAGCCGGGTGTCTTTGGGCGTCACTGCATCGAAAGTCTCGACCATCGAGATCAAGCTGTCCGCGGCGAAATCCGCTTGATCGGCGGGTCCGTAAAACGTCAGGTCGGCCGAGGCCATACCGGCCAGACCCAGCACCAGAGCGATAACCAGACTGTGTTTCATCATGCCACTCCTCCTCGCGCGAACGCGCAAATGGCATTCAGGTCCGATAGTTCATGCACCAAAACAAAGTGGGAGGCGAATCGAGAGGGAACCTTTTCTCCACACCCCCAACCTGCCACTATTAGACCATATTTCTAGATCCACTTCAATTAGAAAATGGCCTGCGCGTGCAAACGCGTGAGGGGGGGGGATTGCCCGGGAACTTGCAATGCTGGAGACCCGCCCGAGAGGAGCGAGCCGGTTCGATGCGCTACGGTCTACGCGCTTGGACAGACCTCTGGGGACGCCGCCAACGGCAAGGTGAACCAAAAGGTCGAACCTTCATCCAGTTGCGATTCGACGCCGATCTGGCCTCCGTGCCGCGCGATGATCTTCTTGCAAACAGCCAGACCGACCCCGGTGCCTTCGTACATCGTGCCGTTGTGCACCCGTTTGAACATGGCGAAGACATTCTCCTGGCATTCCGGCTCGATGCCGATACCGTTGTCGGTCACCGCGATCCGTGCCATGCCGTCCTCGACGGCAGAGGCCGTGATGCGAAGGCGAGGCACCGCGTTCTCAGGCTGATACTTGATGCCGTTGGCCATCAGGTTCTGGAGCAATTCGCGAATCTGCACGCCGTCGCCGGTGACGGTGGGAAGCGTCTCGGGAACCTCTACCACGACCTTCTTTTCCTCCAGCAACACGGACAGCTCGAAATCCTGCAATTCCGCGACGATTTCGTTCAGATCGACCGCCTGCGCTTCCACCGGCCGGTGCGTTATGCGGCAATACGACAGCAACGCGTCGATCATCTTCTGCATGCGAGCGGCGCCGTCGATCATGATCGCCAAACTGTCGGCATCTTCGTCGGAGAGCGTGGCCCCGAGCGATTCGTGGAGAATGGAACCGAAACAGGTGATCTTGCGCAGCGGTTCACGCAGATCGTGCGAGACGACGTGAGCGAACTCACTCAACTCCTCATTGCTCTGCTGAACCCGCTCCAGGAGGTCCGCCAGGTCTTTCTCCGCCTGTTGTTTCTGGGCGATGAGTTCTTCCAGTTGCTCGACCCGGCGCAAGGCTTTGCGGCCCGTCTCTTCGGCCACGGTGCGATAGTATAAGGCTTCTTTCTCAGCCTGTCCCAAGCGCTCTTGCAGTTGCGATGCGGCGTCCTTCTGCGTCATCTCTCATCCTCGGCAATAATGATCAGCACGCCCGTCCAATCCAGCCCCCTGCTCTTACCCATCAACGGCGCAATCTCCACACCGGAGTAGAATCCCAGCAAGGGAATCTCGTGCTGATTGAAAGCTTCCTGGACTAGGGCCGCCTCCTCGACAGCCGTGTTCGACAGCGCTGCGCTGCGGCCGGCACAGTCGATGTAAATCCCGCAGACGGGCGTACGTCGATCGGCGAGAACCTGTTCGATCAGGGCCACGGAATTGCGTTGGGCCGACTCGATCATCTTCTCCGGATCCCGAAGCATGAACTGCACCTCGGCGCCTTCATGAAGGTCCGGCTCGAAGATGCCGATGCCCCGACCGTCGGGCAAGACACCGGTGATTAGGCGGTTGACGTAGTTGGCCTCCCGCGGCGGCTCGAATTGCCCACCACAGTTGATACCCAGGGTAATCGCATCCACCGGACGCCGCTGTCGCCAGGCCTGGCTCCCACAGGCCTCGTCGATGACGTCCAACACCGGCTCATGGTCAATCTCGTAGATCTGATCACCCTGCATGCGGGTGATTCTGTGGTAGATACCATCCAAGGGCGTGCAGCCGTGACAGATGCGAAAGTACGGATGGACCGGTCCGCCCAGCAACAGCCCCACCGCTGCTTGAGAGCGAACCTGATCCAAACAGAATTGCCGTGTCGCTCCGAGCCGACAACTGCCCACCAGTCCGGCCCCGAGCGTGATGCAGTCGCCCTGCGGATTCTCGGACAACCCATCGATCAAAGGCCCGGACGGATTCAGAACCGGAGGGGTGGTCGATGTTGCGGCGCTGCGAATCGAATCGTAAAAGGTCAAGAGCAGCTTGGCGTCTTCGTACGGTGACAATCGATTCGACAGGACCGCACCGGCCGCTCGCGGGTCTTCATCGAGGCCGTCGGCGTAGGCCACCTTGAAATCGACTGGCTCCGATTGCACCACCGCGGCACAAGCCGGATGTCCTTCGCAGCAAATCATATCATTGGTGATGACCCCAAGCGCCGAGCCGCCGACGACGGGAACACCCGGCCCAACGACAGCGGTTAGACCTGCCAGGAAACGATCGGCGTCGACAGCCTCGTTGCAGAAGGCAAGGACATAGTCCGGAGCGGTAATGTTCCCGTTGCTGGTCGCCTCCCAAGCCATGCGCTGCGCCGCCGTGAACGCGTCTGATGCTTTCCCACACCCAACACCAACCTTCATCGCCACCTTGCCTCTGTCGTTCCGCCAGCCGGCACAACCCTCCGAAGATCGTGCTCAGCGCAGCCGCACACATAATGTCGTTGCTATGATGTCGGACCACGCCGTGCAGGAATTCACACTTTTCTCAGCAATTGGCCAGAGATTCAAGCCATCGGCTAGTTTTCCCAAACCGCCCCTGAGGCAGACGTGATTATCGGGCTTACTTCCGTCCGCCCGTCGATCTCGTGTTCGTGTCCATCGAGATCAGCGAGTCAAACGGTGCGGTGCGGCCAGCCGACCGGTGGACAGATCGGTAAAGGGACAACGGTCGATCAAAACGCGAACCTCGCGCGGCCCCAAGCCCTCACCTGGGGATCCAATTATCCTTGCATCAGAGGAATCTCGGCCGCTACAATCCACGTCAGTTCGAGACCACAGGTAGCAGCAGTGACGCCGCCAGGCACAAGAAGGTAGCGCGGCCAGTGACTGTAACCTGACCCGCATGAGCTGGCCTTCAGGAAAGGGCTTCATCGCATGGACAAGGTACTGATCGTGGTGGGCGAAGCGACCGAGACCGTCGATACGCTGTACCCTTACTTCCGTCTACAGGAGGCCGGTTTCACACCGGTCGTGGCGGGCCTGGAGAAGCGGCGTTACCACATGGTGATGCACGAGATCCCGCCGGACTGGGACGGACAGGTCACGCGGGAATGGGAAGGCTACACCATCGCCGCCGATATTGCGTTCAAGGATGTGAAGCCCGAGGAGTATCTGGGCATCTTTTTCTCGGGCGGTCGGGCCCCCGAATACATTCGCTACGACGAGGATCTCGTGCGGATCACTCAACATTTCTTCGCAGCCGATAAGCCCGTCGCCAGCGTCTGTCACGGCGTGGAAATCCCGGCCTATGCCGGCTGCGTCAAGGGACGTCGGATGGCAACCGTGCCCAAATGCAAATTCGACCTCGAAGTGTGCGGCGGGATCTTCGTCAACGAACCCTGCGTCGTCGACGGCAATCTCGTCAGCGGCCGGACCTTTCACGACCACGGCCACTACATCGGCACCTGGATCAAGATGCTAAGCGACCGGCGCGACACCTGCGACTGAAACAGACATATCACTGGTTCGAGGGGCGAAAGTGAGCGCAGACGCAAGTAGAAACGCTGTCTCAAGACGCCGATTCCTCCGGTACGCAACAGGCTGCGTGACCGTGCCGTATTTCGTGCCGGCCGCGGCGCTGGGTCGGGAAGGCGTGCCGGCCGCCAGCGAACGTATCACCATGGGCATCGTCGGACTCGGCAGTATGGGCATGCGCCACGTCAGAGGCTTTCTCCAGGAGACCGACTGCCGGATCGTGGCCGTGTGCGACGTGGATGCGCAACGCCGAGCGTCCGCCGTCCAAGAGATCAATCAACACTATGGCAGCAGCGACTGCACTACCTGTAACGACTTTCGCGATCTCCTCCAGCATGCGGACATCGGCACGCTCTGTATCGCGGTTCCCGACCACTGGCATGCGCTGGCGGCCCTGGCCGGCATTCGGGCCGGCAAGGACATCTACGGCGAGAAACCGCTGGCCCTGACGATTGCGCAAGGTCGAGCCATTGTCGACGCCGTGAACCGCTACCGATGCGTCTGGCAAACCGGAAGCTGGCAGCGCTCGACGGAGCACTTCCGCTTCGGCTGCGAACTCGTGCGCAACGGACGCATCGGCAAGCTGATCCGCGTTGACGTCGGTATCGGCCCGGGCTTTACCCCGTTGGGCCAGGGTACCGTCGATCACATCGCCCCACAACCGACCGAGCCCGTGCCGCCAGACTTCGACTATGACCTGTGGCTGGGTCCGGCCCCGTGGGCTCCCTATACGACGATGCGCTGTCACTGGAACTTCCGCTGGATTCTGGACTACTCGGGCGGACAGGTCACCGACTGGGGCGCCCACCACATCGACATCGCCCACTGGGGCATGGGCTGTGACGACACGGGTCCGGTCGAGGTGGCCGGCCAGGGCACGTTCCCGCGCGACGGGCTCTGGAACGCGGCAGTGGACTACGACTTCGCATGTCGCTACGCCAACGGGCTCACGATGCGTGTTGCCAGCAACAACCACTGCCCGCAAGGCGTGCGCTTCACGGGCGAGCAAGGCTGGGTCCATATCACCCGCGGCGGACTCAAGACTGACCCGGATAACCTGCGTACGACCGTCATCGGTCCCAACGAGATTCACCTGGCCAGGCCCCGAGGCGATCATCGCCAGGGGCACCGCCGTGACTTCCTCGACTGCGTCAGGTCACGAGCCCAGACCGTCACGCCGGCCGCCATCGGCCATCACTCCGCCATCCCGGCCCATCTGGGCAACATCGCCATGATCCTCGGGCGGAAAGTCAAATGGGACCCGGAAACTGAGCGCATCCTCGGTGACGAACCAGCCACCCACCTGCTCGCCCCCCCTTTGCGCAGTCCCTGGCATCTTTAGCCAATGCGATCCAAGAGAAATGTCGTCAATCCGATAGAGAGTCCCCCGGCAGACTCAACCGGATGCCGTCATGCAATAGAGAGAGTCGCGATCTCTTACTTGCGGATGATGTCGGTGATCTTCATCAGGCGGGTGGTGTTGTCGCGTTCGGCCTCGGAGAGCTTGTCGTTGATGTAGCGGATCGTCTGCTGTGTTTCCGGGATGACCACGTGCTCAAGCACGTTCACGCGGCGCCGGGTCATCTGCAACTCAATGGCCAGCAAACGAGCCTGCTTCTCCTTCTCCGCCAGTTCGATCAGCGTGTCAAACGCGCGCTCGAGCGACAGCAGTGCCACGTCCATTTCGCCCGAGGTGGTGCCGTAACCGTAACAGAGAATCTCCCCGGCAATCTCCTTGTCGAGTTGGGGCACCTTGACGTTCATGACCGAGGCGAACTTCATGACCATGCTGAACTTCTTGGTCGGCACGGCCAGGGCCGCCTTGACGTATTCGGGCTCCATCGACGCCCGCGCCAACATGAACCGGCGGAACGTCTGGGAAAGCTCTTTCTCCACCTTCTGCCGCAACGGCTGGATATCGCGGGCGATCTGGATCAACTGCCGCGAGATCTCGTCGCGTTTTTCGCTGAGCAGGCGGTGCCCGCGGCTCGCCAGCACTACGCGCTTGCGCAGCCGCAGCAATTCCATCCGAGTTGCGCTAACGTTTGCCTGCATTATTCAGCGCCTTCTTTCTTCTCGTCGTTGCCGCCTTGCGCGGGCACATCTTCGGCCGCCTCGTTGTTGGCTGCGGTCCCGGATGTCGCCTCGGTTTGCTCGGCGTTCGCAGGTTTCTGATCTTTGCGGAATTGCGGCATGTACTTTTCGATAAGCTTGACGTCGATACGCTTGAGGTCGACGTTGTCGAACATGCTCAGCAGTTCCCAGCCCAAATCCAGCGTCTGGAACACCGAGCGGTTCTCATAGTAGTCCTGGGAAATGTAGCGGGCCTCGAACTTGTTGGCGAACTCCATGTACTTGCGGTCTTCGTCGGACAGCGCCGCTTCGCCCATGATGGTCGCCAGTTCCTGCATTTCCTTGCCACGGGCGTAAGCCGCGTAGAGCTGGTTATACAGGCTGGCGTGGTCCTCACGGGTCTTGCCTTCGCCAATACCCTTGTCCTTCAGACGCGACAGACTGGGCATCACGTCCACGGGGGGTGAGACGCCCTGCCGGCCCAGCGACCGGGACAGAATGATCTGGCCCTCGGTGATGTAACCGGTCAGGTCGGGCACCGGGTGCGTCTTGTCGTCTTCGGGCATCGTCAACACCGGCACCATCGTGATCGAGCCCTTATTGTTTTTGATCCGGCCTGCACGCTCGTAGATTGTCGCCAGGTCGGTGTAGAGATAACCGGGGTAGCCACGGCGACCGGGCACTTCCTTTCGCGCGGCACTGATTTCACGCAGCGCCTCGCAGTAGTTCGTCATATCGTTGAGAATCACCAACACGTGCATGCCCTGATCGAACGCCAGGTACTCAGCCGCGGCCAGTGCGAAGCGAGGCGTCGCGATCCGCTCGATGGCCGGGTCGTTGGCCAGGTTCACAAACATCACCGCCCGCTCGATGGCGCCCGTGTTGTGCAGGTCGTCGATGAAGAACTGGGCGGCCTCGAACGTGATGCCCATCGCGGCGAACACCACAGCGAACGCCTCGCCCTTGCCCAGGACGCTGGCCTGGCGGGCGAGCTGCGCGGTCAAATCGTCGTGGGGCAGACCGGAAGCCGAGAAGATCGGCAGCTTCTGACCACGCACCAGCGGGTTCAGACCATCAATGGTCGAGATCCCCGTCTGGATGAACTCGTTCGGATAGTCGCGGGCGAAGGGGTTGATCGCCTGGCCGTTGATATCGAGGCGCTTCTCCGGGATGATCTCAGGCCCATCGTCTTTCGGCACGCCGAGTCCGCTGAAAACACGTCCGAGGATGTCCGGCGAGACGCCCAGTTCCAGCGGCCGTGCCAGGAAGCGCACCTTGCTGTTCTTGACGTCGATCCCGCTGGTCCCTTCGAACACCTGGACGAGCACTTTGTCGTTCTCGACCTGCAGGATCTGCCCGTGCCGGATCGACCCGTCGCCCAGCTCGATGTCGACGATGTGGCCGTACTTGGCCTCGTCGACCATCTCGACCATCATCAACGGGCCCTGAATATTCGATACCGTCTGATACTCTTTCACCGATAACATGTCACACCCCTACGTGAGTAGCGAAGCGTCTGATTCCTGTCGTTATTTCGAGGCAGCCGTGCTGTGGAGCTGCTTCATCTGCTGTTCGATGGTGTCCCGAATCCCACAGATCTTATCCATCTCCTCTTGCGGCACGTACTTGGCTCGTGCGATGTCTTCCCGCACGGCCAGTTTGAACAGATCGGCCGTCTCCGCTCCGGCTGCAATTGCCTCCAAGCCCTGATGGTGGAAGTGCAGCACGGTCTTAAGCATTTCGAACTGCTTTTCCATCGACGTATACGTGTCGACTTCGTGGAACGCGTTCTGATGCAGGTAGTCCTCGCGGATGGAGCGGGCCGTCTCCAGCGCCAACTGATCGCGGGGTGAAAGGGCATCGGAGCCGACGAGTCGGACGATTTCGATCAACTCCGACTCCTGTTCGAGCAAGGCCATCGCCTCGGCCGTCATCTTCTCCATCGCCAGGCCCTGGTCCTTGTCTTCGAAACAGCCCTTGAGGTATTGCTTGTAGAAGGAGTAGCTGGTCAGCCAGTCGATAGCCGGGAAGTGCCGCTGGTAGGCCAGTTCGCCTTTGAGCGACCAGAAGACCTTGACCACGCTCAACGTCGCCTGGACCACCGAGTCGGACAAGTCGCCACCAGGCGGGCTCACCGCCCCGATCACCGACAAGCCTCCTTCGCGCTGCGGACTGCCGAGGCACTCCACGCGTCCAGCCCGCTCGTAGAACGCCGCGATGCGGGCGCTCAGATACGCCGGGTACCCTTCTTCGGCCGGCATTTCTTCCAGACGCGTCGAAATCTCACGCATCGCCTCCGCCCAGCGGCTGGTGCTGTCGGCCATCACCGCCACGGTATAGCCCATGTCGCGGAAATACTCGGCCAGCGTCATCCCTGTATACACCGACGCCTCACGGGCCGCCACCGGCATGTTCGACGTATTGGCGATCAGCACGGAACGTCGCATCAGGGGCTCGCCGCTGCGCGGGTCTTTCAGTTCGGGGAACTCGGCCAGCACGTCGGTCATCTCGTTGCCGCGCTCGCCGCAACCGACGTAGACCACCACATCGGCGTCGACCCATTTGGCCAACTGGTGCTGGACCACGGTCTTGCCGGTGCCGAACGGGCCCGGCACGCACGCCGTTCCACCCTTGGTAATCGGGAAAAAGGTATCGACGACGCGCTGTCCGCTGACCAGCAACTTCTCAGGCGCCAAGCGCCGATTGATCGGCCTGGGCACACGAACGGGCCAGCGCTGCATCATCATCAACTCATGTTCGGTGCCGTCCTCAGCCACACAGACCGCCACGGTATCGACCACGGTGAACTCGCCCTCCGAGATACTCTTAATCGTCCCGCTAATGCCGGGCGGCACCATGATCTTGTGGACCAGCAGCGTCGTCTCGTCGACCTCGCCAATGACATCACCGGGATTGACGTTCGCCCCTTCGGAGACGGTCGGCTTGAACTGCCACTTCTTCTCGCGGTTCAGGCCGGGCACGTCACTACCCCGACTCATGAACTCCCCTTCCACTTCGACCAAGGCATCGAGCGGTCGCTGAATGCCGTCATAGATACTCTCGATCAGGCCCGGGCCCAACTCCACGCTCAAGGAGGCCTCGGTATCCAGCACCGGTTCGCCCGGGCCGATACCGGTGGTCTCTTCGTAGACCTGGATTGAGGCCGTATCGCCGCGAAGTTCCACGATTTCGCCGATCAGATTCAACTGCCCCACACGCACCACGTCGTACATGCGTGCGCCGGCCATCCCCTCGGCCACCACCACAGGACCTGCCACTTTGACAACGCGACCTACTCTTTTCTCAGTCATCATCCAGTACCTTTATTGTCTAGCTTCTTGCGTACTGCGTATTGCGTCGTGCGTGCTCTGAGCCTAACGCACGCCGCGCTACGTGTTCTGCAGAATATCAATCCCGGTCGCCAGTTTCAGCACCTGGCCCAGGGCTTCGGTGGCAAAGCCTTCCGATTCGGTCGTGAACGGCACCACCACGATGCAGGGCGTCGGCGCCGTCTCCGTGGCCGCAAAGACCTCATTGGCCGCGCGGGCGACGTCTTCGGCAACCACAACGAGCGCGTACTTCGCCTCGACGATCTGCTGCGCCGCCGCGACGATCTGCTCGCGCTGCTGCTCGACCGCGAACGTCTCGAGGCCGAGTGCCGAAAACGGCATCACGAAGTCAGCGTCCCCTAGTACAGCTACTTTGCCTTCCATCTATTCGTTCCTCATGAAGCGTGAGATGTGAAACATGCCAGTCCACCTCGACGCGTTCAGTCGAATCTCTCTTATGCTCCGATGCGATCCAAGATCAACTTGGTATCCAGCAGGTTCCTCTTGGCCGTGAGGATCAGCCGCACCGTTCGAATCTCGCTTTCCTTGAGCAGCAGGTACGCAATGATCGGCTGCGGTCCGGCCGTGATCTGCGACGTCGATTTCAAATAGCCCATCAGGTATTCGTCGCATTGCTGCTCAATCTTCAGGAATGAGTCGTCCGAAGCGAGGTATCCCGCTCCGATATCGACCACGCGATGGTACGGCGTGGCAAAGAACAACTGGCCCAACGCCTCGTAGCCCTGCTCCAACGCCTGACGCAATCGATCCGTCTCAAGAAAACCGCCCGGCAGCAGAACGTTGCGCTGCTCGGCATCGATATGCTTGAGACGCAGGACCGTGCGAATGTTGCACAGATCGATCTGTAACCGGAACAGATTCAGCAGGAAGGGCTCGCCAATCTGCTGGGCCTGAGCAATCTTGTATTCGGCTTCATACCGGTCGATCACATAGTCGATCGGCGGGATTTTCTTGTCCTGGTAATAGGCCAGGATCGCCTCTTCGGTGACCGCCGCCAGATAGTCGGGAAACAGCGCGTAGTTTTCCTCGTCGAAGACCTGCTCGATCACCTCCGGCGCGACGTTGCCATCAGCGCTGTAGTCGGAGCCGACCGGTCGGTCGGTCAGCACGCGACGCAGCGCCAGACGCAGATTCGCGAAATCATCGCGACTCTTGAACAACGTCACCACCACTTCGTCGAGCATCCACTCCGCAAACATCTCGCGCACGGCCGTTCGCTTCTCGAGCAGCAGCGTCTGGACGTCGTCCATCCGCGGCGTGCCCTGGGGCAGCGCGTAATCACCCGCACCCAACGAACTGACCGCCGCAGCGAAATCCGGCGCGTTGGCCATGTCCAGGAGTGTCGCCCGGGTCAGCAACTGCATTTCCATGACCCGAACCTGGGCACTCTGCGCCGTGTAGCGCCAGTCATCGGCCCCCACCGTGGGGTAGGTCAGGAACTCGAATAGTGTTTCTTCAGATCGTGCTTTCGGCATCGCTTTGGCTACTCACGTCGTTCGTCAAGGGTTCATGAGAAGAGGGTCTTGGCCAGGTCGATCACCAGCGCGTTGCGGGCCTGCTCCAGCAGCACCGCGGGCGAGACGTTGGTTTTGATCTTGCCCCGCCGCAACACAAATCCGCCCGGCAGGTCATGCCGTTCGTCCGCGAGCTTGAGGCTGCGCTGCTTGTCACCCTCCAGCTTGCCGTTGATTTCGTTGATGAAGTTCTGATCGATACGCGTTTCGTCTTTGCCGATCAGCACCTCTTCTTCTCCGGTTTCCACGGCCTCGACCATCAGGCGTCCCATCAACGTGCGGTACTCCTCGTCGGGCAGTTCCTTGAGTCGCTGCTCGGCCCGTTGGAACACCGCGTCCAGAATCTTCGTCTTCTCGGCGAGGTACTCCTTGGCCGCTTCCATGCGTGCGGCCGCGAGGATGTGCGATTTCTCATCTTCGGCCGCCTGCTGGGCCAGCGTCTCGGCCTGCTGGCGGTAGTCGCCCAGTTCCGCGTCGGCCTGCTTCTTCTCCGCGGCCGCCTTGGCTTCGGCTTTTTTGATGATCTTGTCGGCCTCGGCCTGGGCGTCCGACCGTATCTTCTCGATAACCTGTTGAGCTTCCATCTGCACCGTCCGGATACTTGGGATTAGCGTTTCTCGCTGCGTCGCATTTAGGCGGCCGCCGCAGGTGCTTCCATCGCCAGAAGGATCAGCAGGGAAATCAAGAAGCCCAGCACCGCGTACACTTCGACCATGGCCGCGTAGAGCACGCCGGCCTTGACGGCCATCTCGGGCCGCTTGGCGGTCATGAGAATACCGGCCGAACAGGTCTTGCCCTGATGGATGGCGCTGAGCATGCCGGCAAACGCGATCGGCAAACATCCCGCCAGGATCGCCAGAGCGGTGCGAAGGTCCAGAGCGTTGGCGTCGACGAATTCCGTGATCTTGCCCATGGCGAAGAACGCGATCACGAAGCCGTAGAAGCCTTGCGTCCCGGGCAGCACCACCTGAAGGAACAACTGCCCATAGCGTTCCGGCTTCTCACTGAGCACACCGGTCGCGCTGCGCCCGGCGATGCCGATGCCGACTGCCGAACCAATTCCCGCCATGAAAGCTGCCATCGCAGCGCCCAGATAAGCGATTCCCATTGAGATCTGACTCATCGTACGTTCCCTTTCTTTGCCTTTCGTAGGATCGGGCCTACCCCACTACCAACGTCATGTCGATGGGTCAAAGCCCACCCGATTTCACTGTCGCGATTGACATCCGCGGATCATTCGTCCACTTGAATATGCTTATACTCCTTGCGCAGCGGTGCGAATTCCCGGCCGCCGCCCTGGAGGAACTTCGTGAAGAACTCGACGAACTGCAAACGCATGCTGTGCACGAAGGCACTCAGGCATGAGTTCGCGATATTGAAGACGTGGCCGCCGATGAAAACCACGGCGCCCATGATCCAACCGAGGACACCCAACCCCATCACCTTGACGACGATCGAGTTGATGGCCATACCGAAGCCGGCCGTCACCATGCCCAGCGCCATCAAGCGAATATAGCTGAGCACGTCGCCGACGTAGAAGACGGTGCTGAAGACGTTGTAGCATCCCATGCCGATCCGGGCACCCCAGTTGCCTTCCCGTTCGCTGAAGAGGATGATTCCCAGGGCCGGGACGATCGCCACGACGAGGAACAGATTGGCCAGCGCGGCCGGCCCACCGAGCGCCTTGGTCATGCCGAAGGCGGTCAGAGCGTTGAGCCAGACGAACCACGTGCCGTGGTCGAAGATGGCTTCCTTCTTATCCCCACTGGTCCAGCGGTGCCAGAACGCCAGGCCAATGCCAAAGATGATCTGCAAATAGCCCAAGGCCAGCGAGATGTAGAAGAAGTACATCGGTTTTTCGAGCGGATCGAACCACATCAGCGCTTCTCGGAACCCCTTGAGACTCGGGAAGAAGATCTGGATGGCGTCGCCGCACCAGCCGCCCGTCAAAGCCCCGGCAATCACCGTCGGCACGGAACAGATGAGCAGCATTTTGAAGAATTTGACGTCCCCGGCGAACTTCTTCATCATCCACCAGAGGAAGCCGATCATGACGATGCCATAGGCCGCATCGGTCAGGCAGATGCCGAAGAACAGCGCGAAGAACGGAGCCAGAAACACCGTCGGATCGACATCCGACGTGTGCGGCATCCCGTACAAACGGGTAATGACTTCGAAGGGCCGCGTGCGATGCGTGTTCTCAATCTCGACCGGCTTCTCCTCCCCTTCGGCAACCTCCGTCCGCCCGATGCTCGAGGCACTGAAGCGTCCCACGATGGTCTCCAGTTGGGGATAGTCCTTCTCTTTGACCCAGCCCTCGAAAATCACGGCCTGTTCCGTCGCCGGTGCGCTGCCGCGCGCCGTTTCGCGACTGACCAGGTTGTGGTAGTGGTCGTAGAGGATTTCGAGTTTCAGCAGGTGCTCCGAGAGCGCCGCCGCCTTGGCTTCCTGCTCCTGCCGCTGCTGGCGAGCCCGCTCGAGTCGCTCCCGGTGCTCGGTAATCAGGGCACTGACGGTCCCGGTCATGCCCTCGAAGCTGACCGCTTCGAATTCCGTGGTTCGTAGCGCCTTCTGCACCTCATCGGCAATCTCGTTCAGCGCCACGATCAGACACGCGGTCCGGTTGCCGGCCGTGCCCACCGTCTGCACCACCGCACCCAACTCGGCCAGCTTCCCCCTGGCCTGGTCGGCGTGTTGCGAGGGAATCATGCCCGTCCAGCACTTGGCCTGGCTCAACTGCCCAATTTCTTCCACGGGAATATCGAGGCTCAACCACGGCACGAGCACCTCGAGCGTCGTCTGGAGGTTTTCACTCTCGGTAGCGAGGCGATCCATCTCAGACTGGGCCGTTTCGGTCTCATCCAGCACGCTTAGGGCTTCGGACCCGGAAACGACATCCGTGTAACGACTTCGCTCAACCGACTTGCGCGGCGCAAAGATGCTGGTCTTTTCCCGATTGTACTGGCCGAGGAATTTGATCGCTCGCTCGAGCCGGCCGTGCGTCTCTTCCAGATCGCGGGGACGCCGGCCCGGCATCTGCAGATCGGACGATTCCTTGCCAATAACGGCTCGCTCCGCATCGAGGATCTCCACGATCCCCGCCTGCTGCACGGCCTCCAGCAAGTCCGAGGCCTCCGAGCGATGCGAAACGACCAACACCTTCGCCATTTTGACAATGGCCATACTCAGCCTTTCAGGTAATTCACGACGGTTTCAACGGCCGTCTCGATCTTGCTCTCGCTCTCTTGTCGCAGTTTCTGCCGCTCGGTCTCGCCCTGTGTCTTGAGCTCGGCCGCCTCGGCCTGTCCCTGCTCCCGCGCCTGGGCCACCGCCGCGTCAATAGCCTTCCGCCGCGCCTGCTCGGCCTCAGCCTGTGCCGCGGCCCGTTGCTTACGCGCTTCCTCGGCGATCTCCACCGCGCGCGTCTTGGCTTGCTCGACGGTTTCCTGCGCTGCCGCTTCGGCCTGCTTGATTTTCTTGATCAGTTCCATGTGCCGTTATGCCCCTATTCGCTCTGCCGCCATATTAAGAGTCGGGAGTCTAAACCATCCTTATACTGCTGGCAAGGAAAAACGCCTACATGCACCGCAGGGAATCAGAGAATTCCGTCTACTTTGACGACCAGTTCCTTCACGTGCGCTAGCGAATTCTCGAACTGGGCTCTCTCCGAGTCATCCAAGTCCAGTTGCACGATTCGCTCAACCCCCTCTTGGCCGAGCACCGCCGGCACGCCCACGAAGTACCCGTCAGCCTTATATTCGTCCCCGCAGTACGCACAGCATGAGAAAACTTGCTTCTTGTCGCAGAGAATCGCCTCGGCCATCTTGACCGCGCCGGCAGCCGGTGCGTAGTATGCGCTGTAGCCCAGCAGGTTGACGACTTCGATGCCCCCCTTGCGCGTCCGCTGAATCAGTTCGTCGATCTTGGATGCGTCAAGCAGTTGCGTAATGGAGATGCCTCCCACGGAGGTGAACCTCGGCAAGGGCACCATATCGTCCCCATGGCCGCCCATGAGCACGCAGTGCACGTCCTCGACGCAGACATCGAGTTCGGCCGCAAGAAAGTAGCAGAAGCGCGCTGAATCGAGCGCTCCGGCCATGCCCATCACCCGCTGCTTGGGGAACTCCGTCGTCTTGGCGGCCACATAGACCATCGCGTCCAGTGGATTGCAAACCACGATCACAAACGCATTGGGGGAATGCTGGGCAATCTGTTCGCTGACCGCTTTGACAATCCTGGCGTTCGTCGCCAGGAGATCGTCGCGACTCATGCCGGCCTTGCGCGGCATGCCGCTGGTGACAATGACAACGTCGCTGTCGGCTGTCTCGGCCCAATCAGTGGTACCCACAACGTTCTGATCGGACCCATAGATCGGACTCGCCTCGGCCATGTCGAGCGCCTTGCCCTCGGCCAAGCCTTCCACAATGTCCAGCAGAATGATTTGCCCCAATCGCCTGGTCGCGGCGATATGAGCGGTGGTGGCCCCCACGTTGCCGGCCCCGACCACCGTGATCTTGTTCTTAGCCATCTGAGCTACCTCATCTATACGCTGCGGAACCCGCGACACAGCTCGTGCCGTATCAAGGCGCATGATTGCGCTTCATGTTGAGAGGTCACGGTTCTCAACAGGCTGGGGATTATAACGCTGTACGGCCAAAGAAGCGGCATCTTACCGGTCACATCAAGAGCTGTCAACGATCGACCAAAATAATGTGAAATTTTTCACATTCCCATGCCGCCCATCTGTCCCTATTTACCCTTTCTCTGCAATCAGACATTGCAGGCGCCGCGATGGTCCTCGAACTTTTCCCCTCCCCGGCGTATGATACGTACAGGAACGCTGGGCCGTGCGGCCCAGCTCGATCCGGAGCGAAACCATCGAACGGGAAGGAGCGACATCCATGCAGCACCTCAATCGTATCCTGTTGGTTCTGATCGCGCTGACGACACCGGTAAGTGCCAATTACCACGTCGAAGACTGGAAGGTGGGCGAAAAATGGGCCTACCAACATCAGGGCCCGCGTCCCTACAGTGACGGCTCTGCCACGGTCGAGGGCGACCGAACCATGGAAGTGACCGCCATTCGAGGCGAAGGAAGTGACAAACGCACCCTGCTGAAGAACACCTGGGGCACGGAGGACGCCAACCCCAGCACCTATTACATCAGTGCGAAGAACCTGATCCACCAGATCGCGGTTCAGGACATGGCCACGCTAACCTTCGAACCGCCGGTCCCGGTGTTCTGGTCGCTCAAGGTGGGCGAGGAGAAGAAACTCACGAGCCAGACGAGCTTTGCCGGTTTCGCGATGGCCATCGAGTACCACGCCAAACGGCTCGCCGACGAAGAGCTCACCGTTCCGGCCGGGACGTTCAAGGGCTGCCAGCACGTTCAGATCGTCAGTACCATGCGCAGCGATATGATGCCCGCGAGCAAGAGCAAAATGGACTACTGGTACCACCCATCCATCAAGAACCTGATCAAGGAGGTCATCGTCACCGACTACGAAGGCGCCAACAGCTACACCGGCACCAGCGTCCTGAAGGCCCACACAACGAAAGACTAGTCAGGGACTGGCGTCACGGCAGGAAGCGCACGCAAACGGGCCGGCCCACGGTAATCTTCTGGTCCGTGGGCGTCAAAGCGCCGGTCTGCTGGTCGACGCGGAAGACAACGACACTGTCACTGCCCTGGTTGGCGACGAGGCAGAAAGCTCCGGTTGGGTCAATGTTGAAGTTGCGCGGCGTCTTGATGCCGGCAGTCTCATGCTCGACGAACGTCAGTGTCCCCATCGCCGGGTCGATCCGGTAAACCGAGACGCTGTCATGTCCCCGATTCGAACCATATAGGAAGCGGCCGGTCGGATGCACGCGGATCTCGGCGCAGGTGTTGTCTCCCTCGAAGCTGCTCGGCAGCGTGGGGACAGTCTGGATCTCGGTCAGAGTTCCGGCCGCAGCGTCGTAGCCAAACGCCGTTATCGTGCAATGCAATTCGTTGATCACGTAGGCATGCCTGCCGTCAGGGGCGAACGCGAAGTGACGCGGCCCGGCGCCGCCCTTGAGCGCAACAAACGCGGGGTCGTTTGGTACGATCGTCCCGACTTCGCCATCGAGTTTGTAGATCATAATCTTGTCGATGCCCAGGTCGGCCACGAAAGCGAAGCGGTCGTCGGCACTGACGTTGATCGAATGGGCGTGGGGCCCCTGCTGTCGCCTGCGGTTGACGCTGGAGCCGGCGTGTTGCGTGAAACCGGTCGGCTCGGCGAGTCCGCCCTCGGGCTCGATGGGAATGACGGCGGCGCTGCCACTGCCGTAATTGGCAACGAGCACGTTCTTGCCGGCGTGGTCGATGCTGACGTGACAGGGTCCGTTCCCGCGCGACGGCTGCTGATTCAACAGTGTCAGGCCACCCGTCTCGGCATCGATGGCGTAGGCGCTGACGCTGCCCGCCCCGCCGCTCTCGCTGACCGCATACAGAAACTTACCATTGGGGTGAATCTCCAGAAACGAAGGGTTTCGCGCTTCAGCCACCAGGACCGGCGCCGACAGCGATCCCGTTTGGGTATCCAGCACGCTGCGATAGATTCCCTTACTGCCATTGTCACCACCGCTATAGGTCCCGAAGTAAACACCCAGTGTCCCGGCCCAGGCCGTCGACACGCTCGCAAGTGACATCACGGCGGTCACCAATGCTCTTCTGTTCATACGAAGTCCCCTGTCCGTTCCTGCACTTCAGTTCTGCTGCACATTGGCTGTGCATTATACCGGAGACACTTCGCCAAAGCAGGCGAAAAACCAGAGGAGCATCACCCCAGCCACTGGGCGGCATTGGCGCAACCAGCTTGCCGGCGGTGAAGACGCAGGGCGCGCAACTGCGATCAGGTCGTGAACCGCTTGAGGACGGCGGCCGTGTGCATGGCGACGATCATGAGGTAGTCCAGATCGCCCAGCGTGTAGTGGTCGTGGACCATGGCGTTGTCGACGTAGATGACGCCGTAGCAGCCGGCCGGGCCGCAGATCGCCGCGATCAGCGCCGAGCGAATCCGCTCCTTCGATTCGAGGTCGGCCGCCACGCGCGGCAAGACGAGTGATTGAGCCCGCTCGACGGCATGGTTGATCTTGTCAGCCAGCATCAGTTCGCCCAACTCCACCGGCTGGCCGTCACGCCGCTTGCCTGCATGGTAGGTCATGGGGCCGTTGGGCTGCTCGCGCAGGGCGCACCAGGTATGAAAGGCGCTGAACTGCTGAACGCCGATGTTCAATAGCGCCACCAGGAGTTCTTCCAGGTTCCCCGCTCCGCAGATGGAATCGCAGGCCTGGGAGAAATCGCTGAGCCGCTTGGCCGGCAGCCGCATCGCGGGAGCATGTCCCGCGTCGGGCTTGCGCACCACCGTTTCGTGCATGGGGGTCGCCAGCCCGGCTTCCAGGTTCAGCGTGTCCTCGAATTCGGCGGGGTCCGTTTGCACCTGTTCGTCGAGATTGACCTCGAGCGTGAACTCCGTGATGCGAATGGCATCTCCCGTCTTGACTTCGGCCTTGTGGACGGCCTCGCCGTTCAGATAGGTCTTATTCGCAGAATCGAGATCCTGAACCGCCCATTTCCCATCGTCGCAGAACAGGGTGGCATGCTTCTTGGACACGGTTCGATCAGGCAGAAAGACGTGACTGTCGGCGGCTCTGCCGATCACGATGGGACCGGAAGCGAATTGAAACTCTTTCGTTTCGCCGTCTTTTTGCTTCAGCACCAAACGCATCGTTCGCACCTCCGCATAACACGGGTTCGTATAGGCCAGCTTCATTATCGCCCACGTCGACGACATTGTCAAGTGAACAATTCGACAATCGCATCCGGGCGGCACAAACCCCGCCCGGACCCCAGGGATCGAGACGCAACTGCTTGTCAGGCAAGGTTTTCAGTGCCTGTCACGCACGACGGCGGTATTGATCCAGCACGACCGCAGCAACGATCACACAGCCGGTAATCAACCGTTTGGTAGGGTCCTGAGCCCCGACCTGAGCCAGGCCTGTTCCGAGGACGGCGATGATGAGCACGCCGAAGAACGAGCGCACCACCGAGCCACGTCCGCCCATGAGACTGGTACCCCCAATGACCACGGCCGCGATGGCCTGGAGCTCGAAGCCGATGGCCGTATTCGGGTTGGCCGACGACATTCGCGCGGTCTGGATGACGGCGGCGATGGCCGTCAGCACGCCGCACAGCACGAACACGGCCAGCTTGTACCGGCGCGGATCGATACCCGAGAGTCGCACCGCCTCCTCGTTGGTCCCGATGGCGACCAGGTAGCGTCCGAAGACCGTCCGCGAGAGCACCAGTTGCCCCACCACCACGATGACCATCGCGATCACAAAGGGCAACGACAGGCCCAGGATCGTCGTGTCGGTGACCACCTCGATCGGGCCACCGATGTAGATCGTGCGCGACCGGGTCACAAGGTACGTCGCTCCCCGCGCCGCCTCCAGCATGCCCAGGGTCACGATGAACGAGGGGAGCCGCCAGCGGATCACGAACAATCCGTTGAGCCCGCCGCACAGCAGCCCCATCAGCAACCCCGCGCCGATGGCCAGAGGCAGAGGCCAGCCCCAGTTGACCAGGCAGATACCGAGCACCGCGCTGGCCAGCGCCATGACCGAACCGACCGACAAATCGATCCCGGCGATAATCAACACGAACGTCATGCCCACCGCGACGATGGTCGTGTCGGGGATCTGGTTGGCGATGGTCCGAAACGTCACCAGACTGAAAAAGTTGTCGGCCGCAAACCCAAAGATGATCACGAGCACGAGCAGGGCCGCCACCAAACCGAGGTAATCGGCCATCACTCTGCTGATCCATCTCTGCGTACCCACCCTGCTCTGATCCATGCCGTGCCTCACGCCTTGTCCGCGTCGCCATTTCGCCGCGATGCGGCACGAAGTACCGCCGGCGGCGTCCCCTTTCTACGCGAACAAGAGTGGCCCGTCAACACTACGCAATCGTTTTCGTCGAGCGAGAAGCGGCTCATCCGGCAGCAGGCTCCTGTCGGCTCCGAGATACAACATGTCCGCCTGGGCCGCATAGAACCGCGACCACATCGCCAGCGCAGGCCGGCCCGGCAAGAGGCGATATGGTCCTTGAGGGAGATGGGTCGGCAGTGATAGAATCGCAGGCGGTGATATTGTTTCCGTTCCAGGTCAGTGACACTGAGGCACCGAGATAGGATCGCGCGTATGAGACAAGGCCCCCGGCCCACGTTGAAAGCCCTCGCGAAACAGTTGGGCGTTTCGGTGACAACCGTTTCCCGGGCGCTCAACGGCAAAGCTGAACAGTACGGCATCAGCAAGAAGACGGAAGAAGCCGTCTTGCGGGCGGCAAAGAAGCTGCATTTCTCGCCGGACCCGGTGGCGCGCGGACTGCGCCTGAACCAGACCTTGAGCATCGGCCTGTTGATTCCCGACATCGCCAACCCCTACTTCGCGGAGATCGCCAAGAACGTGGAGATGGCGGCCCGCCGTGGGGGCTATTCGGTCATGCTCTGCGACAGCCAGGAGAGTACGGATCTCGAAGTCGAATCGCTGGCCTTGCTGCGGGGCCGCAAAGTAGACGGTCTCGTCATCGCACCGGTCGGCCAGTCGGCCCGGCATCTCGAAGAACTTCAGGACAGCGGGCTGCCGGTGGTCGTCATCGACCGCCACTTCCCCCGTCTGAAGGTGCCCTACGTCGTGTCGGATAACTACAAAGGCGCCCTGGAGGCGACGAACCATCTCATTGAGCGGGGACATCGAACCATCGCGTGCGTCCAGGGTCTGGCGCGCACCTCGCCCAACCGGGATCGCGTGCGCGGCTATCAGGCGAGTCTGAAGAAGCATGGCATGGCTGCGGATGCCTCACTCGTGGTGGGCAGCGGCTTTGGCGAGGAAAACGGCTATGTCCACGCCAAGCTCCTGCTCAAGAAGAAACGAGGCATCACCGCCATCCTGGCCCTGAGCAACCTGATCGCCCTGGGCATTCTGCGGGCGCTATCCGAAGACGGGTTGAAGGTCCCGGGCGATGTCTCGATCATCTGTTTCGACGATCAACCGTACTGCGCCTATCTGAATACGCCCATGACGACCGTCGATCAGGACAACGAGCAGATGGGCCAGATCGCGGTCCGCCTGCTGCTGGAGCAGATTCAGTCCCCGGGCCGGCCCACGGGTGAAGGGATCGTGCTGCCAACGAGGCTGATCGAACGGGCCTCCGTCAAGCGCCTGACGCCATAACCTCAGGCCGGGCCGGGACGGACACTGAGACCTGTTGTCATCTGGAAACACTCAAGAAGCCGCCACAAAAAGCCTTGACCCGGCGTCCCTCCAACGTTTATCCTGAATCATAGCACAATCGTTTGCGGTCATTTACACAAACGATTGAAGCGGCGAAAAAGGGAGCAGGCGATGGGCACCAGAAGAGGATTCACGCTGATCGAATTACTGGTTGTGGTCGCGATCATCGCCTTGCTGATGGCGATCTTGATGCCGGCCCTGCAACGGGTCAAGAGTCAAGCCGGCGCCGTCGCCTGTCGATCCAACCTCAAGCAACTGGGGCTGGTGGTCGCTATGTACACCGAAGACTTCGACGGGAAATTCCACCAGGAGGTCGGCTATCCGGTCGATGGCCCAAACAACAGTTGGGTGTACGCCATGCGGCCGTACTACAGCCATGAGCCGGAAATCCGCAACTGTCCCATGGTGCACAAGTTCTATAGCGACGGCGTCACCGGCCCCTTCGTGGGGTGGGGTGTGTATGGGGAAGGCACCTACACGACACCTGACTGGGCCGTTGAGGGAGATTACGGCAGCTACGGGTGGAACTGGTGGCTCTGCGACCAATTCCAATCCTCGGAAGCGGAGAGGTACTGGAAGAATATCAACACCATCCGCGGCGATCGCAGCAAAATCCCGATGTTCGTCGATGCCCAATGGGTCGACGCCCTGGCGCGCCCAACCGACGAGCCCCCGGACGGATACTTTGCGCTGATAGACAGGAGCATGGGATCATTTTGCATTGACCGTCACCACGGAACGGTGAACGGCGTATTCGTGGACTTCTCAGCCCGGCCGATCGGCCTGAAGGAACTGTGGGAACTCCGCTGGTATCAGGGTTGGATGAAAGACCGACGCATGGCCCGCACGCCCGTGTGGCCTGCATGGATGGCGCACCTGAAAGACTACGCCAGGGATTGAACGAAACGCAACGCAACGGTGGCGCGAAGCGTCCGATCAGAGCGGTTTTCGGCGCGCACCGGAAGCATTCATCGAATCACAGCGATGGAAGGAGGCAAACCATGTTCGGAAGGTCGGCTTTCGTGGTATTTGTGTCATTGACGCTCTTGGTCGTGAACTCTGCCTCGGCCGAAATTGTCGCCCAATGGCGACTCGATGGCGACGTCACGGACCACATCGGAAACAACGATGGGACGCTCTTCGATGGTGCCCGGTTCATGGCCGATGCCATCCGGGGGACCGTGCTCAGTGTCGACGGCGCGGGCGCCCATGCCGAGATCCCTCACTCAGCCACCATCGGATTCATCGACGACACGACCTTGTCGCTCACCATGTGGGCCCGGCCCGCGTCACTTCCCCGAACCAGTTGGACAACGGTCGTGGCTAAGAACCGGGACATCCATTACAACGAGGCCTACGGTCTCTGGATCAGTCCTGAGAATGCATGGCACTTCCGTGTGGGCAACACGTCGGGCAACGCCAATGTCGCCGGGGCCCCTTCGCCCACCGAGGAGTGGCAACACTTGGCTATGACCCACGATCCCAGTACGACCACCATGCGCGGTTACGTCAACGGCGAACTGATCTACGAGAACACCGGTGCGAACCCCCAGGGTCTGGGCGATTCAGCTCTCTGGCTCGGCGGTGCTGGTGGGGTCACCGAGTTCTATCCGGGACTGCTCGACGACGTGCGTCTGTACAATCACGCGTTGACGTCGGAGGAGGTGCTCCTGTCCATGCAGGACCTCGAGGAAGCGGAACTGGCCAGCCAGCCGAGCCCGGAAGAGGCCGCCCTGGATGTGCCGCGTGACGTGACGCTGGCGTGGAGTCCGGGCGAGTACGCCCAGATTCACGACGTCTACCTGGGGACCACATTCGATGACGTCAACGATGCCAGTCGGGCCAATCCGGCCGGCGTCCTGGTCAGTCAGGGGCAGCCCGATGTCAGCTACGCCCCTCCCAGCGTTCTGGAATTCGACCGGACCTATTATTGGCGTGTGGACGAGGTCAACGCGCCGCCCGACAGCACAATATTCAAGGGCACCGTCTGGAGCTTCACCGTCGAGCCGCTCGCTTACGCGATCGACCACGTCCTCGCCACCAGCAACGGCAGTTCGGATGCAGGAGCCGGACCGGAGAACACGGTCAATGGTTCCGGCCTTAACGCCAACGACGAGCACTCCATCGACGCCACCGACATGTGGCTCGTAGCGGTCCCCCCTGCCAATCCCTTGTGGGTTCAGTACGAATTCGACCGCGTCTATAAGCTCCACGAAATGCTGGTCTGGAATTACAACGTCCAGTTCGAACTGGTGCTTGGCTTTGGTGTCAAGGACGTCACGGTCGAATACTCGACGGACGGCATAGACTGGGCGGTACTGGGCGACGTGGAACTGGCACGGGCCACAGCGACCAGCACGTACGCGGCCAACACAACGATAGCGTTTGAAGGTATCGCTGCGAGGTTCGTGCGGCTGACCGTCAATAGTGGCTGGGGCCCCATGGACCAGTTCGGGCTCAGCGAGGTTCGCTTCCTTCAGATTCCCGCCCATGCCCGATCCCCCCAACCGGCGGACGCAGAGACCGCCGTAAACGCGGATACGATGCTGCGCTGGCGGGCCGGCCGCGAAGCGGCTTCGCACCAGGTATACCTCAGCACCGATGAAGCGGCGGTGGCTGAAAAAACGGCGCTGATCGACAGCGTCTCCACAAACAGTTACGCGCCGACCAACCTGAATCTCGGAACGACCTATTACTGGAAGATCGATGAGGTCAACGAGGCCGAAGCCGTCAGCACGTGGGAAGGAGATATCTGGAGCTTCTCAACCCAGGAGTACGCCTTGGTGGACGACTTCGAGAGCTACAACGACGAGGACAATCGTGTTTACGACACCTGGATCGATGGCTGGGTCAACGAGACGGGCTCGACCGTGGGGCATCTCGAAGAGCCCTTCGCGGAAACGGGGATCGTCCATACCGGCCGTCAATCGATGCCGTTGTTCTACGACAATGCGAACGTCGCCACGTCGGAGGCTGAGTTGGCTCTGACACAGGACTGGACCGCCCACGGCATCAAGAGCCTCTCGGTCTACCTGCGCGGCGCGGCGACCAACAACGGCGGACAACTCTACGTCACGATTAACGATACCAAGGTGCCTTACGATGGCGACGCCAGTGACATCAACCGAGCCGTGTGGCAACCTTGGAGCATTGATCTGGCGGCTCTGGGAGTCAATTTGCAGAGTGTCACGAAGCTAATCATCGGTATCGAAGGCGCCGGAGCGCAAGGCATCGTCTACATCGACGATATTCGGCTGTATCCCGACATGCCCCAGATAATCGCGCCTACAGAACCCGACAGCGCCGCTCTGGTCGCTCACTATGCCCTGGACGGCAACGCCAACGACAGTTCGGGCAACGGCTACGACGGCACCGAGATCGACGGGGTTAGCTACGTGGCGGGAATCGATGGCCAAGGCGTCCAACTGGACGGTCTCTATGACTACATCGACTTCGGCACGCCCGCCGGCTGGCCGGCGGGACTGGAGCCACGCACGATGACGGGCTGGGGACTCACTGAAACCATCGATGCTAGCTGGCGTTGGATGGCCGCCTATGGCACCGGCGCGACCAGCCAAGCCATGTTCATCGGTCTCAACGGTCCCGATCTCTACGGCGGAGGTCACGGCGACGACGTGATGCTCACCAACTTCTGGACCGTCGGTGAATGGCATCACATCGGCCTGACCTACGACGGGATCACTGCCCGGCTCTACGCTGATGGCGTCGAAGTGGCCGCCGAGCCCAAGAACTGGAATCTGGTGCCCGATCGCGCCCACATCGGTCGGCAGGTCAGCGACCAGATCGAATTCTGGATGGGCGTCGTGGACGAGGTGCGCCTCTATAACCAAGCGCTCTCTGCCGGCGAGATCGCGTGGTTGGCGGGCAAGCGCGCGCCCGTCCACCAGCCATTCTAGACGCGGGCGGCACAGTATGTATGAAACGCCACGAGGGCAGGACAGTGATGGGTTGTCCTGCCCTCGCGCTTTTTGGTTTTGCTCGAGCAAGCCCTCCGCGATACAATAGAGGCTGATACGATGCAGAGGCCGTGGGGAGGAGGTGATAAGGGGAATGCTGATGAAGGTCATCTGCAATGAGACGGTCGCTGTGCGAAACAGGCAGGCCTTCACCCTCATCGAGCTTCTCGTCGTGATCTCCGTCATTGCGTTGCTGCTGGCGATCTTGATGCCCGCCTTGATGCTGGCCAAGGAGCACGCCAAACGCATGGTCTGCTGCAACAACGTGCGCATCCTGGGAATGGCCAACACGCTCTACGCCGAGGATGCCGACGGGTGGTACGTGCCCATCATGGACCGCACACTGGGCGAAGATCGGTACTGGCCTGCGAATCAACTCTTCCGCAAACTCGTCGGCTACAAGAGCAAACAGAGCGAGACGGACAGTGATTGGAATGCGCCCAAAGAGTATCTTTGTCCCAGCGACGTGGTCTCGAACCAGCAGCGTCCCGACGCCCAATGGGACTCATGGATCAGCTACGGCTACAACATCACCGACTGGTATTTCTCCGACTGGTACGGGATTGGCTATGCCGGCCATAGGAACACGACCGTGCGCAGCCCTTCGGCCGAGTTGATCTTCACCGAGAGCAACGACTGGTGGCTCTGGTGGTGGGGCGCCAATTATGTCGATGGCTGGGACGTGCTGGGCCAGGACGGAATCACGCCCTACAAAGAGGTCGGTTGCGACGGCCCCACGTTGTATCGCCACAGCAACGGCGTCAACATCGCGTTCTACGATGGCCACGTCCAGCACCTGAAGAAAAACAAGGTCTGGAGCCAGGAGGCCTGGGACGCCGGCACGCCTGGCATGTGGTCCACCTTCAAGCACTACCCTCCCACCGAGGCCGAAAAGAGTCGCCTGGCCAAGCCGTGACCTGCCCCCCCGCACACCGCACTGCTATGGTGCTGATGTTCCAGGCGAACCGGCGAGATAGGTCCGACGTTCCTTGAGCACCTCAAGAACCATATCTGAGTAGAGGGCAAAGCCATAGTCTTTGGTCCGATGCCCTCTGGTCACCACGGCGCAAAGCGTGCCGTGCGCGTCGACGAGAGGACCGCCGCTACTGCCGGAATGGATCGTCGCATCGGTCTGGAGATAGGAGTCTCGAAACGCAGATATCACGCCGGCCGTGAAGGTGTGGTCGAGCCCCATGGGACTGCCAACAGCGTAGATGGGCTGGCCCACCTGCAAACCCGACTTGAGATGCAGAGGTAGAGGTCTGGCATAGTCTCTCATGCCTTTGACGGCCAGCAGCGCGAGATCGTGCTGCCGAGAATAGAAATCGAGCGCCGCGTCGAACTTCGCGCCGGAGTATTGCTTCACCTCGACCCGCACGCGGTGCCGTTCCCTGGTGCCGGCCGGGTAAGGACCTTCAACGACGTGCCTGTTGGTGACGATGTACAGAATGCCCGATTCGTCCGTCCCGATGACCGCCCCGGAACCGCCGTACAGCGGATCGTTGTCGACGAGTACGTTCACGGAAACGATACTGTCACGAACGCGCTCGAAGATGTCTTGCCCTGTCGGCCCCGGCGCCGGCGGCGTGCCCGAACCGGGGAACAGGGAAATGGATATCTCCCTGCCGGTGCACCGTTCTCCCAGCTTGGTCTCGCTGCGTGAACGAGATTCCATATACCGAGCGATCACGAACAGCACCAGTAGGGCAATCCCCAGGACAGTGAGCGCTCGCCGCGGAAAGCCCCAGGCCCTGGCTTGCCTCCGGGCCCGGGACAACTTCCCGTAATACGACCAGTAGCTCACGCCACAGACCTTCCGCAGACCTCTGAGGAATTTCAGCTCTTGACCGCTGATCTTTCTATCGCTGGCCAGAGTCTCCAGACACGTGTCAAAAACATATCCCTTCTCGACCTCACCCAACGGCTCTATCTCGGCGAACAACAGCCCCTCGTTCACGTCCTGGAGTTGAAGCTCTCGGAGGGCCTTTCTCTCCGCCTGTGTGCGGCCCAGGACCTCGGTCAGATGAGACAGATAGTGCTGTTCATCAACCGTCATCTTGCGGTCCGTCCAGACGGCCAAGTGACACGCCTTGAAGACAATCGCTCTGAGCTGGCGATCTGCCTCGTTCTTCATACCATTCTGTCTCGCGCCGCGATCACACACCTCGACAGGCTATTTGGTCAGTTGATAGCAGATGACGGACGTATTGCCTCGAATGTACAGGCGGCCGTTGGCGAGGGTGGGCTGTTGGGGTCGGCCCAGCTCAATGCCCAGTGCTACCCGGCCCAGTTCCCGATACCCTTGCCGGCTGGCCTTGGCCATCACCAGCTCTTCATTCTTCGTCAACGCATAGAGTAGCCCGTCAGCAATCACCACCTGCTGATCCTTCGACCAATCGTCGCTGTCCTCCTGCCAGAGCAAATGTCCGTCATAGAAATCGGTGCAGTGTAGGAATCCCACCTTGCCCAGACCGCCAAAGCCAAAGACCGCATCCTGGTAGACAGCCACGGTGTTGTAGTTGTTGGTCTGCATTTCCGTGCTGCGATATAACTCCTCACAGACGATCTCGTCGTCTTGCCTGCGCATTTTCAGACAGGCCGAGAAGTTGCGTCCGCGGCCCTCCCCGCCGCAAACAAACAAACGCGGCCCGATCGCCACGGGCGTGCTCACCATCCCGATGATAATCCCGGCCGGATAGGGGTAATGCCACATGATCTCCCCCGTGTCGGCGTGGACACCCAGAACTTCCCGCGTCCCGTAAGTGGTGACGACGATCTGCCCGATGCCATCGACCTCCTGGTACGTCAGCGAGGCCGGCGCGCCCAGTTCCCGCTTCTTCTCCGACTCGGCCACAGTCGTCGTCCATCGCACCTGCCCGCTCAGCTTGTCCAGTGCCGCCAGAACCGCCCGCTGCGGATTGTCGGCGCTGACGTACAACGTGTCACCGACCACCAGTGGCGTCGAGGCCTCCGTCGCCCAGACGGTATCGTCCCGTCGCCACAGTTCCGTACCATCGGTCTTGAAGCAAACCACCGGACACCGCATCTCCCATACGTCCTTGCCTTCGATGGCATAGGGAATGAAATACACTCGGTCGCCGTCAATTACGGGCGATGTCACCGGGCCCTTCGTGAAATGGCGATTCTCCTTGGGATGCAGCAGGTGCTTCCATCGCGTGGCGCCGGTCAGCGGATCGAGGCAGAGGGCCCACTGCTTCTTGTCCGTCTCGGTGGCCGTAAACGCCAGGCCGCCCGCCTCGACCACGGCGCTCTTGCCGTGGCCAATTTCCACACGCCACAGTTCCTTTGGCCCACCAGCAGGCCATTGGCGCGGCAAACCGGAGGCCTGGTAGACGCTGTTGCCATGATTGGGTAGAAAACGTTCCAGATCCGTATTCTCCGCCGCGCCCACCCGAACGGCACCGGAGAAGACCACCATCATGATTGCCAAGCTGGTGACATGCGATCGAGCCATCTACGTCAAACCTCCGAAACAGTCACAACGGTCTGTATGAACGACCATCAGTCTAGCGGAGAGACCCCTCGAAATCCAGCAGCGAACTCGCGAAATCCGGCGCGCCTCGTTCACACCTCACACGATGTCGAAACCGCGACCTCGGCGGCATCCAATGCGCGCTGGGCCTGGAAATCGGCAAAGACCCGGCGGAAGTGATAGCCCAATACCGCCAGCGTCAACACCCGATGAAAATCCCGCGGATGCCGCAGACCCCAGAAGAGCAGGCGCCAAAACTGCCCACGCCCCGCGTCCCGGATACCCAGGCGATAGAGGCAAGCCACGAGCGTCTGCACGTCCCGCCATCCATAGCCACGATTGGCTTTGTGCAATGGCCGATAGACGCGCAAGAACTGCCACACGCGCTCGTAGTAAGCATCGTGACGATAGAGCGAGCCGACCACTTTGCAGTACCCCTCGATTAGTTCATCGAGATCCATCTTCGGAACGAAGTTGAGGTACCCATCCGTATTGTTGCCCGAGGATTTACCCAGCAGACGGCCTTCGCGTGCCAGCCGCTCATAGAGCTTCGTGCCGCTCGGCGCCGCCAGCAGTCCCACCATCGCCGTAGCGATACCGCTACGCTGGATGAATTCGATCATCTCGTCGAAAATCGAGGGTGGATCGCTGTCGAAGCCCAGAATGAACCCGCCCTGCACCTGGATGCCGGCCTGCTGGATCTTGTGCACGCAGGCGATTAAGTCCCGGTTGCGATTCTGGAGCTTGTGACACTCGAGAAACCCGTTGTCCCCCACCGTTTCGATCCCGATGAAGACGCATTCGAAGCCCGCTTGTCCCAGCAATCGCATGAGTTCATCGTCGTCGGCCAGGTTGATGGACGTCTGGGTGTAGAACGTGAAAGGATAATGATGCTTCTCCATCCAGTCGATGATCGCGGGCAGCACCTCTTGCTTGAGTTTCTGCCGGTTGCCGATGAAGTTGTCATCCACGAAAAACACCTCACGCCGCCAGCCGAGGGTATACAGGCGATCGAGCTCGCGCACCACATCGTCCGTCGTCTTGGTGCGCATCTGGCGACCGAAGAGAACCGTGACATCGCAGAAGTCACAATCGAAGGGGCATCCGCGCGAGTACTGGACGCCCAACATCGCGTACAGATTCACATCGACCAACTCCCACAGAGGCACCGGGGTCTCGTGCATGTCGGCCCACCGGTCCGACTGATACACATGCTGTGGAGTTCCCGCGGCCAGATCGCGCAGAAACGGAGGTAACGTCACCTCCGCTTCATTGAGGATCAGATGATCGACGTCGTCGAACTCCTCGGGCGCGGCGGTGGCCATCGGACCGCCCGCCACCACTTTGGCTCCCAGCGCGTGGCAACGGTCGATGACGGATCGAGCCGAGGCTCTCTGAACGTGCATGCCACCGATGAACACGTAGTCCGCCCAGCGAATGTCTTGATCGTCCAGATCCGCGCCGGCCAGGTCGACCAGCTTCTTCTCCCAGTGTTCGGGCAACATCGCAGCCACCGTCAGCAGCCCCAAGGGCGGCAGCACAGCCTTGCGCCCCATGAACGTCAACGCGTACTTGAGGCTCCAGAAGGTCACGGGCGTGTCCGGGTTGACCAACAATATGCGCATGAGGATGCTCCCACGTCTCAGTCTGCGTTGGCTTCAGTATCCACCCCGGTCACGGCACAACGTGCAGATCCGTGGTCAGAGCGGCTTGGTGTAAAAGAGCGAGCCTCCAGCGGCCTCTTCGTATACCGCCTGGGCGAACCCGGCTGCCTCGTATACTCGACGGGCCCGCCGGTTGTTCTCCTGCGTTTCCAGCGTCAGTTTGCAGCACCCCAGGGCCCGCGCCTTGTGCTCGACCGCTTCCAGGAGCCGCCGGCCGATGCCCTGGCCGCGATGGGTGCCGAGCACGGCCAAATCGTGGATATTGATGAGAGGCCGGGCGGCGAAGGTTGAAAAACCGCGAAAGCACACTGCGACACCCACGGCCTGCTCCGCCTGGTACGCCAGGAAGACCAGCGTGGTGGGATGCTCCTGCAAACCGGGAATCAAAGCCTCCCGGACGTCAGCCGAGAGTGGTTTGCCATTACCCATGGGATCGGCCGCATATGCATCGACCAGTTCGACGATGGCCTCTTGATGGGAAGGCTTGCTAAGGTCGGCTTCTAGGGTGTTAACGGACGGCATGACGTGACAACTCGCCCCCTACATATTCGCTGAAGGCGGCGGCCATGATCTGTTCCTCCGACCAACGCCCCCGCGCAAAGGTGTCGGCGACGCGGCCGGCCGAGAGGACCATGATCCGGCTGCAAATCGCCATCAGTTCTTTCAGATCGGACGACACGAACAGAATCGCCTTGCCCTGCTGCGCCAGGTCCGCCAGCATGCGATAGATTTCGAATTTGGCACCGACGTCGATGCCCCGCGTCGGCTCATCGAAGATGAGAATATCGCAGTCACGATAGAGCCACTTGGCGATCACTACCTTTTGCTGATTCCCGCCGCTGAGATGCCCCACCGTCTGCTCCGTCGAAGCGCAGCGGATGGCGAGCGAATCGACGTAGCGCTGCGCGACCGCGCGTTCACGCGCGCCGTTGACCCAACCCAACCTGCTGCTGTCATCGAGGTTTGCGATGGTGACATTCGCGCGGAGCGGCAAGGGCAGAAAAAGGCCCTGCTCCTTGCGATCTTCGGTCAGTAGCGCAATGCCTCGGCGCACGGCCGCGCGGGGCGTGCCCAAGCGCGCCGGCGTTGTCTCGCCGTGGAGATAGATGTCGCCCGCCTCCACGGGATCGGCGCCGAAGATCAGACGCATGGTTTCGGTCCGGCCCGAGCCCATCAGGCCCGCCACACCCAGGATCTCACCGCGATAGGCCTCGAAGGAGATATCGCGCACCGCCTCGCCTCCGCGCAACCCCGTGACGCGCAGAGCCACCGCGCCGCGCTGCCCACGCAGGGCCAGATCCTCCTGGGTCAGATCACGCCCCACCATCAGACGGATGATGTCATCGGAACTCAGATCCGCCGTGGCGTGTGTCGCTACGGTCTGCCCGTCGCGCAGCACCGTCACGCGATCGGCAATATCCAGGACCTCCTCGATCCGGTGCGAAATATAGATGATCCCGACCCCATCACGCTTGAGTCTTTCGATCTGAGCAAAGAGCAGCGTCACTTCGCTATCGGTCAAAGAGGCCGTAGGCTCGTCGAGCGCCAGGACACGGCACTGCCCCGACAACCCGGCGGCAATCTCAACCATCTGCTGTTGCCCAACCCCAAGCGTCTCGACCGGCACCGATGGATCGACATCTTCGAGACCGACGCGCTGCGTGACTGCGCGGGCGGCTTCGTTCAAGGAGGCGTAGTCGACGAACCCGAAGCGGGAAGGCAAGTTATCGATGAAGATGTTCTCGGCCACTGTCAAACGGCTGATCAGGTTGAGTTCCTGCATCACCATCCGCACGCCCTGCCGCTCGGCGTCCTTCCGCGACCGCGGGCAATACGGCTGATCGTTGAGAGCCAGACCACCGGCGTCGGCGGTCTCAATCCCGGCAATGATGCGCATCAGCGTGCTCTTGCCCGCACCGTTCTCGCCTACCAGGGCGTGGACCTCGCCGGCCCACAGTTCGAAATCGACCGCGCGCAGCGCCTGCACACCGGGAAAGGTCTTATCGACGCCGACCACCTTCAAGAGCGTATCCGTCACGGCAGGCGTCATCAGAACGTTTCGGCCGTAATCAGATCGACCGGCGTCTCCCTGTTCGCGACCCGCCCCCGGCCCGTCAGCATGTCCAGCGCGTATTGGATGCCATAAACCGCCAACTGGTCACCATGCTGATCTACGGTGCAGAGGACCTTGCCCTCCTTGAGCAAACGCTGGACCGCGACGATGTTGTCGAAGCCCACGACATAGATATCGTCCGTCTTGCCGGCGTCCCGCAGCGCCGCCACCGCACCGAGTGCCATATTGTCGTTCGCACACAAGATAGCCTTCAGATCCGGGTATCCGTTGATCAGCGCCGAGGCAATAGGCTGGGCCTTGTCCGTTTCCCAGTAGCCGGTCTGCGACGAAACGATATCCATGCCGCTGGCCAGCATCGCTTCCTCGAAACCTTGCTTGCGCTGGATGCCGTTGTAGGCGTTCGGTGCCCCCTCGATGATGGCGACCTTGTCCCCCGGGTTCAAGCGGGTCGCGAGATACACACCGGCCAGCTTGGCCCCCTCCCGGTTGTCCGGACCCACGAAGGGGATGTCGATCCCTTTGTCGCGCAGCACATCCTGATCGAACTTGTTGTCGATGTTGACAACGACGATGCCGGCCTCCATCGCCTTCTTGCACACGTTCACCAGCGCTTTGGAATCGGCCGGCGCAATGACGATCGCATTGACGTCCTGGGCCATCATATGTTCGACGTACTTGACTTGCTGATCGACGTCCGTCTCGTTCTTGATCCCCACCACTTTCAGCGCATACACACCCTCGTGCTCGGCGTGGTGAGCCCGGGCCCCTTCCTCCATCGTCTTGAAGAACTCATTCGCCAGCGATTTCATCACCAGGGCGACGGTGGGTTTTTTCTCTTGCTCTTCTTTCTTCCCACACCCGCCCAGTACGAATGTCCCTACCAGCGCTAACACCAGCAACGTTTCAACCAATCCCTTCGAGTGCTTCATGGCCTTCTCCTCTAACCGGTTCCCTTATCCGGCAAACGCTTCCACGTCCTCTCTGGTCGGCATCGAGGGCTGCGCCCCCATTTTCGTTACGGACAGCGCCGCCGCCCGGCCGGCGAACAGCGCCGCGTCGTGCAGTGATTGTCCCTGGGCCAAGCCCACGGCGAGGCTGCCGGTAAACGCATCCCCGGCCGCAGTGGCATCGACGGCCCGGACGGCCGGCGCCGCGATGAATGCCGCAGCATCCCCCTCGGCCAGCAGGAACCCCTGCCCTCCCATCGTCACTACCACCGCCCCCACGCCAGCTGCCAACAGCCTCTGGGCCGCGACGCGGGCCGAGGATTCGTCATCCACCTGTACCCCTGTCAAAATCCGAGCTTCCGTCTCGTTAGGCGTTAACACGGAAATCATACTCAGCAGTTCGGGCGGCAGACCCCGGGCCGGTGCCGGGTCGAGAATGAAGGGTACGCCCGCCTCGTGAGCCAGCTCCGCAGCGCGCTGTACCGTTGCGAGAGGCACTTCCAACTGGGCCACCACGGCGCCGGCGCCGCGCAGGTCGTCGGCCGCACGTTCTACGTCGTCGGCCGAAAGCGCGCCGTTGGCACCGGGGGCCACGACGATCACGTTGTTGCCCTGCGCATCCACCGTAATCAATGCGACACCCGAGGCCACACCCGAACTCAACGTAACATGGCTGGTGTCCACCCCTTCCCGGGCGAAGTTAGCCAGCGACTGGCGACCGAACAGATCGTCCCCCAGCCGGGCGACGAAATGCACGCGGGCGCCGAGTTTGGCCGCCGCCACGGCTTGGTTGGCTCCCTTGCCCCCCGGGACCATCAGGAAATCCCCGCCGAGAATCGTCTCGCCCAGCGTGGGAATCCGGGGCGTCTTGACCACCAGATCCATATTCGAGCTGCCGACTACCACGATATGCGGCGTTTGCTCCGCGATAAAACTACCTCCCGTCATCATTTCGTCAGACGCTCGACGAGGAAATCTTCGAAGCCGCCCAAGGTATCCCAGTCGATGGCGCAGTCCACCATCTTGGCTCCTTCGGTCACCTTCGTATGGCCGGCGTCGGTAATCGCCACGGGCAAACGCTGCATCGTTGTGAGTTCGCGACTGATCGCCAGGTAGACCGCGACGGTATCGAACAGTGTCGAACTGCGGCGCCCGACGATCTCGTCGGCGCGGCGCTGAAGCTCCGCTTCGTCGATATCCTTCTCCTGGCCGCGCATGCCGTTGGTCTGCCAGAGCCGGTAGTTCTCCAGCAGGTTCTTCGTGATCGCACTATCGCGCGTGAAAATCTTCTGATACTTGTCTCCCCTGAGCACGACGAGACCGCAGGTATCCAGCGGCGTGATCGTGATCGGCCAGGGCGCGGTGAAGACCTTGCGGCACGCGGCCACGTCGGCCTTGACATTGTACTCCGGATCGGGCGTGCTCTTGCCACCGTAGCCTTTGTAGATGCTGCCATGCATACCGATGAAGTCGGCCTTCTCGGCAATCCGCGGCTCGCGCTGGAGCGCGGCCGCGACGTTGGGCAGAGGTCCGACCGCAATGATCGTCACGCGTTCCGGAGAGTTCATGACCACATCGATCAGGGCGCCGACACCATCCTCGTAGACGCCTCCCGGGTAGGAGGAAAGACCGTAGTCCTTGGCCCAGTCCGTATGGCGATGCCTGCCGTCGCGCTGTTTGATGCCGATACCAACCGGGATATCGGCGTGACCCACTCGAGCGAGATACTTGGCGACGACCTTGGCCTTGGCCTCGGTATTGCCCACCGCGGTGGTCACCAGCTTGCAGTCCAACTCCGGCGACTGGACCAGCAGAGCCAGTGCCCAGGTGTCGTCGATGTCGTCGCAGATGTCCGTATCAAGGATGACCGGTCTCGGGGCCGCACCGGCGCTACCGGCCACGATCAGCACTGCCGCCAGCAACCAGACCGGACGGGCCAATTTCATCCACAATCGTTTGTGTCGAGCCATAATCAAGCCTCCAAGGTTCAGGTTCTTCGTGGTGATGGTTCTTGATTGTAGCGTGGTCGGGCCCCATGGCAAGCTGAAATCTTAGCGGGACCTCGGGGCCCGGGTCCGTTCGAGAGCCGCTGCCCCCCCAGACAGAACCGCCCGAAACGGCGCCGGACGCCTGTCCGTTTGACAAGAAGGCCCGCGTCCGGGATAATGCCGGCACAGCGTTTGGCGCCACGTCGGTCGCACGGCGCCGCGAACCATGGGAACCCCAAGGAGCAATACATGGAAATCATCCCGGCCATCGACTTGCGAGACGGCAAGTGTGTGCGGCTGATTCAGGGCCAGTACGACAAGCAAATCACGTACAAGGACGATCCCGCCGAGCAGGCGCGCGAGTTTCACGCCGACGGCGCCCGCTGGCTGCACGTAGTCGACCTGGACGGCGCCAAGGCGGGCCGGCCGGTCAACACCGAAACCATCGCGTCCATCGTCCAGCTCGGTCTGCTCGAGGTCGAGGTCGGCGGCGGTCTCCGCGACGAAGACTCCATCAGGCAACTGCTCGATATGGGGGTCACCCGGGTCATCATCGGCACTAAGGCCGTGAGCGACTTCGACTGGTTCAGCGACATGGCCCGGACCTTCCCCGGCCAGATCGTGCTCGGCCTCGACGCCCGCGGCGCGATGGTCGCCACACACGGCTGGCTGGAGGAGAGCACCCAGAGCGTGCTGGACTTCGCGCGTCGGGCGGACGAGCTGCCCCTGGCGGCAATCATCTACACCGACATCGCCAAAGACGGCATGTTGATCGGCCCCAACATCGAACGGACCGAGGAATTGGCCCAGGCGATCAAAACGCCCGTCGTCGCCTCCGGGGGCGTCAAGGACGTCGAGGATATCCGTAAGCTCAACCCCATCGGTGTGGCCGGGGTGGTCGTCGGTCGCAGCCTCTACGAAGGCACGCTCACCCTCGCCGACGCCCTGGCCGCGGCTCGCTGAGGACCTTCGGGATAGCCAAGGACACGATGCCGATGCCCGCGCCATGTCAAAATCCCCGAAGAAACCGACGGGTTTCTGTCGTCGCCCACTGGACTGCCCTGGCCAAATGGCCGATAAATGGGGCGGCTCCGATCCCGGCCGACGCCGGTGAAGGAATCGCTTTTCGAGGGGCCGGACCAGGGCAGGTCCGAGAAAACCACCGCTCCGTTGAGTACTGAGATAAAGAGTGCAACACCCGGATCGACAATCGACAGACCAACGCTCGTCTCTGTCTGCCAGAGTGAGAGACATGACGGGCAGCGTGCTGCGTGACCTCATCTTCTACGGGCTGCTCTATGTCTACCTCTGGCGGGCCGTGGGCATGCATCTGATCTTCCACGGAGCCGGTCGCATCACCAACTTCCCCTCCTTCTACACGACTTGGGAGTTCTTCACCGAACACCTCTCGGCGCCGGGGGGACCTGCGGAATACGTCTCCGCGTTTCTGTCACAGTCGTTCTACTACTCGTGGCTCGGCGCGTTGGTGATTGCGGTTCAGGCCTGGCTGTTCGGACTGTGCACGGCTTATGTGCTGCGCGTTGCAGGTTTCAGACGCGGGCAACTCTTACGCTATATCCCCGCCGTGTTGCTGGCGGTCCTCTATGGCCGCTACGCCTATTTTGTCCCGACGACGATGGCTTTGCTCGTGGCGTCGCTGTGTGTCTGCGCCTATCTGGCCATAGCGCAGCGCCAAGCCGGGGGAAGCAGCCTGGCGATTTTTTCGTTGCTGTCAGTGTTGTGTTACTACGCCGCCGCCGGTGCAGCGCTGCTGCTGGCCCTGGTGTGTATCATCTACGAACTGCTGGTCCGTAGGCGATGGCGCTTGGCTTCGGTCTACGCCATAGGAGCCGTGGCCATACCATTCGTCGTGGGCGGACTGGGATTCAGTTTGGCAGACGTTTATTCCAGATCGACGCCCCTTCACTGGACCCTGCGCTACTACCCATCACGCATGCGCTGGATCGAGTTGATCTATGCTCTCTATCTACTGATACCGGCAGTCATGGTGGTCGCCGGGATCCGGTCCCTAGCGAAGCGGCCCGCGCGCGAGCCGCATGCCAAGACCCCATCCCGAGCCAAGTCGGGACAACTGCGTCGCGCGCTGTCGTGGTATCGCCAATCGCCCAAGCTTAACTGGGCGATGCAGACCGTGCTGCTGCTGGCCATCGGCGCGGCCTTCGCCCATGGAGGGCTCGACCGCGGGCAGCGGAATCGCCTGATCGTCGACTACTACGCCTACCACAAGATGTGGCCCGAGGTCCTCGCCGCGGGCAGACAACAGGTGAGCGACCGCTTCGTCATGCATGCGGTCGATCGTGCCCTGTATCACACCGGACGGCTGGGGGAGGAGATGTTCCGTTGGCCGCAACGACCGGAACTGTTGTTTCTAACGAACGTACCCCGCGAGCAGGCGCACTGGGCCACCTTCGATCTCTATCTGGAGATGGGCCTGGTCAACGCCGCCGAACACACGCTGACGGAATGCCTGGAAGGGCTGGGCGACCGACCGACCGTCCTGCAACCACTGGCTCTGGTCAATCTGGTCAAAGGCAACCTCGGCAGCGCCCGCGTCTGTCTCGGCGCTCTGAGCCAAACGCTCTTTCATCGCGACTGGGCCGAACGATACCTCGAACTGCTTGACACCGACCCGAACCTGGCCACGGATCAGCGCATCCAGCACTTGCGCTCACTGGTCCTCAAACGCGAGTTTCCCACGGTCCTGCCGCCATCGCCCGGGATGTTCCTGGGCCTGCTGGAGAAGAACCCCCGCAATCGGATCGCCTTCGAATACATGATGGCATCGCACCTGCTGAACAAGCGACTGGCAACATTCGCCAACTACGTACCGCAGTTCGAACAGATCGGCTACAAAACGTTGCCCACGCATTTCGAGGAGGCGGCGCTCGCTTACGTTTACGGCACACGGAAGCCCCTGCATATGGGCAACTACCCGCCCCGTGAGGCATTGCGTCGCCAGACGGAAACCGTTCTCGGCATTTTGACGCGCCATGGCGGCGACAAACGCGCGGCCCTGCCCGAGTTGGCACCGAAGTATCGCCACACGTACTTGTTCTACTACCTTTACGCGCCGCCTAGCCAGGAGCCATAGCGCGTGGGAAGCAGTCCAGACCAATGAGTAACGCCAATCAGAAAAAGACAGTCGCACGATGGGTCAGCGGTATCTTGGCCGTTGCCTTCATCGGTCTGTGCGCGATGCTGCACGGCACGGGCCACCCGGCCCGGCCTGCCGAGCCTTGTCCCGTGCTAGACCGAAGGCCCAGGATTCGACCCGACTACAGCGACGCCGTCTTGCCTCCAAACATCGCGCCCCTGAATTTCGTTGTCGAGGAGAACGCCCAGGACTGCTTCGTGCGCGTCCACGCCGACCAGGGCGAACCGATCGAAGTGTTCGCCAAGAACCGCAAGATCGTCATCCCCCAGGGCCCGTGGCACCGCCTCGTCGCAGCCAACCGAGGCGGCAAACTGAGCATTGACGTCTTCCTCAAAGCCTCGGCAGAAACCCAAGGGCAAACAAATCCCTGGCGGCGTTTCCAAACGATCGTCAATACCATTGCGACCGAGCCAATCGACGATTACCTCGTCTATCGGCGCATTCACCCAGGCCATGCGACCTGGCGGAAGATCGGTGTCTATCAACGCGACCTGCGCAGTTTCCGCGAGAAGACAATTCTCGACAACGATCAGTTCCGCGAAGGCTGTGTGAATTGTCACACCTTCTGCAACCACCGCACCGACAAGATGCTCCTGGGGATCCGCAGCACGCACTACGGCAGCCCGGCAATTCTCGTCGACGGTGGCGCCGTCCGACGGATCGGCACCAAGTTCGGCTACACCGCCTGGCACCCCAGCGGTAAGCTCGCGGCCTTCTCGGTCAACAAGGTCCGGCAGATCTTCCACGCCGGCACCAATGAGGTCCGCGACGTGATTGATTTCGACGCGCTGATGGCGTATTACCGCCTGGACACGCAGGCAGTGGAAACCGCCCCCGCCTTGTCGAGAAAAGACCGCTTGGAAACCTACCCCACCTGGTCGCCCGAGGGGAAATACCTGTATTTCTGCAGCGCCCCGCTGACCTGGGAAAGCAAGGAGAGCCTACCCAAAGAATACGATCGGATTCGCTACGATCTCGTGCGCGTGGCATACGACGTGGAGACCGACACCTGGGGCGAAAGCGAAACACTCGTGGCCGCACAGGAGACCGGGCAATCGGCCCTGCTGCCACGAATCAGTCCGGATGGGCGCTGGCTACTGCTGTCGATGTGCGACTACGGCTGTTTTCCCGTCTACCGTCAAAGCAGCGATCTGTACCTGATCGATCTCGAAGCAGCACAGCGAACGGGCCGCTACGAATGCCGCCGACTGGAGATCAACAGCGACGCCAGCGAATCGTGGCACAGTTTTTCCAGCAACGGCCGTTGGATCGCGTTTAGCAGCAAGCGGCTCAGTCACGCCTTCACGAGGACGTATCTGGCCTACCTGGACGAGCAAGGCCGCGTCCACAAACCGATTCTGCTCCCGCAAGAGGACCCAACGCATTACGATGCGTGCCTCTGGACCTTCAGCGTACCGGAACTGGTAACCGAACCGGTGCGGGTCAGCAGGCGGGCTTTGGCCCGGGCCGTGCGCGACACCAAAGCCGGCTCGGTGCGCATGCCTGTGACGATGGCCACCCCCAAGGCCGACGGGCGGCCGATGTACGCCGAACCGCTGCGCGAGTAACGCAACGCCTGGTGCCTCCGGACCTCTTCAAGCGGAACGACACAGTCACCCCAACTACTGATTCGTGGAAGCCACCGACTGAGGCAGGAAGTGCTCCATCACCCAAATGCTCTGCTCCCCAACGAAGGTGGAGATCGCTATTTTGTCTCTGTGGGGATGAATACTCACAGCGTTCAACCTCGGCTTCAGCCTCAAGACGACTGCGGGCTCTCCGCCCTCGGAAGGAATTCGCCTGAGCGTGGCCCCCTCTTTCTCGTATTGTACAGATAGGATGTAGCTACCGTCGGGTCCCCACATGAGTTGCCTCAGAGCGTGCGCAGAGTGCCCGGCATCCTGAAATCGGCACAATTCCGTCGGCTGTCCGCCCAGAATGGGGATGCACAGGACCCGAACCAGCGCTTCACTGGAGCGTCTCTCAGCGAAAACCAGTCTCTGGCCATCGGGAGACACATCCAGAGCGTTCAGTCGATTATCGCTTTCGTAAAGTTGTCTTTCTTGCCCCGATTCAACTTGGCGGCTTACGATTCTATCACGGCTTGTATAGAACAGCCTATTTCCATCACGAGCCCATTCCGCCTTCGATCGTGTCCAGATGTCTCGCGACCATTCCTCGACAGGTGGGAACTCTACCTGCTCGGTGACCTGGCCGTCCTCAACGTCAACGGTGTAAACGCCACCGTTATGGTCCAACCGGCTCTCCCTTCTCTTGTCCTGGCCAACGAACAGAATAGTATCACCGTCGGGAGACCAGCGAGGCTCTCTGACCATAAACTCATTGGCAAGAATTCGCTCTTTGCCAGTCTTGATATCGCGGACGTAGAGCTGCCTCTTTCTTACCGCCCATCTGACATACGCCAATGATTCTCCGTCCGGTGACCACGCCGGACTGCAATTAGAACCCAGCAGAGGCTTTCGCGCGCCATCCAGAACCCTCCCTGTCCTTGCATCGAAAGGAATGATCTCAGTGGTGAATCTCTGCGTGCCCCTGCTGAAGAAGAGCGAGCCATCTTGGGTTACGCCCCGGGGTTCCAGCAGCCCGACATCCCTTGCGACCGACCTCGGTGGACCCTGCGCCTTGCCATCAACGACCGTCACGGCCCATATGTCGCGGGTGCCCGCGCGATTGCTCCTGAACAGAATCTCTTTTCGGCCCCTGATATAGCCCAAGAGCTTGTCGTCTGCTGGGTGTTCGACAAGCGGGACCGCACCACTTCCGTCTGCGGCGAGAAGGTAGATGTCGTCGTTGTCCGCGTCGTGCGGGATCGGACAATCATAGACAAGAAATCGATCGTCTGAGGCAAAACAGATGCGCGGCCAGGTGATCTTCTGCGACACTTTCAAGACCTTAACCGAACCATCCGCGACCGAGACCAAAATGATCTCAAAT
>Ga0272443_10000445_pt1 | contig 76712 bp, 68 predicted proteins | sample SSMAcet12_FD_193581 | JGI IMG/M metagenome (GOLD analysis project Ga0272443, IMG submission 193581) | Marine sediment archaeal communities from Little Sippewissett salt marsh, Falmouth, MA, United States - SSM-Acet-12 | ecosystem: Environmental > Aquatic > Marine > Wetlands > Sediment ...
GGACTGGCCGACGAGAACCTCCAACCGCGGATCCGCGCGACGCTGTGGATGGGGCTCGCCAATCAGCGAAGTGCCCTGATCCTATGCGCCGGGAACAAGTCGGAGATCGCTATGGGGTACAACACGCTCTACGGCGACACGACCGGCGCGCTTGCGCCGATCGCAGATTTGTACAAGACCGACGTTTATCGCCTCGCAGCGTCGCTCACAAAGCGGATTCCGCATCGGGTTCTAAAGAGGGCCCCGACGGCCGAGCTCCGCCCCGACCAGCGCGACGAGGACGATCTCCCGCCGTACGACGTGCTCGATCCGCTCCTCGCCCGGATCATCGAGGGGAACCGATCGCGCGCCGAGCTGATCGCCGAGGGGATCGACACCGGGCTGGTCGACCGGGTTCTCAGTCGCTACTACGCCAGTGAGTACAAGCGGCGCCAGCTCCCGCCGGGGATCAAGGTATCGCCGAAAGCGTTCGGCGTCGGACGGCGGATGCCGATCACCAACGCCTACCGCGGCTGACACGAGAACGGGCCCCGCCGTAAATGCGGAGCCCGTTTGACGCGTACCGCATCAGTGGAATCGGTCTACTCGACAGCGATCTCGATCGGCTTCTCTTTCTGTTTGATCGACTCCTTCATCGGCGCGGTGACGTAGAGGATCCCGTCCTCGAACCGAGCCTTGATGCCGTCGACATCGATCAAGTCGGACGGAAGCGGAAAGCACCGCTGGAAGCGGCCATACCGACGTCCGATCCGGAAGTAGTTCTCCCGATCGATCTCCTCATTTCGCTTCACCTCGCCGCCGATCGTCAGCTGGTCATCCTCGACCTTGATCGAGACGTCCGACTTCTTCGCCCCTGGGAGTTCGGTCTCGAACACCAGGGTCTTGTCCTTCTCGTAGACGTCGGTCCGGCCGAAGCTCGGCGCGACGTCGAACCCCACGCGATCGAAGTCGCGGAAAAACTCATCGACAAGACGCGAAAGGTTGCTCTCGAGAAGGAACGGCCTCCGTGCTACCGCAGGCAGTCTCTTGATCATCCTGGAACCTCCTTCTTGAACCATGCTAGCACTCTCACTATGAGACTGCTAACTGGCAGTTTAGCATTCCGACTGCCAGTTGTCAAGTCGGGAGCGTGAGGCTAGAATGACTGCATGCTTCGAGGTGTCGTAGTCACGCCGATCCGGCTCTATCAACGATTCGTCTCGCCGCTTCTCCCGCAGCGGTGCCGATTCGTCCCGTCCTGCTCGGAGTACGCGGTCCGCGCGATCACGCGGCACGGGGTCGTTCGCGGATTGTGGCTCGCCGTCCGCAGGTTGGCGAAGTGTCATCCGCTTCACCCCGGGGGATATGACCCAGTTCCGTGACGGTCGGACGCGCCGAAGACGAAACAGAGCGTTACATCGTGCGATGGAGGCTTCGGGGATCCGTCCGGCTTGGGCGGCATTCGCCGCCTACTGAGGTGCCGGCGCCGGGAGGGAGGGCCGATCCCGTTTGCCACGCTTTGCGGCGGGTTCTAAACGGCGCCGAACTCGTCGCGAATCCGTTTGACCAGCCCCGGCTCTGCGAGAACGTCGACCGCCGTCATCGCCATGGCCTTCGCTGCCGCGAGCATCGCGACGTACCCGCGCTCGGATCCGGACGCCTCCGCGAACTCGCGCGAGTGCCCCGCGATGTCGTCCTCGCAGATCTGCACATACGGATGGATCCCCGGAACCGTCTGGCTGACGTCCCCCATGTCGGTCGATCCCATCGACTTGTCCTTCGGCGGGTTGTACGGGATACCGCTCGCCTCGAGGTACTTCAGGAATCGTTCGCCGAGAACCTTGTTCGGTCTCATCGCCTGGTACGCATGACCGACGAGGCCGAACTCGAGCTTCGCCCCGGTCGCCAGCGCGGCACCCTCGGCGCACTTCCGTAGCTTGTCGAGCAGTTCGTCGCGGTAGTCGTTCTCCGGCGCGCGGACGTAGAACTCGGCCGCTGCGTACTCAGGGACGATATTCGGCTTGACGCCGCCATGCGAGATGATCCCGTGGATTCGGGCGCCGTCCACGATGTGCTGCCGCAGTGCGTTGATGCCATTAAACGTCTGGATCACGGCATCGAGCGCATTGATTCCCTTCTCCGGGCTCCCCGACGCATGCGACGGCTTTCCGTGGAACTCGATCTTGACCTCCGTGATCGCGAGGCTGCCCCGGCCGATCGTCGTGTTCGTCGACGGGTGAAACATGATCGCCGCGTCGACGCCTTCGAATAGCCCGGCGGCGATCATCAGGACCTTCCCGCCGCCGCCCTCCTCGGCCGGCGTTCCGAGGAACACCAGCCGCCCCGGCAACTCGGACTTGATCGAGCCCACGGCCAGCGCCGCGCCGAGCCCGCCGGCGGCGATCAGGTTGTGGCCGCACGCATGGCCGATCTCCGGGAGCGCATCGTACTCGCCGAGGACCGCGACCGTCGGTCCGTCGCCCGCGGCGGGATGGACGGCCCGAATCGCCGTCTCCATCCCGGCAACGCCGAGCTCGACGTCGAAGCCGCCCTCCGTCAGCTCCGCCGCGAGACGCTTCGATGCGCGGACCTCCTCGAACTTCACCTCCGGATGGTCGAACAGGTCCTTCGCCACATCACGCAGCCGTTCCTCCAGCCGGTCCACCGCACCGACAACCTGCTCTCGCCAATCGCTCATTCGGCCTCCTTGCAGCCGGCGGCTCGAGCGCCCGGCAGCGCGTCCCGCAGCGTCGCCTCGACCAGGCGGTCGAGGGCGTCAACCCAGCGGAGCGGCATGCGATCTCCCGGCACGAGCGAGATCTCCGTGCACCCGGCGATGACCGCCTCCGCCCCGTCGCGCGCCAGCCGGCGGACGACCGCCGCCAGTTCCCGTTCTGCGCCGCGGGGCTCCGCCCCCGCCTTGATCGCCGCAATCGCCTCCATGACGGATCGCCGATCGGCCGGGTTCGGCACGACGATCCGTACCCCGCGGCCCTCACAAGCCCGTTGATACAGCCCGGACTCGATCGTCCCGTCGGTCGCCAGCAGGCCGACCGGCGATCGGTCGATCGCCGCGGCCGTCTCGCCGATCATGTCGAGCATCGGAATCGAGACCGCCGCCCGGATCTCCTCGACGTAGGCGTGGGCCGTGTTGCACGGCAATGCGAGCAGTTCGGCCCCGGCCGATTCGAGCCGTCGCGCCATCGCGACCAGCCGCGGAACCGGACACCTTCCGCCACGGAGGATCGCCTCGGTTCGGTCGGGGATCGACGGATCGCTATCGATCACCACGTGAAGGTGCTCCCGGTCGGTCGCCGCCGGTGTCGCCGCGACGAGGCGGCGGAAGAACTCGACCGTCGCCGCCGGCCCCATGCCACCGAGCACTCCGACCGTCCGCCCGCCGTCCATCGACGCCCGCCTCCCCACTGCTCTCGGATACGCCAGGGTACGCGGCAGCCGCTTCGGCTTCAATCCTCAGGGGAGGGCGCCTCGATGCGCTCGTAGACCGCGAGCGAGGACGCGACGAGGCACGGCGGCGGAGACGCGAGGATCTCGGCGTAGTCGGAGAGCTCGAAGTGCAGCAGCCTCGCCCGGGCCGGGCCGAGGACGGCCGAGATCGGCGCGAGGATCTCCCGCTGATCGGACCGCAGCACGCCACTCGATAGCCGATGGGCAAGCGCCCAGTCCCGATCGGTCAGCGCGGCGGCGAGCGCTTGCTCCACCGCGCGCCGAAACCGAGACGTGATTTGCTCGTGCGATGCCGCCGTCGCATCCGCGTCGACGTCGCCGTAGGCGCTCCCGTAGTGCACCAGATCGCCGGTGACAACGAGCGCAGTCGACCCGACGAACCTCGCACGGACGTCGCAGACCCACGCCGCCAGCCGTCTGGCAACGTCGAACGACCCGTCGATCGGGTCGCGCGTCGGCCCGACGAACACAGGGAGCACCGGGAGCGGTGCCATCCCGAACACGTCGGCGGCCCGCCGCATCAGGGCGAAGAACGCGTCGAGCGAGAACTCGTCCGCCAGGACGCCGTCCCGATCAACGCGGACCGGGATCCGACCGTCCGCCTCGCTCCTCGGGGTCGGCAGGTCACCGAACGGCGTCTCGATCCGATCGACGGCCAGTAGGTGTCCTCCCGAGATCGCAGCGAGCGCGTCGCGCCGCGCCTCGACGGCGCAACTCTCATCAAGCGCCTCGCGGTAGGCGGCCGAGCTCCCGCTGTGGAGGACGCCGAGCGCGACCACGAGATCGACGCCCGACCGGTAGAGGCCAACGACGACGCGCGCCTGAAGCGGCCCGGCGCAGCGCAGCGCAGTGTGCGGAAACGAGACGACCGACCCGGCGGCGATGTCGCGGGAGAGCCCGTCGTCGCCAAGGGATCTCAGCAAGCGCTCGACCGTCCGTCGCCCGAACGCCGCCGCGAGCTCCGCGTGGTAGTAGCGCTTCCAGTCGATGCCAAAACCTCCGTGCGGCCAATCCTAGCTAGGATCCTCGAGCGGAGCCAAACCGTGTGCGGGCCGGCCGGCGGCGGGGTAGACTCCCGCGAACGAAGGAGGTCGCATGCAGATCGGGGAGTTGAAGCGGGTCCACCTCGGCATTTTCCCCACACCGATTCAGGAGCTCACGAACCTGCGTGAGCGGCTCGGCGGGCCGCGGCTGTTCGTCAAGCGGGACGACCTCAGCGGCCTCGGTCTCGGAGGTAACAAGCTCCGCAAACTGGAGTACGCGATGGCCGACGCGCTCGCCCGTGGTGCAACGTCGATCATCACCATCGGCGGCCCTCAGAGCAATCACGTACGGCTGACCACGGCCGCGGCGAACCGCCTCGGCCTCAAGACGATTCTGGTCCTCCGCGGGGACGAACCGGCCCGCGCCAGCGGCAATCTCCTGATCGACAAGATCCTCGGCGCCGCCGAGATCCACTTCATCGGCGCAGACGACTACCCGAGCAAGGGCGAGCTCGATCGGATCGCGGACGAGAAGGCCGAGGAGATCGCCGCGCGACTCGAGGCCGACGGAGAGGTCCCCTACGTCATCCCGAACGGCTGCCGGGCGATCCACGGAGCGTACGGGTACGCGGGCTGTGTTCTCGAAACGGTGAACCGACTGCACGCGGAGGGCCTCGCGGCGAACGCGATCGTCGCCGCCGTCGGGACCTCGAGCACGCTGACCGGGCTGATCCTCGGTTCTCACCTGTACACCCGAGACGAGCTCCGCGTCGTCGGGATCAGCGTAGCCAACCCGGCCGATGCGTTGGCCTCACGCGTTGCCGCCCAGCTCGACGAGGCGGCCCAGCGGCTCGAGCTGGACGCCCCGATCCCCGAGGCCGCGATCGAGATCCTCGACGACTACATCGGCCCGGGATACGGGGCGCCGACCGACGCGATGAGGGAGGCCGTGCTTCTCGCTGCGCGGTCCGAAGGGATCATCCTCGATCCGGTCTACACCGGAAAAGCGATGGCGGGGCTGATCGACCTGGTCCGCAGCGGACGGTTCGCCGAGGACGACGTCGTCGTCCTGCTCCACACTGGCGGGGTGCCGGGGCTGTTCGCGGGCGGACAGACGGACGCGTTCCAGGCGGTCTAGTCGCGAGAAAGGACAAGCGGAGAAGCATCGCCTCTCCGCTCGTCGGCACCGGGTGGTGCTAGCTGTCTGCGCGTGAAGTGTGCCACACGACCCATGCAACACTGGGGTCGCAAGGGCCATCTCGGCAGGACATTCGGCACCCAGTCGACCGTCCGGCGCCCGCCGGAGGGTCGGATCGCCTACCGCCCTGCGGTCACGAACCGGTCGATCGCCGCGGCAGCGCGCTTCCCGGCACCCATCGCTTCGATCACCGTTGCGGCGCCGGTCACGATGTCGCCGCCGGCGAAGACCCCCGCCTTGTTCGTCGCCCCGGTGTCCGTGTCGGCAACGATGTTCCCCCACCGGTTCAGCTCGAGATCTTTCGTCGTCTGCGGAATGAGCGGGTGCGGTCCGTTGCCGATCGCAATCACCGCCGTGTCGGCCTCGATCACGAACTCGGAGCCTTCGATCGGCATCGGGCGACGTCGACCGCCCTCGTCAGGCTCGCCCAACTCCATCCGCAGGCACCGCACGCCGACGAGCCGCCCGTCCTCGCCGAGGAACTCGATCGGATTGGTGAGCAGCCGGAATGAAATCCCCTCTTCCTGCGCGTGATGGACCTCCTCGGAACGCGCCGGGAGCTCCTCCTCGCTGCGACGGTACACGATGATCGATTCCACCGCGCCGAGCCGCAATGCGGTGCGGGACGAGTCCATCGCCACGTTTCCGCCTCCGACGGTGACGACGCGCTCCCCGATCCGGATCGGCGTGTCGTACTCGGGGAACCGATACGCCCGCATTAGGTTCGTGCGCGTGAGAAACTCGTTCGCCGAATAGACGCCATTCAGGTTCTCTCCCGGGACGCCGAGGAAGCGGGGCAGCCCCGCGCCGGTCCCGACGAACACCGCATCGTATCCGCGTTCCAGTAAGTCGTCGACGGTATAGAGCTGGCCAACGACCTTGTTGACGAGGATCTCTACGCCCATCCGGCAAAGCGCGTCGATCTCGCGCTTGACGATCGCCTTGGGAAGACGGAACTCGGGGATCCCGTACATCAGCACGCCGCCCGCCTCGTGCAGCAGCTCGAACACGGTAACGGCGTGGCCGCGCTTCCGCAGCTCGCCGGCCGCAGTGAGCCCGGCCGGGCCGGCCCCGATCACCGCAACACGCTGTCCCGTATCCGGCGCGACGTCGGGACAGCACGGCTCGTTCTTTGCCTCCCAATCGGCGCAGAAGCGCTCCAGTCGCCCGATCGCCACCGGCTCGAACCGAACGCCCAGGGTACAGACCCCCTGGCACTGGTTCTCCTGGGGGCAGACGCGGCCGCATACCGCGGGCAGGCTGTTCGACCGCTTGATCACGCCGATCGCCTCGGCGAACCGGCGGTGCTTCACTTGCTCGATGAACCCGGGGATGTCGATTCCGACCGGGCATCCCTCGACGCACGGGGCGGTCTTGCATTGGAGACAGCGCTCGGCCTCGAGGACCGCCTCGTTCTCGTCGTACCCGTAGGGGACCTCTTCGAAGTTGCGGGCGCGCTGCTTCGGCGGCTGCTCGCGCATCGGAACTTGTTTCTCTACGATCAACTCGCCGCTCCTTTCCCCGTCTCGGCCAGGTACCGATCCAGCGAACAAGCTTCCTCCGCGGCGTAGTGGCCCTGGCGCGACATCAGAAGATCGAAGTCGACTTGGTGACCGTCGAACTCGGGGCCGTCGACACAGGCGAACTTCGCCACGCCGCCGACCTCGACGCGGCAGCCGCCGCACATGCCAGTTCCATCGATCATCACGGAGTTGAGCGACACGATCGTCGGGACGTCGAACTCCCGCGTCACGTCGCTGCACACCTTCATCATGATCGCGGGGCCGATCGCCCAGACGCGGTGGATCTCGCGGCCGGAGACGAGGATCTCGCGCAGCGAGTCGCTACGAACCCCTTCCCTCCGAACGATCCGTCGTTCGTCATCACGTGCAGCTCGTCGCACACCGCGGCGAACTCGTCGTGGTAGAACATGAGATCACGGCTGCGGTAGCCGATGATGCCGATCACTGTGTTGCCCGCCTCCTTGAGCGCCCGTGCAATCGGGTAGACCGGCGCGATGCCGACACCGCCGCCGATGCAGATGGCGGTCCCGTAGGCCTCGATCTCCGACGGCTCGCCGAGCGGACCGGCGAAGTCGAGGAGCGCGTCCCCCTCGTCGAACCGATCCCCCATCTCTTGGGTGCTCTTCCCGACTTCCTGGACGACCAGGGTCACTCCCCCGGTCTCGGGATCGCAATCGACGATCGTCAGCGGGATCCGCTCGCCCCGCTCGTGAAGGCGAAGGACGATGAACTGGCCCGGTTTCCCGGCGCGAGCCACCTCCGGCGCTTCGACGACGTACTCGCGGATCTTCGGTCCGAGCGTTCGTTTCTTCAGAATCTTGTACACGCGTTCAACGCCTCCCGTCTATCGGCCGCCAACTCACACGGCACCGGATTATCCCATCCCGTTTCACCCTTCTCAAATCCTGCACTCACTTTGCTTCCGACGTACAATCCGCCCGCTGTGGAGACACGATGGTACGTGGAGAGCGACGGCCGGATCTACCTCGTCCTCCGGGACGGGGTCCTCGATCTCCCGTTCCCCACCGAGATCCCGTTCGCCGTCGAGCGGATTGCGCCGCTCTTCGCGGACCCACCGATCTGGTTCTGCGTCCCACACCTCGACGGACACCCGCACGACTGGCCCAACAAGGACGACGTCGCATCGATGGACGATGCGGGCCCGCTCGTCCGCACCGCCGTCCACGCGACGATGCCGCGCGTCGTGGTCGAGGCGGTTTGCCAACGCGCCGGGAAGATCCTCCTCGTACGAGGGAGCCGCGGACTGACCAAGGATCGCTGGACCCTCCCCGGCGGGTTCCTCCGTTTCGGCGAGAGCCCCGTCGACGGCGTTCTGCGGGAGGTGCGGGAGGAGGTCGGCGTCGACGCAACGGTCGAGGGACTCCTCGAAGTACGATCGAAGATCGGTCAACACACCCGCCTGCACTGGATCATGCTCTTCTTCCGGGTCCGAATCCTCGGCGAGCCGTCACCGAACCCGGACGAGATCGCCGAAGTACGATTCGCCGATCTCGCCGAGGCGCGAGATCTCGTGTCCGACGAGATGATGCTGGGCACGATCGAATCGGTCGGCGACGTAAGGTAGCGCGCAGGAGCTAGGCGCTCTCTACAGCAAGTCCATTTGGATCGACAGCTGGACGTCGACGCTCCACTCCAGGTAGTAGGGACGGTGCTCGAGCGACACCCCGAGGACGACGTTGGCCGTGTCGACCGGCGTCAACACGAGATCGAACGTCACCTGGTGGATGTCGGTCGGCTCGCCGGCCCACGTCTCCCGCGAGAAGTCGTACGCCGCGCCGAGATTGAGGAACTCGGCGATCAGGAAGTCGTAGCCGATCGTCAGATCGATCCGGTTCGTCTCGATCAGCTCGATCGGCCCGGAGAACGAGCCCTGGACGAGGAATTGAACCTTCGGCGTCGTCGTGAACGCGTAGTTGAACGCGCCGGTGACCAGCAGATCGTTCCCTCCTCCCGACGGATCGAGAACCGCGTACCCGAGGCCGAACTTAAGATCCCATCCGCAGTACCGCGAAAACCCCCGCTCCTGGATGAACTGCGTGATCTCCGAGATGTCGAGCGCGTCAAGGCCGCCGGTCCTGACCAGCCCCGACCCCTCGATGATCTCCAGCACGACGGCAAGGAGGTCGGCGAGCGAACCGTAGGAGGCGGCGCTGCCGATCTCGCGCGCGATGATCTGCTGATCGACCGCGTGGAGGTGAGCGGTGAGGCTCCCCCGTCCGACGAGGTACTCGTCGATCCGAACTGCCTTCGCCAGCGGCGTGACATCGGTGAAGCGGCCGTAGCCGAGCCCAACGTTGAACGACAGGCCGACCGCCTCGAACGAGGATGAGCTTCGCACCCTCGCGCCGGCATAGGCGAAGTAGTCGTCCTCCGACGAGAAGTACCGCTTGTAGTTGCCGTCGGCGACGGTAGCGAACGTCGAGATGTCGACCGTCGAGATGAGCATCTCGTTCTGCAAGGAGATGTCGAATCCGAACTCCGGCGTGTCGTACAGACGCACGTACTCAGTCCCGAACAGCCCGTCGTTGACGTCGTAGTTCTCGAGCCCGTACGGGTCGTTGTGGTACTGGTATGCGAAGCTCAGAACCAGCGACGAGAGATCGGTCAACGGGGACTGGTACTCGCACAACGGGATCGAGACTCCCGCTACGCCGATCCCGACGACAAGCGCCAACGACAGGAAGAACCATCGCCGCATCGCGATCACCTCGCCGAACCGTAATCCGGCCGGCGAGCGATCTCAACCGAATCGTTCCCTCATCGAGGTGCGGTATGTCCCACCTGGCGCCGATTCGAACTCCACGCGCCCGATTCGCGAAACAGCGACAGCTGCCGTTCGCGGGTCCGACGCAAATCCCCGACCCCGACCCCGATCAGCCGGATCCCGCGTTCGTCGAGCCGCGCGCGGTCGCGCAGGAGGTGGACGGCGAGCGCCTCGATCAGGGGGACCGAATCGGTTCCCGACCCGAGCCGCGCCTGCCGGGTAATCGTCCGGAAGTCGGGGTAGCGGACCTTGATCCGTACCGTCCGACAGACGAGCTCTTCCCGCTGCAGCTCCGCCACGACGTCGGCCACCTGCCGCCTGATCTCGCGCTCGATCTCCGACGTGTCGGCCACGTCGAACGGGAAGGTCACCTCGCGGGAGATCGACTTCGACTCGGTCCCGCCCCGCAGCGGCGTGTCGTCGATCCCGCAGGCCAGCTGCTGGAGGCGTCGCCCGAGGCTGCCGAACTCCCTGACCAGAAGGCCGAGCGGCGCGAGCCTCAGATCCTTGACTCGAAGGAGCCCGAGACCGCTCAGTCGCCGCTCGGTCACCTTCCCAACGCCCCACAACCTCCCGATCGGGAGCGGATCGAGGAACTCCAAGGCTCGATGCGGTTCGATCACCAGGAAGCCGTCCGGCTTGTCCAGCTCGGACGCCAGCTTCGCCAAGAATCGGTTCGAAGCGACGCCGACCGAGCAGGTGAGCTTCGTCTCCCGGCCGACGTGATCTTTGACCTCCCGCGCAACGGCTGCCGCCGCCTCGAAGTCGGATCCGTGACGCGTCAGGTCGAAGAAGGCTTCGTCAAGGGAGACCGTCTCAATCGTCCGGGAGTAGCGTCGCAGGACGTCTCGAACCCGGTTGGAGATCTCCTTGTAGCGCGCCGTGCGCGGCGGCAGGTAGATCCCCCCCGGGCACCGCTTCCGTGCAAGCGCCGTCGGCATTGCGCTGTGGATACCGAACGACCGCGCCTCATACGACGCGGTCGAAACGACCCCACGGGGACCGAGCCCTCCGACGATGACCGGCTTGCCGCGGGTCTCCGGGCGATCGAGCTGCTCGACCGCGGCGAAGAACGCGTCCATGTCGAGATGCCCGATCCGCCGCGGGTCGTCGGACACCATCAGCGAACCCCGAGCCGGCGCAGCGCCTCGGTCACGAAAGGATCCGAGATGTCGTGAACGATGCGGTACGACGCGAAGCCATACTCCGGGCCGTGGCGAGGGGGACGGCCGGGGTACCCGACGCGACGCAGCTCGTCGGCGGCAAACGGGATGCGGCCGGTCGAGGCGAGCGCGATCGCCTCGTCCCACCGCCGCTCGTAGTCGGATCGCCGGCCCGCCTTTCTCGCCTGCCCGAGAAGCAGCGCGATCATCCGTTCGACGTCGACGCCAAGCCGCCGGCAGACAGCGAGGTGAATCCGGGCCGTTCTCCCCGCGGGATCGATCAACTGCAGCGCCGACCCGACATCCTCCGCACCTTCGGCAGCGAGGCCCGCCCACTCGGCGCGGAAGCCCGCGGCGAACCGCGTCGGATCCTCGAGGAGGTGATCCCCTCCGAACACGGACTGGTAGATCAGCTTCTGGAGGTCGCGTCCGTCCATCCGCGAATGGCGGCTTCGCTCGACCTCGATCACTTCGAGCAGCGCCGTCTTGTCGGCCATAGCCGTGAGGATAGAATCGAACGAAATGCCGATCAAGGGACGGATTGCCATCACGGGGCGCCCCGGGGTGGGGAAGACGACGGCGATCGAGCGGCTCCTGGAGGTCTTGCCGCTATCGGCGGGCGGGATGATCACGCGGGAGATCCGGGTTTGCGGTCACCGCGTCGGCTTCTCACTGATCGACGTCGCCACCCGCGAGGAGGGGGTCCTGGCCCATCTGCACCACCGCGACGGACCGAAGATCGGCCGCTACACCGTCGATCTTCGCTCGCTCGAGGAGATCGGCGTCCGCGCCGTCCGACGCGCCGTCGAGACGTGCGAGCTTGTCGTCATCGACGAGATCGCCCCGATGGAGTTGACGTCACCCGCTTTCGTGCCGGCGGTGGAAGCAGCCCTCGCCAGCGGCAGGTCGCTGTTGATCTCTACCCACGCTCACTCCGATCATCCGATCGCCCACCGCGCGCGGCGCGAGCTGACGCTCTTCCGGGTCAAGCTGAGCAATCGGGATCGGCTCGTCGGGGACATCGCGGCCCGCTTCGGCTTCGGCGTCGATGTCTAGCGCCGTACGTGGACGGAACGCATCCCACACCGACGAACCCGGCGGCGCTCCAAGCAGCTGCGCTGGTCAGGTTGATCGCCGCCTCGCTGCCGGCACCGGCAGCCCCCACGACAACGGTGATTGCAGAGGCAGCCGACGCCTATCAAGAGAGGCAAGCCGGGCCTTCCGCAGTCGGCCGCGCAGCGCTAGCCGGCGAGGACCTGGTTCGCCGCGGCGACGAGCCCGTCCGCATCGAGCCCATAGTGCGAGAGGAGGACGTCGGCGGCGCCGGACTGGCCGAAGCGGTCGTCGACTCCGACCCTAACGACGCGCGTCGGCCGGTGTTCCGACAGAACCTCGCAAACGGCGCTTCCCAGTCCGCCGATGATCTGATGCTCCTCCGCCGTGACGACGGCCCCCGTCTTCGCCGCCGACGCGACGATCGCCTCCGCGTCGATCGGCTTGATCGTCGAGGCGTTGAGCACCTCGGCCGAGATTCCGTCTTCCGCGAGCCGCCCCCTCGCCTCCAGCGCGACCGAGACCATCACCCCGCAAGCAACGAACGTCACGTCGCACCCCTCGGCGAGGATCTCCGCCGTCCCCAGTTCGAACGGGACCATGTCGCGATGGATCACCGGAAACGCGGCCCGGGCGAGACGGACGTAGATCGGCCCGTCGTCGCACGACGCGGCGAACCGCGTCGCGGCCTCCGCCTCGATCGCGTCAGCGGGAACAAGTACACGCATGTTCGGCAGAACCCGCATGTTCGAGATGTCCTCGAGCATCTGATGGCTCGCTCCGTCCTCTCCGACCGTCAGCCCGGCGTGAGTCGCCACGATCCGCACCGGGACCTTCGGGTACGCCACGACCTGGCGGATCTGCTCCCATACCTTGCCGGTGGCGAACACAGCGAATGTCGACACGAACGGCCGATACCCGCTCATCGCCAACCCGGCCGCCGTTCCGATCATGTTCGCTTCCGCCACTCCCATGTCGAAGAACCGATCCGGGTGCTCGGCCGCGAACACCGATGTCTTCGTCGATCCGGCCAGGTCGGCCGTCAGCACCACGATCCTCGGGTCCTCGTGCCCGAGCCGTGCGAGCGTCTTCCCGTAGGCGTCGCGCGTGCCCTCCATCCGGTCAAAGCTCACTTCGGAACCCCCTCCCAATCGCTGAGGAATCGCTCGATTCCCGCGTCGGTCAGTGGGTGGTCGAACAACTTCTTGAGCACCGCATACGGCACGGTCGCGACGTCCGCGCCGAGCGTCGCCGCCTCCAGGACGTGTCGCGGATGGCGGAGACTCGCCGCCAGCACCTCGGTTGGGAAAGCGTAGTTCTCGTAGACCGCCAGGATCTCGGCGATCAGTCCCATCCCGTCGCCGCCAACGTCATCGATCCGGCCCACGAACGGAGACGCGAACGTCGCGCCGCACTTCGCGGCGACCAACGCCTGATTCGCCGAGAACACAAGCGTCACGTTCGTCCGGATCCCCTCGGCGGAGAGCCGCACGACCGCCTGCATCCCGGCCTCCGTCATCGGAATCTTGACGACGACATTGTCGTGAATCGCCGCGAGATCCCGAGCCTCGGAGATCATCCCGTCGACGTCGAGCGCGGTGACTTCGGCACTGATCGGGCCGTCCACGATCCCGCAGATCTCGGCGATCACGTCGACGAACGGCCGCTTCTCCCGCGCGACGAGCGTCGGGTTCGTTGTCACGCCGTCGATCAGCCAGGCCATCTCGCGAATCTCGGACACGTTCGCCGTGTCGATGAACAGCCTCATGAGTCTTCCTCCCCCCTCCGGAATCTCCGAACCGCGGCCAAGTTTACCGCGTCGGCATCCCGCCGGCCATCGATCGTCTTCGGGGTCTCAAGCACGAACGGGGTCCCGCAAAGCCGCCGATGGCGAACGACCGCGCCGATGCCTCCGGCGCCGATCTCGCCTCGCCCGATGTGGGCGTGCCGGTCCCGCCGCGATCCAAGCGGGAACCGCGAGTCGTTCAGGTGGATCATCTCAAGCCGATCGAGCCCGACGGCCCGATCGAACCGCTCCAGCGTCCGATCGACCGCCGGACGACTCCGCAGATCATGGCCGGCGGCCAGCGCGTGGCAGGTATCGAAACAGACGCCGAGCCGCGCCCCGTCGCCGACCCGAGAGAGGATCGCGGCCAGCTCGTCGAACGAGGACCCGATCGTGGTCCCCGAGCCGGCGGTGTTCTCGAGCAGGAGCCGCAGGTCAGGTGCCTCGGCCCAGACCGGCGATGAGACGAGCCGGTCGAGCGCGCCGACGACCCGTCCGATGCCCTTGTCCGGTCCGCTGCCGACGTGCGCGCCGACGTGGGTGACCAGGGCGTCGGCTCCGAGCCGCGCCGCCCGCTCTGCCTCCTCGATCAGGGCGTCGGCCGACCGCTCGTACAACGCGTCGTCCGGGCTCGCCAGGTTGAGCAGATACATCGTGTGGACGGCGAGGTAGCGAACCAACGACGCCGACCGACGCGCGCGGAACCGATCCGCAACCTCGCCCGGGATGTCCGCCATCCGCCACACCGCTGGACTGTGCGTGAAGATCTGCAGCGCGTTGCTGCCGAGCTCCTCCGCCTCGTCGATCGCCCGGGCAAAGCCTCCGGCGATCGACAGATGGCACCCAAGGCGGAAGGGCTTGTTCCGATCGGTCGTCATCGGCTCGATTATCGGGGCGCCGCCCCGCCCGCTCAACGGGGTCGCTTGCCGAACAAAGGGGCGCAGGATACGGTTTCGCCCGGAGGGACAGCATGGACTATGAAGTCGTCGTGATCGGGGCGGGGCCGGGCGGATACGTCTGTGCGATTCGCTGCGCTCAGCTCGGGTTGCGAACCGCGTTGGTGGAGAAACGGCAACTGGGCGGGACGTGCCTCAACTGGGGCTGCATCCCGACGAAGGCCCTGTACTCCGCGACGAAACTGCTCGAGCGGGCGAGCACGGCGAAGGAGATGGGAATCGCGTTCGCGCCTGCATCGATCGACTTGGAGAAGCTCGCCGAGTGGAAGGAGGGCGTCGTCTCGAAGCTCGTCGGAGGCATCGAGACACTGCTCGACAAGAACGGGGTCGACGTCCGCGTCGCCGAGAGCCGTCTGGACGGCCCCGGTCGCGTCGCCCTCTCGGACGGGGACGCGCTGTCGGCCGAACGGATCGTCCTCGCAACCGGTTCGTCTGCGATCGAGATCCCCGGCTTCTCGTTCGACGATCCGCTCGTGTGGTCGTCGGACGACGCGCTGGCGCTGACCGAGATCCCCGACAGGTTGATCGTCATCGGTGGAGGCGTCATCGGCCTGGAACTCGCTACGATCTACCGCCGGCTCGGGTGCGCGGTCACCGTCCTCGAGCTCCTTCCCGAAATCCTGTCGGTCGTCGATCTGGATCGGCGAACGGTTGCGACGCTGGCGCGATCGCTCAAGCTCCAGGGCGTCGACGTGCGCACCGACACGGCGGCCCGTTCGATCGCAGCCGGCCCCGACGGATCGGAGGTTCTCACCGACGCCGGCGCGATCCCCGCCGATCGGGTGCTCCTCGCCGTCGGGCGGCGGCCGAACTCGGCCGGCCTCGGCCTGGAGACGGTCGGCGTCGAGCCGGATCGCCGCGGCTCGATTCCGGTCGACGGGGGCCTGAGGACCAGCGCGGACGGCGTCTACGCGATCGGCGACGTCGCCCCCGGCCCGATGCTCGCCCACAAGGCGTCGACCGAGGCGGTCGCGCTCGCCGAATCGTTCGCTGGCGGCAAGATGCGCTCGATCGACTACGACCTGATCCCTCAAGCGATCTTCACCGACCCGGAGGTCGCATCGGTCGGCCTGTCGGAGGCACGCGCGAAGGAGCGCGGACACGACGCGCTCGTCGGCCGCTTCCCGTACGCCGCTCTCGGCAAGGCGCTTGGGATGCGCGAGCCGGACGGCTTCTTCCAGGTCGTCGCCGACCGCGCCAACCATCGCGTGTTGGGGGTCCAGATCGTCGGCGCCGACGCGTCGGAACTCATCTCGGAGGCGGCCGTCGCGATCGAGAACGGCCTCTCCCTCGAGGCGATCGCCGACACGATCCATCCACATCCGACGCTGCCGGAGGGGCTGAAGGAGGCGGCGGAGAGCGCCCTCGGCAAGGCGATTCACGCGATCAACCGCTAGCCGGACCAGGTCGACCTACGTTGAAGCCGGGCTCATCTGAGCCGCTCGCGCCTTGCATCGCCGGGAGAGGTCGTGCCGTCGTATTGTCACTCGCCGACTGCGCCGTAGCCGGGGCGCGGGACGAGGGCGTGCTGAGGTTCCTCGCCGGCCGGATCGCCGTGCGTCCCGTTCACCGACGGCTTCTGGTCCTCGATGCGCAGGAGCGGGCGGACGAAGAAACTGACGCCCGCCGTGGCGGCACAGACCGAGCCGGCAAGCACGAACCAAAACGGGACGCCGGTGACGTCCGCTACCGGCCCGGCAATCATCAGCCCGATCGGCGTCGTCAGCGAGAAAAGGCTCCCAAGCAGGCCGAAGACGCGCCCCTGCATCTCGGGCGGCACCGTCGCTTGCAGCAGCGCAGAGATCGGGGCATCGGTCATCGAGATCATCAGGCCGATCACGAAGACAGAGATCAATCCGAGCCAGAACATGCCCGAGGGGGTGAGTCCGAGCACGATGCACGCGATCCCGATTCCGGTCAATCCCATCAGAATCGTGAACACCTTGCGCTTGAATCCGCCCCACACGCCGAGCGCCAGGCCGCCCGACGCCATGCCGAGGCCGACGATCGCGTTGAACAGGCTCAGCTGGGCGGCCCCGCCGCCGAAGTGCTCGTAAATCAACAGCGGCGACAGCGAGAACGCCGGCATCAGCGCGATCTTCAACACCGAGGCGCCGATCAGCAGGGCAACCATCCCGGGCCAGCTCAACACGAACCGCAGCCCGTCCCGGGCATTGGCGAAGAACGAGCGGGTCTTCAAGGCAACGACCTGCTCCCGCGCCGGCTGCGGGACGGACAGGATCAGAAGCGGGATGACGGCGAACGCGGCGGTCCCGAGATCGACGAGCATCACGCCGTGAAGCGGAAGCAAACCGAGAAGCAACGCGCCGAGCGGTGCCCCGACTATGCTCAACACCCCGTGGATCGTCTGATTCAGCCCGCTGATCCGCGTGTAGTGCCGTTCGGGCACCATCAGCGTCGTCGACGCGGCCATCGCCGGCCCGTGGAACGTCTCGCCGAACGAGCGGGCCAGCATGACGACGTAGATGTGCCACACTTCCATCGTGCCGGACCAGAACATGTAGGCGAGCCAAAGCGAAACAAGCGCGATGAACGAGTCGGAGACGATCATCACCAACCGCCGGTTCCATCGATCGATCAGTGCGCCGATGAACGGACCGAGGAGGATGTTCGGCAGGAACGCGACCAGCGAAGCGGAGGCAAGAACCGTGGCCGAGCCGGTCGTCGTCGTCAGCCACCACACCAGAGCAAACTGAGCCGCTCGACTGCCGACGAGCGACAGCTGCTGACCGGTCCAGATCGTGAAGAATCGAGCCTTCCAGCGCCCGGCCACAGTTCCCATGCCGCCCTCCATCTTCGTATCGGATCCTTAGGTTCGTCGCCGTTTCGCCCGCGACCGGTTCAACCTACGGTCAGACCTTCTGCTGGCGCTCGACCGTGGCGTCATCGTGCACCTTGAGCGTCTCGGTGTACTCGACGGAGGCGATCCGGCAGCCGGGACCGATCTCGACTCGCTTGCCTCGGACGACGTCGGCGACCGTGCACTCGAGGTGGATCTCATCCCCCTCGACTTGCGTCGTCCGAAGCTCGGCCGCGCCGCCCCCGGTGAACATTTTGACCAGGCCGCTGAGGAGAGCCCCGCCAAGGGAGCCAATCCGCTCGACGCAGATCTTCTCCCCTCCGACTTCGCGCGCCGAGCATCGACCGCCGAGATGGATCTCCACCTTGTCGGCCGACAGGAGCCCGTCGATGCCGAACCCGCCGCTCGCCTTGAAGATGTCAGCCTCGACGTCTCCGCTGACACGAAGGCTGCCGCTGATCTTGACGTAGTCCCCGGAGATGTCGCCCCCGGCCCGGAAGCTCCCCGAGCACTTGAGCTCCTTGGCCTGCACCGGCCCATCGACCCGGGCGGACCCGCTGATCCGCATCTCCTCCGCGATCACCTCGTCGCCGAAGACCCCGCTCCCGGACACGCTGATCTGCCCGATCTCCGTCCGGCCGGAGATCTTGCCTGACCCGGAGATCCTGAGTTCTTCCGCAACCAATTCGCCGTCCACTCTCCCGGAGCCCGAGATCACGACCCGCGCGTACTCGCCGCCGCCGAGGCTTCCCGACCCGGAGATGCTCACCGATCGTCGTTCGTCGTTCATGGTTCCACCTCACGTTCTCTCGGATGCCCTGGCCCGCCGTCGCCCCCCGCTGACGCCTCGCGCTCGCCGGGGCTCGACTCGCCGCCCGTCGTGCTTTCCTCGCCGTCGGCGAGGTCGAGCTTGATCCGCTGCAGCACGGTCGGCAGGTCGACCGTCTCGACCACCTCGATCTCAGGATCGAAGACCGCTCGTCCCTCGGCCAGGGCAACGAGGCTGATCTGCGCCGAAATGCCCCCGGACGCGACCCGCTTGCGCAACAGGTAGAGGTTGAGTCCGTTCTCCGAAACGCGCTCGAGCAGACCGTTTCCTCGCTTTCCGGTCAAGGTTCTGCGGACGAGATCGATCTCCTCGTCCCGCGCGGTGCGTCGCAGCCGACTGAGGACGCCGAGGACGAACGCCTCCCAGATTGAGACTGCGTCGCCCGGAGCCCGGTCGACGCAGCACGTCCGCAGCAGGTCCTCGTCAAGCCACCCGACCCGCGCGAGCCTCGCGAGGGCCACGTTCAGCTTTGCGTTGACGCGCGTCGTGATCAACTCCGCCAGGTCGTCGAGCGGATGCTCGTCCTTCATGTCCTTGATCCGGCCAATCCGCTCGAGAATCTTGTCCCGCGGGAAGAAGGTCTCCTGCCCGGTGAACGTCGACCGGCGGATGAACCAGACCTCCGGGATGAGGCCCTTCCTCTTCCACCGATACAGCTGGCCGTAGGAGATCCCCATTTTCTCGAGGACCTCCTTCTTCGAGATCAGTCGCTCCTCGTCCATGTCATCCCTCCGGACAACAACACACTGTTCTATTTCGCAGATACACCGGTCGCCCGCGCACGGTACGGCATCGGTGTGCACGCCGTCACGCGACCCGAACGTCTCGCCCGATTCCGATCGATCTTCTCCGATGTGTCTCGTAATTTTCGATCGTAGATCATCCGCATCAGTTTCTCCATGTCGTAAGTCGTCAGCATCATCTGCTTCACCTCCAGCGGAGAGGATGGTCGCAGTATAACATCACACTGTTTCGCTGTCAACCGTCAAGCCGCCAGTCGCCGTATCTGTCGTCCCGACCTCAAGTGAGGGAGCAGCCAACGCCCCTCGCCGCTTGTCTCCCGATGCGCCGCGCTCGATAATCCGGGCGGTCCCTGGAGCCGGCGGTTGAGAGGGGGAACGCATCGATGGTGGTCGTCTGGATCCTGCGGCTCGTGCTGCTCGCGATCCTGTTCCCGCTGCTCATCCCACTCCAAGCGCTCGCCGGCGCGTTCGTCTTCGCGCCGATCCCGCTGGCGTTGCTCGCCCTCGCTCTGGCGTTGCTCGCGCTGGCCGTGGTCCTCGGACTGATCCTCGGGGTCCTGGGAACCCTAGTCGACGTGCTGATCGTGCTGATCCTGGTCGGGATCGTCTGGAAGTGGCCTCGCGGGATCGACGCGCCGCCCTTGGCGAAGATCCGACTCGCCTACCGCGGTCTGCGCAACGCGTTTCGCCAGCAGCTGCGGCACGGCTCCGCGACTGAGTTCGCTCTCTGCCTGTCCGTCGTGATCCTCGCGATCATCCTCAGCCTCTCGTCAGGACTCCTCCACTTCCTCCTGACCGTGGCGGTCGTCCTCGTCGTCGTCGGCGTGGTCTGGAAATGGCCTCACGGGAGGCAGCTGACTGTGCCGCGCAAGCTGCAGCTCGCCCTGCGTGCGCTCTGGGACGATCTCCGATCGCGCTTTCGCTGATCCGGACGAAGCGCTCGGGCGTTTCCGTCCCGGCGCGGTCGGCGCACTGGACCTCAGATCGCGGGAGTCCGGTACCAGGCGCCGGACCTCAAGGGCCTCGAGCCGTCCGCCGGCCGGAGGTTCGGAACCTCGCGGCCTCGTCCGACCGGAGTTTGACGTCGCCGTCGAACTCCCAGGTGTTGGAACGCGAAACGCGGCTCAACGGCCGGGACACTCGGCGACGACCGCCGGGTCGATTCCCTTGTTCCCGTAGGCCGCCTCGAAATGGGCCGCAAACTCCGCGGCGAGCCTCCCGGCACGGGCGTCGTACGCGGCACCGTCCTTCCACGCGTTGCGCGGGTTGAGGATCTCCGAAGGGACGTCAGGGCACGCGCGCGGAACGGAGACGTGAAACAGACCGTCTGCATCGTAGGCCGCGTCCCGCAGCCGTCCGGACAGCGCGGCGTGGACCATCGCCCGGGTCATCGAGATGTCCATCCGATCCGCCGCCCCGTACGGGCCGCCGCTCCATCCGGTGTTCACGAGGTAGACGTCGGTCCCGTGGCGGTCGAGCCGTTCGCCGAGCATCCGTGCATAGACGTCCGGATTGCGCGGCATGAACGGCTCGCCGAAGAATCGGGAGAACGTCGTTTTCGGCTCGAGGATGCCCGTCTCCGTCCCGGCGAGCTTGCTCGTATAGCCCATCAGGAACCAGAGCATCGCCTGTTCCCTCGTCAATCTCGAGATCGGAGGGAGGACCCCGTTCGCGTCCGCGGTGAGAAATAGGATCGTTCTCGGGTGGCCGCCGGACGATGACGGTTTCACGTTCGACAGGAATCGCAGTGGGTACGAACCGCGGGTGTTCGGCGTGAAGCGGTCGTCGGACAGGTCGAAGCTTCCGTCGGACCGCATCACCGCGTTTTCCACGATCGCACCGTGGTGCTCGACAGCGTCCTTGTGAAGGACCGCGCGGTAGATCTCCGGTTCCTTCGCCGGATCAAGGTCGATCAGCTTCGCGTAACAGCCGTTCTCGAAGTTCGCGATTCCCCGGTCGCTCCAACCGTGCTCGTCATCGCCGAGGAGGGCGCGACGTGGGTCCGCGGAAAGCGTCGTCTTCCCCGTTCCGGACAGCCCGAGGAGGAGTGCGACGTCGCCGCCCGGCCCTTCGTTGGCCGAGCAATGCAGCGGAAGGACGCCCTCGGCAGGCAGCAGGTAGTTGGCGACGGTGAAAATGAGCTTCTTCACCGAACCGCCGTACGCGGAGCCGTAGACCACCCCGATGCGCCGATCGAAGTCCATCCCGATGACCATCGTCGAAGTCCCCCCGATGCGAGGATCGATCCGCAGGCGGCCCTCATACCGCCGCGGGTCGAGCTTGTCGTACGGCAGGGCGAGCAGCCGAAACGGGCGGTCGGCGAAGACGCTTTGCTCGATGTCCGAGGGCGCGGGTCGAAACATGTTGTCGGAGAACAACGCCGTCAGCGCGCGGTCCGTGACGACGATGACCGGAAGGGCGTACGCCGGATCCGCTCCGACCGTCCTGTCGAGCCGGTAGACGCGCTCCTTGTCGCCGAGCATCGCGAGCGCGTCGGAGAGGATCCGATCGAACGTCTCCTCCTCGATTGGCAGGTTGTTCGGCGAGTCCCAGTCGATCGTCTCCTCGCTCGCGGCGCGTCGGACGATCAGCGTATCCGCCGGGCTCCGCCCGGTGGACTCCGGTGGGGTCCAGGTGGCCAACGCGCCGGACGCGCTCGCCACCGCTTCGTCGCGATCGATCACTGCACGGATCAGATCCTCGCGGCGCGGATTCTCGGCCACATGGGCCCCCACAAGAAGCCGCGCCAGATCACGTTCGAAATCCATTTCACCTCACCCGATTCGCGGCGGCCGGAATCGAGCCGCCGGAGATGCCGGATCATATCCGACCGGCTGTCCATCCGAAAGGAAGAATCGAAGCGCACATCGGGCTCACATCGGATCGAAGGCATCTCGAAAGACGCGGGGCCTCCACTCCGCGACCCCGTGCCGAAGCCGCCCTTTCCAGAGGCCCTCGGTCCGCCGCCCGCGACTCTCTTCGCAAAGGGCGCTTCTTTGGCGCCAAACTGCTTCGATTCCACCGAGCGACCGAAGCCTGATCCAATCCGGAGGAGCATTCCATCTCGCTCTCGGTTCCCGGACGGATCGGACGGCAGAACCGCCGGGCGGATCGATGACCGCGACGGAGGCCCGCATGGAAGCGGTGCGCCGGCGTTACCGCCCGACTTCCGAGCCCGAGGCGGTTTCACAGCGCTTCACCGGCCTCCCGCCGCAGCGCGCGCCCCTCCGTCGGTCAGCCCGAACAGGCGAACCGCATTCTCCATCGTCGCCCGCGCCACATGCGCCGCGTCGATCTCTTTGAGCTCGGCGATCGCCTCGACCGCGTACCGGACGTACGACGGCTCGTTGCGCCGACCGCGGTACGGCACCGGCGTCAGGTACGGGCAGTCGGTTTCGACCAACAGCCGCTCGATCGGGATCCGAAGCACGGCATCGCGTAGCGCGCCGTTCTTCGGGTAGGTCACCGGGCCGCCGATCCCCAAGTGGAGCCCCAGAGTGAGGAATCGCGAGGCAAGATCGGACCCGCCGAGGAACGAGTGGACCACACCGCGACGCTCGCCTCCCGCCGCGTGGAGGATCGCGAGAAGATCGTCGGTGGAATCCCGATTGTGCAAACAGACCGGCAGGTGGAGGCGATCCGCCAGGTCGAGCTGCTGCTCGAGCACCCGCTGCTGAATGTTCCGCGGGGAGAGGTCGCGGTAGTAGTCAAGGCCGATCTCGCCGATCGCGACCGCCTGGTCGGCGAGCTGTTCCAGCTCTGCGAGTGCGGCGGCATCGACGTCCTTCGCCGCGTGCGGGTGCACGCCGACGGTCGCCCAAACCGTCCGATGCCGCCCCGCCAGGCGGACTGCCTCCCGACTCGAACGAAGATCCGTCCCGATCGCAACGATCCCGATTCCCTCGCCGAACGCGCGTGCGATCACCGCGGCGCGATCCGCGGCAAACGCGCGATCGTCGAGGTGGGCGTGGCTGTCGATCAGCCGCACCGCTCGACCTCCCACAGCGCTGTGGGGATCCTGTCCAGCAGGTCCGACGGGGTAAGCGCACGGGCTGCTCGATCCCGCGAGAAGATCTCGGCGGCGAGGCCGTGCACGTAAGCGCCGACGAGCGCCGCGTCGACGAGCGAGGCTCCGCCGGCGACGAATCCGGTGATGAGGCCGGCGAGCACGTCGCCGCTGCCTCCGGTGCCCAGACCGTCGTGCCCGGTTGGGTTCAGGTAGACGCCCCCCTCAGGGGTACCGATCGCCGTCGGCCGCCCCTTCAGGACGAGAACGACCCGATGCAAAGCAGCGAACGACCGGGCCTGATCGCGGCGCGACGCGTCGACCGCTTCCGGCGCGACGCCGATCAGCGCCGCGAGCTCCCCCGGATGTGGTGTGAGGATTGCACGCCCGGCGAGCTGCGCCAGCAAGTGGGCGTGGCCGACCAACGCGTGCAGCCCGTCGGCATCGAGGACGATCGGACCCGGAAACCGTTCCACGATCGCTCTTGCCGCATCCAACGCCCCGGGGTCGCGCGAGAGTCCCGGGCCGAGGGCGACGGCGTCCGCCCGTGCCAGTTCGTCATCAAGCCTCGAATCGTCGACGTCTCGCAGGCGTCCGTCTTTGTCGCCAAGCGGGATCGTGATTACCTCGGGAAGCGCCGTCTCGAGGATCGGATCGAGAGAGGCCGGAATCGCCAGGCAGACCAGCCCGGCACCGGCGCGCAGGGCACCGCGGCAGCAAAGGATCGCCGCCCCGGTCATGCCGATCGATCCGGCGACAACGAGGACGCGCCCGAACGTCCCCTTGTGTCCGTCCGGGCGACGGGCCGGAAGGCGTGCGCGGATCCCCGCCGGCTCGAGGACCCGGGCCCACGGCTCGGCCGTGCCGAGGACCGCCCTCGGATAGGAGACGTCGACGACCGCCGTGTTCCCGCACTGCCCCGCCGCCGGGTACAGGAGGTGCGCCGGCTTGAGGAACGCCATCGCCAGGGTAACGTCGGCGCGGACCGCATCGCCGAGCATCTCACCGCGATCCGACGCCAGGCCGCTCGGCAGATCGAGGCTCACGATTCTCGCGCTGCACGCGTTGATGCGTTTGACGACGTGCAGCGCCTCGCCAACCAGCGGACGTCCGAGACCGGAGCCGAACAGGGCGTCAACGACGCAGTCGACCTGACGAAGGGCGTTTCGGAGTCCCTCATCCGACGCGGACCGGACCGAGCCGCCGGCGCTCTCAAGCCTCACGGCCATCCGGCGCGTCGCGGGCGAGCAGTCTTCCATCGGCACCAGAGAGAACGCTTCGACGTCCGCTCCCGCCTCGCGAAGCCGCCGAGCAACGACGAGTCCGTCGCCGCCGTTGCCTCCCGGTCCAACGAGGACAACCGCCCGCCGAGGACGGATCCGCCGGAGCATCCAGTCGGCCGCGCTCGTGCCGGCGCTCTCCATCAGCTCGTCCTGCTCCAGCCCCGAAGCAGCTGCCCGCTCGTCGAGCGCCCGCTGGTCGGCGGCGCGCAGTGCCCATCGTTCGTCCACGCTACGCATCGTTCGTCTTCGGAGATCGCCGCCAAGCCGCAACGATCTCGCCCGCGACCTCCCCCGCGCTTCGTTCGCTGACGTCCCACCAGCTTACACCGTTCTCTCGCCGGAACCAGGCGGCCTGCCGACGGGCGAGCCCCCACGTACGCCGAGCGATCTCCCGTTCCATCTCCTGATTCGAGATCAGGCCGTCGAGGAAGGCCGCCACCTCCGGCACGCCGATCGTTCGATACGCTTGGCAATCCGGATCAAGCCCCGCCGCGCGAAGCCGCTTCACCTCCTCGATCAGGCCCCTCACGAGCATCCGGCGAACTCGGGCGGTGATCGCCGCCCGGTGGTCGTTGCGCTCCCGTCGGAGACCGACGACGAACGTCGGGTACGGAAGCGGCGCGGCATCAACCTGCCACGAGCTGATCGGACGCCCTGTCAGCTGGTGGACCTCGAGCGCCCGGGTGATCCGCAGGCGGTCGTTTGGGTGGATCGCCTCGGCGGCCGCCGGATCGACCGAGCCGAGCCGGTCATACAACTCACCCACACTGCGTTTCGCCATCGACGCGCGGAGAGGATCGTCCTTCGCCGGCCCTTCGAACAGGCCGTGAAGGACCGCCGCAAGGTACAGGGTCCCTCCGCCGACGAGCATCGGCTCGCGCCCACGGGCGCGGATCTGCGGGATCAGCCGGTCGACGTCTCGGCGGTACGCCATCGCGTCATACGTGCCCCGCAAAGGCACGCAGTCGATCAGATGATGGCAAACCCCACGGCGCTGCGCCTCGGTCGGCTTGTCGGTGACGATGTCGAGGCCGACGAAAAACGCCCGCGAATCGGCCGATATGACCTCGCCGCCGATCCGTTCGGCGACCTCGATGCCGATCGCCGTCTTGCCGACCGCCGTCGGTCCGAGAAGAACCAGTACCGGTCGGCTCCCGCCGGTCGGCCGGGCCACGCCCGTCCCCTAGTCCTCCGCGAGAAGAAGCTCGCGGAACCGCTTCAACTCGGCGCGTCGGGACGGGTGCTTCAGCTTCTCGATCGCCTTGATCTCGATCTGCCGGACTCGCTCTCGCGTGATGTTGAACTTGAGCGAGACGTCCTTCAGCGTTCGGGGATGCCCGTCCTCGAGTCCGTACCTCAACTTGAGGATCTCGCGTTCGCGCTCGTCGAGCTGATCGAGAGCGCGGGAGAGCTGCTCGCGCAGGAACATCCGGAACGTCTCCTTCGTCGGGGACGGCGAGGACGGATCCTCGATGAAGTCGCCGAGCGTGTCCTCGTCCTCATCGCCAATCGGTCGCTCGAGCGATGCAGTGTACTGGGAGACGCTCTCGACCTTCTTGATCTTGTCGATCGACATCCCGGTCAGCTGCGATAGGTCTTCGAGGGTCGGCGCCGAGCCGTGAGACTGGATGTACTCGCGCTTGACCCGGTTCAGCTCACGCACGGTCTCGATCATGTGAACCGGAACGCGGATCGTCCTCGATTGGTCGGCGATCGCGCGCGTGATCGCCTGGCGGATCCACCAGGTCGCGTAGGTCGAGAACTTGTACCCCCGCGTGTAGTCGAACTTCTCGACCGCCTTCATCAGCCCCATGTTCCCCTCTTGAATCAAGTCGAGAAACGACAGACCCCGGTTCATGTACCGCTTGGCGATCGAGACGACGAGCCGGAGGTTCGAGATGGTCAGTCGGTCGCGCGCCGCGCGCCCAGTGCGGACGAGGCTTTCGAGCTGCTCGAGCGGGGCCTTCCGAGGGAGTTCGTCGCCGAGTTTTTCGTCGAACGACGACGAGACGAGCAGTTCGGCCGCCGCGCTCCCCTTCTCGACCCGGTCCTCGAGCTCGATCCGTTCCGCATCGGACAGCCCCTCGCCCTTCTTCAGGCCAGACTTCGCTTCTTTTCCGGCCTTGACGGCAATCGACAGCTCCGCGTACGCGCCGATCTCCATCGCCTTGGCGAGTTCCACCTCGCCCTCCTTGGTGAGAAGCGGAACCTTTCCGATCTCGCGAAGGTAGGTCTTGACCGGATCCTCGCGGCGCGCCGGTGGCTCTCGATCCCGCCACTCCGATGCCATCTGCGCCTTGAGGGCCCGCTTGGCCACCGATTCCTCGAGAACGTCCTCGCTCTCGGTGTCGGCTTCGTCGTCCTCGAGCAGGTCCTCCGGATCGGTCAGATCGTCCTCGAGGGGGTCCTTCTTGTCGGGCTTCTCAGCGCCGCCCTCCTCCCCGGCAATCGGTGAGGACTTCTCGACCGACGCATCGGGCTCGATTTCGGCGACGGTTGGCTTCGCCTTCGCAGGATCCTTCTCGGACGGCACCTTCTGCTTCCTGGCGGTCATTCGTCCCCCTTCGCCGTGAGTTCCTTCGTCTTCAGGGCGATCTTCTTCTCCATAAGCCGGTTCCACCGCTCCCACTCTCCGGCCGCCGCCGCCGCCTCAAGCTCCGTCGTAAGGTCCTTGAGCTCCCGCTCGACGTCGTGCAGCGGGACCAGCCTCGCGAGAGCGTCCTTCACCGCCTTGTCCGTGTCACTGAAGCGAACCGGCGCCAACGCGTAGTAGCTCGCCCGTCGCGACGATTCCTCGTCCAAATGGTCAACCAACGCGGTCAATTCCGCAACGCCGGACGCGAGCGCCTCGACGATCGGTCGATTCTCCTCAGAGAAATCCCCGGTCCCGGCCACCTCGGCGACCCGGTCCCAGGCGATGTCCCCGCGAAGCAGCAGGGCGAGGAGAACCTCCTCCTCGCCCCACGTTTCGACCACACCTTGGGCGTCCCGATCCGACCAATGGATCTCCCGACGGCGGGGAAGCTCTCTTCTCACCGACTCGATCGAGAGGTCGAGGAGATCGGCGAGGTGCCGCTCGATTTCCTCTCGCAGCGTCGGAGCCCGCAGCGCTTGATAGAACTCCCTCACCGCGTCGAGGATTCGTTCCTTGCCGCGGGCCGACGACGGATCGTGGTCGGCGACGACCCGATCGAGGAAGAACCGGTGAAACGGGACGGCCGCGTTGATCGCCTCCTCCATCGCCGCGATGCCGTCGCGCCGCACGAGCCCGTCCGGGTCCTCGCCGCTCGGCAGCCGGACGACGCGCACTCCGAGCCCGCTGTTTCGGAGAATCTGCATCCCGCGAATCGCCGCCGCGCCGCCGGCCGCATCCTGGTCGTAGGAGATGACCACGTCATCGACAAACCGTTTCAGCAAGTCGGCCTGTCCCTGCGTGAGCGACGTTCCCATGCTCCCGACGCAGTTCGTCAGGCCGGCCTGCTGAAGCGTCAGGACATCGGTGTACCCCTCGACAAGAACGGCTGTACGGGTCGCCGCCATCCCGTCCCGCGCCCACGTCAATCCATAGAGCAAGCGTCCTTTGTCGAACAACGTTGTCTTGGGGGAGTTGAGGTACTTCGGCTGCCCGTCGAACGCGCGCCCGCCGAACGCGATCGGTCGTCCCGACAGGTCGTGGATCGGGAAGATCGTTCGATCGCGAAAGCGATCGTAGGTGTTCTCGTCTCCCCGAACGAGCAGGCCGAGTTCGACCAGCGTCGGCTCGCCGTGGCGCGCTCCAAACCGCCGCTTCAGGTTGTCCCACCCCGGCAACGCATACCCCAGCCCGTATTGCGCCCAAGCCGCCTCGCCGTACCCGCGCGCCAGCAGGTACTCCCGGGCCTTCCGCCCGCTTGCGTCCCCGGTCAGATTCGCGGCGAAGTACTCGGCCGCTTCAGCGGTGATCCGGCGCAGCTTCTGCCGCTCGCCGTCCTCGCTCGCCTCGAACGACATCCCGACGTCGGAGGCAAGCCGCCTCACCGCCTCGATGAACGACAGGCGCTCGATCTTCATCAGAAAGGCGATGACGTCGCCGCCCTCGCCGCACCCGAAGCAGTGCCAGAGCCCCTTCTCCGCGTTGACGACCATCGACGGGGTATCGTCCTTGTGGAACGGGCAGCGCCCCTTGAAGTTCGCTCCAGACTTCGCAAGCGAGACGTAGCGCGAGATGAGGCCGATCACGTCGACCCGCTCCTTGATCGCCTGAACGTCCGCCCGGTTCCCCTTCATCGCCACCTCGAAGTATCAGAACAGACTAGTGCATCCCGGCGAGAAACGGGTTCGTCCCGCGCTCCCTCTCCAGTGTCGTGACGTCTCCGTGCCCCGGATAGACCGTCGGATCGCCCGCCAGATGCGCGATCCGCCGGAGCGACTTGTCCATCTCGCGCGACGAGCCGCCGGGCAGATCGGTGCGCCCGATCGAGCCGGCGAACAGAAGGTCGCCGGCGAACAAGGCGCCGTCGCCAACGAGAACGATGCTCCCCGGCGTGTGCCCCGGCGTGTGCATCACGCGAAGGCCGGCGGCGATCTCGTCGCCGTCGGCCACATATCGGTCGATCGCTCGATGCCCTGGGAAGAAGTGGTCGACGTACGGGAGGTCCGCTTCGTGCATCGTGACCGTCGCCCCGTCGCAGGCCCACGCCCCGCCGACGTGATCGAAATGGCCGTGCGTCAGGACGACCACGTCGACCGACGTGCCCGCGAGGAAGGCGGACAGCGCCTCCGAGTCCTCGGCCGGATCGATCAGAACGGTCCTCCCGTCCAGCTCGACCAGATAGGAGTTCGTGGCCAGCGGACCCAGACAGATTGACGATACGCGCATCCCGCCCTCCTTCAGGCTCGGGCGACCGTCAGAACCACCACCGACCGATACCCGCTGCGCTTGAGCTCCCGGGCGCACTCCTCGACGGTCGATCCGGTCGTCTCAATGTCGTCGACGAGAAGGACCCGCTCTCCGCCGTATCGTACCGGTCGAAACGCGTTCCGCAAGTTCGTCCGGCGCTGTGCCGCGGTCAGCCGCCCCTGCGGCGTCGTACGTCGGACCTTCACCAGCGTCCGGGCGACCGGCCGCTCCAGACGCGCCGCGATCCCCCGGGCGAGAAGCTCCGCTTGGTTGAAGCCCCGCTCTCGGCGATCGGCACGCAACATCGGGACGAACGTGACGAGATCGAATGTCTTCAAGATCCCGTGCGCGGCGATCGACTCCGCCATCCGGCGGGCGAGAAACCGTCCGACGGCCGTCTCCTTGCCGAATTTCAGCGCGCGCACCAGCTCGCCCCATGCGCCTTCGTACGGACCGAGAGCATGAAACCGATCGACGCTGCGCTCGCTCGTACCGCATCGCAGGCAGACGTCGTGGGACGGGTCGGAGAGCGCCTCACCGCAGCGGCGGCATCGAGCGTCGGAGAGCTCGGGCAACGCCTCCTCGCACGCCGCACAAAGGACACCCAGGAAGCCGAGCGGCCCGCCGCACCGCACGCAGCGCGGCGGGTAGAACAGCGCGACCACGCCCTCGCCGGCTCGCCTCGCGACGTCGATCAACCTAGAGAATGAGCGCGACCCGCACCAGCTGGTTCGTGTACCCCCACTCGTTGTCATAGAACGCCATGACCTTCAGGAACCGCCCGTCGACGATCTTGGTCGTCGTCAGGTCGATAACGCTCGGACGATCGTCCCCGATGACGTCCGAAGAGACGACCGGATCGTCGCTCACGCCGAGGATCCCCTTGAGGTCCCCGGCGGCATACCGGCGGAACAGCCCGTTGACCTCGTCGACCGTAGCGTCCCTCGACAGCTCGACCGTCACGTCGCTGACCGATCCCGTCGCCACGGGGACGCGGAACGCGATCCCATCCATCTTCCCGGCGAGCGTGGGGAGGATCTTCGTCGTCGCGACCGCCGCGCCGGTAGACGTCGGGACGATGTTGATCGCCGCTGCCCGAGCACGGGACGGCTTTGCATGCGGCGCATCGACCAACCGCTGGTCGCCAGTGTAGCCGTGCACCGTCGTCAACAGCGCGTGGGCGACGCCGATCTCCTTCTCGAGGATCGACATCACCGGAACGAACGAGTTCGTCGTGCACGAGGCGGCCGACACGATCTTCATGCCCGGATCGATCGACCCGTGATTGACACCGTAGACGACCTGGAGGATGCCTTCGCCCTTCGCCGGCGCGGAGAGGAGCACCCGCTTCGCCCCGCCCTGCAGGTGCAACGCCGCCTTCTCCGGCGTTAGGAACACGCCGGTCGACTCGATGACGAGGTCGACCCCCATCTCACCCCACGGGAGCGCGCTCGGCTCGCGCTCGGAGAGCAACCGGATATTCACCCCGTCGATCTCCAACCCGCCGTGCGCCTCGCGAACCTCGCGGCCATACCGCCCGTAGATCGAATCGTGCTGCAGCAGATAGCGGGCCATATCCGCCGTGAAGAACGGATCGTTGATCGCCACGATCTCCAGTTCCGGGTTCCCGAACGCAATGCGGAGGAACGCTCTCCCGATCCGCCCAAACCCGTTGATCGCCACCTTCTTCATCCTTCGGCCTCCTTCCCTGAGTTCCTTCCTTCGATCATGTCGACGAAGTAACGGTGAATCCGCACGTCGTCAGTCAGCTCCGGATGAAAGCTGCACACCAACACGTTCCCCTCGCGCGCCATCACGGCGAACCGGCCGTGGTACGCCATCTCCGTCACTCGTGGCCCGCTGCGCACGATGTACGGCGCGCGGATGAACACCGCCGGCACGGTGCCGATTCCCTTGACGGCGAGGTCCGTCTCGAAGCTGTCGACCTGGCGGCCGGACGCGTTCCGCGCCACCGCGACGTCGATCGCCCCGACGTACGGCGACGGCCGGCCGTCGACCTCGGCGGCCAACAGGATCATCCCCGCGCAGGTTCCGAACATCGGCAGCCCTTCACGGGACAGCGCACGAAGCCGCTCGAGCAGCCCGCCGTCGGCGAGGAGCGACATCGTCGTCGACTCCCCGCCGGGCAGGACCAGCCCGGCGATGCCCGACAGTCCGTCCATCCGCTTGACGACGCAGCTTTCGATGCCCAGCCCCGACAGGGCGCGCGCGTGCTCGCGAACGGCCCCTTGCAGGCCGAGGATCCCGACCCTCATGTCCCGCGGGTCTGCATCAACTCGTGCTCGGGGATCTCCTCGATCGCGATGCCGCTCATCGCCTCGCCCAATCCGGCAGAAACCTCGGCGACGACCTTCGGATCGTCGTAATGGGTCGTCGCGCGAACGATTGCGCTCGCCCGGCGCGCCGGGTCGGACGACTTGAAGACACCGCTCCCGACGAAGATGCCGTCGCAACCAAGCTGCATCATCAGGGCCGCGTCAGCCGGCGTCGCGATCCCACCGGCGGCGAAGTTGACGACCGGTAGGCCTCCGGCGTCGCGAACGGCGAGCAGAATCTGGTACGGTGCGCCGAGTTCCTTGCCCATCGTCATCAGCTCCTCGGCCGGTGCGGCCAGCACAGCGCGGATCTGCTCGTTCATCCGCCGCATGTGACGCACGGCCTCGATGACGTTCCCAGTCCCCGGCTCGCCCTTCGTCCGGATCATTGCAGCGCCTTCCGCGATGCGCCGGCACGCCTCCCCGAGGTTTCGAGCCCCGCAAACAAACGGGACGGCGAAATCCCACTTGTTCACGTGGTACTCGGGGTCAGCGGGGGTGAGAACCTCCGACTCGTCGACGTAGTCGACGCCCAGTTCTTGAAGGATCTGCGCCTCGGCGAAGTGGCCGATGCGCACCTTCGCCATGACCGGAATCGAGACCGCGGCGAGGATCTCCTTCACCTTCGTCGGGTCCGCCATGCGCGCGACCCCGCCCTGGGCGCGGATGTCCGCCGGAACCCGCTCCAGAGCCATCACCGCGACGGCCCCGGCGTCCTCGGCAATCCGCGCCTGCTCGGCGGTCGTGACGTCCATGATCACCCCGCCTTTGAGCATCTCGGCCAGGCCGCTCTTCACGCGATAGGTTCCCTTCTCGACCATCGTACTCACCCTCCCATGCAACGTGCGGGCCGATTATACCGCCGCATCGAGCGAGTCAACAGGCACGCAGATTCTGTCCCCAACGGGAATCGCGCGTCAGCCGCGCCGGCGCCGACCGTCCGGATCGGCCCAGTTCAGCTTCTCGTCGAGGACGCGGAAAAACGACGGGGAATCGGCGAGGCGTACAAGCCGGGTCGGTCGGTCGCTGCGTCGAATCCCGATCTCCGCCCCGGCCGGAAGTGCCGCCACGAAGTCTCCGTCCGCGAACAGCCCCACCTCGGTGCGCGGCCGGACCCGGAGCAGCTCGTCGGCCGGGAAGATCACCGGGCGAAGCCCGAGCTTGTGCGCCGCGTGCGGCGTCGCGAGGATGCACGCCGCCGGCGGGACGATCACCGGCCCCCCGGCGGACAGGCTATACGCCGTCGATCCGGTCGCGGTCGCGAGGATCAGCCCGTCGCCCGGATACGCCGACACGATCCCGTCTCCCCACAGGAGCTCCAGCTCGCAGAACCGCGAGTCGGTCGTTCCGGTCACCACCAGATCGTTCAACACGGAGCCGACCGCGTTGTCGGCCTCGTAGACGAGGCGCATCCTCTCCTCGATCGCCACCTCGCCGTCGTAGACGCACTCCAACGCCGCGGCCCAGCCGTCGAGGCCAACCTGGGTCAGGAAGCCGAGGCTGCCAATGTTGACCCCGAGAATCGGGGTCCCCGACTCGGCGAACAGCGCCGCGGCACGGAGGACCGTCCCGTCCCCGCCGAGCGCGACGACGATCGCCCCGCCGCCGTCGGCCGGGGTGGCCTCGCTCACCAGGACCGCCTCGACCGCGTGCGTCTCACACCAGGCTCTCATCCGCTCAAACACCGCAAGCGTGCCCGGCTTCGCCGCGTTGACCACGAAGTACATCCGCTCGAGATTCACGACCGGATGGTAGCGAGCGGCCAAACGACCATCAAGAAGGACGTCCCGACACGTGCTTCCATCGGCAGGCGACCCGCTCGATCACCTCGATCAAGATGTACAGCGACAGCCCGAGAAGCGCCATTGCCAGGATCCCGGCGAACGCCTGTGCGCCGCTGTAGATGTTGGAAGCGATGAACCGACCGAGACCTCCACGTTCCGGAGTGACAAACGCACCGGTCGTTTCGGCGATGTACAGGAACGCCATCCCCAGCCCCACTGAGACGCGCAGGCTGGTTAGGATCGAGGGCAACGTCGCCGGCAGGACAACGTGCCAGTAGACCTGCCAGCGCGACGCGCCGGCGGCCAGGACGCTCGTGATGTGCTCAAGCTCGATCTGCTTCGCCGCGCCGCGGGCCGAGACGAGGATCTGGAAGAACAGCGCGACAGAGACGATCGCGACCTTCACCGGGTTGCCGACGCCGAAGATGAGGAAGAGGATCAGGATGAACGCGACCTGCGGGATCGGATAGACGATGTAGATCATGGGAGAGATCAGTTGATCGAGCCGCCGCTCGTGGCCGATAAGCAGACCGAGCGGGTAGCCGAGGGAAAACGCGATCAGCATTGCCATCACGAGCCGCCAGGCGGAGACCCAGAAGTTGCGAAACAGCGTCGGACCCAGACGCGCCATCTCGGAGATCGCCCGCACGGGGTTCGGCAGGAACGCGCGCCCTTTGACGTGTTCGACGATCTCACTGGCGCCCCACCACGCGAGCAGCAGGATCGCGATGGCAACGACGTACCGCGCCACGTGCCACACGACCGGCCCCTCTCGAAGTGCCTTGCCCATTCCGCGCATCCGCTTCATCCTTCCAGCGCCTCCCGCAGACGGGTAACGATCCCGACGAACTCCTCGGTCGCCCGGTACCGGACCTCCCCGATGCCCGGGTTCGCCACCACCTGTTTGACCTTCGCCGGTCGCTCGGTGAGGACCGCGATCCGCTGCCCTAGGAACGCCGCCTCCTCGATGTCATGCGTGACGAGCACGAGCGAGAACCGCCGTTTCAGCCACAACTCGAGGAAGAGATTCTGGATCCGTTCCTTGGTGAGCGTGTCGAGGGAGGCGAGCGGCTCGTCCATCAGCATCACCGAGGGGGACATCGAGAGCGCCCGCGCGATCCCAACGCGACGCTTCATCCCCTCTGACAGCTCCGCCGGGTAACGCCCCTTTACACCGGCGAGGCCCAGCTCCTCGAGGACGGACGCCGCCGTCTTCCCGGGGTACTCGCCACCCAGCCGAAGGCTCAGGTTCGCGTTCTGCCAAACGGTCTTCCACGGCAGGAGACCGGCGTTCTGCAGGATCAACGCAATCTCGCCCCGCGGCCCGGAGACCGCCTTCCCGGCGATCTCGATCCCGCCGTCGCGAGGACGGATCAGCCCGGCCACAGCGAACAACAGCGTCGTCTTCCCGCAACCGGACGGACCGATCAGCGCCACGGATTCGCCTGGCTCGACGTGCAGCGAGATCCCGTCGACCGCGAGGACGGTGCGCCCCCCCCGGCCGTACTCGATGGCGACGTCCCTGATATCGATCATGGGACGAACTGGAAATCGGTGATCTCCTCGTACGACGCGGCCGTGAAAATGTAGCCCTTGTCGATCATCCACGCGAGGATCGCGTCGAACGCCTCCCGCTCGAGCACCACCGGCGGGTCGTAGGTCGGGATCGGAATCGTGTCGAGGACCTCCTGGTTGATCGTCGTGCGGTCGGCGCCCTGGAAGAAGAGCGACAACGCGATGTCGATCCCGAGGTCGATCAGCTCGTCGCGGGGCGTGCCGTTGATCCGCTCGATCGCCTCCGCGTAGGCGGCATAGAACGCGATGATCTCGGCCGCTCGCGCCTCGACGAAGCTCCTCCGGAAGACGATCACCGACGGGAGCACACCGACGCCCGAGAAGTCGTCGTGAATCACGAGCCGGATCGGCTGCCCGCCCGGCGGGTAGTAGGTCGCAAGGTAGCTGACGTACGGCTCCGGAAGCACGGCGGCGGGGAGCGTTTGCGCCCCGAACCAGACCGCCATCTGGAGGATATCCTGAAAGTACATCGTGTTCGCCGGCTCGGCCCCGTCCTCCGTCCGCTCGGCCAACAGCCGGTCGAGGAGGTACTCGTAATCGCTGCGGTAGATCGTCCCGATCGAGTAGCCCGACGCGAGGAGCGCGTCGAACGAATCGAGCCGGAACGAGGCCGGCGAGAGAAGTGCAAGGGCCTGCCCTCCGGTCTGAGGGCACGAGCCCGCCGCGCTCGTGATCAGGAGATCTCCCCCCGTCGTCGCGTCAAGGATCGACCGCGTGATGTCCTCCATCATCCCATCGAGGTTCCCGGTGACCAGAGCGGCGCTTCGCTGTTGATTGTCGGTGATTCCGATCAGCTCGACCGCCACCCCGTGCGCTTCGAACAGTCCCCACTCCTGCGCGAACGCGATCGGGAGCGCCTCGAGAACGGGAGGAAGGCTGAACCGCAGCGGCCGCGTCGCTGCGGTCCCCACGATCGAGTACAACACGAGAAAACAGAACACGACCGCCCGTCGAATCCAGACCATCGACTTCCCCCTCGCGAATCTGGGATCTCGCACGCGATTATACCCGCCGCGGCGGCGGCGACCAATCGAGGTTCTCCTGATCCCCTCACCACTTCCCGTCCTCAATCGAGCGGAAAGCCGGGGGAGGATCTGGTATCATCACGGTTCTCATGGAGCGGCTACGAACGTGGTTGTGGCGCTATCGGGGGCGGATCCTCGCGGGGTTCTTGTCCCTCTTGGTCGTCAACGGAGCAGCAATCCTTGTCCCGTTGGTCATCCGCGAGGCGATCGACCGACTCGCCCGGGGAGAGGGAGACCTCCTCCGAAGCGGCTTGATCATCACCGGGCTCGCGGCCGTTGTAATGGGGTTCCGGTTCCTGTGGCGGTACTTCTTCATCGGCGCCGCGCGGCGGATCGAGCGGGAGCTGCGCGGCAAGCTGTACGGCCACCTGCTCGGCCTGTCGGCGTCGTTCTACAACGAGACGAAGACCGGCGATCTGATGGCTCACGCGACCAACGACATCGAGGCGGTGACCCGAGCCTGTGGGTTCGGTGTGCTCACGATTGCCGACCCGCTGTTCATGATCCCCGTCTCGGTCGCGATCATGATGTCGATCGATCCGCAGCTGACCCTCTACGCGATCCTCCCGCTGCCGATCCTCACCGTGGTCATGCTCGGGTTCGGGCGGGTGATCCACCGGCGGTTCGAGTCGGTTCAGGCGGCGTTCTCGACCTTGATGGAGAAGGTACGCGAGACCGTCTCGGGGATCCGCGTCGTCAAATCCTTCGTGCAAGAGGAGGGAACTGAGGCCGACTTCGCCGAGACCAACCAGCTCCAGGTCGACGAGAACATGGCCCTGGTCCGCATCCATGGGCTGTTCCATCCGCTGATCGAGCTGCTGTCCGGCGCGTCGCTGGCGATCATCCTGTGGCTCGGAGGAATCGCCGTGGTCCGCGCGTCGATCTCGCTCGGTGACTTCGTCGCGTTCACTCAGTACTTGTCGATGCTGATCTGGCCGATGATCTCCATCGGCTGGGCCGTCAACATCCTGCAGCGCGGGCGTGCGTCGCTCGGACGGATCAACCGCCTCCTTGCCGAGACACCCGAGATCGTCCAACCGAGGAGACCGCGGGCGCTGCGCGGGACGCGGATCGAGATTCGAGACCTCACGTTCGCCTATCCTTCGCCGGACGGCCGGAAGGGAACCCCGGCGCTATCGGACGTTCAGCTGACGATCGAGGAGGGGACGACGCTCGGCGTCGTCGGGCTGACCGGCTCGGGGAAGAGCACCCTGGCGCAGCTGATCCCGCGGATCTTCGACCCTCCGGTCGGGACGATCTGCGTTGGGGGGATCGACATCCGAGACCTCGACCTGAGCGAACTCCGGCGGGCGGTCGGATTCGTTCCGCAGGACCCGTTCCTCTTCTCCGCCACGATCGCGGAGAACATCGCGTTCGGACGTCCGGACGCAACGCGCGAGGAGATCGAGGAAGCCGGCGTCCTCGCGGGAATCCACGATGAGATCGTCGCGTTCCCGGAGGGGTACGAGACAACCGTCGGCGAGCGCGGGATTTCCCTTTCGGGCGGACAGAAGCAGCGCGTCGCGATCGCCCGAGCGCTGTTGCTCAGGCCGCAGGTCGTCCTGTTCGACGACCCGCTGTCGGCCGTCGACGCCGAGCGCGAGGAGTTCATCCTCGGCAAGCTGCGCGAGTTCTTCCACGGGCGGACCAGCATCCTCGTGGCCCACCGGATCTCGGCGGTGATGCACGCCGACCACACGATCGTCATCGACAAGGGCCGCATCGTGGAGCGGGGAACCCACGACGAACTGATCGCGACCGACGGGATCTACGCCCGAATCTGGCGGCTCCAACAGGCCGAGAGGCGGGTGAGCGGAACGTGAACGGGCACTTCGAGGACGAGGTTCTCGGCAAGGCGTTCGACGCCCGCCTGATGCGGCGGCTGGTCCGGTTCCTCGCGCCGTACCGCGCGCTGTTCGCCGTCTGCGTCCTCCTCACCATCCTGATCGCCGGCATCCAGCTGGCGATCCCCTACATCAGCAAGATCGCGATCGACAGCTACATGACCCTTCCGCGCAGCATCGTCACACTCGATGCCACGCCGAAAAACGGAAACCCGATCGATCTCGGCGACGGCCGGTTCCTCGTCGAAGCGCAGGCGGTCCCGTCGGAGGTCCGGCGCGACTGGGAGGCCGCCGGTGCCCTGACCGACGAGCGGTACCTGTGGGTCGCCCCCGGCTCCGACGAAGCGGACGTTGTCGCGCGGATTCCCGAAGCATTCACCGCCGTTCCCGGAGGGTGGATCGCCTCCGAGGAGGATCTGCAGGCGCTTCCGAAGCGGGACCTCGAACGCCTGCGCGGCTCGGCGATCGCCGGCGTCGTCCGGCTGGCCGCGGCGTTTGCGCTGATCCTGTTCGTGCGTTTCGTGTTCACCGTTCTTCAGGTCTACCTGCTGCAGTACACCGGTCAGCGCGTGATGTACGACATGCGCCGAGGCCTGTTCGCCCACGTGCTGCGCCTCCCGCTTCGGTTCTTCGACCGAAACCCCGTCGGACGGCTCGTCACCCGCGTGACCAACGACGTCGCCGCGATCAACGAGATGTTCACCTCGATGTTGGTGAACCTGTTCCGCGACGCGTTCCTCATCTTCGGGATTCTCATCGTGATGTTCGGCCTCGAGTGGCGATTGGCACTGGTGATCTTCGCGCTGTTCCCGATCATCGTCGTGGCTGCGTGGCAATTCCGAAACCGAGTTCGTGCCGCGTATCGCGAGGTCCGCAGGCAGATCGCCCGTCTGAACGCCTACCTGCAGGAGTCGATCTCGGGAATGCGGATCATCCAGGTGTTCGTGCAGGAGCTGAAGGCGAACGAGCGGTTTTCCGGGATCAACCAGGCGAAGTACGTCGCCCAGATGCGGCAGATGCTGACGTTCGCCGTCTTCCGTCCGATGATGAGTTTCCTCAGCTCGTTCGCCATCGCGCTCGTCGTCTGGTACGGCGGGTTCAACGTGCTGCGTGGCAGCCTGTCGCTCGGCGCATTGACTGCGTTCATCCAGTACGCCCGGATGCTGTTCGAACCGGTCCTCAATCTGTCGGAGGGCTACAACGTCCTCCAGGCGGCGATGGCGTCGTCGGAGCGGATCTTCCGCCTTCTCGACGAGGAGCCGGAGGACGCCGGGGCGGGCGTGGTGCTCCCGGCCACGCAAGGACGGATCGAGTTTCGGGACGTCTGGTTCGCCTACAACGAAGAGGATTGGGTGCTGCGCGGCGTCTCGTTCGTCGCAGAGCCCGGCGGCCACGTCGCGATCGTCGGGCCGACCGGATCGGGGAAGACAACCATCATCCGGATTCTCTTGCGCATGTACCCGATCCAGCGAGGACAGATCCTCCTCGACGGCGTCCCGATCGAGGAGCTCGACCTGGCGTACCTGCGCTCCCGGATGGCCGTCGTCCTCCAAGACGTCTTCCTCTTTTCCGGCGACATCATGGACAACATCAAGCTGCGCTCCGACATCCCCGAGGATGTGGCGATCGAGTCGGCCCGATTCGTCAACGCCGGCTTTGTCGAGGAGCTCCCGGACGGCTACCACACCGAGGTGAAAGAGCGAGGCGTCACGCTGTCGGTCGGCGAGCGGCAGTTGCTCTCGTTCGCCCGCGCCGTCGCGTTCGATCCGACGGTCCTCGTCCTCGACGAGGCGACGGCGAGCATCGACTCGCACACCGAGGCGCTGATCCAGCAGTCGCTGCACAAGATCATGGAAGGGCGGACGTCGATCGTCATCGCCCACCGCCTGTCAACGATCCGCGAGGCGGATCGGATCATCGTCCTTCACAAGGGCGAACTGGTGGAATCGGGGACCCACGACGAACTCCTCGCGCTCGATGGACTCTATGCCGCGCTGCACAGCCTTCAGTTCGCCGAGACCGGGGGCGAAGCGACAACCGAACGAAACGACAAACGCGACGTCTGAGCCGCACAACGGTTCTTGGTGTGTTGTGACGTCTTTCGGCATACTTCAGCAGACAGGCCATGACAAGATCACATCGCGAACACGAAGCCGATTCGTTCAAGAAGCTGTTCGACCGAGTGCCGATCGGCCTGTATCGAACGACACCCCGCGGGGACATCGTCGACGTCAACCCGGCACTCGTTCACCTGCTCGGATACCCCGACAAGGAGACGCTTCTGACGGAGGCTGCGGACACGGTCTACCTGCACCCGGGCACGCGTGAACGCTGGCTCGAGGAGATGGAGGCACGGGGCACGGTCTCCGGCTTCGAGGCCGAGTGGCGGCGGCGGGACGGGGGAGCGATCTGGGTCGAGGAGAACGCCCACGCCGTGCGCGCTCCCGACGGCAGGATCCTTCACTACGAGGGAAGCGTCCAGGATATCACCGCGCGCCGGTCGCTCGCGGAGAGGATCGCCGAGGAGAAGACCCGGTTCGAGCAGCTGTTCGCCGCGTCCCCGGAGGCGATCGTTCTGTGCGACAACGACGCGAAGATCCTCCGCGTCAACGACGAGTTCACACGGCTGTTCGGCTACTGTGCCGACGAGGTGCTGGGACGAAACATCGACGAACTCGTCGCCAAGGGCCTCAACGGCCTTCACGATGAAGCAAACGGCGTCACCAAGGCGATCGCCCGGGGCGAGACTGCGTCCATGGAGACCCGGCGCCGGCACAAGGACGGCCGACTGATCGACGTCTCGATCCTCGGCAAGCCGGTTCTCGTCGACGGTGAAAAGGTCGCCCTCTACGCGATCTACCGCGACATCACCGAGCGCGTCGAGATGGAGACGAAGCTCGCCGAGGAGAAGGCCCGGTTCGAACAGCTGTTCGCCGCGTCCCCGGAGGCGATCCTCCTCTGCGACAACAGCGGCGCGATCCTCCGATCAAACGACGAATTCACCCGCCTGTTCGGCTACGCGCCGGAGGACGTGCTCGGCCGCAACATCGATCGGCTCGTCGCACCGGAGGCCGGCGGGCTGCAGAACGAGGCGGTCGGCATCACCCAGGGGATCGCCGACGGGCGGGCCTCGTTCGTCGAAACCCGACGGCGCCGGGCGGACGGGAGCCTCATCGACGTGTCGATCCTCGGGAAGCCGATCGAGATCGAAGGGCATCAGATCGCCGTGTACGGAATCTATCGCGACATCACGGCACGAAAGGAAGCGGAAGCCGCGCTTGCCGAGTCGCGCCGGAAGGTCGAGCAGCTTCACGAAGCGGCCGACGCGCTCGGCGCGGCGGAGAAAGAGGAGGACGTCTATCGGGTCACGTGCGAGGCGGCGGAGCGCGTGCTCGGATTCTCGCTGGGCGTCCTGTGCATCGCGGAGGAGGACGAATTCATCTGCCGTGCCGTCTCGTCGAAGATCGAGGTCGAGGAGCTGGGACAAGCGCCGATCGACCCCGCCGGCATCGCGGTCCGGGCACTCGAGTCCGGGCAGCCGGTCATCGTCAACGATCCCCGGCCGGAGAACCTACCCAACGGGATCCCGGCCGCATCGCGCTCGCTGATCTGCGCCCCGATCGGTGACATCGGCATCTTCCAAGCCGCGGCCGCTCACCCAGGCGCGTTCCGCGACGAGGACGGTCGCCTCCTCGCGATCCTCCTGGGCCACACCGCCGTCGCCGTGTCGCGCCTTCGTCTGCAAGACGAGCTGATCCGGCAGGCCAGGCACGATGCGCTGACCGGCGTGTTCAACCGGCACTACTTCAACGAGCTCATCGCGCAGGAGGTCCTCCGCGCGTCGCGCTACGACCATCCGATCGGCCTGCTGATGATCGATGTCGATCGGTTCAAGGAGATCAACGATCGCTACGGCCACCGGACAGGCGACGTCGTGCTGCAGGAGATCGCTTCGGTGCTGCGGGAGACCGTGCGCAAGACCGACATGATCGTCCGCTACGGCGGGGACGAGTTTCTGATCGTCCTCACCGAAACCGGCCAGGATGCGGAGGAGGCAGCGGCCCGCGTTCGTGGCGCCGTGCGAAGCAGCGACACGCTTCGACAGATCAGCGGATTCGACGTGACCGTCTCCGTCGGCAGCATCTTCTGGCATCCCGACACAGGCACTCCGATCGAGGACGCCCTGGCGGCGGCCGACTCCCGCATGTACGACGACAAGCGGGGCCGCTAGCCCACTCCATCCACAACGTCCGACGGGATCACGCAATCCCCCGACTCGCACCCGGCACGGATAGGCATACTCGTTTGGGAGTAGGGGGGCTCGATGAGCGGACAACGACGGAACCTCGCCAGCATGGACAGCCTCTATGAACAGCTGTTCGAGCAGAGCGTCGATGGCATTCTCCTCATCGACGAAGGGAGGATCCTGCGCGCCAATGCCTCCGTCGCGCATCTGCACGGCTACTCGCCGGACGAGTTGGTCGGGATCGCCCCGACCGATCTGCTCCACCCCGACGAGCGTCCGGTTGCCGAGAGACGGATCGCAAGGCTCCTCGGGGGCGAAGCGTTGCCCGACACCCACGTCTACCGGTCGTTGCACCGCGACGGCCACGTCCTCTCGGTCGAGGTCAGCACGCGGCTCGTCCGCTGGGACGGCCGAGACATCCTGCAAGCCATCGTACGCGACGTTACCGACACGCGCGCAGCCGCGGAGATGCTGCACAGAAGCGAGGCCCGCTATCGAAGCCTGTTCGACAGCGTCCCGATCGGGCTGTATCGGACGACGCCCGAGGGACGGATCGTCGACATCAACCTGGCGCTCGTCGAGATGCTCGGATACCCGGATCGAGAGACGTTGCTCGCAGCCCCCGTGGCCGACGGCTACGCCGATCGCGCCGACCGAGAGGCGTGGAGAGAACGGATCGAGCGGGCGGGATCCCTCGTGGACTCACAGGCACTCTGGCGAAGGTACGATGGCACGACGCTCTGGATCGAGGAGAACGCCCGGGCCGTGCGCGGTGAGAACGGGTCCGTCGTTTTCTACGAGGGGTCGGCAAAGGACATCTCCGCTCAGAAGCGATTCGAGGAGGCGCTCGATCGAGAGAAGGCATACTTCGAGCAGCTGTTCGCCGGATCGCCGGAGGCGGTCGTCCTCTGTGACGACGACGGCGCCGTCCTCCGAGCAAACGAAGAGTTCTCTCGATTGCTCGGCTACAGCGAAGCGGAGTGCCTCGGCCGAGGGATTGATGCCCTCGTCGCCCCGGACGCGGACGACCTTCGAGCCGAGGCGAAGCGGATCACGAGCCTCGTGACGGCAGGCAAGAGAATCACACTCGAGTCGGTCCGGCGGCGAAGCGACGGCACGCTGGTCGACGTCTCGGTCCTTGCGCAGCCGATCTTCACCGGGGATCGGCAGGTCGGTGTCTACGCCATTTACCGCGACATCACCGCACGCAAGCGTGCCGAGGCGGCGCTCGCCGCCACGCGCCGAAGAGTCGAACGGCTCCACGACGCGGCCGAGCGGCTCGAGCGGGCGGGGAGCGAGGACGACGTCTATCGGATCGTCATCGAAGCCGCGGACCGGATCCTCGGGTTTCCGCACTGCGCCGTCGACGTCGCGCGGGACGGCCTGCTGATCACGCAGGCTGTCTCCGCCAACACGCCGAGAGCGCGGATCCGCCGGATTCGGATCGCCCAAGCCGGCCTCGCCGGCGAGGCGTTTCGCGCGCGGAAGACATCGATTCACAACAACGTTCGTCCCGGCGAGCTGAGCGAGGACGCATCCGTGCCGGTCCGATCCCTGATCACGGTCCCGCTTCGAGGAGTCGGCGTCTTCCAGGCCGCGTCGTACGAGGCCGACGCGTTCACCGACGACGACGCCAAGCACCTGGAGATCCTCCTCGGGCACACCGCGGAGGCACTGGCCCGTCTCGGTCTACAGCGGGAGCTCACCGATCAAGCGATTCGCGATTCGCTGACCGGCCTGTTCAACCGGCGGTACTTCAACGACGTCATCGAACGGGAGACCCTCCGCGCCGTGCGGTACGACCACCCGCTCGGCCTGATGATGATCGACGTCGACCGGTTCAAGGAGATCAACGACTCCCTCGGACATCACGCCGGCGACGACGTCCTTCGAACGATCGCAGACGTCCTGTGCGGGTGCGTCCGCGAGACCGACTTCGTCGTTCGCTACGGCGGCGACGAGTTCCTCGTCGTCCTCACCGAGACCGGGGAGGAGGCTGAGCAGGCGGCCGAGCGGATCCGCACCGCGGTCCGCCGGAGCCGTGAATTACGGGATATCGCCGGCTTCCCGGTGAGCGTCTCGGTCGGGATGATCGCGTGGCGCCCGGGCTCCGAGCTGACCGTCGAGCTCGCCCTCGCGCGGGCCGACGAGCAGATGTACGAAGACAAGCGGCGACCAATCGAATGATGCCCGATGCCCCTCGCCGTCCGTGAGGAAATCGAGAAGGAGGCCGCTCTCCTCATCCCATCGAGAAACAGCCGAAGCCGCGGCCCCGATCGCTCTTCCGCTCGCCTCTCGGGACGGGGAGGCTCGGTGCGTACAGCAGGAACCCCGTATGATCCCGGCCCGAAGGTGGAGGTGCCCGATTGACCGGAATTCGGAAGGTGTTCGCCTACGTCGTTCGCGGCGTCGTCGAGGGCGCGCCCGAGCTGCTGGCGTTCGAGAGCCACGACGAACCGGGGCTCGAGGTTCCAAAGGGCACGGTCGAGAGCGGCGAATCGCTCGAGGGGGCCGCTTTACGCGAACTACACGAGGAGACCGGCGTCACCGACGCGCGGACCCTCCGCGAACTCGGCACAGCCGATTGGTGCGGCGAGACGCAACACTTCCTCCTCATCGAGGCGCCGCCTGGGGTCCCGCTTCGGTTTGAGCACACCGTGACCGGCGACGGGGCGGACGCGGGGCTCGTGTATCGATATCGATGGCTGCCGATCGACGCTGCCCTGCAGCGGCGACTCGTGCAGGGGGGCGATCGGTTCGTCGCCGAGCTTCGCGAGGCGGTCGGCGCGCGCTGGCGGACCTCGACCGTACCGGAGACGCCGGCGAGACGCGCCCGAGATACCGTCCCTACGGGCTCGGTAGTCGATGCAGTGGCCGCAACGCAGGCGCGGTTGCGACGGCCGGAGTAGTCCGGTAGCATCGGCGTGTAGTTAGTCTCACTAGATCAGAAGGTAGCTCATCGAGCCCGGTCGGGAGGTATGCGAGTGCTCTCCTACATCGCGAAGCGGGTCGCCAGCACGATCCCCGTCTTCCTCGTCGTCTCGTTCGTCTCGTTCGGCCTCGTCTCGCTGTTCCCCGGCGACTTCTACACGCCGTCGATGTTCGGCGCCGCAATCGCCGGCCTCGATCCGTTCGAGTTCCACGAGGCGCTTCGCGTCATGTCCGGCATCGACAAGCCGTTCGTCGTCCAGTGGTGGATCTGGATCAGCGGGGTGGTCACCCAGGGTGACTTCGGCTTCTCCTTCCGCTCCGAAGGATCCGTTGCGCGGTTCATCTTCCATCCCAACAGCGGTCTCTACTGGACCTTGCTCATCGTCGGAACGTCGATGTTCCTCGCCTGGCTGTTCGGAATCCCTCTCGGGATCCTCACCGCCGTGCGGCACAATCGCTTCGCCGATTGGCTGGTCACCGGGATCACGTACGTGGGAATCTCGATCCCCGGGTACGTCCTCGGCTGGATGTTCCTGTGGTTCATCTTCCGGTTCGTCAATCCGATGGTCTGGAAGTCCTGGCTTTGGGGGCTGTGTGACTACGCCTACCGCGACCAGCCGTTGACGTGGGCGAAGGCGCTCAACCACGCGTACCACCTGGTGCCGGCGTGGCTTATCGTCGGCGTTCCGATGTTCGCCATGGTCACCCGCTACCTGAAGATGAGCTTTCTCGACACCCTCAAGCAGCAGTACCTGACGACGGCTCGATCGAAGGGACTGACGGAGCGGCGGATCTTGTTCAAACACGCCCTGCGAAACGCGGTCAATCCGCTGGTCAGCATGCTCGGCATGATGCTCCCGACGCTGCTCGCCGGGTCGATCATCGCGACGACCGTCCTCGGCCTCCCGACGTTCGGGCGGGTCTTTCTCGACGCGATCGAGAGCCAGGATCAACACGTTCTCACCGCGGCACTGCTCTTCTACAGTGTCTTTCTGATCGTCGGGAACCTGATCGCCGACCTGTTGCTGGCCGTACTCGACCCGCGGATTCGGTACACGTAGGGACCCCTGGGATTCACGACGCAAGGTGGCGCCCGAGCGGGAGGACCGCCCGGGCGCGATGTTCATGGGAGCTACGGTCTACGGGCCGACGGCGCGCGCCGCGTTGATCCGTCCGTGTCCGAAATATGGATCCTGCCCCGGCTTCCCGAGATCGTCAGCCGATCGGCACAGCTCGCGAGCGACGTGCGCCGGTTCCATCGGGCCGCCGTTCTTCTCGATGATCAGCGCCGCGACGCCGGCGACGTGCGGGGAGGCTTGGCTCGTGCCGGCCATCCAACCCCAACCACCGATGAAGCAGTTCAGAACGAAGTCGTAGTGATATAGGGGCAGGCTGAAGTCGGCGTTGCCGCCCGGTGCGGCGAAATCGATCTGCGACCCGTAGTCCGAGTAGAAGGCAAACAGGTCGAGATCCACGTCGTGGCTGTATGCCCACCCGATCGGGCCCGTCGCCGAGACGACGGCGGTGCAGCCGACGTCGGACGGCACGTGCATCCATCCTCCATCGCCCGTTCCGTCGAACGCACCGTTCCCGGCACTCGCGACCAAGAAGACGCCCTGCTGTTCGGCGAAGTTGAGCGTCTTTCTCACCAGGTTGACGAATCCTGCGATCGCACTCGCGCCGACATGGACCTCGTCGTAGCCGCCTTGGGCGTTCGGAACACGGATGTACCCGTTGTGCGACATGTACGCCCCGAGACTCATGTTGATGACATCGGCGTCGTGCTCGACGGCGTAGAGGATTCCCTCAAGCATCCAGCCGAAATCCCCGCTGCCGTACTGATTCAGGACCTTGACCGCCAGGATCTCTGCATTCGGCGCCACCCCGATCACGCCGTACGCGTTGTCGGCCGCTGCGATGATCCCGGCCACGTTCGACCCGTGTCCCAGCAGGGTGCCGTCCGGCAGCTGATCATCATCCATCGGATCCGGGTCGTCGTTCGCGAAGTCGTATCCGCCGACGTAGGCGCCCGCGAGATCCGGATGTGTGTAGTCGATCCCCGTGTCCAGCACGGCGACGCGCACACCAGCGCCGGTGTAGCCGGCGTCCCACGCCCCCGGCGCGTCGATCGCCAGCATGTCCCACTGGTAGTCGGGGAAGAACCACTCATCGTCACCGATGTGCTCCGAGCCGAGGCGCTTGGGTTCGATGCCCGGAAGCCAATCGACTGACACGTCCGGGATCGCGGCGTCGAACCCTTTCACGCCCTCGATCGCCGCGAGGAAGCGCGCGTCGCCGGTCACCAGCACCGCATCAATCTCTTCGAGCACCGCCCGAACCGAGCCGCCGTACAACTCGATCGTTCCCTCCACGTCCTTCGGAAGCTTGTGGAACGCGAGAATGTACTTCTCGCCGCGCTCCACCGCCTGGGGTCCGAACAGGCTCTGCTGCCCAAACCACGTACACCCCACCAGGATCAGTCCCATCCCGAGCGCGCACAGCGCGCTCGCCAACCACCGTCTGTTCATGGTCCCTCCTTTCGATTCCGTCTCGTCTTCGCGGCTGTCCGTGTTTGACATATATGCCAATATAGAACCGATGCGGTGCCATGCCAAGCGAACGACCGGCAATCGGCGCTACGATCCCACATGCCGCCTTGCGACCCGCGCCTGCGACGCGATCATTCCAAGTAGCATCAGCGCGCAACCGGCGAGCATCCGCGCGGTCATCGTCTCGCCGAGAAGGAGCCACCCCCCGAGGACGGCGAACGCGCCCTCGAGGCTCAACAGGATCCCGGCGCGCGACGGATCGACGCGCCGCTGGCCGACGACCTGTAACGTGTATGCGACGCCGGTCGAGAGCAGCCCGGCGTAGAGGATCGGGATCCCCGCGCGAAGCACGTCCTCGACTGCAACCGTCTCTACGAGCAACGCGCCGACAAGGCTAAGCGCTCCGCAGATCGCGAACTGAACCGCCGCGACACGCAGCGGACGGACGCGCCCGGCCAGCCAGCCGATCACGTGAACGTGCACCGCCCATCCGAGCGCGCTCGCGAGAACGAGCCCGTCGCCGAGACCGATCGCGAACCGGCCGGTCACGCTAAGCAGGTAAAGACCGCCGACCGCCAGCGCTGCGCCGATCCAGACAGCCAGCCCGATCCGCTGCCGCCGCAGCAGCCCGAGCAGCGGGACGATCACGACGTACAATCCGGTGATGAACCCCGCTTTTCCCGCCGTCGTGTGGACGATCCCCGTCTGCTGCAGCGACGCCGAGGCGAACAGGACGACCCCGGCGAGAACCGTCCCCGAGACGGTCCCGTCGACGCGAGGTTCGGGCGGGACGGCCCGCCGGCGAAGCAGAAGAAACGGTACGAGAACTGCGCTGCCGAGAAGGAACCGAACCCCATTGAACGTGAACGGGCCGACGTGCTCCATCCCCGCCCGTTGAGCGACGAACGCGAAGCCCCAGATCGCCGAGGCGACGAGCAGCTGGAGGACGGACACGCGATGCCGGGCCGGCTCGTTCATGGTCGGGATTCTACCGCGCTGCGCGATGTGCGGCTCAGCCACCCTTCGGAGGGCGCACCCGGGCTTCGAGCGGGTCCTCCAGCACGATCGTGTCCGTTCGCCTCGCCGCAAGTCGATGAAGGACGCTAAACGAACCCGGCTTCACGTGCATCGGGGCGTACGCCTCCGCGCCGAGCACATCGCGCAGGCGGCCGAACATCGATGCACCGGAGAAGTGGACCGGCAACGCCAACGCCACCGCGACATCGCGGTCCCGCAGCCCCCATCGCTCGATCGCGGCGATCGATTCGACGGACAGCCTGTGATCGCCGGTGTGGAAGACGGCGATCCCACCCAGGTCGATCAGGTAGGCCACGTTCGGCGTTTTGCCGCGCGGTAGGTCAAACAGCGTCAGTGCGATCCCGGACCGCTCCAGCTCCGCCGACCCGAACCGCTCGAGGACGGCGCCCGTCACCCGGCCCGGATCGATCCCCGGGGCCTCCGCGATCACGCGAACCGCAGCGTCCCTCGGCCCGACGGACAACGCCGCGGGATGGGACTCCAGGCACCGCGCGACCACAGCGGGATCGAAGTGGTCCGGGTGGCTGCGCGTCGCCAGCACCAGGTCGGCGTCGAAACGGGACCCGGCGTCGACCAGATCGGGGAACATCTCCGCCACCGCCTTGTACAGCGCGTCGATCAGCACGCGACGCCCGCGCGCGGCGATCAGGAAGCCCGCGTTCCGGATCAGGGTCAGCTGCAGGCTTCCGTCCGGGGCGACGACGAACTGAATCGTGTCCGCAACGCGCGCCCCGGCCACGAGATATCCGTCCAGGATCAGAATCGGAAGGACGCCGCCTTCCTCGATCGACAGCTCCGCCGGCAACGAGAACCGCAGCACCTCGGCTCCCGCGGCGACGGCGAGGATGGAAAGAAGACCGAGTGCGCCGAGTGCGCCTCGTCGTCGGCTCGCGCGCACTACTGCACCGGGTTCGCCCGCGGCGCGCGAATCATGAACCAGATCGGCAGGCCGCCGACCGGCTCGCGATCCTCGAGAGCGACATCGAACCCGCGCCCCCGGTAGAACGCGACGTTGCGCTCGGTTTGGGTTTCCAGGTAGCAAGGGACGCCGTCCGCGTCGGCCCGGTCGAGGACCGGCTCGAGCAGCGCGCCGCCGATCCCCCGCCCCTGGGCGCTCGGGTCGACGCCGAGCGCCCACAGGTACCAGTGCGGCCCGGGCATCAGCCGCTTGTGGTGAGCGTCGAGGAACCGCATCATCCCGAAGAACCGGTCGCGGGCGTCGCGTGGCAGACGCATCATCGAGCGGGGAAGCCCGAATCCCGTGCGGATCATTTTCCACATCGTCGTCCTCGTATTCCCCGGCGCGATCCAGCACGCCGCCCCCTCGCCGTCGGGCGTCGTGTACGCCGCCCCGTAGACGCTCGAGAAGCCGATCAGGGCATCCCACATCGGCCGGAACGTGTCGGACCGCGTCTCCGGATCCGGGAGGACACACGACCACATCGGGTCGTCCCGGAACGCCCGCGTCAACGATCCAACCGCACGGGAGCGCTGCTCGCGCCGCAGCGGGACGATCCGTCCGTTTCGACTCATGCGGTTCTCCTCACCGCAACGCTCACGCGGGCACCGTCCAGGTCCGCCGATGGTTGCGGTCCTCCTTCGCCCGAAACGCCGCTTCCAGATCGATGCCGCATCGATTCGCAATCGCGCAGAGGTAGATCAGCACGTCGGCCAGCTCGTCGCCGACCGCCCCGATCGGTGAATCGCGATCCACCAGCAACCCCTCGGACGACCGGATCGCCTTGAACAGCTCGCCGATCTCCTCGCCGAGCAAGAGGCACTTGTCGAGCACCGTCTGCTCCTCGAACCCCCGCTCGGCCTCCAGCTGCACCACGTATGCCTGCAGCGCCGCCAGTGTCGGATCGGGTCCCAACTCGGGCATGTCGCCTCCTCCCGGAGCATCATCCGCGACTCGTCCGCGGACGGCAAGCACCGCAGGACACCGCGATCCGGGCCACCGCCCGGAACCGCACGCACGCGCAACCGTCCGTTCCGGTATGGATCGCGAGAACTCGCGTCATAACGCCGGGTGTTATATTATCGCGCCGCACTATACATTCTTGGTGGTGAGTATGAACACGATGGAAGTTCTGTTTAGCACCGCGGGCGGGCTGGCCCTCTTCCTGTACGGACTCCGAGTGCTAAGCGACGCGCTCAAGCGGGCGATCGGCGACCGGATGCGCTCCCTCCTCGAGCGGCTGACCGGAAAAGCCTACCGCGGCGCGATCGTCGGCGCGCTGACCTCCGGCACGCTGCAATCGAGCAGCATGACGATGGTTCTGTTGATCGGGCTGATCAACGCCGGGGCGCTCACGTTGGCACAGGGGATCGGCGTCATGCTCGGCTCGGAGATCGGCACGACGTTGACCGCCCAGATCATCGCGTTTCGGATCGGCCACTACTACCTGCCGATCCTCGCCGTCGGTTTCCTCGTCGCCGAGGTCTTCCGCGGCAAGCGGACCGGCGACATCGGGCGGATCATCCTCGGTTTCGGGCTGCTGTTTCTCGGGATCAGCCTCGTCTCCGGCGGGCTCAAAGGGCTCGCACAGACCGACGGCGTACTGCGGCTCCTCGAGACGTGCGCCGACAACCCACTGCTCGGCGTGCTCGTCGGCGCCGGAGTGACCGCGGTCATCCAGAGCTCGTCCGCGATGACCGCGCTGGTCATCGGGATGGGCAGCGCCGGGCTCCTGTCGCTGCCGGCGGCGATCGCCCTCATCCTCGGGGCGAACATCGGCACGACAGTCACTGCGATGATCGCGTCGATCGGCTCGTCGCTGTCGTCACGCCGGCTCGCCGTCACCCAGCTGATGGTCAACGTGCTCGGCGTCGCTGCGTTCATCCCGATCGTTGGGTGGTACGCTCGCCTCGTCGCGCTGACGTCGTCGTCGCTCACGCGGCAGATCGCCAACGCGCACACGTTCTTCAACGTCCTCGTCACGCTGGCGCTCATCCCGTGCGTTGGCGGACTCGTCTGGATCGCCTCCCGCCTCGTCGCGGGGACCGAACGCGCCGAGCAGGCGCAGGCGGAGCACCTCGGCGAGCAGTTCCTCCGGCTGCCGGCGGTCGCGCTGCAGCAGACGCGACGCGAGCTGATGCGGATGGGCCGGATGACCCTCGACATGCTCGCCGCGTCGCGGGCCGCGCTGCTCGGTGAGGCCGCGTCGGACACGGCCGCCGTGTTCGAGATCGAGGAGTCGATCGACACGCTGCAGGACGCGATCGATGACTATCTCGACCGGATCGACGCCGCCTCGCTGGCACCCGAGGCCGAGCGCCGTCTGCACGTCTTCCGCCACGTCATCGGCGACATCGAGCGAATCGGCGATCACGCCGTTAACATCGCGCAGCGAGCCGATCGCGCCCGGCGAAGCGGCCGTCCGTTTTCCCCGATCGCCGCCGGCGAGCTCGGCCACATGTTCGATCGATCAAGCGAGCTGTATCGACTGGCGCTCCGCGCCCTCCAAAGCGAGGACCGCGACGCCGCGCAGGAGGCGCTCGAAGTCGAGGCGGACGTCGATCGCCTCGAGCGTGAGTACAAGGCGAACCACGTTCGCCGGCTGGAAGAGGGCGCCTGCGACCCCGACGCCGGCATCCTGTTCGCCGAGATTCTCCACAACCTCGAGCGGGTCGGCGACCACGCCGTCAATATCGCCGGCGACGTGTTGCTGATCTAGTCCGCGATACCCGCTACATCGTCAGTCGAAGCGAGCGCTCCCGGCTCTTACAACGAGCGATCCAAGACGCGCGGGACATAGCCCGTCTCGCAACAGGCGGTGGACCATGTCGAGCGAACGGATTGCGATCCTCGGAAGAGGGAACCGGGGAAGCGCTATCGCGCGAGGGCTCGTGTCGGCCGGTGCCCGAACGCCGGAGGCCATCACGATCACGCGCCGCTTCGAGCCGCCGCTCGCCGCGCTTCGCGACGAGCGGTTCCGCACGACAACCGACAACACCGCCGCCGTGCAAAACGCGTCCGTCGTGGTCGTCGCCGTTCGTCCGAAGCAGATGGACGACGTCCTCGAGGGGATCGCGTCGGCGCTCGACGCGAAGCGGCACGTCCTGATTTCGACCGCGACCGACGTGCAAATCGCCGACATCCGAGCGCGCGTCGGCGAGGCAATCCCGATCCTGCGAGCGATGCCGAACATCGGCGTCGCCGTCGGCGAGGCGATGACCTGTCCCACCTGCGAGCGGTCAACCCCCGACCGCGCCAGGGACGCCGCAACGGCGATCTTCTCCGCGCTCGGCCGGACGGCGTTCCTCGACGAGGACCAGATGACGCCGGCGCCCGCGCTGTGCGCCTGCGGCATCGCCTTCTTCCTCCGCGCCATCCGCGTCGCGTCGCAGGGCGACGTTCAGGTCGGCTTCCACGCCGACGAGGCGATCCGCCTCGCCGCCCAGACCGCCAAGGGCGCTGCGGAACTGATTCTCGCGCGCGACGCCCATCCCGAATCGCTGATCGACACCGTCACCACACCGCTGGGGGGGCACGATTGCCGGTCTGAACGAGATGGAGCATCAAGGGTTCTCCTCCGCGCTGATCCGCGGCATCGTGGAGTCGGCCGAGCGGGCCCAGCGCTTGTACGCGAAGAAGGCAGACTCATAGAGCCAAGGACCAGGAGTTGCACAGCAACTCCCAAGCTACTTGGCGCAGCCAAGTAGCCGGAACACCAAGGCTTCACCTCAGCATCGATCCGCGGCTGATCGTCGGCGTCGAGGGAGAGCGCCTATGCCGCAAGAGCCGTTCCCTCAAGCTCCAATCCGACCGGCATGAGCGCAATGAGGGAGGCCAGCCGGGCGGGCGCAGCGGCTGTCTGGGGGAAAGAGAGCGGGAACGAGGGGCGAGGAAGTAGGGGCCGGCAGACGAACCGCTGCCGTGCACGGGCGGCGAATCCGGTACGCAGCATCCGTCAGGGAGTCGGTCCCTCCTGTATACTGATGCCTCCGATCCGAAGGAGGTGGGGCCTTGAGATTCCGACTGACGGTCATCCTGCTGCTGGTCGTGCTGTTCGTCGTCCTGATCGCCCAGAACACGGGCGACGCGTCGATCACGTTTCTGTTCTGGTCGGCGACGATGTCGCGGATCGTCCTCTTGGCGATCACGTTCCTCGTAGGGATCCTCGTCGGCTTCCTCCTCGGCCGCCCGTGGCGAAAGAGGAAGAAAGAATTCGCAAGAGTCGAGAGAGCACCGGAGAAGACTGAGAAGAAGGACTAGGCCGCGCCTCTCCGGCACTCTCCAGGACGAGCGGTTCTCCGGGCCTATCGGCGTGGCGCCAGAATCGGCGATCGCCAAATCTGGGTGCGCGTGCGCTGAGGCCAAGCACCGAACGAGCATCCGCCTGGGGCAGGCCCCTTGGCCAAAGGAGGTTCCCTCCGTTGCCGGCTCCGGTCCGAGTGGTGGGATCGGGGGGTAGAGGGGAGGAGCCGTACCGATCGACAAGCTCGGCTTGGCGACAACCTTCACGATCCTCACCACTCGAACTCAAGTGTGAGCGCGACTTCCTCGAGCTGTCCGGTGTCGAGGTCGCGTGTTGCAGCGGCGCCGAAGGAAACCCTCTTCGTGGGGGTGTAGGCGGTTTCAACCTCGATCCGGCCGAGGGTTGCCTCCGTCCAGTCAAGGACGATCGTCGCGGCGAGTTCGCCGCAGGAAGCCAGGTCGATCTCCACGTCGGCTTCGACTTCGAGCCAGTAGAGATCATCGATCCAATCGGCGGGATCGAGGCGGATCGTCGCCTCCGTTTCCCACGGGCCACACTCCCACGAAGCGACAATCTCCGCCTTGCGAACCTCACCGAGATGAGGAAAGCCGGGCAGCTCGGCCTCGATCTCGATCTCCAGGCACCCCTCGATCGCCACGCTGAGCAGCGGATCGACCTCAACCTCCCATTCGGCCGGATCGATCACCACTTCGACGTCGAAGAACAGCCATGGGAATCCGGCTAGTACGACGTCAGACAGCTCGAGAGTCAGCTCGTCGAAGCCGTCGTCATCGAACTCGAGCGCGATCTCGCTATCCATCCCACACCAGGTGAACGCGACCCCGAGATCGGCATCGTAGAAGACGTAGGCGCAGGATCTCGTCGGCGCCCGAAGCCGGAAGCGGCTATCCACTTCGACGTCCTCGAGTTCCTGGTCCATCTCGAGGGTCAGCCAATCCGTCGTGCGGGACAGCTTCGATGTCACCCCAAGGGTCATGGAATCCCCGGTCCACTCGATCTCGATCTGCCAGTGTTTCCAGCGGTTCTTGACCGGTTCGAACGCAAGCTCCGAATCGATTCCCAGATCCCCGAAGCGTCCCTCGATGTCGATCTTCAGTTCGTCCCAATCGCTCTCCTCAAACGCCGCCTCCAGGGCGAGGCACAACGGGTCCGATGTCCACTCAAGATCGAACTGGGTCTCGAGCACCCATGGAGACCCGGGCTCGCTGGATAGCCCGAGAGAGCAGGAGCCCTCCCATGCAGAAGCTTGGCAAGAGCCGCCGATCACGAGAAGACAGAGTACGAGGAGGATCGTTACGAGGGTGTAGTGGCAGGCCGGCTCTTCGTATATCATGAGAGTTCTGTATTTGCATGATAGGAGCCTACATGGGAAAAGTCAACTCTTGCCGCAACACTAAGAGAACAACCCGTTATCGCGCGCTCCCCGATTGGCTTCGATATCCCGATCGTCACCCAGGAAACTCGAGGCGATCGGGCACATCGTAGATGGATGGTCTGCGCGATCCGTGGGATCGCGGACGAGAACGTGGCCGTTCTCGTAGCGGGATGACTCCCTACAGCGCGGGAGAGCGTCTGCCCGTGGACACCATTCTCTCGCTTCAATCCTTCGGCGGACGAGAATCGCCCTGCGATCGAGTCCGCTCGAGCAAGTGACTTCGCTTTTCCACCAGGGGCTCCCTGAACCGTCCCTGCAAAACGTGCCCGACTCGCCCGTGGCGACGGCTGAATCCTTGGGTGTAAGTTCCATTCAGAAGCTGCATCCCGCGCGCGAGATTCGCAACGGTGGTCTCCAGGAGCAGATGTATGGTGGGCCAACGCTTCGCGTTGCTTGGGCGAACTGCGTTCGCCTATCCGCTCAGCCAGTAGCCATGACAGATCCAACCGAACCGATCGACGACATGCCCGATGCGCTGGAGGAACCGTTCGCGATCCTCGTCATCCGGAAAGGTTGCCTGTCGCGCATCCCCGCGATCAGAGATCGGACCACGAGTTGCGACGCAACTCGCAAGCTGCCTCAGGCTCATGCACGATACACGATCTTGCATCGAAGAGGGGGCGGTCCTCCGGGGTTGTCGGTCTGTAGCCAGAAGTGGCTATAGCCAGATCTGGCTACACTCGCCGAAGCCACGCTCCGAAAACCGTATCCACCAAGGCATACGGTCCCTCCCCGTTGCTCTGAAGCACCATCATGTCGCGTAGGCGCCGAAGCGATGACGAGATGTCGGTTCGCTCGACTCCCATGGCGATTGCGATGTCGGTCACGCTTCCTTCTCCCAGCTCGCTCAGCGCCTTGACGATCTGGCGCTGCAGAGGACTGAAACGACTGAGCCATCGGATCTCGAACTCACTATCGAGTTCGTCCAACATCTGAGCGAAGGCTCGGCGGACCGAAGCTGCGTCCGCCTTCTTCTTCCCAGTCAGCCCAAGGGTCTGAACGACGAGGAGTCCCAGCTTCTGGACATAGAACGGGATTCCACCCGTCAACTCATGGAAAAGGAGTCCTGCGGGTTTGCTGACACGGAGCCCTGCAACGGCGAGCCGGCGCGCGACGAACCCCACGACGTCATCTTGGCTGAGAGGTTCCATCCGGTGTCGCGCTACCATGAGGTAGAGCGGCGCATCCTCGCGGAGAAAGATCGAGGACAGCATCCGCACGGACGATCCGGAGAAGACGTAGCGAATCTGCACGTTTGCGTCCAGCTCTTTCTTCAGGAGGTTGAAGAGCATACCGTTGAACGACGCGACCTCCTGGAACTCGTCCATCAAGAAGACGATTCGCACTCCCTTCTCCTCAGAGAAGGAGCGAAAGAAGCGAAACGCACCTCGGACGAGCTCAAGTTCATCGATCTCGTTCTCGCGAAACCGCAAGGTGATCTGCCCGACGTCTCCAACACTTCCGCCGACCTCCTCCACACTGCGGAGTGCCGACAGGGTCTTCTCCTTCAGAGCGCGTCGGAACACCTCCAAGAGGCCGCGGGCCCGTGAGATCCTCTCGTATTCTTCGAGAAGTGCGGAGACCATCGCGCGTTGGAAGTCCGAAAGGCGCATCATGTCGCGGCAGTTCACATACGGAATCAGGAGCGTTGCCTCTCCCTCCAGTTCCTGCCTGAGGTTGTGAAGCAAAGACGACTTCCCATACCGTCTCGGTGCGAGGACGAGCATGTTCTGGGCCAAGGTTCTCGCGTTCTCGGCGAGTGATCTCAGTTCGCTCTCGCGACCCACGAAGTACGGAGGTTTAACAATCCCTCCAACCTGAAACGGCGCGTCCATCTGGAGCACCTCCGTAGCCAGATCCGGCTATAGCCAATTCTGGCTACAGCATAGCGCGGAAAGCACCTCGCTGCAATGAAGGGGAACTTGGGCGGCGAAGCCAACCGGAGGTTCAGACCCTGCCTTGCGCATCCCGATCTTCCCCGACACGCCTGACGATCCAACTGAGCGTGGATGGGTGCAGGCCTAGGTGCTTGGAGATTGCAGTCAGCGTATATCCATACCTGAACGACGCTTCATAAGTTCCAAGGCTGCGAAGCCGTCGATCACCGCTCACTTCGGAGAAGATGTCAGCGAGCGAACGCTGATCCGCGAAACGCTCTCTCCTCCGAATCTCGAAGCCAGGCTCGGTTTCCCGCAGCATCGGCTCCATCCGCGTCACGAACTCCTCCGTGCCAAGCAGGATGCCGCCCTTGACTTCGTCCCAGACAGCCACTCCGCATCCCTCCATCACGAATCGGCGATACGCGGCACGGGCGCGCTTCGGGTTGGCGTCGAACTGCGACAGGATCCACTCAGCAGCGAGAAAGGAGGCTGGTGCCTCCTCGCCGGCCGTCGCACGATAGCTTCTCCAGGGATACTCGCGTGGATCCTCCACAACTCCAGCGCGTACAGGATTGAACACCGCGTATCGAGCCAGTTCGAGCAAATCCTTTGGGGCGCCTCGCACAGGATGGGCGTCTGCGTGCCGGGCGATGCTTCGCATCGCGTCGGCGAACGGCCTGCCGAGACTGCCGTTCACTTCTGGATGACATCTCCAATGAAGAAGGGACGAGCATTGCTGGTCTCTTCTCGTCTTCCTGGGGATGTTCGGCCGACCTGTTCAGGCGTTGGGCGGCTGCCCTCCCTACGAGCAGCTTGCCAGAACGTACCGTCCTGCTGGAGGTGTGCTCATACAGGGATGGTCTGCGCGATCCAAGAGATCGCGGACGAGAACGTGAGCGTTCTCGTGGCGTAAGCGTCGCGGACCAGAATCGCGCTGCGATTCTCGTGCGATGTGACATCTGCGAGGTGCACGCACCACAGCGGAGAACCGTGAGACGGTTCTCCTGGTTCGAAACGTCGAAGAGGGTCGGTCACTGAGACCGACCCTCGACCCAGCTACTAGACGTTCCGGACCTAACCGACAACCTCCGGTCGCTCCGGAACGTCGTAGAGTGTGGTCATCTGCGCGATCCTTGCGGATCGCGTGAGAGAACGACTGCGTCGTTCTCCTCCGACGATATCTTGTCCAAGAGAAGAGGGTCAGCCGCTTCTGGCTGACCCTCAAGCTTGCTGACAGCCATGTGCAGAGCGCTAGCCTATAGCTTCGGGGCGCCCTGGCACATCGTACAAGATATCGTCGAGCGGGTGTCGATACAGCCCCTGCTCGAGCCGGTTCTGGTCGAAGTAGTGGCCCATGAGGCCGATGGAGCGGCCGAGGACGAACAGGGCGTTGAACGTGCCCATCGCGATCATCGAATCGATCTCGTCGTCGGCGAACCGAAGCTCCTTCAAGAGGTCGACCAGGAGCACGCCGATGACGCCGTCGACGTTTAGGATCAGGTTCGACTTCTTCTGCGTCGTCACGGCTTCCACGCTGAGCGCGTAGTCGAGCAGCGGCGTCGCTTGGAAGTGGCCCTTGGCGAAGCTCTTCATCAGCTCGACGCGTTTGTCGGGGTTCTCCAGGGTCTTCAGGCGGTGGCCGATCCCCTGGATCCGGACGTTCTTCGCCTTCATCTGGGCGATGAACTCGCGCGGGGCAAGGCCGTTTCGCAGCCCGTAGAGGAAGTGCTCGGCGGCGCCGTTGACCGCCCCGCCGAACCGCGGGCCGATCGTCAGGATGCCGCTCACGAGCGAGGAGATCAGGTCCTTGCCGGCGCGTGCCGCAACGATCGTGTTGTGCGCGCCGGAGACGGCAGCGCCGTGGTCGGCGACGATCTGAACGACCATCTCGAGGAAGTCGCGCGCGTAGGCGGGGATCTCCTTCTTGAACCACAGCAGGCCGATCACGCCGCCGATCCCGAGCTTGCGGTCGATCACCTCGTCGATTGGCATGCCGGCGTAGGTGTGGACGTCGCCGGACTCGTCGCAGATCGTCGAGATGAAGTTGGTCGGCTTCCGAACGAGTCCCTCGGCTTTCGCCTGCCTGTAATCCATCGGGACGTGCGGCGGCTCGGTCGCGGCCGCGGGGACGACCGTCCCGTCGGCTACTAGTTTGTCGTAGGTCTCCTTGATCCTGTCCGCGTAGTCGTCGAACGAGGTCGGCACGATCACGCCGGCGTCGCGCAGCGCGGCGTTCTTGGCATCGGCGGTCTCCGACTCGCCGCCGGCCTTGGCGCCGGCGTGGCCGAACTGGACCTGGCCGGGCAGCACCTTGGCGCATGTGCCGGTCGTCCACATAACGAGCGGCTTGGTGAGCCGGCCGTCGCGGACGGCGCGAGCGATCTCGTGCTCGGCGGTCCCGCCGACCTCGCCGAGGCACACGAGCAGCTTGATCTTCGGGTTCGCCTCGTAGCGCAGCAGGTGATCGAGCAGGCTCGAGCCCGGGTGGGCGTCGCCGCCGATCGCGATCCCCTCGTAGACGCCGTCGGTCGCGCGGGCGATGATGTTGTACGCTTCGTTCGACATCCCGCCGGAGACGGAGACGAACCCGACCGATCCCGGCCGGTACAGCTTCGCCTCCTTGATGTTGTCCATCGTGCCGGCGGTGTTGCCGATCTTGAACGCGCCGGCCTGGATCCCGCCGACGGTCGCCGGGCCGATGATCCACTTGCCCTTCTGCTTCGCGGTCGCCGACAGAATCCGCGCGTGCCGCTCGGGCACGCCCTCGGCGATGACGGCGATCGTACGGATCGTCTCGGTCCCAAGCGCCTCCATCGTCGTGTCGAACGCCGAGCGCTGCGACGCGAAGTTGACCATCACGTCGGCCTTCGGAAACGTCCCGACCGCCTCGGAGATCGAGCGGAGCCGCGGGATCCGAACTTCGCGGGTCCCCCAGAAGAACGTCTCGAACCCACCGCGCTCCGGCGTGATCATCGCCACGACCGACGGCGCGTCCTTGCGACAGAGGTAGTCGAAGTCGAGCATCCGCTGCACCGCATTCAACTGTGCGCCGTAGACGAACGCCCGGGTGTCCCTGGAGAACAGGTCGTAGCCTGATCCTTTAGGTTGCATCTCCGCCACCTCCCGCAAGCGCCATCGAGACGATGCGCGTCATGTGCGTCTCCGGCCCGTACACTTCAATCGGGACGCCGATCTGTTCGCCGACGCGCCGCATGTTCTCCAGGCCCTCGACGTAATTCGGTCCGCCGCGGCGGACGTAGATCTTCACCTTGTTCTCCTGCAGCTTGTCCTTGTAGGCCTTGAGCGCCTGAATGATCCCGGTGAACGTCTTGGCGACGTCGGTGAAGTTGGCAATCCCGCCGCCGATCAGCAGGAACTTCGCACGGCCCTGCGGATCGGGCGTCCGAGTCATCAGGTCGAGCAGCGTCTTGGCATACTCGTAGGTCATCTCGGTCGACGGGTTGCCCGAGTACTCGCCGTAGCAGGCGAGCTCGTCGCCGTAGCCGAGGTCAACGACGGTGTCGGCGTAGATCACCGACGCTCCGCCCCCGGCGACCATCGGCCAAACGCGCCCGTCGGGATTGAGCACCGTGAGCTTGAGCGAGGCACCGGTCTTCTCGTCGAGCGACGCGATGTAGGACTCCTCCTTCGTGAAGGTCGAGCCGAAGGCTTTGGGAAACTCGATCTTCCCCCACTTCTCGGCACACTGAAACGCCGCGGTGTCGTCGAGCTTGGCGACGCAGTCGAGCGGGACGAGAACGCCGTCGACGAGCGTGATCGGGTTGAACTCGAGGGTCGTGAAGTGGTATTCGACGTACACGCGATAGAGCGCTTCGATGAATCCCGCCACCTGACCGCGGTTGGGCAGATCCGGCAGCTTCGCCTCGAGTTCAACTCGGTCAAGCTCGCCGAGGACCGGAACCTCGACGGTGATGACGGTGTCCCACACCGATTCGATGTCGACGCCGCCCTGCGTCGAGAACAGGATTCGGTCCGCCTCGTGGCCGGCGGTGTACGCCAGGTAGTACTCGGCGTCGTGCGGGACGAACGGCTCGATCAGGAAGTGAGTCAGCACGCCGGTCGTCTTGCCACTGGCTCCTTCGATCGCCACCGACTGGTTCATCCGTACGGCGATCCATGCCTTTACCTCGTCGAACGTCTTGTCGACGAACAGAAGGTCGTTCTTGCCTCGTTTGCCGAACAGCTGGTCCGGCTTGCATACCAGTCTCGTCTCGGCGAGCCACGGGTGCTCCGCCGGCAGCCCGCCGAGGTCGGTCTCGGGCGTGACGAGGACGAGCCGGGGGCTAGGGACCCCTTCGTAGCCCCGTTTGGCCAGTGCGCCGGCGATCAGCCGCTTCGCATCGTACTCGCGAATCCCTTTCTGAGCCATCGTCTATCCGCTCCGTCCGTTCATGTGCTTCACGATCTCGTGGCCGAACTGCGAGCAGGGGATCTCCTCGGCTCCGTCCATCTGCCGAGCGAGGTCGTAGGTGACCCGCTTGGCGAGGATCGCCGACTTGAGCGCATCGATGATCCGCTCGGCCGCCTCGCGCCATCCCATGTAGCGCAGCATCTCGACCGCCGAGAGGATCAGGCTGCCCGGGTTGACCTTGTCGAGCCCGGCGTACTTCGGCGCGGTGCCGTGGGTCGGCTCGAAGCAGCCGATCCCGGTGGCGTAGTTGATGTTCGCACCGGGCGCGACGCCGAGCCCGCCGACCTGTGCCGCCGCGGCGTCGGACATGTAATCGCCGTTTAGGTTCATCGTCGCCACGACGTCGTACTCCGACGGACGCAGGAGCATCTGCTGGAAGAACTGATCGGCGATCCGGTCTTTGAGAAGTACCTTGCCCTCCGGCACCACGCCGCCGTGTTTCTCGAACACGGCCGCCTCGGTGACGATTTGCGAGAACTCCTCGCCGACCTCGTAGCCCCAGTCACGGAACGCCCCCTCGGTGAACTTCATGATGTTGCCCTTGTGCACGAGCGTGACGCTGGCGCGGTCGTTTTGGATTGCGTACTCGATCGCGGCCCGGACGAGTCGCTTGGAGCCTTCTTTGGAGATCGGCTTGATGCCGATCCCGCAGTCCTCCCGGAACCGGATCCGATCGCCCACGCCCATCTCGTCGGAGAGCCAGCGAATGACCTTGTCCGCCTCCGGGGTTCCGGCCCTCCACTCGATCCCGGCGTAGACGTCCTCGGTGTTCTCGCGGAAGAACGCGACATCCACGTCCTCGGGGTTCTTCACCGGCGCCGGGGTCCCGTACCAACGAACCGGACGGAGGCAGACGTAGAGGTCGAGGAGCTTGCGCAGGGTGACGTTGAGACTGCGAATGCCACCGCCGACCGGCGTGGTCAGCGGGCCCTTGATTGCGACAAGGTACTTCCGGATCGCGTCGGCCGTTTCCTGAGGCAGGTAGTAGGTCTGCCGCTCGTCCGGCGGGATGGCGGCGAGTTCGTCCTGCGTCATCTCAGGATGGTTGACCTCGACCGCCTCGTCTCCGGCGAGGACCTTCATCCACTCGATCTTCCGCGTCCCTCCGTACGCCTTCTCCACCGCCGCGTCGACCACTTCCAGCATAGCGGGCGTGATGTCGATTCCGATCAGATCCCCACGGATGTACGGGATGATCGGGTGGTCAGGGACATTGAGCTTGCCGTTCGTAATCGTGATCGGCTCTCCGCCCTTCGGTTGCGGGATGTATCGATTGCCCATCGTGGTGGCCTCCTTTGGAGGTGCTTCGCTTCTGTCTGCCTTCTACGCTGCGATCTCTCGCGTAATGTCCGCCGCCGCCTGAACAAGCAGGTCGATCAGCCGCTGGCGGTTCGCCCCCTCGCCGCGGTGGCTCGGGACCGACGCGCCGATCGACGCGACGATCCGGCCGGCGAACGAGAAGATCGGGGCCGCGATCCCGCGGGTCCCGACGATCGCTTCTCCGTCGCTCTCGGAGTACCCGTTCCGACCGATTCGGTCCGCCTCTCGCGCGAGCGCGGCCGGTTCGGTGATCGTCGTCTCGGTGAACCGCTCGAGGCCGACTTCGGCGACGATCGCCGCCCTCTCCTGCGGGCTGAGATGGGCGTAGATCGCCTTCCCGGTCGCGGAGGCGTGGAGCGGGTACGTGTCGCCCAGCTCGTACGACACCCGCAGGGCATGATGCCCGTCGACCTTCTCGAGGCAGATCCCCTCGTGCTCGCGGAGCCCGCACAGGATGACCGTCTCCCCCGTCTCGCGGGCGATCCGCTCCAAGTACGGAAACGCCACCTCGCGGAGCGGCCGCTGCGACATCGTCGCCGCCAACTCGAGAATCTTCGTTCCGAGCCGATACCCCGGTCCGTCCGGTACCTCTTCGACGAGATGGTGCGATCGCAGCGCCGCGACGTACCGGTATGCCGTGCTTCGTGGGAGACCGAGCTGCTCGGCGATCGCCGTCACCCCAAGCTGCGACGATTCGGAGAGCAGCGTCAGGATCTGGACACACTTCTCCAGCGTATTCAGCGGGTTCGTGTCGCTCAGTCTTGGCATGTGCGTGCCTCCTGCGTCCTTCGCTTCGCTCAGGCCGTATGAGAACGGATGGCTCGCTTCGTTCCGTCCTGGGAACCGATTCCTCGTTTCATGTCTCTGTCCACGCTCCGCGCCTCACGAGGGAACACGGCAGAGAAGGGGCAGGTGCCCCCTCTCCCGATCGGCACGGCTACTCGGCATCTGCTGTCATCTCGCTTTCCTTCCTACCTGCAAGGACGGATGGATCCGCTTTGCTCTCGCGTTCCATCGAGCTATCCACGCTGAGCCCATGCGTGACGTTCCTCACTCTGCTCAGAGCGCGCCGTCTCCGAGCTGGATTCGCTATCCGCCCTTCTTCGCTGTCAACGCGAGCAGGCCGCCGGCGCGGACCATCGCGATCTCGCGGTCGGACAGGTCGTGCTTCACCGTCACGGCCGTGCCCTTCGTGGCGTTCTTGAGCGTCAGCTCGCGCCCATCGAGGTCCGCCACGTCGATTGTGAGCCGGTCGCCCTGATCGATCGCGTCGGTGTCCGCGAGCAGCGGGAGGATCCCCATGTTGATCAGGTTCGCCCGATGGATCCGCGCGAACGACTCCGCAAGCACCGCCTTGATTCCGAGCCTCCATGGAGCCAACGCGGCGTGCTCACGCGACGATCCCTGGCCGTAGTTGTCGCCTCCGACGAGGAACCCGCCTCCCGCGTCGAGCGCCCGCTGCGCGAACGTCTCGTCCTCGTAGTGGAAGGTGAACCTCGCGATCTCGGGCAGGTTCGAGCGCAGGTGCTGCGTCAGCGGCCCGGCCGGAAGGATCGCGTCGGTGGAGACGCCGTCCCCGACCTTGAGCAGGACCTCGCCTTCGAGAATCGGATCGAGCGGTGATTGGCTTCCGAGCGCCACGATGTTCGGGCTGCGGCGGATCTTCACCTCCGGCCCCTTCGGATCGAGGATCAGGTAGTCGTCGACGGTCAGGTGGTCGACGATCACCTCGACCGGCGGGAGCGAACGCGGATCGGCGATCGTCCCGGTGAGCGCCGAGGCGGCGGCAACGTGCGGGCCGCACAGCGCCAGCTTGCCGAGCTTGTTCCCGCCGCGGCCGGCCCAGTTCCGGTTGACGGTGCGAAGCGACAGATGATCGGTCCCCGGCACGAACCCGATCCCGATGCACGCGTTGCAGCCGGGCTCGATCATCCGTACTCCGGCCTTCGTCAGTTCGAGGAAACTCCCGTCCTCCATCAGCATCTCCCACGACTGACGGGATCCGGGCGACACGATGACGTCGACGTCGGTCGAGACCTTCTTCCCTTTCAGCATCTCGGCGACGATCTTGATGTCGAAGTACGAGCCGTTGGTGCACGAGCCGATGAACACTTGGTCGAGCTTCGTGCCGGCGACCTCCTCGATGTCGAAGACGTTGTCCGGCATACCGGGCATTGCGACCAGCGGCTTCACGGCCGAGAGATCGATCTCGATCGTCTCGTCGTAGGCCGCGCCGTCGTCGGCCTTGAGCTCGATCCAATCGACCTCTCTCCCCTGCATCCGCAGGAAGTCGCGCGTCACGCCATCGGACGGGAAGATCGACGAGGTGGCCCCGGTCTCGGTCCCCATGTTGGTGATCGTCGCTCGTTCGGGAACGGTCAGCGTTTCGACGCCCGGCCCGTCGAACTCGAGGAAGAATCCGACGCCCCCCTTGACGGAGATTCGCCGCAGGACCTCGAGCGCCACGTCCTTTGCGCTCACGTGCGGCGCCAGCCGACCGGTCAGGACGATCCGCATCATCTTCGGAACGCTCAGGTAGAACGGTCCGCCGCCCATCGCGACCGCGACGTCCATCCCGCCGGCGCCGATCGCCAGCATGCCGAGACCGCCGCCGGTCGGCGTATGCGAGTCCGATCCGATCAGGGTCTTGCCGGGGATTCCGAACCGCTCGTAGTGGATCTGATGGCAGACCCCGTTGCCGTTCTTGGAGAATCTCGCCCCGTAGTGAGACGCAATCGACTGAAGAAACACGTGGTCGTCGGTCGACTCCCCCTTGAACCCGAGCGACGTGTGGTCCGAATACGAGACGACGAGATCCGCCTTCACGCGATCCATCCCGAGCGCCTCGAATTCGAGCCACGCCATCGTCCCGGTCGAATCCTGCGTGAGGCACTGGTCCATCCGGATCCCGACTTCCTGTCCCCGTTCCAGCGCCCCCTCACGAAGATGCGTCGCGAGGATTTTCTCCGTCATTGTCTGCGCCATGCCGATCACCTCGTTCCAAAGCGGGCGCATTGTAGCAAGGTGTCTCGCCACGTGCAACGTCAAATGACAATCCGTCTCGTTCCATGAGACAAACGACGCATGTCTATTCCGGCAGAGGGTCGCACGTCCTGATTGGAGGGCTGCCGCGCTAGCTTTTCCGCGAGGCGAGCAGCGCTCGCGCGGCGAGGACGACCTCGGCCGCCAGTCGATCCTCGGGGACGGCGGGGCCGACCGGCTCGCCACGGAGGTAGATCGTTCCTTCTCCAGGTCCTCCCACGAGGCCCACATCGGCCTCTCGAGCCTCTCCGGGACCGTTGACGACGCAGCCCATCAGCGCAATCGACAGGCTCTCGGCGACATCGCCCAGCTCCTGCCGGACCTGAATCGCGATCGACTCGAGGTCGATCGCCGTTCGCCCGCACGTCGGGCAGACGCGCAGATCGATCCCGCGCGAGCGGAGGCCGAGCGCCCGAAGGATCTCGTACGCGACGCGAACCTCCTCCACCGGATCCCCGGTGAGGGAGACGCGCAGCGTGTCGCCGAGCCCTTCGGCGAGCAAGACGCCGAGCCCCACCGCCGAGCGGATTGAGCCCTCCCACGCCGTCCCCGCCTCAGTGATCCCCAGGTGAAGCGGAACGTCCGACTCCGCGGCGAACCGGCGGTTCGCGTCGATCGTCATCCGCACGTCGGTCCCCTTGAGCGAGACGACGATCCGATCGAAGCCGCGCGCCTCGAGGAGCCGGATCTCGTGCAGCGCGCTCTCAACCATCCCCCCGGCGCTCGGATGGTTGTTCGCGTCGCGGAACCGCTCGTCGAGCGATCCGGCGTTGACGCCAACGCGGATCGGGATCCCGGCCTCGTTCGCCGCGTCGGCAACCGCGGCGATCTTCTCCGGCTCGGTGATGTTGCCAGGGTTCAGCCGCAGCTTGTCGACGCCGGCGTCGATCGCGGCCAGCGCTAGCCGATGGTCGAAATGGATGTCGGCGACGAGCGGGATCGAGATCCGTTCGAGAATGTGCGGGAGCGCGTCCGCCGCCTCGCGGCGCGGGACGGCGACGCGAACGATCTCGCAACCGGCCCGTTCCAGCCGAGCGATCTGCTCGACCGTCGCGTCGACGTCGGCGGTGTTGGTATTCGTCATCGACTGCACGACGATCGGCTCGCCACCGCCGATCGCCACGTCGCGAACGAGGATCCGTCGTGTCATCCCGTCCTCCGTTCCGGCTCCGGCGGGAGCGCCGCGCACAGCTTCGCCACCCGGTTTGCCCCCTCTTCGCTGAAGCCGATCCGCCGGCACGCGGAGAGAACGCTCTCCGTGCGTCCGCCGCAGACCTCCGGGCCGATCCGATCGAGCGAGCACATCACATCGTCGGGCGCTCCAGCGACGAGTCCGCCCGCCGCAAAGGCACACCGGACGAGTCCTTCGGGTGCGCGGGCCGTCCCGTGACGATTCCCATCGGACGCCCGGCGCTCGATTTGCTCAACCGCCGCACCGACGACCCGCCGGAGCACCGCCTCTCCGACGGCCGCCGCCTCGCCGAACGCGAGGGCAAACGCCAAGTCGCCGGCGTTGATCGCCTGCGCCGGGTCACCGAACCGCGCGTCGTCACGGATCTGTGCGGCCGCGTACACGAGGGCCACCGCGGCGGCCGCCGAGATCGCAGCCCGCTCGTCGGCACCGAGCTCCTCCGCGACGATGAGCGTCATCGACGAAGCGATCATCGATTCGGCCGCGTCCGCCGGCACGCCGGACCGATCCTCCAACCCAACATAGATGCGAACGGCGCGCCGTAGCAGCCCGCTGCCGGCGAGGACGACGCGAAGGCGGTCCGCAACCCGCGAGCGGTGTCGGACAAGTCCCGTCGACCCCACAACGGCCCTCCTCGGCGGCCCCGGAGCGGCGTCAGGCCAGCTTCGGGGGAAGGACGATCGTCCCGAAGTTCTTCTCGTACCGTTGGATGTTCTCCCCGATCGCCTGGTAGAGGCGCTTCATGTGCCCGGGGTTGAGGACGACCCGCGACGTCAGGAGCGCCTGGTCCCCCTTCGGAGACTGGGTCTGAGGATCGACAAACAGGAAGTCGATGATGAACTCCTCCTTGCGATGAGAGATCAGCGCAAGGTTCGAGTAGTGCCCCCGTCGGGCTTCGTTGTCGGCTGCGATCTGCATCTTCCGTTGTTCCGGCAAAGGACGATCACCCCCACGTTTCGAGCATGGTAGCGGCTGGCCCCTGACGCAGCAACACGCGCGTCAGGATCTGAGGAAACGCTCGAAGAAGGTCTCGATCGTCCGCCGGTGGCGCCCCTGGAGGAGGATGTGGTGGTTCCCGAGTGGCGCCTCGAGCAGCTCGTCGATCGGCCCGTCGACAGCGATGCGAACCTGCGTCCGGCAGAGGTCGTCGCGGACCGTCGTCTCCTCGAGCGTCCCCTCGCGGACGAACAGCCGATCGAGTCGCTCTCCCCCGAGCCGGAAGACCGTGCACGGGCCGACCGGAAGCGTCCCGGCGATCCCGACTCCGAGATCGGTCTCGAAGTGGGTGGCGATGCTGTACTCCGCCGTCATCGACAGCGGGCAGGTGCAGTGGGCCATCCCGAGGATCCGGGCCGCCGTGTCGACGGAGGCGATGTTGCCCATGAACGCCGGCTGCCCGGAGAGGAGGAACGCAACGTACAGGGAGAGAAGCGACTGCAGATCCCCTTCGCAGCCGGCGGGCACGCGCTCGTCGTTCAATCGCGACAGCGCGTAGCAGCCGGTTTGCTTCAGCTTCTCCACCAAGTCGAAACAGCGGACCGTGCAGGCAGCGAGCTTGTGTGCATCGATGATGTCCCGGAGACCCCGGTAGATCGCGATCGAGTTCGGGATGTCTTCGGCCGCACGGTCGTCGGTCAAGCGGGCTCCGCGCTTGAACCGCGTCGTCTCTCTGCGTGGTGCCGATGCCTCCGCAATACCCGCCAGCAGCTCCTCCATCCGAATCGGAATCAGCTCGACCGACAGCCGCCCTTTGAGAAACGCTCGATCGACATCGCTGGCGACGAGCCAGTCCGACGGATCGCCGATCAACCCGACACGACTGAATCGAAGCCGGTCCCACGCATTGACGATGAGTAGCTCCTGTTCGAGCCCGGCGGCGATCTCTTCGGGCGATCCGAACAGGATCCGCCCTTCCCCTCCGTCCTGCCGGATCCGTGCGAGGATCTCCAACGACGCCGGCAGCGAGTTGTGCGCCGGATGGGCGATCAACAGGGTCGGGGGAGGCAGCTGCGCGATGATCTTCAGCACCTCTCGCTCGACGCCACCCGTCAGCACGAGGATCGCCGCGAGTCGGTCGCCCGACGGTCGCCCGACGTCCTCGAGCTCGAACGCCGAGGAAGCGGCCCCAATCTTCTTCAGCAGGCCGGACTTCATCGACTCGACCTGCCTCGCGTCATGCAGTTTCGATGCACGCACGAGGATCTCGACCCTGTCCATGCCTTCATCCTATCGACGGGGGCCGCTTCGGCGCCCGCACCGTTTTCCTTCGGCGCGAGACACGAATCACCCGCCCGCTGCACCGCCGGGAACGCGGTAGAGGTAAGGCCTCCCGCGGGAAGGTCGCGAACGGCGCGGCCCGATCGACCCGGTTGGATCGCCGCTTGCGCATCGGATACGCTCGATCATGACTCGAAGCACCGAAGGAGACGCGGGATGAGCTTTCTGCGCACCGATGTCCTGGGCAATCCACTCTGGCTCTGGTTCGTCGCCCTCGGCATTGTGCTGTTCGTCGGCCTCGTCCTTCGCGTCGTGCTGCGGATCGTCGTTCGCAGACTCAAGGGCGTCGCCGCGCGGACGCCGGGCCGGTTCGACGACCTCCTCGTCGAACTCCTCGCGAAAACGAAGCTCCTGCTCGTTTTCGTCGTCTCGCTCTACGCCGGGTCGTTGATCCTCGTCCTGCCGGATCTCGCGGACAGCGTGCTGCGCTCCCTGTCGATCGTCGCGCTGCTGTTCCAGGCCGGCTACTGGGGCGACGGAATCGTCTCGTTCTGGATCCGAAGGGCGGCACGGCGGAAGCTCGACGAGGACGCCGCGACCGCGACGTCGCTGACCGCTCTCGGGTTCGTCTCGAGGGTCGCGATCTGGTCGATCGTCATCCTGCTGACGCTCGACAACTTCGGGCTGGATATCACCATGCTGATCACCGGCCTCGGCATCGGGGGGATCGCGGTCGCCCTGGCCGTTCAGAACATCCTCGGCGACCTGTTCGCCTCGCTTTCGATCCTCGTCGACAAACCGTTCGTCATCGGGGACTTCATCATCGTCGGCGACCTGATGGGAACGGTCGAGCGGATCGGCTTGAAGACGACGCGGGTTCGTTCGCTCTCCGGCGAGCAGATCATCTTCTCGAACAGCGATCTTCTGTCGAGCCGTGTGCGCAACTACAAGCGCATGTACGAGCGCCGGGTCGTCTTCCCGTTCGGCGTCACGTATCAGACGCCGCCCGACGTGCTCGAGGCAATCCCGGAGACGGTCCGCGAGATCGTCGAGGCCCAGGAAGACGTCCGATTCGATCGTTGCCACTTCAAGTCGTTCGGCGATTCCTCGCTCGACTTCGAGACCGTCTACTTCGTCCTCGTCTCCGACTACAACGTGTACATGGACCGGCAGCAGGCGATCAATCTCGCGATCATGCGAGCCTTCGAAGAACGAAGCATCGAGTTCGCCTACCCGACTCGAACGCTCTATCTCGACCGCCTCGGCGGCTCAGAAGATCAGTAGACCGATCCCGAGGCACACGACCCACCCGATCGCCGTCGGCGCGATCAGCCGCCGCAGGAACGGCCCCATCGACGTTTTGAAGTACTCCACCGACACCGAGATGCACGGGTGAATCGGGGTCAGGATGTACCCGAGGAACACGGCGAAGTAGGTCACCGCGAACGTCGGAGCCGACATCGCCCCGTAGGTCGAGACGTAGATCGGGACGACGATCGACATCGGCGCCTGGATCCGTCCGGTGATCAGCCCGAGCACGGCTCCGATCACCACGCAGAGCACGACCGGCGGCAGCGTCATCTCGGCGATCCGCTCCGGCACGCCGGACGATGTGAACACGTTGAGAAACGCGAACATCGCCAGGACGATCAGCGCGTACTTCCACGGGGTCATCCGCCGCGCGACCGCGCCGAGCTGCCGGAGCCCCAGCCGGCCGATCGACACCGCCGCGATGAGGCTGACCGTGACGCCGGCGGCCGTGCCGATCTCGGCGACCGGAAGGTCGATCGTCCCCTTGAGCACGAGGTCGAGCAGCGGCGCGGCGAGGATGATCCCCAGTGGAACGATCAGACCGACGAGGGAGAACGCACCGGACTGCGACAGCCGCCCGCTCGCCCGCCGAAGGAGGAAGACGTAGCCGACACCGATCGTCAGCAGGAACGCCGGCACGAGGTACGGGATGGCCGCGTACACGTCGAGGCCGGCGATCTTCGCCGAGGCAATCAGCGCCGGGCCAAGCGGGTAGATGAGCAGCAGCGCGTGGCGGAACCAGACATTGGCCGCCGCCTTGACGTCCGGGGCCGTGTGCCCCGCCCCCCGTTCGATCAGCGGGGCCGACAGGAGCGCGCCCCCGGGCATCGGGAGCATGCCCAGAAGCGCTGGGGCGAACGCGAGGAACGGCCGCACGCCGATCCGTAGGTTCGACACGAGCCGCTCCATCTCGCCCGACGTCTCCATCGCCCCGCCGATCAGCGGGATCAGCCCCACGATCAGCGCGAGGAGAAGGACCGACGGGTCCGAGATCGTCCGCCAGAGCGCGTCGCCGAATGAGGCCGGAGACAGCGTGAACGCCGCCAGGACGGCCGCGGCGATCGCCATCCCGAGGGCGAGATTCTTCCGCGAGACGAACAACAGCAAGACGACCGAAAGCGAGAACCCGATCCAAAGGAGCACCCTCCACCCCCACCAGCCTTGATGCGCGAGAGCATACCCGCGGCCGGAAGCCGTTTCATCGGGAAGAGGGGAGGAGAGGTCCCTCGCCTTTGCCTCACCCGGGAGATCGGCCACAATAGCGATCGGAGGCGAGTCGAGTGTCCGACCTTCTGCGCGAGATCGAGCGACGGTGCATCGACGGGCGGCTGCCCTGCACCGCGGCGTTCGCGATCGCGGTTGATCTCGGCGTTGCGCTCGGCCGGGTCGTCGACGAGACCAACGGAGCGGACGTACGGATCGTCCACTGCCAGCTGGGCCTGTTCGGCTATCATGCGTTCGGCGACAAGCGGTTCGTCGCACCGCTGGCGAGCGTTCCGGACCGACTCGCGGACGCCCTGCGCGCGGCGTGCGTCGACGGCGCGCTGCCGTGCGCGGCGGCGTGGGCGATCGCGGAGCGTGAGGGGCTGCCGAAGCCGGTCGTCGGATCGGCCGCCGACTCGCTCGACCTTCGAATCGCGCCGTGCCAGCTCGGCTGTTTCTAGCGGCCCCAAACGCTCACCGCGTAGGACACGGAGAGAGCCGCCTGTGGTACGGCACTCCTCGCCGAGTCGCGAAGCACGCAAAGGAAACCGACGCACGGGAGAGGCTTGGAGCCGTCCAAGTCGGAAGCCACTGGGATACGCCCGGCGGCCGTCGGCCGCTTGATGCGTCCGGCAGAGTCCCCCGATCCTCCTTGACGTCCTCAGCGGGTCAGCTTGCTCAGGTCACGGGCGTGAGCGGCGATTGCCCGGACAAGACTGCGATAACGTTGCTGACCGCCAGTGCGGCCATGGACCTCCGCGTCTCGTGGGTGGCGCTGCCGAGATGCGGCGCGAGCACGACCCGCTCTCGCAGACGAAGCAGCCCCGGATGGACCTCCGGCTCGCGCTCGTAGACGTCGAGCCCGGCGCCGGCGATCTCGCCCGCTTCGAGGGCATGCACCAGCGCCTCCTCATCGACAACCGGGCCGCGGGCGACGTTGACTAGGATCGAGGCCGGCCTCATCCGCGCGAACGCGTTCCGGTCGAACAGGTGACGCGTCTCGTCGGTCAGCGGGACGTGGACGCAGACGAAGTCGCTCTCCGTGAGGAGCCGGTCGAACGGAACGAGCTCGGCGCCGAGCTCCCGCTCGGCCGCCTCGTTTCGGGTCCGATTGTGGTAAAGGACCCGCATCCCGAACCCGAGACACCCACGGCGTGCGACTGCGGTGCCGATCCGTCCCATCCCGACGATGCCGAGCGTCGTGCCGTGAACGTCCGTCCCGGTCAGTTCCTGCTCGAGCCCCCACGCCGGGAACTCGCCGCGCCGGACGGCCGCGTCCGCCTCGGCGACTCGCCGCGCCGCCGCGAGGAGGAGCGCAAAGGTCATGTCGGCGGTCGCTTCGGTGAGGACGTCAGGCGTGTTGGTCACGACAATCCCGAGCCCGCGCGCCGCGCCGACATCGACGTTCTCGTAGCCAACCGCGACGTTTGCGACGATCCGAAGGCCCGGGGCGGAAACGATGAGATCGCGGTCGATTCGGTCAGTCAGCTGGCAAATCAACGCGTCAGCGTCGGACAGCTCGGCGATCAGGCGATCGCGCGCGATCAGACCCTCGCTCTCATGGATCCAGGCCTTGTGCCCGGCCTCCCGCATCCGATCGATCTGATCGGTGAAGAGCTTCGCAGAGCAAACGATCTTCGCCATCAGAGGTCCTTCACTTCCCGGGAATCGCGTCGCGGGCGAGTTGATCGGCCCGTTCGTTCTCCTCGTGCCCGGCGTGGCCCTCGACCCAGTGGAACGTGACGTTCCGCGTGGCAACCAGCTCGTCGAGCGTCCTCCACAGGTCCTCGTTCTTCACCGAGAGCCACCGCTTGCCGCTGCGCCGCCGCCAGCCGTTTCGCTTCCACGAGTCGATCCACTCGGTGATCCCCTTCTTGAGGTAGGTCGAGTCGGTGTAGAGGTCGACCTCGGCCGGCCCGTTGAGTGCGCGAAGTGCCTCGATCGCCGCGGAGAGCTCCATCCGGTTGTTCGTCGTCTCCGGCTCGCCGCCGGAGATCTCCTTGCGAAGCGCCCCGGAAACGAGGATCGCGCCCCAGCCGCCCGGACCGGGGTTCCCGCTGCACGCGCCGTCGGTGTAGATGGTGACTCGGTTCACAATGCGAAGAGGCTAGCCGATCGGCAGCCCAAAATCGACACCTGTTTCCTTGACGAAGTTGAGCCCGGCTCGTAGGGTCTGTCGATTTCGCGAGGAGGAGATCGGCGGATGCTGAACGAGCACTACGGACAGATCGCGACGGAGCTTCTTCTCTCGCCGCGTCAAGTCGAGGCGGCGGCGGCCCTCCTCGACGACGGATCGACGGTGCCGTTCATCGCGCGGTACCGGAAGGAGCGGACCGGCTCGCTCGACGAGGTCGCGATCGCGTCGATTCGCGACCGGCTCGCACAGCTTCGGGCGCTCGACGATCGGCGCGGGGCGATCCTCGCGTCGCTCGTCGAGCGTGAGCTGCTCACCGACGAGCTGAAGGCGGCCATCGACGGGGCTCGGACTCTGACCGAACTCGAGGATCTCTACCTCCCGTACCGGCCGAAGCGGCGAACCCGAGCGATGATCGCCCGCGAGCGGGGGCTCGAGCCGCTGGCGGAGACGCTCCTCGCCCAGGATCCAGCGACCGACCCGCACGCCGAGGCGATCGCCTATGTCGATCCCAACAACGGCGTCGACGACGTCGCCGCGGCGCTTGCCGGGGCGCGGGACATCGTCGCCGAGACGGTCAACGAATCGGCCGAGGCGCGACGCGAGATCCGGGCGCTGTTCGAGTCGCAGGGCGTGCTGCGAAGCCGCGTCGTGCCCGGCAAGGAGGTGGACGGCGCGACGTACCGGGATTACTTCAATTGGGAGGAGCCGCTCGCCAGGGCGCCCGGCCACCGGATCCACGCGGTCCTCCGCGCCGAACGGGAAGGCGTGTTGCGCCTGTCGGCCCGGCCGGACGACGAGGCAGCGGTCGAGCGACTGACTCGCCGGTTCGCTCGCGGCCGAGGCGCAGCGTCCGATCAGGTCGCCGAGGCGGTCGAGGACGGATACAAACGGCTGATGGCGCCCTCGATCGAGAACGAGGTCCGCGCGACGCTCATCGCGCGCGCCGACGAGGAGGCGGTCCGCGTCTTCGCCGCGAACCTTCGGGAACTGCTGATGGCCCCGCCGCTCGGGCGCAAGCGCGTCCTGGCGATCGATCCCGGGTTCCGGACCGGCTGCAAGGTCGTCTGCCTCGATGCCCAGGGGCGGCTGCTGACGCACACCGTCGTTCGGATCGTTGGCTCCGACCATGACCGCTCGCTCGCCGGCCAGGCGATCGTCGACCTCGCTCGGACCTACGCGATCGAGGCGATCGCGATCGGCAACGGGACGGCCAGCCGTGAGACGGAGGCGCTCGTCCGGTCGCTCGACGTCGCTCGCGAGATTCCGGTGATGCCGGTCAACGAGTCCGGCGCGTCGGTCTACTCGGCGTCCGAGATCGCGCGGCGCGAGTTGCCGGATCAGGACGTGACGGTCCGAGGCGCCGTGTCGATCGGTCGCCGGCTGATGGACCCGCTCGCCGAACTGGTGAAGATCGACCCGAAGTCGATCGGCGTCGGTCAATACCAGCACGACGTCGACCCAGCGAAGCTCCACGACACCCTCGACGACGTAGTCGAGCACTGCGTCAACGCAGTCGGAGTCGAGGTGAACACCGCGTCGGCGCCGCTGTTGTCACGCGTCTCCGGACTCGGACCGAGGCTGGCAGAGAACGTCGTCTCCCACCGGGACGAGCACGGCCCGTTCCGCCGCCGCGACGAGCTGAAGGCCGTCCCGCGGCTCGGGCCGAAAGCATATGAGCAGGCAGCCGGTTTCCTGCGGATCCGCGACGGAGACGACCCGCTCGACGGAAGCGCCGTCCATCCGGAGAGCTATGGAATCGTCCGCCGGATGGCCGCCGACCTGGGCTGCACCGTCGCGGACCTGATCCGCGACGAAGCGTTGCGCGCCCGGATCGACCTCGACCGGTACGTCAGCGAGAACGTCGGCCTCCCGACGCTGAGCGACATCCTCGCCGAGCTCGCCAAGCCGGGGCGCGACCCGCGGGAGTCGTTCGAGGTGTTCTCCTTCTCCGACGATGTGCGAACGATCGAGGACCTCGCCGTCGGAATGAAGCTGCCCGGGATCGTGACCAACGTCGTCGACTTCGGCGCGTTCGTCGACGTCGGCGTCCACCAAGACGGACTGGTCCACGTCAGCCAGCTCGCCGATCGGTACGTCGAACAACCATCCTCGGTCGTCCGGGTCGGGCAGCAGGTGACCGTCACCGTTCTCGACGTGGACGTCGAGCGGAACCGGATAGGCCTGTCGATGCGCCGCGATCCGGCGAAGCGCCCAGCGCGGCGCGAGCGACCCTCCTAGAGCCGTCACGTCCGTTCTCTCGGATGCCGGATCGCTACAACCGGCCGGGAGGAACGCTTCCGCGTTCTCCGCCGCGTCAGCGGTCGTCGATCCGTCGGTCCCGCCGGAAGAGCGCCTTCGGCGTTCTCCGCCCTGTCGGCGGCGATCGTTGATCGCCACTGACGGACTCCGCGCAACATCCGGCGCGAAACGACCGACCCTCGACAGCGTGGCCAACCGGAGAACGCTCCGGCGTTCTCCGCCCTGTCGGCGGCGATCGTTGATCGCCACTGACGGGCTCCGCGCAACATCCGGCGCGAA